>OIXV01000135.1_pt1 | contig 71739 bp, 84 predicted proteins | sample 1587771 | NCBI WGS metagenome assembly OIXV01 (sample SAMEA3888893, study PRJEB22519) | human gut metagenome | biome: human gut; feature: human-associated habitat; material: faeces | place: Denmark | collected 2010
GACGCGAATCTCGTCGTTAATGCGTGGTTCGTCGCTGATGATGACTCCAATCCTCATGTTCCGTTCGGCGGAGCATCCTCGACTGGCGGTCTTTCCAAACTTCGTGATCAAGGCAAGCCATACCCGCACGGATAACCACACGACCATACGTCAATACACAATCCGCATGCATCGCCGGCAACCGACGAAAAGGCTGATGCCTGAACCCGAGGCCCTGAAAGGCTTCCAGGTGGGGATGTCCCGCTTTCTTGATTTCTCAAGCCTTGTAGATAATACCACACCCCGGGACCGGCGCGTGTCGCATATGGCGCTCAGTCGATGGCGATGACTTCCGGCTTGGTGCCGTCATGCACGAAGTACACGTCGTACCAGGTCAGGAAGGAGTATACCGTCCAGATCTTGCGACGATCGTCCGTCTTGCCGGCGTAATTGTCGTCGATCATCTTCAGCAGGGCGGCCTGATCGAAGAACCGGCCGACATAGTCGCGTTCGAACACGGAACGTACGTACTTGTAGAACTTTTCTTCGCGCAACCATTTTTTGATTGGCACCGGGAAGCCGAGCTTCTCGCGGTCATACCATTCCTTGGGCAGGTGACGTCCCGCGGCCTGACGGAACGCGAACTTCGTGTTCTCGTCATTGATCAGGTACTTGGTGGGCACCTGTTCGGCCACGCTCATCAGCTCCTTGTCGAGCAGCGGCACGCGCAGCTCGAGCGAATGGGCCATGGTCATCTTGTCGGCCTTGAGCAGGATGTCGCCGGGCATCCACTGATGCATGTCGAGGTACTGCTTCTTCTTGAGTTCGCTCAGCCCCTTGCCCTTCACGCGGGCATAGGTCTTGTCCACGATGCTTTGCACGCTTGGAGCCTTACGGTATTCGGGCTTGAGCAGCCGTTCGGACTGCGCCTCCTCGAAGACACGCGCCTGGCCGATGAAGCTTTCCTCGGCCGGGGCGAGGTTCGCATACAGATGCCACGCACCCGGGAAGGTCTTGCCTTTGCAGAAACGCGCGATTGCATGACGCACGCCTGCCGGCATGTGGGTCAACCAGCGGGTCAGCATCTTGACGGGCTTGTATTTGGTATGCACGCCGTAATCGATGTAGCCCGCGAACAGCTCATCGGCGCCTTCGCCGCTCAATACGACCTTGACGTCTTTGGCGGCCAGAGCCGACAGGAAGTACAGCGGCACGCAGCTCGGATTGGAATCCGGCTCGTCCAGATGCCATTGGATGCGCGGGAACGCGGCGAATGCCTCTTCGTCGGTCAGCGCCTCGGCGGTGTTGTTCAGTTTGAGCAGTTCGGCCAGCTCACCGGCCTGCTGCGATTCGTTGTAGGTGCCCTTGCCGAATCCGATGGAATAGGTGTGTTCAGGGCGGGCCACGGCTGCGACATAGCTGGAGTCCACGCCGCTGGACAGGAAGGATCCCACCTCCACGTCGGCAATCTGATGGGCTTTGACGGAACCGCATACCGTATCGTCGATGGTATTCACCAGTTCGCCCAGCTTCTGGTCGCTTTCCCGGAAATTCTCGTCATAGTACCGATGAATGCTCATCTCGCCGTCGCGATAGACGAAGTAATGGCCCTCCGGCAGCTTGTACACGCCTTTGAAGAAGGTCTCGCCGATTGCCGGGTACTGGAAGGTCATGTATGGCTTCAGCGCCTCGGCGTTGAGCTCTTTGACGAAGTCCGGGTGCTGCAGGAGGCTTTTGATCTCCGAGGCATACATGAACGTGCCGTTCATCTTGGCATAGTAGAAGGGCTTGATGCCGAAGTGGTCGCGGGCGCCGAACAGTTCGCGCCTGTTCTTGTCCCAGATTACGAAGGTGAACATGCCCCGGACGCGTTGCAGCAGATCGACGCCCCACTGCTCATAGCCATGGAGCAGCACCTCGGTGTCGCTTTTGGTGGTGAAGGCGTGGCCCGCGGCGATCAGTTCGTCGCGCAACGGCTGGTAATTGTAGATTTCGCCGTTGAAGGTGATGACCAGCGAACCGTCCTCATTGTAGATCGGCTGCTGGCCTCCGCCCAGATCGATGATGCTCAGGCGACGATGTCCCAGAGCCACATGCTCGTCGATGTAGTGACCCTCACTGTCCGGACCACGGTGAGCGATGATATCGGTCATCCGCTGCAGGGTCGGGCATTTGACATCGATTGGCATATCGTTGACGAATCCGGCGATTCCACACATAACTGCATAATCCCTTCGAAGACACTAGATAACAGGCTACCAAAACGTATGTGCGTAAGCTGTGTCGCACTTCTCAGGCCCTCCCGAAGGGCACGTGCGTTCCCATGATAGCCTTCCCACCGCCGTATTCGATGCAACGACTGGCTACACTGTCGGATATGACCACATATGATTCGCGCACCTGCGTCATCTTCGCCGCCGGGGAATACTATCGGGAGACCCCGCACGTTCCGGATGGCGCCTTCGTCATCGCCGCCGATGGCGGACTCGACCATACACGCGCCCTCGGCATCAATGCCGATGTGGTCGTCGGCGATTTCGATTCCCTCAAGGGCGCACGGCCCACGGATGGCGCCCGTACGGTCACCCTGCCTCCGCAAAAGGATGACCCCGACCTGCTGTCGGCCCTGAAGATCGGCTGGGCCCACGGCTCGCGGGAGTTCCATATCTTCGGCGCGCTCGGGGGGCGCATCGACCACACCATCTCGAACATTCAGCTCATGGCGTTGCTCGCCGAACGCGGGGCAAGCGGTTATCTGCACGGCGACGGTACGATCATCACCGCAATCTGCGACGGCGTGCTTTCCTTCCCCGCCAACGATGTGCGGCCGGGCTGCATGGTCTCGGTGTTCTCCCATTCCGACGTATCCACGGGAGTCAGCGAGCCGGGGCTCAAGTACGAGCTTGAGCATGCGACCATGAGCAATATCCGCGTCAATGGCGTCAGCAACGAGTTCCTGGATGGCGCGCCCGCACGCATCGAAGTGGAGCACGGCACACTGATCGTGACATTTCCGGCCGAGGCTCCCCTGCCGCAGGTGACCCGGCTGCATGACTTCGACGGGGATCTGGGCACGCTCGATACGGAGGTCTCTTCCATCCTGGTCAAACGCAAATGCGCTTGAAAACTCATTGTGAGCGTTCACGGAAACGACGTCGTTTTCTGAAACACACGACCGCCATACGTTGCCCTAAGTACAGGTGACGCACTAAAGTGGGCGGTGTTGGTAAACAATGGCTTCATTGCGCCTCGCGCATGTGTGGCCTACCCTAAAGGGAGAATTACATGACAGTTAAGATTGGTATCAACGGCTTTGGTCGTATCGGTCGTCTGGCTTTCCGCCGTATCTTCGAGCTGCAGGCTCGTGGCGGCCAGGCCGGTGACATTGAGGTCGCTGCAATCAACGATCTGACCACCCCGTCCATGCTGGCCTACCTGCTGAAGTACGACAGCACCCACGGCACCTTCCGTCATGACGATGGCACCCCGGTCGAGGTCACCTCCACCGAAGACTCCATCGTGGTCGACGGCAAGGAATACAAGGTCTATGCCGAGAAGGATGCCAACAACATCCCGTGGGTCAAGAACGACGGCGTCGAGTTCGTGCTCGAGTGCACCGGCTTCTACACCTCCGCCGAGAAGTCCCAGGCCCACCTGAACGCTGGCGCCAAGAAGGTCCTGATCTCCGCTCCGGCCAAGGACGAGACCACCCCGACCGTCGTGTTCGGCGTGAACCACGAAATCCTGAAGGCCGACGACACCATCGTGTCCGCCGGTTCCTGCACCACCAACTCCATGGCCGCCATGGTCAAGCTGCTGGACGAGAACTGGGGCATCAAGGCCGGCTTCATGACCACCATCCACGCCTACACCGGCACCCAGATGATCCTCGACGGCCCGCGCTTCCCGAAGGCTCGCAACAACCGCGCCGCCGCCATCAACACCATTCCTCACTCCACCGGCGCCGCCAAGGCCATCGGCAAGGTCGTTCCGTCCGTGAACGGCAAGCTGCAGGGCCATGCCCAGCGCATCCAGGTTCCGGACGGTTCCGTCACCGAGCTGACCACCGTTCTGAACAAGGAAGTCACCGCTGACGAGATCAACGCCGCATTCAAGGCCGCCTTCTCCGCCACCGACTTCTACGGCTACAACGAAGACGGCATCGTGTCCTCCGACATCATCGGCGACACCCACGGTGGCGTGTTCGACCCGACCCAGACCGACGTCAACACCGTTGACGGCGTGACCATGGCTCGCACCGTCTCCTGGTACGACAACGAGTACGGCTTCACCTGCAACATGGTGCGTACCCTGCTGTACTTCGCCGAGATCTCCGAGTGAGCCGTCGCGGCTAGTCCGTTAGGTTCCTAGGAATCCCGCAGGGGCTTTCACCTCATGGTGGAAGCCCCTTTTCGCATGCCTCCATGTCTCCTCATACGGCCCTGCTCCAACCCACGTGGAATGTCGTCCGATTCTGCCGTTTCGGTCATCCACGGGCCCGAAACCGTGCTCTGGATGACCGAAACGGCAGAATCGGACGTACGAACGTCCTATGATGAGACGCCATGGGTAAGAAAAAACACGAGAAAGGCACCGGTTCCACACCGGCGACCGTACAGCTGGACAAGGCCGGAGTCACATTCACGACCTATGAATACGCACATTCGAACGATCATATGGATGACGGCTACGGGGTTGAGGCCGCCACCAAGCTCGGATTCGACGAACACCAGGTGTTCAAGACGCTGATGGCCGACACCGGTACGGAACGTGTGGTCGGTGTGGTCCCGGTCAGCGGGCATATGGATTTGAAGGCGCTGGCCGCCGCCGTGGGCGCGAAGAAGGCGACCATGGCCGATCCGAAAGTCGCCATGCGAGAATCGGGCTACGTGGTGGGCGGGATTTCGCCTCTGGGACAGCGCACGCACCACAGGACCGTGCTGGACGAAAGCGCCCTGCGGTATGACGAGATTCTGCTGTCCGGAGGCAAGCGAGGGTTCTCCATCGGCATCAACCCGAATGATCTCATCGCGGTATTGGACGCCGTAGTCGCGCCCATCGGCACCTGGTGACCCTCAGGGAAGGGTCATCGGGCCCTGCGTAGCTCAGACGGAAGCACGAAGTGCATGTTCTCCTTGATGGTTTCAATGGTGGTCACCTCGGTGTAGCCGAAGCCCTGTAAGGTTTCGACCACGCCGGAGACAAGTTCGTCCGGTACGGAGGCGCCCGATGAGATGCCCACGGACTCCACGCCCTCGAACCATGACGGGTCGAGTTCGGCCGCATCATCGACACGGTGCGCCCTGCCGAGGCCATCAGTCGCATCGGCAGTGGCATCCGCTGCGAAGCGCGAGTTCAGGCCTTCCTGCGCGACCTCCATCAATCGTACGGAATTCGAGGAATTCGCCGACCCGACGATCACCACGCAATCCGATTGCTCGGCCACCAACTTGACCGCGGCCTGACGATTCGACGTGGCATAGCAGATATCGGAGTTCGGCGGCATCTGCAGCCACGGGAAGCGGCACTTCAACGCGGCGATCGTACCGGCGGTCTCATCAACGCTCAGCGTGGTCTGCGTAAGCAGCACCAGCTTGGTGTCTTCAGCGAAATCAAGCGAGTCCACGTCGGCCTCATGTTCGATCAGATGCACATGCTCCGGGGCCTCCTCAACCACGCCGACCGCCTCATCGTGCCCCTTATGGCCGATATAGATGATTTCGAAGCCCTCCCTAACGAAACGCAGCACTTCGCGATGCACCTTGCTTACCAGCGGGCAGGTGGCGTCGATCACATGCATGCCGCGGGCCGCGGCCTCGGCCTTGACCGCCGGGGACACACCGTGCGCGGAAAAAACAATCGGAATGCCCGCCGAAGCGGCCTCATCCGGAATTTCGCGGAGCTCCTGCACGAACACCGCACCCTGAGCCGACAACTCCTCGACCACATGTTTGTTATGCACGATCTGGCGACGCACGTACACCGGTGGCAGGCCATCCTCGCGGACGGGGACCGAAGCCTTCAGAATCGTCTGTACGGTAAGGATCGCCCGATCCACACCGGCGCAGAATCCGCGAGGGTCCGCCAATACGATGCGTTTGGTCATGGGTCGCCGCCTTTCATGTCATACAAGCCCTCACCAAATACTAGAGCACGGCCGTTCGCATAACGCACGCGCTCATGTGAGCACACGACTATTGCACAACCATATCGACGGCGATCCCTCATCCAGTAGACGGTCGCATACACAACACGCCGGCGAACGGGCATGGCACCCTCCAAGAGAAGGTAGACTTGACCGTTAGCGGTAACAACCGTTATCGATACGTTTAGCGGCATTATGGAGTGATCTATGACCTGCAAGAACCTGCCTGCCCGCTCCGGACAGCAATTCTCCATCTCCCACGGCGACTATAAGGCGGTCGTCACCGAACTCGGCGCAACGCTGCGCAAACTGACCTACCGAGGCGAGGACCTTATCGTCTCCCTCGGCCCGGATGACGTGGTGAGCTGCTGCCATGGCCAGATTCTCATCCCGTTCCCGAACCGCGTCGAAGGCGGCGAATACACCTTCGAAGGCAAGACCTACACGTTGCCGATCGACGAACACGCGCGCAACAACGCCATCCACGGCTATGGATACCGCTCCTATTGGAAGCTGGAAAGCCTCACGGAGGAATCCGTCGCACTGACCTGGCGCACACCCAATATGGCCGGCTATCCGTTCGATATCGTAGCCACCGCCACCTATAGCCTCGCCGACGACGGTCTGCATCTGACCATCGACGCCTATAATAACGGCGATGCGAACGCCCCATGGGCCCTGGCCATCCATCCATGGCTGGCCAACGGTCTGAACGGATACGGCGACGAGATCGACGGCCACAACGCGCAGTGCAGCCTGACGCTGCCGGGCAACACGCATGTGACCGTGAACGAAAACCTGATCCCGACCGGCACCGAACCGGTGGATGGCACCAAGTACGACCTGCGCAAGGACACGCTGCTTACCGAACAGCCCTTCGATGATGCCTGGACGGACCTCGATCACGCCGAAGACGGTACCGTCACCGCGGTGTTCACCCGTCCCGACGGTCTGAAGGTCAAGGTCGGAGGCGACGAGACCATCACCTCCTTCCAGGTGTGCACCGGTACCAAGTTCCCTGCCTTCAAACACCCGGCAGGCGTTGCGGTGGAACCGCAGACCGCCTATGCCAACGCATTCAACACCGGCAACGATCTCATCGTCATCAAGCCGGGCGAGACCAGCAGCACCTCGCTGTTCCTCGGCGCGTTCGCTCAGTGAACGCCTGATTTGCACAACGTCGCACCGGTGTGCGATAATCCCGAAGGCTTATTAATCGCAAGTAAAGGAGTCCAATCATGGGCATGCGCGGACGTAAGCGCAAGGATCGTCGTAAGAAGGCCGCCAATCACGGCAAGCGCCCGAACGCCTGATCCCTGCCGGCGTGAATAACGCCACAGAGCATCAACAAACCCGCGGATTCGCAATCGATTCCGCGGGTTTTCCTATTCACCGCAACAATGGTCGAGCGTGGCACGAAGACGTTCCAATAGGCGCTCCGGCGCCTGTTCGGGACGCAGATAGGCGCGCATCGCCGCAATCAACGCCCGTTCACGCTCGTCACAGCACGTTTCGGGATCGAAGTGCTCTTCCATGCTGACATGCACGCTCGTATGCGTCACATGCGTTATGGACCCGTCCGCACTCCTGCTGGTGATGGAGATGCGCCGTTCGACGGAGTCACCGTTCATGATCTTCCCCTTCCGACGGAAGCGGTCTTCGCACCGGAGCGTGTGCCGGCCGCATACCCTCGTTCCTTCGCATATGCCGCAAGTTCCTGCTTGAGCTGCGTGCGGGCACGGTTCAGACGGCTCATCACCGTACCGATTTTCACGCCCTGCTCATCGGCCACCTGCTGATATGACTTGCCGTCGATGGCCGCATCGATGAACACCTGCCTGCGTTCCGGCGAAAGCTTGTTCAACGCGGCCATGATCTCTTCGGGCGCATAGGCGTCCAGATACTCCTGCTCGGCGGACTTCAGCTGCTCCGACGAATGTTCGGAGGCGGAGTAGATATCCCAATCGTCGTATTCGCCGGTGGAGCCGTTGGCACGTTGCGGCCTGCGTTTGGCCTTGGCGTACTGATTGAAGTAGGCGTTGCGCTCGATGGTGGTCATCCACGCGGCGAAGTTCGTGCCCTGTTTGAAGGAATCGAAGGCCTTGAACCCGCGTTCGAAGGTGTCCTGCACCAGATCCTGCGCATCGTCGGGATTGTTGGTCAGCTTCATGGCCTGCCGATAGAGCACGTCGACTATGGGCATGGCGAGCCGTTCGAAGCGCGCGCGCCTGTCCGTCATGCTTTCCTGCCCATCAGTCACGGTTTCATTCTATCGGCATGCCGCATGCGACGATGTCCGCAAAACTCCCAAGCGATTCAAAGCTCGTTCCCAGAACACACGGTTTATATAATCATGTTGGTTTTTCGCTGAGAGAAAGATTTGCCCATGTCATTGTCCCTTGCCGACGGCGTGCATCTGCTGTCCTCCCATCATCTGCTCGATGAGGTCATCACACCTGAACGTTGGAGCCTGAATGCCGATGGCATCGACAATGCCGATGTGCCGTTCACGCATATCACCTATGACACCCGCACCGTGCGCGAAGGCACGCTGCTGGTGTGCAAGGGCCGCTTCCGGCCGGAATTCCTTGACGGGCTCAAGGAGCGCGGTCTCGTCGCCTATGTGTCGGAACGTGACTTCTCCGATCACACCGAGGTTCCGGGACTCATCGTCAACGACGCGCGCAAGGCCCTGAGCCTGCTGTCCGCCGCCTTCTATGGCATGCCCCAGAACGAACTCACGGTCATCGGCATCACCGGCACCAAAGGCAAGACCACCACCGCCTATCTGGCGCATGCCATCCTGAACGAATATTCGCATGGCCGTTGCGCGTTGTTCTCTTCGGTGAACCTCTGCCTTGACGGTCATACCATGCTGGCGTCGAAGCTGACCACGCCGGAGTCGTTGGACGCGTTCCGCATGATGCGCGAGGCCGCGGACAACGGCATGCGATACCTGGTGATGGAGGTCTCCTCCCAGGCCTACAAGGTCAACCGCGTCCACGGCCTGACCTTCGACGTGGGAGCCTTCCTCAACATCTCCCCCGACCACATCAGCGACATCGAACACCCCACCTTCGAAGACTATCTGTATTGCAAGCGTCAGCTGGCATACCATGCACGCGCCTTCGTACTCAACGCCGACGCCGACCATGCCGATCTCATTCGCGAGGATGCGCAGGCCGCGGGCATCCCGCTTGCGGATTTCGCCCTGCGCACCGATGACGCACCTACGAATGCGACGCTGACGGCCCGTCCGTCGAACGCCGAACACAGCGCGTTCAGCATCGCCGCGAACGGTCATGATCTGGGCGAGTTCAGCCTGTCATTGGCTGGCGATTTCAACTATGCGAACGCCCTCGCCGCCGTCGCACTGGCGCATGAGGCCGGTGTGCCATTCGATTCGGCCGCCATGCATGCCATGGAATCGGTGCATGTACCGGGACGTATGGAACTGTTCACCGGCACGGATGGCGACACCGTGGCCATCGTCGATTATGCGCACAACTACACCAGCGTACGTGCGCTGATCGATTTCGTCGAACAGCGCTACGGCGAGCGCAAGCCGCGGATTACGCTCGTCGCCGGTTCCGCCGGCAACAAGGCGTTCGACCGCCGTCAGGAAATCGTCGAGGCCGCACAGGATCGCATCGCACGTTTCGTATTCACCGCCGAAGACACCGATACCGAACCGTATATCGACATCTGCAACGAAATGCTCGGCCATGTCACCAACGACCATGTGGATGCCACGGTGATCGTCGATCGTGTGAAGGCCATCGAGAGCGCCGTCGAGCAGGCGCATTCCCACGATGGTCTCGACGTGATCCTCATCATCGGCAAGGGCCACGAGCGTTGGATCAAGGACCTCAACAGCCACGTGGCCTACGAAGGTGATGATTGTGTGGTGGAGCGACTGCTGAACGTGGCGTAGGAGTAGCATCGTCTTCGAGCTCATGATTTGTTCATGGCGACCGGACGATACTATCTTCAAGGAGCACCGCGGAAATGGCGATCAAACCTGCAACGTTCACGCTTGCCTATGCAATCGACGTGCTGAAGGAGCATCATCTGCTTCGCGAAATCGTTCACGGCCGTCGATGGACGCTTGACGCTTCGGATCTGCCCGGCGCGAATGAGCCGGTCGGGTCGATCACCTACGATACCCGCAAGGTCGAGCCCGGTTCGATGCTGTTCGTCAAGGGCCGTTTCAAGCCTGAATTCCTTGACGGCATCGACGGCAAAGGCCTAGCCGCATACGTGGCGGAAACCGAATACGCCGATCGCACGAAAGCCATCGGCATCATCGTAGAGGACGTGCACAAGGCCATGAGCCTGCTGTCCGCCGCCTTCTACGGCATGCCCCAGAACGAACTCACGGTCATCGGCATCACCGGCACCAAAGGCAAGACCACCACCGCCTATCTGGCGCATGCCATCCTGAACGAATATTCGCATGGCCGTTGCGCGTTGTTCTCTTCGGTGAACCTCTGCCTTGACGGTCATACCATGCTGGCGTCGAAGCTGACCACGCCGGAGTCGTTGGACGCGTTCCGCATGATGCGCGAGGCCGCGGACAACGGCATGCGATACCTGGTGATGGAGGTCTCCTCCCAGGCCTACAAGGTCAACCGCGTCCACGGCCTGACCTTCGACGTGGGAGCCTTCCTCAACATCTCCCCCGACCACATCAGCGACATCGAACACCCCACCTTCGAAGACTACTTCCGTTGCAAGCGCCGGTTGATCGCCAACAGCCGTTCGCTGGTACTCGGCGCCGACTGCGACCACCGTGATCTGCTCATGCAGGATGCCGCCGACGCGGGCGTCAAGGTCACCGAGTTCGCATTGCATGATGCCGCACGGGGCCTGACCTCCCCAGCACAGGTCATCGCCCGCGTCGATCCGGAAAACAAAGCCGGTTTCATCGTTTCCGTCAATGGCTCGGATCTTCGGCCGATGGAGCTGGACATGTCCGGTGAATTCAATGTCACGAACGCCGCGGCAGCCGTCGCCATCGCCATCGAGGCCGGCGTGCCGGAATCCGACCCGTCAATCGCCGCCATGTGCCGGGTACAGGTGCCCGGACGCATGGAACGCGTCAAGGCGGGAGACGGTCTGCTGGTCTACATCGATTTTGCCCACAACTATCTTTCCGTCAAATCGTTGGTCGACGAAATGGTACGGACCTATGGCGAACGCCGCCCACGCATCACGCTGGTTTCCGGTACCACCGGCGGCAAGGCCGTCGACAGACGCGAGGGCATCGTCAAGGGGGCGCTTGGCCGTGTGGAATCCTTCATCTTCACATTGGACGACCCGAATTACGAGGATCCCACGGATATCGCGCGTCAGATGCAGTCGTATGTGACCGATCCGACGGCCCGGACGCAGATTGTCGTTCCGCGCGAACTCGCCATCGAAAAGGCCATCGCCGACGCGCGTGAGCATGCGGACCGGTTCAATATCGTGCTGGTCATCGGCAAAGGCGACGAGACCCGTAATATCATCAACGGCAAGCCGGTGCCATATGAGGGCGATGGCGCCGTGGTGCGTCGCGTACTCGGCGAATAGCACGGCCGTTCGTCACACGGCACGGGGTAAGGTAGGTCACTATGACACGATTCCAACCGATTCTGCTCGGCAGCGACATTAACGTCTACGGCATGGCCAGGGCGTTCCATGAGGAGTACGGCATCATCTCCGAGGCGTACGCCTACTTCCAGCTCAGCCCTACGAAGTTCAGCAATATCGTGAACGTGCATGTCGTCGATGATTTCAACAATTTCGTGACGTTCCGCGATTTCATGCTCAACCTCGGCAGGCGTATGAAGGCCGAGGATCCGGATCGCACGCTGTTGCTCATCCCCTGCGGCGACGTGTATGCGAATCTGCTCAGCCAGTGCGGGGACGATCTGCGTCGTTATTTCGTATACAACACGCTCGACATCAATCTGTCACGCCGACTCGCCTACAAATCCACGTTCTATCAGATCTGCGAACGGTATGATCTGCCGCACCCGAAGACGAAGACCGTAACCGCCGACGGAGTGAAGGCAGGGGAATACCGCGATCTGCCGTTCCCCTATCCGGTCGCGATGAAGCCGGCCAATTCCGTCGAATGGCTGAACGTCGACTTCGAAGGGCGGCGCAAGGCCTATATCTTCAACGACCCGGCCGAACTCGACACGATCATCAGACGTGCCTACGATGCCGGCTATACCTCCGAAATGGTGATTCAGGATTTCATTCCCGGCGACGATTCACGCATGCGTGTGCTCAACGCGTACGTGGACCAGCATCATCGCGTACGCATGATGTTCCTCGGCCATCCGTTGCTGGAGGATCCGTCTCCGGTGGCGGCCGGCAACTATGCGGCGATCCTGCCCGACTACAACGAGAACGTGTTCCGTCGCATCAAGGCGTTCCTCGAGGATATCGGCTATGAAGGCGTCGCCAATTTCGACATGAAGTACGATGAGCGCGACGGCGAATACAAGCTGTTCGAGATCAATCTGCGTCAGGGGCGTTCCAGCTATTTCGTGACGTTGAACGGTTTCAACCTGGCCAAATACTTCGTGGAGGATCTTGTCGAGGACACGCCGTTCGACGGCGAGACCCTGTTCGGCCGCGGTTCGAAGCTGTGGATGGAGATTCCGAAGTCGGTGTTCCTTGAGTATGTCGCCGAAGGCGATGACAAGGAAACCGGCAAACGCATGCTCGAATCCGGGGATTGGGGCACCACGCTGGAATATTCCAAGGATATGAATCCGCTACGATGGCTGATGATCAGGCATATGTTCGCGATCTATAGGAAAAGCTACGCCAAATACTTCACCAAAAAGGGTGAGATGAAGTGAAACGACCGTTCTTCGCCGTATTGGGCGGCATGGGCACATTGGCTACCGAGAGCTACATCCGTCTGGTCAACCACGCCACGCATGCGCATGGCGATCAGGATTACCTCGACTATGTGGTGTTCAATGACGCCTCCGTGCCGGATCGCACCGCGTATATCGTGGGGGCATCCGATGAGAACCCGTTCCCGGTGATTGCCGACGATATCGAAAAGGCCACCGCGATGGGCGCGAGCTTCATCGTGCTCACCTGCAATACGGCGCACTACTTCTATGATGATTTCCAAAGGCTGACGCCGGTACCGATTCTGCACATGCCGCGCGGCGCCGTGAATCGCATGGCACAACGCTACCCAAAGGAACGGTTCCCCCGAATCGGTTTCCTCGGCACTTCCGGGTCGCGCAAATCGGGCGTCTATGCGCGTGCGGCCACCGAAGCCGGATATGCCTTCGTGGAACCGACCGATGACCTGCAGGAGCGCATCACTTCGCTGATTTACGATGATGTGAAAGGCTCGGGAGAGCTGAATCAGGAACGATACGAATCCGTGCTCCGTGACATGCTCGACCCGGCCGGCCCTTGCGCCTGCGACGCGCTGATTCTGGGATGCACCGAACTGAGCGTACTGAACGAGGCGTTCCCGATGCCTCAGCTACCGATCATCGACGCGCAGGCCGTGTTGGTGGAAGACACCGTGGCTCGCGCCAAATCCTTGCGCTGAACAGGTTGCGGCCCCTCACGACGGGCCGCAACCTTTCTATGCATAAATCCATGCCTGGCGTCTAGCTATGCTTCGGCATCATCGGCATCATCGGAACCGACATTGCCGAAATCATTGACATCGAAATCCGGATTGGCATCGGATTCGAAATCCGCTTCGGCCGCATCCTGATCCTTGCGCGGCTCCGGTTCCACGGCCTCCTGGAACACACGCTCGACCTTCGGCTTCTTCAGATCCGGATTGATCTTCTCTTCCAGCATCAGGCGCGCGTCTCCAGCCGTGGTGAAGCTGCCGCAGATAAGCACGCCGTGCCCGTAGCCTACGCCGAGTTCGTCTTCGGAATCGACCATGTTGACGGCTTCCTGGATGGCATCCGGCAGTTGCGGAATGCAGGTGACGCGTTCCGGTCCGAACACCTGATCCGCGATCTTCTTCAGGTCTTCGGCCGGCATCACACGGTCGCGCCACGAGTTTTCGGTGACGATTACATGGCTCAGCAGCGGTTCAAGCACGCCGAGATACTCTTCGACCTGCTTGTCCCCCATCATGGCGATCACGCCGACGAGCTGCTGGAAGTCGTAGTTCTCCTCGATGGCGGCACGCAGCGCCTCGGCCGCGTTCACATTGTGCCCGCCGTCAAGGATGATGGTCGGCGAGGTGCGGATCTGTTCGAGGCGTCCCGGAATCTTCACCGTACTCAACGCTTCGGCCACCAGATCGCCGTCAAGCGCGCCGTTTACCGGAATCACCGCCTCGGCCGCGCACAGGGCTGCGAGCGCATTATGCGCCTGATGCTCGCCGAATTTGGCGACCGGCACTTCCTCATATGTGCCGTTGGGGGTGCGCAGGGTGACCATCTGGCCGCCGACGGCCGGTACGCGGGCGACGACTTCCGCTTCGATGCCGTCGCGTACCAGATTGGCATGGTTGCCCTTGGCGGCCTTCTCGATGATCGGCATGACGGCCTCCTCATGCGGCTGACGCCCGATGACGGCGGTGCAGCCGGGCTTGATGATGCCGACCTTTTCGGAGGCGATCTGTTCGACGGTGTCGCCCAGCCACGCCATATGGTCCATGTCGATGGGACCGATGATGGCGGCATCGGCATCGAGCACGTTGGTGGCGTCCCAGCGGCCGCCCATGCCGACCTCCACGATGGCCACATCGACCGGAGCGTCGGCGAATTTCCAGATGGCCATGGCGGTAAGTACTTCGAAGAAGCTCATTTTCGGCTTCCCGAGCTCCTCCATCTTCATGTCGACGATGGCGATCAGATCGCGTACCTGATCCCATGCGTCGACGAAGTCGTCGTCGGAAAGCTGTTGTCCGTCGATGGCGATGCGTTCGTTGACATGTTCCAGATGCGGCGAGGTGTACAGTCCCGTGCGCATGCCGTAGGCGCGGCAGATCGACTCGACCATGCGCGCGGTGGATCCCTTGCCGTTGGTGCCGGTGATGTGGACCACGCGGAAGGACTCTTCCGGATGCCCCATGACGTCGAGGATCATCTTCATGCGCCTGAGGTCCAGATTGGTGGTATTGCGTTCCGATGGACGGCCCATGATGTCACGTTCGACGTCGATCATGCTTTCGTTGTTGCGATTGGGATGTTCAAACGACATGCTGTGCTGTTTCCTTACGCTGGTCGATGCTTACTCACTGAAACCGTCCCCATTCTAGGTGGGCGCATGAACGTTACGGCGTCGCAAAACGTAATAGGATTGGTGGCGGTAATTCATTGGATTGTTCAGGAGATGTGATGAGCGAAGTCATTACCGATAAGGACAAGGAATACGAGGCTTTGGAGCGGGAGTCCGCACCGGGGCCGGATCAGGCCATGAGCGACCGTGTGAACAATCGTTCCCTACGCCCTCGTTCCGACGCGTTCAAGGAGTTCATGACCACCGGTTGGGATGACAATGAGCCGGCCATCGAACCGTTGGAATCCTCCAAGTACACGCCGGCACGTCTTGAGGCGCTGGGCAGGGCGTTCCCGGGCGAACGCCTCGTAATCCCGGCCGGTCAGCCGAAGGTACGCAACAACGATTGCGACTACGCGTTCCGTCCGGACACCACCTTCTCGTATTACACCGGTCTTGGCGAGGACTATGAGGCCGGCGCGGTGCTGGTGCTGAACCCGGTCGATCCGGATTCCGCGGATGCAAAGGCCGGCAGGACGCATGAGCCGGAACTGTTCGTGGCTCCGCGCGCGAACCATTACACGCAAGACTTCTTCATGAATGCCCACTATGGCGAATATTGGGTGGGTCCGCGCGCGGGTCTGCGGGAGATGACCGCCATGACGGGCATCGAGACGAACGACATCGCGCAACTGGCCGATGCACTGAGCAAGGATGTCGGCACCGAGGCCGGTGCAGTACGCGTCCGTGTGATTCGTGAGGCCGATCCGCAAATCACCGAGATGGTAGAGGATATTCGCAAGGCGAACGGTTTCGCCGATCCGGACGGCAATACCGCCGCCGACGACAGACTGCACGAATTCGCCGCCGAGGCACGCATGTGCAAGGACGAATATGAGGTGCGCGAGATGCGCAAGGCCGTGGCTGCCACCAAGCACGGCTTCGACAACATCCTGCGCAGGCTGCCGGCGGCTCTGGGCAAACCGCGTTCGGAACGTATGCTGGAAGGTGCGTTCAACGCAATCTCCCGCGAGGAAGGCAACGAGGTCGGTTACGACACCATCATCGCATCCGGCGCGCATGCTCCGATTCTGCATTGGATGCGTAACACCGGTACCGTCGCATCCGGCGAGCTGCTGCTGATCGATGCCGGCGTGGAAGTCAACAGCCTGTATACCGCCGACATCACCCGTACGTTCCCGACCAATGGTAGGTTCACCGACTTTCAGAAGAGGCTGTATCAGGCCGTGCTGGACTCCCAGCAGGCCGGTTTCGAGGCGGCCAAGCCAGGTGCCACGTATTCCGACATCCATCATGCCTGCATGCGTGTGATCGCCGAACGCCTGCACGAATGGGGCATTCTGCCGGTCGACGTGGAGGAGTCGCTCTCCCCCGCCGGTCAGCAGCACCGTCGTTGGCTCGCCTGCGGCGTGGCGCATCATCTCGGCCTTGACGTGCATGATTGCGCGCAAGCCCGTTACGAGTCATATCAGGGTGCCGAAATCCGTCCGGGCATGATCTTCACGATTGAGCCTGGCCTGTATTTCCGTGAGGATGACTTGCTGATTCCGCCGGAATATCGCGGCATCGGCATCCGCATTGAGGATGACGTGCTCATGACCGAGAATGGTCCCGAATGGATCTCCGCAGGCATACCGAAGCAGATCGATGACGTCGAGGCCTGGATGGCCGACATGGCGCAATAGTCTTCCACCGTACTCCCCGACGGGGAGGAAAGGAACGTGATATGGCAACCCCTGAATTCGTGTTGAAACTCCGCAGGAAGATCGGCCACGATCTGCTATGGCTGATGGGCGTGTCCGGCTACGTCGAGGACGAACGGGGCCGCGTACTGCTGGGCCGACGTTCCGACACTGGCGAATGGGCCATGGTGTACGGCATCAACGAGCCCGGCGAGGAGCCGGCCGACACCGTGGCCCGCGAAGTCAAGGAGGAGACCGGCGTGGACGTGATCGTCACCGATCTGGTGTCGGTGAAATCATCTCGCCGCATACTCACCTACGCGAATGGCGACAACACCATGTACATGGATCACCTGTTCATCTGCAGGCCCGATCCGGCCGGTAACACGGAACCGTACGTCGGTGATGAGGAGAGCCTCAACGTGGGCTGGTTCTTCCCCGATGAGCTACCCGGGCCATTGGCCGCCACCACGGTTGAACGCATGGGGTATGTGCGTGAATATCTGAGGAACAAGGCCGGTGGCGACGCCCACGCGCAGTTCTGCTTCAACGGCGAGATCCACTGAAGTTCCCGCCAACGTAAGACGGCGATGCCTGCGACGATCAGTCCGTCGCAGGCATCGCCGTCTATGCTCCTAAATCCCTCATCCCTACTGTTGGGCCGCGAGCAACTCGTGCAGATGCTCACGATGCCCGCGTTGTTCACGCGGATCCGGCACCGGCAACGAGGCCAGCAGCTTCTGCGTGTACGGATTTTGCGGATGTTGCATGATCTGGTCGGCATCGCCATGTTCGACGATCTTGCCCTTGTGCATCACCATGATGCGATCGGCAAGCATATCTACCACCGCAAGATCGTGAGTGATGAACAGGCAGGCGAAACCGATTTCGACCTGTAGTTTCTTGAACAGTTCCAACACCTTCGCCTGCACCGACACATCCAATGCGGAGGTCGGCTCGTCGGCGATGAGCAGGCTCGGCTTCAACGCGAGCGCACGCGCCAGGGAGGCGCGCTGGCGCTGGCCGCCGGACAGCTCATGGGGGAAGCGGTTCATGTATGCGCGTGGCAGCTGGACCATTTCCAGCAGATCGCCCACATAATGCCGTGCGTCAGCCACGGAGGAGTATTTCCCGTGCACGATCAGCGGTTCGGCCACGTTCTCCGCGATGGTCATCAGCGGGTTGAACGAGCTGCCGGGATCCTGGAACACGAAGCCGATGTCGGCGCGCTTGGGCTTGAAGTCACGTTCCTTCACGCCGTTCATTTCGATGCCGAGCACGTTGAGCGAACCGCCGGAAACCTTCTGCAGGCCTGCGATGGCACGGCCCGTGGTGGATTTGCCGGAACCGGATTCGCCTACCAGTCCCAGCACCTCGGAACGGTGGATGGTGAAGTCGATGCCATCCACGGCCTTGAAATCGGGCTGCATGAGATGGCCCGGATACGTGATGGTCAGCCCCTTGGCCTCGACCGCGACCGGCTGTTCACGCCAATCCTTTTCACGCTCGATGACCTTGCCATTGCCGTCACGCACGATGAGCTTCTGCCCGATGCGCGGTACGGCACCCAGCAAACGCTTGGTGTAGTCGTCCTGCGGTGAATAGAAGATCTGTTCCACGCCGCCTTGCTCGACCACGTGGCCACGGTACATGACCACGACCTCGTCGGCGATGTCGGCGATGACGCCCATGTTGTGCGTGATGATGAGCACGGAGGCATCGAATTCGTCGCGTGCGAGACGCAGCAGATCGAGGATTTCGGCCTGTACGGTCACGTCAAGGGCGGTGGTCGGCTCATCGGCCAGAATCAGACCGGGATTGAGCACCAACGCCATGGCGATGACGATGCGCTGCTTCTGGCCGCCGGAGAACTGGTGCGGATAGTAATCGACCCGGGTTTCGGCGTCGGGAATGCCGACCTTCTTCAGAATGTCGATCGCCTTGGCACGCAGCTCTTTCTTGTCTTTCATGCCGTGGGCCCGCAGCCCCTCCTCGATCTGCCAGCCGATGGTATACACCGGGTTCAGCACCGAATTCGGCTCCTGGAACACCATCGCCGCCTCGGAGCCGCGCATTTCACGTAGCTGCTCGCCGGATAGGGACAGCACGTCGAGTTCCTCGTTGCCGGCACGGTTCGACAGGTAGATCGCGCCAGAGGTCGTTGCCGTTTCCGGCAGCAGTTTGATGATGGAGCGCGCGGTCACGGACTTGCCGGAACCGGATTCGCCCACCACGCCGATGACCTTCCTGCGGGGAATCTTGAAACTGATCCCGTCGATGGCCTTGATGGAGCCGGCGTCGGTCATGAAGGAGACGCTCAGATCCTTGATTTCGGCGAGATTGCCGTTGTCGATTTCGCTCATCGGTTCACTCCCCTTCCTTGGAGCCCCATGCGGAGGCCACGAATGATGGATCATGGTCGGTGACGGTCACCGGGGCGTCGATGGCACCCATCGGGTTTCTGGCCGCGGCAAGTTCCGCCATGACCTCGTTGCGGGCGCCCGGTTTTTCGTTCGGATCGACGGAGGTGTCTTCGATGGATCCGACCACTTCGCCCGCGGATTTGCGTGCACGCAGTCGCGGATCGGCGAGATCGTTGAGCGATTCGCCGACGAGGGTGATGCCCAGTACGATCAGCACGATGGCGACGCCGGGGAATACCGCGGTCCATCAGATGCCGGCGGTCACGTCGGATACGGAACGGTTGAGATCATAGCCCCATTCGGCGGCCGCGGTCGGTTCGATGCCGAAGCCAAGGAAGCCCAGACCGGCAAGGGTCAGAATGGCCTCCGATGAGTTCAGGGTCAGGATGACCGGCAGGGTTCGGGTGGAGTTCTTGAACAGGTGCTTGGTCATGATGCGCCAGGTGGAGGCACCGACCACACGTGCGGATTCCACGTATGCGGATTCCTTGATGCGGATCACTTCGGCACGGATGGTACGGAAGTACTGCGGAATATAGACCACGGTGATGGAGATGCCGGAAGCGAAGATACCGCTCCACAGTCCGGATTGGCCGTGGGAGATCATAATGGCCATCAGAATCGCCAACAGCAGGGACGGGAAGGAGTAGACGGCGTCGGCGATCATCACGAGTACGCGGTCGACCCAGCCGCCGAAATAGCCGGAGACCAGTCCCAGCAGTACACCCGCGAAGATGGACAGCAGCACGGCGATGACGATGGCGATGACCGCAGTGCGGGAACCCCACACCACACGGCTGAACACGTCATAGCCTCCGGCGGTCGTACCCCAGATATGTTCGGATGACGGTGCCGCCTGGGCCGGGAAGGATACGCCGTTGGAGTCCTTCAGCTGAGCGTATCCGTATGGTGCGATCAAGGGTGCGAAGATGGCGACGAGCAGGAAGAAGGCGGTGAGCGCCAGACCGGTAATCAGCATGCCCTTCTGCCAGCCGACGGCTACGCGCAGTTCCTTGATAATCGGAATCTTGGTCCAGAACGGTGCCTGTTTGTTGATTTTGAGCCTGTCCAGACGGTCATCGCCGGGAACGGTGACATTGTTGACGGATGCTTCGGTCATGTCAGTACCTCACTCTCGGGTCGACCAGTGCGGCGATGACGTCGACGATGAAGTTGACGACGGCCACGATGATGGCGATCAGAATCACGATGCCCTGCACCGCCACGAAGTCACGTGCCTTCAGATATTGCGAAAGCATGAAACCGAGGCCCTTCCATTCGAAGGTGGTCTCGGTGAGTACGGCACCGGCGAGCATCAGGGCGATCTGCATGCCCATGACGGTGATGATCGGAATCAGGGCCGGCTTCCATGCATGCTTGTTGAGCAGACGCTTTTCGGAGACGCCGCGGGAGCGGGCGGCCTCAACATAGCCGGAAGTGTAGGTGGAGATCACGTTGGTACGCACTAGGCGGATGAATACGCCCGCCGTCAGCAGTCCCAATGCGAGGGCCGGAAGCACCGCGTGACGCAGTACGTCGACGAGCACGGACATATCGCCCAACTGAAGTGCGTCGATGATGTAGAAACCGGTTGGCGAGACCAGTCGGGAGAATTCCATTTCGCTGCTCAATGACGAACGGCCGGATGCCGGCAGCACGTTCATCCAGATGGCGAAGATGAGTTTCAGAATCAGGCCCAGGAAGAACACCGGAGTGGCGTAGCACAGAATGGCGAAGGTGCGGATGCCCGCATCGGCCGCACGGTCGCGTTTGCGTGCCGCGATGCGTCCCAGGCCGATGCCGACGATGAGCGCCACGATAAGCGCCAGGAACGCGAGTTCGAAGGTGGCGGCGCCGTAACGGGTAAGAATGGTGATGACCTTTTGGTTGTCGGTCAGCGTGGTGCCGAGGTCACCGTGCAGCAGGCCGTTGAGATAATCGATGTACTGTACGACCAATGGACGGTCATAGCCGGCCGCGTGGATGCGCTTTTGCAGTTCCTCCGGCGTCAGGCGGCCGCCTAGGGCGGCGGAAATCGGATCGCCGGTGGCGCGCATGACGAAGAAGACGATGGTAACAAGAATGAATACGGTAGGAATGATCAGCAGGAAGCGGGTAAGCACGAAGCGGAAGAATCCGCTCGAAAGCTTGTTTTTCTTGGCTTTCGGCTGAGCCACGGTTGCGCTTTGCGTCACGTCGGGCTCCTTTTCCTTGATGGATGATGCAGATACAAATTGAGCCCCCGCCCGACTCGAAACGGCCGGGCAGGGGCGGTCAAGTCACATTCAGGACTTGGTCACGGAGGCGTAACGGAAGCGGAAGGAGGCGTCGAGCACGACACCCTTCACGCCCGAACCGGTGACGGCGACCTGGGCACCCTGCAGCAGCGGGATGGTGGAGAGATCATCGGTCTCGAGCTTCTGGATTTCCTTCAGCGTGTCCTCACGTTCCTTGTCGTCGGTCTGGCCGGCCTGCTTGACGATCAGGTCATTGACTTCCGTGTTGGAGTAGCCGTTGTTCACGAAGTTGCCGTCACGGAAGAACGGAGACAGGTAGTTGTCGGGATCGGAGTAGTCCGGGAACCAGCCAAGCTGGTAGGCCGGGTAGGAACCATCGGAATCCGAGGTGATCACGCGATCCTTGCTGTACTGGGTCCATTCGGTGGACTGCAGGTCGACCTTGAACAGGCCGCCTTCTTCGAGCTGGGCCTTGATGGCGGCATACTCGTCGGCGGAGGACTGGCCGTAGTGGTCCGGGTTGTACTGAAGCTTCAGATCGACCGGGGTCGTGACACCGGCATCCTCGAGAACCTTCTTGGCCTTGTCGGTGCTCGGCTTGCCTTCGCCGTCACCGTAGGCTTCCTTCAGGGTGTCGTCGTGACCGGACAGACCATCCGGAATGAAGGAGTACAGCGGGGTGTAGGTGCCCTTGTAGACCTTGGTGGACAGCTCGTCGCGGTCGATCAGGTTGGCGACGGCCTGACGCACGGCCTTGGCCTTGTCGGCGTTCGGCTCGCTGGACTTCTCGCCGTACGGCATGATCTTGAAGTTGAAGGTGATGAAGCGCTCTTCGCCACCCGGGCCCTTGACGACCTTGACCTTGTCGTCCTTGGACAGGTCCTCGATGTCGGTCGGGGTCATGGAGCGGTAGGCGACGTCGACCTGTCCCTGCTGCACGGCCATCTTCAGGTTGGAGGAATCGGCGAAGTACTTGACCTGCACGGCGTCGTTCTTTGCCGGAGTCAGGCCATCATAGGAGTCGTTCTTGGCATAGGCCAAGGCCTCGTTCACCTTATAGGAGGTGAGCTTGTACGGGCCGGCGAAGGCATTGTCCTTGACGATGGTGTCGGCGTCGGTGAGCTTGTCGGCGTCGAAGGACTCCTCATCCACGATCGGGCCTGCCGGGCTGGAAAGCACCTGCTTGAGGGTCACGTCGTTCTTGACCTTGGAGTGGAACACCACGGTGGTGTCGTCCTTGGCTTCGACGGAGTCGATGTTGGCGAGCAGGGATGACGGACCGTTCTCGTCGTTGATCTTGTTGATGCGGTCGAAGGAGAACTTGACGTCGGAGGCGGTCAGATCGTGGCCGTTGGCGAACTTCAGGCCGGACTTGAGCTTGACGGTGAATTCGGTGCCGTCGTCGCTCCAGGTGCCGTCATCGGCGGCGATGTCCGGGGACAGCTCGGAGGTGTTGTAGTCCTGGGAATACAGGAACGGGAACACCTGAATCTGCACGGCGTAGGAACCGTTGTCATAGGAGCCGGCCGGATCGAGGCTGGTGATCTTATCGGTGGTACCGATGGTGATGGTGGTGCCGCTTGCCGTGGAACCGCCGTCCTTCACGCCGCCGCAGGCGGCAAGGGATGCGATGGCCGCGACGGAAGCGAGCGCGGCGATGACTTTCTTGCGATTCACTGAGGATTCCTCTCTCTAATCCTTGAATTCCAAAGGCATCTCGTGATTGAAATGGCTTGACTCCTTAGAATTGGCGCCTAATGTTAACCGCACGTTTCGTGTAGGGCAATATCGTCCCGTCTCCTGCATTGTTGGTATCGGAAAACCCTATTTTTCCCCGTTCTTTCCACGATTCATCTTTCCCACGATGCCCGGTCGATTAATGAGACGCATGTGAGCGAGCATGCGTTTCGACCGGATACACTTGGCGACACGCGGATGATGTGTGGCTTGTACATTGGCGTTAACAGCGTTAATATATCAACTAGTTAAACGAGAGAATCCGTGCATCGGCGCAAGGAGGTGTTATGAGCAGCTACAGCATGCAACAATCATCGATCTCCGAAAACAATCGGTCACGCATCCTGCAATATCTGTATCACAACGGCATCTGCTCCCGCGCCCAGATCGCCAAGGCCATTGAACTCACTCCTGCGGCAATCACCAAAATCACGGCAAAACTGCTGTCCCAGGACGTCATCGAAGAGACCGGCGACATGGAGGGTGACAAGAACCGTCGTTCCATCGGCCTGAACCTCAATTGCGCGAAATACCATGTGGTCGGCGTCAAATTCGCCCGCAGTCTGGTGCAGATCGCGGTGTTCGACCTCAAATGCAACAAGATCTCGCTGACCGACCTACCCACCGTCAGCGAAGAGCACATCCCCGACACCGTGGAGCAAATCCGTCGCACCGTCCGGCAACTCATCGCCGACGATCCGCACATCGTCGCCGTGGGTATGGCCGTCCCGGGCCCGTATCTACGGGACGCCGGCCATACCGCTCTCGTCTCTTCCATGCAAGGCTGGAGGCAGGTCAACTTCATCCACGAATTTAGCACGGCCTTCGACGTGCCGGTATTCGTGGAGCAGGATGCACGAGCCGGCGCATTGGCGCAATTCCTGTTCAACCCCGAGCTGTCCGAAGGCTCTCTCGCCTATTATCTGCTGGGTGAAGGCATCGGACTGGGGTTGATCGACGACGGTAGAATCTTCTACGGTGCGCACGGCACCGCAACCGAAATCGGGCACGTCTCCGTCGACGTCAACGGCAGGCCCTGCGACTGCGGCAACGTCGGATGTCTGGAGCGCTACTGCTCGGCGGTCGCCATCCACGAGGAGCTCAAGACCGAAGGCGACATCGTGCCCGGCTGCGAATCCATGACCCACGCGCAGGCATGCGCGGCGCTGTTCGCCAAAGCCGACGCGGGCGACGAAGCGGCCAGGCAGCTGGTCAACAAAGCGGCCAAGTACATCGGCTTCGGGTGCGTGACCATCATCAATGCCTTCAATCCAAGCCACATCGTTCTGGGTGACATCGTCTCCCAGGCAGGTCAGCCGCTACTTGACGAGGTCAAGGCCATCGTTTCCGAACACACCATTCCGGAAGTGAGTTCGGAGACCACCATCTCCCTGTCCGCCCTGCCCACCGACGCCACCGTCACCGGAGCCGCCGCCGTGACCATCACCAATTTTCTGGAACATCCTTCGATGTTCTTCGACGTCGCATAGCACGCCGCCATCTAAAGAAAGGAAAACCATGTCCAAGCCAACCGTCATCTCCCTCGGCGAAATCCTTTGGGATATGCTCCCCACCGGCAAGCGTGCCGGCGGCGCCCCCGTCAACTTCGCCTATCATGCCTCGCAGAATGGCGCGGAAGGCTATGCCATCAGCGCAGTCGGCAACGACGAGCTCGGTGCAGAGCTGATCGCCGACGCCCACAAGGCCGGCATCAACACCTTGGTGCAGACCAACGAATACCCGACCGGCACCGTGGACGTGGCGCTGACCAACGGCATTCCGGAATACACCATCGTCAAGAACGTCGCATGGGATCACATCAAGCTCACCGACGAACTCATCGACGCCGTTTCCAAGGCCGACGCCGTCTGCTTCGGCACCCTGGGTCTGCGCTCCCCCGAGTCCCACGACACCATCATCGAACTGCTCAAGCACACCAAGGAAGGCGCGCTGAAGTTCTTCGACATCAATCTGCGCTCCGACTTCTACTCCAAGGAACTCATCGAAGAGCTGCTTGGCTACGCCACCGTGTTCAAGATCAACGATGACGAGCTGCTGCTCATGCGCGACATGTTCGAGCTTCCCGGAACCACCGACGAGGAAGCGTGCAACTGGTTCATCAAGAACTTCGGTCTGGAGTACATCATTCTGACCGGTGGCGCCACCTTCAGCATCATCATCGCCAAGGACGGCGAAGTCTCCACCCTGCACACCCCGCATGTCGAGGTCGCCGACACCGTCGGCGCAGGCGATTCCTTCTCCGGTTCCTTCACCGGCAAGATCCTCACCGGAGCCCCCCTCAAGGAAGCGCACCGTGCGGCCGTGAACACCTCCGCCTATGTGTGCACCAAGGAAGGCGGCTGGCCGACCTATCCGGCAGAAGGCGTTCCGGACTATCTCGCCGCGGCGGCCAAGTAATCCTTTCCCGGTCCCATCATCATCCACAGGTCCACGGTCATCGAACGATGTCGTGGACCTTGTTGTATTGCGACACCTGCTATGATGAATGCACGTCAATCGATTTACGTATTCAACGAAGAAGTTGCCATGCCACCGACCACCAATGCCATACCCCAATCCGTCTCCATCTTCATGCAACGCATCACCGAACTGTGCGGTACGGAACATGCGGACTGGGCCGAGAATTTCAACACCTGCTTCGCCAACACGCTGACCACCACCGTGCGTCGGCATGACGATGGCACCACGTTCCTTCTGACTGGCGACATCCCGGCCATGTGGCTGCGTGATTCCTCCGCACAGTTCCGCCCCTATCTCGTCATCGCCCAAGACGATCCGGACATGGCCGATCTCATCGCGGGGCTCGTCCGCCAGCAGTTCCGGTTCATCAACATCGACCCGTACGCCAACGCATTCAACGAGACACCAAGCGGAGCCACTTGGGATCCTGACGATCGGACCGATTCGTTCGGACCTTGGCTATGGGAACGCAAATACGAAGTGGATTCGCTATGCTACCCCATCCAACTTGCATGGCTGCTGTATCGCAATACCGGACTGACCTCGCATTTCGACGAATCGTTCGTCTCCGGCGTGCGTCGCATCCTTGACACCTTCGAGACCGAACAGAATCACGCCGAGTCTCGGTACCGGTTCTTCCGCCCGAACGATGACCCGCGTGATTCCGTGCCGAACGAAGGCCTCGGCGGACCGTTTGCCGTCACCGGTATGACCTGGTCCGGATTCCGTCCCAGCGACGACGCCTGCATCTATCCGTACCTCGTGCCGTCCAACATGTTCGCGGTCGTGGCCATGGGCCATCTTCGGCAGATCTTCACCGACGTGCTCGATGATGCCGAAATCGTACGCCGCGCAGGCAAACTGCAGCACGACATCTCCGACGGCATCGCGCAACATGCCACCATACGCAACGCGGCGGGAGAACGGATCTACGCCTACGAGACGGATGGCCTGGGCAACGCCCTGCTCATGGACGACAGCAACGTACCCAATCTCATCTCGGCCCCATACCTGGGATTCTGCGATGCCGACGACCCGTTGTATCTGGCAACCCGCCGCACCTTGCTCAGCTCCGAGAATCCCTACTATTTCGAAGGACCCTTCGCCCGCGCCATCGGTTCCCCGCATACGCCAACCGGGTATGTCTGGCCAATCGCCATGGCCATGCAAGGCCTGACCAGCAACGACAGGGCTGAGAAGGAACGTCTCCTCGATCAGCTTGTCGCGGCGGACGCCGGCACGCATCTCATGCACGAAAGCTTCGACGTGAGTGATCCGACGCAGTACACCAGACCATGGTTCAGTTGGGCGAACATGATGTTCTGTGAGCTGGTCATGGACTTCTTCGGCATCCGCATCAACACATGAGCCAAGACGTCGGATATCGACGTTCAGGGCGATTGTCGGGAATCGCTCGAAGAAAACTTGCAATTCCCAGCAGACTTATGATATCTTGAAATGTCCGGCTGCTAAGTCGGAATGCTTGATAACTCAAGATTGGGGCTGATCGGTTTCGACGGTGACCTGTTCGTCGCAGGGAAGCGTGCCGAGAACGTAGGGTCCGCTCGTGGATGACCCCTACACAAGAATAAGTGCTAAATCTAACCGCACTGAGTTCGCTCTCGCTGCCTGAGCTTCGCGCCAGGATTAACCAGTGAGCAGCCGCTCCGTTCACTCCTTCTCGTCTTCGGGAGGATGCTGAGCGTCGTTGAGAAGACTTGCTTCATCGGCTGAGTCACAGGGCCGGTGAGGGACTTTAACTGCGAATATGCTCGCCATCAGTTGTCTGCGATATCGATGGGGGCAGAAAAACCGCCGCATGGCCAGCAGACTACGCACGTAGAAGACTGAGGGTTCGGTTATCGGACCGGGGTTCGATTCCCCGCAGCTCCACCATTCGAAAGCCGCCGGAAATGGCGGCTTTCTTTGTATTTCCAATGGTTTTCGGCTCTTCACGTTCATTATGAACATGACAGAAATTACGTCGTTCTTTAAAAAATGTTGTCAAAATGTTGTCACGAAATGATCTTTCGAGCAACGGAAAAATGCCCCCTCTTCCGGCAGGTGCCGGGAGAGGGGGCAATGTTGCATCCGGGTGCAGAATATTCCATCAAGCACCATCCGGTGCGATTCTTCGCACACGAGTCTGGTTTTCGGTCCCGGGAATTAATTGAGCCGTGTGACGGCATCGCCGCCGGCGACTTCCGGCACACCGACGATGCTGGTCAGGAGACTGACCACCGCGGCCAATGCGGCCACACTCGCCACATTCAGCCAATCGACCTGAATCAAGCCGATCGCTCCGGTTCCGATGACGCCCAACGCGGCCTGCGCCGCGGTCTTGACTGCTCGCACGGCCGCGGCCCTGCACCACTGCGGCAAAGCGCCGTCGACGCCGCCGCTCGCATGCCTGGGACGGATATTATCGTTGCCATCAGCCTTGTCATTGGTGATGCCGGTGGCCGTGGACGGCTCGCCCGTATCAAGCTCCGCCATGATCGATCCTCCTTAGAATCTGTTGTCGTTGAGTGCGGCCTGCAATGCGCGGGCTGTGGCTGGTCCGAAGCTCGCGTCCTGCGTAAGGTTGTAGTGGGCTTGGATGGCCTTGATGGTGACGGGGCCGAGCAGCCCGTCGACGCCGCAGCCGAGCGTCTTCTGGACGGCGCGGATCAGGTCGCTGCCGGTGCCGCCGTACCGCACGACGGATGAGTCGATGGCGGGACGCCAGTAGGTCTTTTCGTCCGGGACGAGCTGGCCGCTGATGATGCCGTCGACGGTGGTGCCCATGACCTGCTGCCACTTGCGTACGGTGGCGGGGCCGACATTGCCGTCGACCGCGAGCATGCCATCGGAAGTATTTGAGGTCGCGGACTGGGCGCCCACGTATCTCAAATAACAGGACCACGGATAGTCGTAATAGCCCCTGATGTTGGTCTCGCGGCCGGTCTGGTCGCCGGCCTTGCCCGACACGGTGCCCTTCTCGCTGATGCTGGCTTGCGCGAGCTGGCCGCCGCCCAAGTAGACGGCGACGTGGTGCACGTCGTTGAGCAGGATGTCGCCGGCCTGCGGATGGCCGTCGACGGGCAGGCGCTTCCACCCGCGCGCCACGAGATTGCTCGACAGGTTGCCGGTGTAGCTGGCCGAACCGGTGTCGAAGCCCGCCTCCTTCAGGCAGTGGATCACCAGGGACGAGCAGTCGCAGTTGCCGGCCTGCGGATTGAAGTTCCACCGGTCCGTCTGGCTGTAGCCGAGGTTGGCGACGGCGCACCAGTAGCGCATCCGATTGACCAAAGTGCTTACACTTGCCATGCCTAGTCCTCCAATCCTTCGACGGCCTTGGCCGCATCCTGTTCGGACACGACCGTGATGTCGTCGGGCGGCAGACTGTCGCCCTGCGGTGTCATCTCCGGAGCCATCGCCACTGTTTCGTCGGCCATGACGCCTCCCTTCCGCCCCGATGGGGCAATGAAAAAGGGCCGCACCGCATGGTGTGGCCCAGGAAAATGGTCGGTTTTATGCCCGGTGGGGCAGGGATGCAAGCGGGACGCTGGCAAAGACGAGGAACCTGATCACATTACCCCTCCTTGTCAATGGTTTCCGGTGCGATGTCTGGTCGCAGCTTGTCCGGCAAGCGTGGTTTCGGATGACGGGCCAGAAAATCGGGCTCCATGATTTCGCAAAACTCCTGAAGCCAATGGAACAGGCTCCGCGTGTAAGCGCCGAGCGCGAAATACTCCTGCTGCTTCTCCTCCAAATCCTGCTGCGTCTGCTCCAGATTCTGGGTCTGCATGGCCTGCTTCTCCTCCAAATGCTGGATTTGGGCAGCTTGTTTATCCACCTGCTCACGCAATGGTTGAATCACCGAATCCGTGAGTATCTGCACGGCGGCTTGCGCGGCCTCGGCAGCCAATTTATCCGCTTCGGCACCGTCACGGTCCTCCTGTGATTTCGACCGCCTGCTGCTCCACGCGGTGATGATCGCACCGACGATGCCGCCACCGCCGATAAGACTGATGATGACCGCGCTCCAAAACTCCTGCGAATTGAACAATTCCTGGAACGGTGGCATCGTCAATCTCCCAGCATCTCCGAACCATCCGAACGCCATGTCTTGATCCGTCTGATCTCGGGGATCCGTTCGATGGGAATGTGGAACGACTCCTTGATGTCGACATCCGTCACCGTCACGATTTTCGGATCCTCATGCGGGAACGCGGCCACGACGCCGATGCCGTAGTTGCTCCACACCTCGTTGCCGTCGGTGAGGCCCTCGTATTGCAATCCCAGACGAAGCATCTGGAACGTGATCGTGTCCCTGTCCGGACGAAGGTCGAGGATGCCATCCAGAATGGTCGCATCGGTCATTGTCGTTTGCTCCTTACCATGTCAATGGGAACACGATCGTTCCCGTGAAATAATCCCAGTCGTGCTGGCCGCCGAACGCGGTGAAGCATTTGACCAGTCCGGCCGGCGTGACCTCGGCGAACAGGGTCGTATTGCCGTAGGCGGCCAGCGTACAGCCCACGTAATCCCTCGGCGCGTTCAGAGGGCTGATGCGCCCGATCTCGGTGGGATCGTCGTTGCCCATGATGTGGGCGTTGGTTCCGGACGGGTGCAGGATGTTGACGATGCCGAGGTTGCCGAAATTCCATGCCTGCATGTTGATGTTCGACCATCTTTGGCTCTGTTTGATGTCGCTCGCCTTGCCCATCGGATGGCCGTTGACGTAGAAACGACTGTCGGTCAGGTTCATGTTCAGCAGTCTCGCGGTCAGGTTGATGCTGTTCCTGTTGAATTCGATCCGGGCCGGCGAGGCGACGTTGGAATCATAATCGTCGCCGATGTACACGACGTCGGAATCGTATGTCGGATGATGGTATCGTCCGATCTTGAACGCCGTATTGTTCTTCAGGACCGGCAGACGCAGGCCGGTGTCGGACATTTCGAGCATTCGCTCGCCATGCTCGTCCAGGATGTCGAACGTGCCGCCCGTACCGACCAATGCGCTCGTGCCGGTGAAACTGTCGCCGGAACGCTTGCCGACCCTCACGCCGTCGGAGGTCATGCGGATGCATGGTTCCAGATTCCCCACGCGCGACTGCGCGTCGGATGCGGCCGCGTTGGCCGTGTTGGCCGTGTCCTGCGCGCTCTTGGCCTCCGTCTTCGTCGCGAACTTCAGCTCCCATGAACCGTTGTTCTGCGCGATCTTCGAACTGATTTCCTCGCTGACGCCATCCTTGGTCGCGTACCTGCCGGAAACCTCGCTGGTGATTTCCGTCCTCGACACGCTGATGTCCGTCTTCGTGGCAAGCCCCGAACCGTCGGCGCCCTTGTAATCCTGCACGACTCCCAAGGCCACGGATTTCGAAGTTTCATCGATATACGACTTGGTACCGTACGAGGACATGCCGGCCTTCGTCTGATATGTTTCGCTCACTTCGGTTTTGAAACCGGCGAAATTCGTCTCGACCGTAGTCGCCTTACTGAGCGCATCATCGGCGGTGGCGCCGACCTGCTTGATCGTCTCCGCATTGCCCTCAGCCGTCCGCTTCGCCTCACTCGACACGGTAACCGCACCGGAAGCGGTCCTATACGTGCGAGCCATGTACTCGAACATGCTATCCACGTCGGGGCTCGTCCATGTGGCCGTGCCGTCCGACATGATCGTGCGAATCGTCCGATACAGCTTGCCCTCGTAGCCGTCGGGAATGCTCGGCTCCGTCAAGCTCCACCCGGACGGATCATCGGCCCCGCTCGGAGTGTCCGGAGTGTCCGCCGCCAGCCGCCAGAACGTCGTCAACGAAGTGACCGACACGCCCGCCGCACCGGTCTCGCCGGTCTCGCCCTTTCCGCCTTTCGGCCCGGTCATCAGGACTGGATTGGAAAGCTCCGTATGCCCGTCACCATACGTGACGGTCACCCTCAGCCACGTGTACTGGCCGTCCACGTAGGTTGGTGGCGTTTCCGACCAGCCGTCGGCTGGTGTAGCCGTCGCGTCCGTCGAAGTCGCATACTCCGGCCTGCTCGCGGTCACCGCCAACTGGCCGGCCCTCTTCGCTTCCTCATACGCCTTATCCGCACTGGCGGCGGCAGCGTCGGCCTTCTTGCTGATCTCATCGACAGCCGCATCAATGGATGCAGTATCGACGAGCGGCGTCTGATTGCCTTCGTCGTCAATCCAGTTCGCCCCATCCTCGGCACCCTTACCTGCGATGAAATCCTTGCCGGTGGAGGTAGGAATGCGTATCGTACCGGTCTTGTGCGTTTTCTGCGTCGATGCGAGGCGCATGGCCTTAAGGCCCAGGCACAGCCCAAGCATGTCGTCACCGGGATTCAATTCGACGTGCGAAGACATCGATCCTCCAAAGATGTCAGGCCATGGGATCCTCCATGGCATCGAAGGTGAGGCTCACCTTGTCCGATTGGTCGCCGCTCATCTGCATGAGACGGCACTCGTATACGCCATCCGACAGGCTCGGAAAGCCTTGGACGTCCAATTTCATGGTCTCGCCCGGCCAGAAACTGCCGAGCGGGTGAAGGGGCGTGCCGTTCGTGTCCGCATCGTTGGCGTGCAATTCGCCCTTGATCTGCATGAGCGGCCTGCGGTTGGCGTTGAGAATGCCGTCGGCATGCCGGCGGAGTAGCGTCACGTCGGCCGCGTCGGTGTCGCTGTAGGCCATCTCGCGCAGCGGAAATGGCTCATGATCGCCGTTCACGAGCGATAGGTCTTCGGAAAGGTGGCAGAGTTGAGCCTTGTCCGTGCCCGAGCCCGAGGCGTAGACGCGGTTGACTGCGCCCAAGTGGTCGATGGTCATGTTCTCCAGCGTGCCGCCATGGGGCGAACTGGACAGTTCGATGACCGTGGATTGCGCGATATCCGGATCCACGTCGGATCCGGCGATGAAGTCGAAGCGTATCGTGTCGCCCGAGAGCTTAGGACGAAGCTGTAGATCAGGGCCGTTTTCGACGTTGGCGATCTTGTCCCACACGTCGGAGCATTTCAGATTCTGAATGTCCCAGCTGTCATACCCACGCTGATGCGAGCCCCTCTCCCCCCTGTAATGCCAGTCGATTGGCAGACCGCCGCCGGGCTTGGCGTTGGTGCACAGCCATCCGGCCTCGGCGGCGATGGCGCGCAGGGAAAGATTCGAGAGGTTGATTATGTCGGTACTCGTGCTCCCCTGTCCGGCACCGTAGACGCCTTCACGTACGAGGTATCTGTCGCCGAGCAGACCGTAGATGCTGTTCAGGCTGAAGTCCGTGTCGAGCGGCCCGTCCTTGCGCTGTCCGATCGGACCGCAGAGTATCGGCGTGCCTATCGCGTCTTCGTCGTCCAACGGGCTCGTCCAGCACAATGCGATGCTGCGCCGGTCGGGTGCGAGCAGGCGGCTGCGTTCGTCCGGCGAATTGGCCGGTACCGCCGTCCATGGCACCTTCAGGCCGCTCACCTCGTCCTGTCCCGCACCCTTCGACTTGGTTGTCGAGAGCGATGAGTCGCTTACGCTCACCGACCAGCTGAAATTCGGCAGATCGATCGGACAGAGGATCCGCCCGCTGATCGTGTCGACCGCATATGTCCTCCAGCTCATCGAATCCTCCTTCAGCCGACGTTCACGCCTCTGTCCCAGACTTCCAAGGTACGGCCGGGGTATCGCTCCTTCGAATCGGAATGGCAGATGAAGTAGACATTCTCGCCCCACGGGACACGGTGGTTTCTGGTGCGTACCGTATGCCATCCTGCCGGGACGCTGACCAGCGCGTTCAGATGCACCTGCTGCCACGCGCGGCTGACCTGGAACTGGCCGCCTCCACCTTCCACGTCCTGGCCGTCCAACTGGAATCCGACGTACCAGCAGGCCATCTGCGTCGCGTTCTCGGTCGGTTTCGACGGATCATCGTGCCGGCAGGCCGAAGCCGTCGCGGTGTACCTGAGTTCGATCAACCTGTCGGTCGGCAGATAGAATCGCGTATCCTGTTCGAAATAGTCCCTGCCGTTGTCCGACATGTTCGCGGGTCCCTCGTAGTTACGGACGTTGCGTGCGATGCAGCCGCGTGACGCGCCATAGGGCATCGCGTAGCGTTCCGCACCGTCGGACGAGCATGATTTCGTCTGCGTCATGCCCGCGGGAACATACATGACGGCCAGACGGGCCACGTCGGACGGCACCTGTTCGAGTGGCGGATCCGGATCGACGGACGGAGTGCCTTGCGTGACGCCGAGAACGAGCTGGCTGTCGTCATCGCCCTTGTCCGGGTCGTGGGCGCGAAGCCACACCACATCGTATCTGGGGAGTCCGGCATTGCCGGCGGTGACCGTCGGCGTCTGTCCTCCAGGATGGTAGGCGAGCACGGCCTCGCCATTCTGCCCGTCCGGCTGAATGAGCGCGGTGCCGGCGCTCACCGTGTAGGAGAGTCCGGTGCCGCCGGTCACATTCAGACCATAGATGATGCCGTCGCTCGTCCACTGCGAGCTGATGATGTGCCTGTGCACCTGGGGGCTCACGCCCTGATTCTTGCCGTCGGGACGGATGCCCAAAGCGGTAACCATGAATTGCACCTCCAAAACGAACGATGTCTTACATGTATGTGTCGTGTGATTCGCATGTGACCCATCCGCTGCCGGGCGTCGCGAGATTGACCGTCAATGCCTTGCCGGCCGGAATCGTCATCCATCCACGCCGAGACAATCCCGAGGTCACATCCACGCCGCCCATGGTCGCCGTGCGCGAGCGGGTATCAAGAAGGACGGGAATGCCGGCGTGGATGGCTTCGCCGAATCCCAAGGTCGAGGTCCTGCCATCACAGGCCAGACGCAATGCGCAGCCTTCCGGCCAATCACCATTCAGCACGAATGTCGGGTAGGCGCGTGAGGTGCCCTGGTTCGGCAGGCGCATGACCGTCGCACCATCCGACGTGACGCCGTAACCCAGCGGATACGCCAGTCCAGCGTTGGACGAGCCGTAGCTCAGTCCGCCCGACTGCACCACCGACGCGCGAGCCTCGCCGGAATGTGCCAGCGAGGACAGGCGTTCAGGACGTTCGAAGACGAGCGTGATATCTCCGGTCACGTTCTGCCAGAGCGGATTCTGGGTCTTCTGCTCGAGCGACCGCACGTAGTAGCCTCCTGAGCAGCGAGTGTCCTGTCCGACGTCCATAACGCGACAGGACACGAGCCCATGCACGAGCCTGTCAAGCAGGACGAGCTGATGCAATGCCTCGCCGCGGTCGGAGCCGGCGAGCGCGCGATAGCCGATGATGACTACGCGCGCCTCGTACATGATGTCATCGGCGGCTATGTCATGGCCGCCGTCTCCTTGCCCGCGTGAGCTTGTTGTGACCTTCGCGTCCGGTGTCTGGTACCATCCCGTGATACCGGTCAGAGCGAGTCCGGGCCCCCGGTAGGATCCATCACCATGCAGGATGATGGATCTTCCGTTTCCCTGCAATATGACGTCGCTCATCTCACTCCCCTCAATGTGGTCAGTACCTTGCTGCCGATGATGGCGCCGGATACGGATGGCTGGTCGGCCACGACGATCCTTTGGGGCATGTTCACGACCGTTTGGCCAACGTTCTTCGGCATTTCGACTTTCACGACGATCTGTTGCTGCGGCATGGCTGCGAATGCTTCACGAGGTATGGTCCTTCGGTTCAGCGCATCCATGAATTCCACGCCATAGTAGCTGGTGGCGAGCGCGTTTTGGACGTATTCGCCTCGTGCGATGCGCGCGTTGTCGAGGTAGACGCTGTCGCTGGTTGCCGTGCCGGGGGCCCATGTCGGGTTGACGTAGCCGTTGAAGGCGATGCCTCCGTTGGCGTATCGGAATTGGTTGCCGTCGTACATGCCGCCGGTGGCTCCTGTTGGGATGTTGCCCGTGGCGCCTTTCGGACGATATCCTTGGCCCGAGTATGTGCCTCCGGATGCGTCGACGTAGCTTCCGTGGATTTGGAAGTATTTGTCGGCTATCTGGTAGTTGGTCAGGTTGGTGAGCACGTTCATGGCGGGTGAGCCGTCCGCGTTGACGATGAATCCTTTGTCGTTGAGTTTCCATCCTTGCGTTTCGAGGAATTTGTTCATTGCGTCGGAGTTGTCGCCTTTGAGGTAGCCGGTCTTGTCGTCGATTTTGGCTCCGTTCGCGATGGCGAGGGCGATCATGTATTGGTTGCTGTCCAAGGTGAGGGTGCCGTTCTTGGGATCGATTTTCGCGTTTGCGGCTTGGGCGATTTTCTTCATCAGGTCGGTGTTGTCGCCACTGATGGTGACGTGTTTACCGTCCGGGGTTTCCTTGGCGGCGAGTTTGACCTCCTCGAATTTGGCGACGGCGTCTCCGGTGACCTTGACCTCGATGGTTTTCGAGTCCGGTGCGGATTGCAGGCTGCTGACCAGGTCGTCGACCGCTTTGCGGGTCAGCCCGTAGGATTGTGCCGCGGCTTCGGCCTCTTCGGGTGTTTTGCCGAGGGATTGCATGAGTTTGGTGAACGCGTCGTGGGCCTTGTCGATGTTCGGGTAGATGTCGTTGAGGCTGTCGCCGTTCTGGGCTTGCGCTTTCGCGCATTTGAGGGCCGCTTCGGCGATGTCGTTCAACGCGGTCTGGTTCTTGCGTCCGGCTTCCGTGTTCAGGTCGAGGGTCTTGGCGCTCTTGCCGATGGTGTCATTCGCCGATGCGATCTTGTCCATGAGGTTGACTTGCGCGTCGGACGAGTCGATGGCGAACCCGTAGTAGGTTTGCATCGCGTCGATGACTTCGGACAGTGCGGCCGACGTGTCGCTGACCGCATCCTTGGTCGCTCCGAACGCTTCGGCGAGGATGTCGTCGGCGCTGGCCGCATCCTGCGAGCTGTCCGCGGATTGGCTTGCCGCGTCGGCCCCCTTCAGGAGGGCCCCTGTCTTGTCGAGGCCTGCCTGGGTGGCCTCCTTGTCGGCCTGTGCGAGGTCGGCCGACGCGGATTGGCTTGCCTTGTACTGTCCTTGTAGTTCGGCGAGGCTCTGCGAGATGACCCGGTATTCGCTGCCTGTGAACAGGTTGCCTTGGTCGGCGAGCCGCTTGCGGTAGGCTTCGATTTCCCTGTTGACCTCGCCGACGGCGGTCTTTTCGCCTTGGATGGCTTTGATGAACGTGCCGTGCTTGATGCCGACCTTGTTCACGGCCTGCCACACGTTGTCATATCCGGTCACCAGTCGGCCGAGCTGGCTGTCGGTGATTTTCGCTCCTGACGAGTCCGATAGCGCCTTCTGATAGTACTGGGTCGCGGAGACGCCGTCATGCAGTGCGGTCGACAGTTGCGTGGTACGCTCCTGGGCTTTCTGCTGTTCGGAGATGAACGCGCCCAATACCGTGGTCGCGGCGGTGAGTACGATGCCCCATGGTCCGCCGAGCAGGTCGATGACTCCTGAGCCGGCCATCTTCATGCCGTTGAGAGCCGTCGCACCCTTGCCGACGGTGACGGCTCCCGTGGCCAGATCGGTCGTTGCGGTGCCCATGGCCGAGCCGACCTGCATCAGGCCTTCGGCCAACTTCGGGGCCGCCTTCCTGGCACGTTGGATCGGGTCGACGGCCAAGGCGATCGCACCGCCTACGGTTCCGACGGATTCCTCCAACGGCCTCAACGCCTTGTGCAATGCGACGGCTCCGCCGAGCATGGCGGTCAACGCGACCGTACCCTGCTGGACCGATGCGGGCAGGGATGAGAACGAGTCCACGAGCGTATCCAATCCCTGAACGAGCTTGCGGAGCATTCCCTGCGAGCCTTCGCCGAGATTGATCATGAGGGTTTCGACGCTGCCGGACAATTGTTCGATGTCGCCTTTGAGGTTATCGTTCTTCTTGGCGGCCACGTCAGCGGCGAAACCACTGTCGGACACGGCCTTCGTCCATCCGGCGATGCCGTCGGAGCCTTCCGAGTACAGAACGTTTGCTGCGCGTACCGCGTCTGAGCCGAAGATGATGTTCAAGGCGGCGTTGCGCTGCTGTTGCGATAACCCGCTCAGCGAGTTCTTCAACTGTCCGGCGAAGTTCTCCAAGCCGACGAAGTTGCCCGACGCGTCGTACGCGCTGATGCCCAGCTCGTCCATCTGCGCCTGGGCCTCTTTGGTGGGTTTCGACAGGCGTTGCAGCATCGTCTTCAGCGAGGTGCCGGCGTCGGAGCCGATCATGCCGGCGTTCGCGAACGCAGCCAACGTGCCGACCGTTTCGGTCATGCTCACGCCCATGCTGTTGGCCATCAGACCGGCCTGGTTCAATGCGAGACCCAGATCATGGGCCGAGCCGACGGCCTTGCCCGCGCCGGCGGCCAGTGCGTCCGCGACCTTGCCCGCGTCCGCGCCTTCCAGGTTGAACTGTTTGAGCGTGGTGCTCATCAGTTCCGCGGCCTCGCCGACCTGCATGCCATCGGACGCGGCCAGATTCAACGCTCCAGACAGACCTCCGGAAAGGATGTCCGCGGTGGACAGGCCGGCCTTGCCTAACGCGTCGATGCCATCCGCGGCCTCATTCGCGTTGTAGATGGTGTCGGCGCCCGCCTGGATGGCGGCGGCGCGCAGCTTCTGCATGTCGCCGTCCGACGCCTGCAAATCGGCTTGGATGGTGCTCATGCTCTGGTCGAAGTCGGCGGCCAGCTTCGTGGCTGACACGCCCAATGCTATGGCGGCCAAGCCCATTCCGGCCATGAGATTCGTGGCGATCCGGCTTTTGCTGCCCGGCTTCTCCAACGCGGTGGAGAGCTTCTCCGCCTGTGTGCTCGCGGCGGCCATCCTCGTCGAATAGTTGGAGGTGTCGGCCGACAGGCGGATCATGATGTTCTCGTTCAACGCCATCGTCGGCATCTCCCCTCTCTAGTTCCTCGGTATGAGGTTCGCCGTCTGCGCGTGAGGCGCGAGCACCGTACCGGACTCCTCGTATTTGCGCATCGCGCGTTCACGTTGGAACGTGATCCAGCAGGTTTCCACCTGCGCTCCGGCGAATAGACTGTCCACCTTGCCTTGGTCGTGGCACAGGTCGGTGCTCAACCCGCATAACGGGCATTCGTGCAGCCGCTCGTACAGGTCGAGGGCGCGCATCCAGTCGCGTTCGGTCTCGTCCCATTCGATCGGGTCGTCGTCGGATGGAGCCCATCCGAGCCATCGTTTCAGGCTGATGCCGAGACGTCTCGCGCATCGCAGGTCGTTGAGCAGGACCGGCGCGTGCTCAAGCCGATCCGCTAGGCCAGCCGCGTCAACTCTTTTGGGATTTCGACCACCGGCGTGTTGAGCTCCTGCACCGTCTGCATGAGCGCGTTGACCTGGCTGTCGGTCATCGAATCGATGAGCCTGGAGAATTCCTCGCCGGTGAATTCCACGTCGCTGCCGTCGGCCCATCCGGCGGATTCCAGCATGAGCGGCGCGGCCTCCTTGGCGATGGCGGGAAGATCACTGACCACCCGTCCATGTACCGTCCTGGAGTTCTTGAGGGTGATCTGCGCCCACTGGCTGGAGTTCAGTCCGCGGAGCGTGACCACGAGCGTCCTATGCTCGATACTTTTCAGCAGCGAGTCCAGCCGTTCGCGGACGGCATCCTGCTCCTTGCGGCGTTCGGATGCCTCCGCCTCGGTTGAATCCGTCGTGGCGTCGAGTTCGAGGATCCTGTTGCCGAGCCGTACGCTTTCCGCGAGCGCCTGCATGTCGGTGATGATGCGGTGTTGCGCCGTCGGGCGTGTGATGGTGATGTTCATGTGTTTTTGCCGTCCCGTTCGTGGTTTGCCGTCCGTTGCGTGGTTGGGTGACGTCCCGTGTCGGATGGCTGCTGGCACGGGGCGTGCGGTTGTTGGGTTTACCTGCCGGTTGAGGATGCGGCGTCGACGACGGTGACGGATTCCTCGAGGCTGATCGGGTCGACGCTGAAGTTGATGGTGCTCATCTGGCGGCTGTTGGCGCTGTGGGCGACCGGGATTTTTATGCCGATGGTCGCGAGGTAGATGGAGATCACGTCCCCGGCTGCGAATGGAGCGGATACGGCCTTGCCGCGTCGGCGGACGATCCAGCAGCGTTTGCCGCGGGTGAGGGTGTCGACGGCTTTGTTGAAGTTGATCGCGTCGGGGGTGTTGACGTTGTCGATGAGGTCCATGCTGCCGTCGGAGTATTTTTCCTGTCCGGGGATCTGTCCGACCGCGGCGGAGGATTCGCGGTCGTCGTCGATCATGTCCTGGCTGTGGGTCAGGTGCCAGCCGGTCGCGGACAGGTAGTAGCTCAGGTCGAGGTTGCTGGTGTTGTTCAGTTCGGTGGCGGTTGGTTTCAGATAGTTCACGATGCCGGATTCCTCGACCATGATGGTCCGGAATTCGCCGTCTCCGAGATGTGCTGGGACTTTCTGCATGGTGTGTTTCCTTTCATGTTGTTTCCGGCCAGCCGATCCGCCATGTGAGCACGCGCATCATGTATGGCGTGCCCGTGTCCGGATCGGTCAGGTCGCTTGGGTTGCTGCCGGTGTCCACGTCCCCGATGAGCGGGGATGGTCCCGGCATGTCCGGTCGGGCCCCGTCGAGCCTTTCCGTGAGGAGCGAGGCGAGCATGTCGACGCTTGTCTGGCTTCGTGCGACGATGCGGATGTCGAGTCTGCCGATGTGCAGGTCCGTGCGTTGGCTTTCCGTATGCGTGCGACTGGTTTCGGTCAGTCCGACGACGACCCATGGAGGGGTTTTGCCGGCTGGCGCGATGCCGTCCGTGTACACGTCCCATCCGCGGATCTCGCCGACGAGGCGGATGACGGATTCCCTGACCTTCAGGAAGTCGGTCATAGGCTCGCCCCGGCTTCCTCGACGTATCGGGCGGTCGTTTCGAACTCGTCCTCGCCGTGCTCGTAGAAGCGGTGTGTGCCGCCTCCGCCGTGCGCACCGCCGAAGAACGCGATGTTGGCGAGTCCGCCGACGGATTTGACGGGCGCGATGTCCGCCTCGACCTTCATGCCCTCGGCCCTGATCTCGTAGGCGATGGGGATTCGACGGAAGTTCGTATGGCCGCTCGACGTGAGATCCGCCTTGATGGCGGTTTTGATGTTCTGCGCGCCTTTCTTGACGGCGTTGGCTGCTTTGATGGGCGCGCGGACGCTGGCGACGGTGAGTCTCCTCGCCAGCTCATCGAGTTCATGGGAGTCGATATGCATCATGAGCCGCCTTCCATCGGGATCTCCTGCACATTCCACCTTCTGGCGGTGGCGTGCGTCTTCTCGGATTGCATGTTCACCAGACGGAAACGTCGTCCGACGAGGGCCGGATCGGCCGATTCCACGACGGTGGCCTCGCAGCCCTCGCGTGGCGTCGTGGCCGTGACGGGCAGGTGGAGGTAGAGTCCCCATTCGAGGACGAACGCGCCCACCGCGTTGCTGCCGGTCACGTTGTGCTGCTGGCTCGCCGTACCGCCGGCCGTCTGCACTTTCCCTTTGCCGTCATAGACGACGTTCTGGGCTACGGTTTCGGCTCCCGTGTTCGGGTCGACCGTGACGGTGCCGGGTGCGGTGACGCGTATCCGGTCGGTCATGAGGGTTTCCGCCCACCGGCGCATTCTCGTCAATGTCCTGTCGTTCATCCCGTCACCTTCGCCATGAGGAACGGTTCGCCGTCTTCATCGTCCGTCCAGTACCGGCTCATGTCCGTGTTGGCGGATTCGTTCCTGGTGGAGTGCAGGACGCCGATGCCGGCGATGACCGGTGACTGGCCGGCAACGAGCTGGTCGAGGGTCTCCTTCTCGCTGGAGGTCAGGTAGGCGCCGGCCTCGTCGACCTTCCGGCTTCCGCCGTCCATGGCGTCGTCGATCTGGCGCGTCCATTGCGTTTCCGCGTTCGGATTGCTCCACAGGCGTCCGGCGCAGGTGAGGCACACGTCCTGAAGGTCCTCCGGCAGGTCGGGTTCCGACCATTCGCGCCGGGTGTAGGCGCGGATGCGGTTGGATGCGAATCTGAGCGCCATGGCCGCCCGTTTGCCGTCCGCCGACTTCTCGTCGATGTCCTCGCCGAGCCATTCGGCCAGTTGCGGGACGGTGGCGAATGGTTCGCGCGCCATCATGCTCCTTCCCGTCAGTGGGATTCAGGAGAGGGGGAACCGCCGGTGGGCGGGAGGATGAATCCGGCGGGGTACTGGGTGCCCTTCTTGGCCACGCGGGTGACCGGATTGGCGACTTGGAAGCCGACGCGCATGACCACTCGCATGATCTGGCTGTCCTGCTGCATCGCGTTGTACACGATCGCGCCGGTGGCGTTGGAGATGACGCCTTGGTCGAACACCTTGTAGGTGATGTCCTGTCGGATGCCGACGATGAACTTCGACCAGTCGGCCGCCAGCAGCACGGCCTTGGTCGGATCCCAGCTGCCGTTGAGGACCTCGTTGCATGGGTATCCGTACAGGTTCGCCGGCTGTTTGTCGGTCAGGTTCGGCGTGTAGATGGGACGGTTGTTCGTATCACGCAATTCGGTCAGTTCCCAGTTGAGGCCGGGCTGGCTGGCGAAGCCGTTGAGCGCGTAGCCTTCCTTGGCGAGCATCTTGCCGAGGGCGGCCACATCGGCGGCGAGGTCCTTGCCGGTTCCCTGCGCGATGGTGTTCTTGGCGGTCTTCGCGCCGGAGAGGATGTCGTCGCCCCAGGTGGTCGGCTTGTCGACGCCGAAGATGGCGGCCTGGTCGATCTTCTTGCCGAACGCCTCGGCGATCAGCGGCTTCATGGTCTCGAACAGGTTGATGGACGCGTCCTCCCGCACGGAGTCCGGAATCGGGACGAGCACGGCGAGTTCTTCGGCGGTGATGTTCACGTCCTCCCAACCGCTTTTGGTGGTCTCCTTGAGGCCTCCCTCGGAGACCCAGTAGGCTTCCGGCAGGGTGGCGAGGACCGGCTGGGTCTTCTTCCTGGCGCTCATGGTCATGCGCTTTGCACGGGTGAGCATGACGCTCTTCTCCGGCATGGTCTGGATGATCTCCTGGCTGATCTCGTCGGGCACGAGGGCCTGTCCGAGGTCGTTGCGTTTGATGTTGGAATCGAAATTGTTGGCCATTGTCTGCTCCTTGTATGGCTGTCAGTCGTTGTTGTCGATGGCGTCGCGCATCCAGTCGGATGGACGCGACGGCCTGGTCGGGTCCATTCCTCCCGTCGGCTTCGCCCTATTCGCCGGCTCATTGAATGCCGGCCCGTTCCGCACCGCAGCCTGTGCGGCGTATCGTGCGGCGAGCTTCGCCGCCTTCGCCTCGATCCGTTCCGGGGTTCCGTCTTCGACCAGTTCACGGTCCTCGGCCGAAAGCTGAGGATGCGCCGCGAGCGCATGGGCCCAGGCATTGTCGGCTTCGAGTCGTGCGATTTTCTGGTTGGCTTCGTCGAGGTCCCTTTGGGTCTTTTCCGTTTCGGTGAGTTTGGCGTCCTCGTATGCGCGGTTCTTGTCGGCGAGTTCGCCGTTCTTGTGTTTGAGGGTGCCGTTCTCCTCACGGAGGTTCTGGATGAGCTTCCATGCGGTGGCGGGGTCGAACTGCTGGCCCTCGCGTTCCCATGGGGCCCTCGGCTCCTGCCGGCCGTCCTCCTGTCCGTCCGTGCCATTCGTGTTCGGATCGGGCTGTTGGATGCCGTCTGGTTCGTTCTGGACGTCGCCGTCCTGCTGGTTGTCGTCTGCCACTGTGGGCTCCTTTCCTTGTTCCGGCCCGTCCTGCGGGTGGGAATGGCGTCGGGTTCTTCCCGGCGGAAATCTGATATGGTGGTCGTGTTTAGGGCTTTTCCGTTCGAACCCCTTGGTTCTTGGAGTGAGGGTCCTTCTTCATTGCTCCGGAGGCGCGGGCGGATGGCGAGTCGCGGTAGTCTCCGGTCCTGCGCATGATCGGCAGGATCCGGTCGTATGTCCTCGCGGTGCCTTTGGGCAGGCTCTCAGCGGCTCTGTAATAATCGTCGATCCACTGTTTCTCCTTGTCGGACGGGATCCAGTCACCGTACACGACTTCGACGGTGCAGCCGCAGTGCGGGTGGAACTTATCCCCATCCGACTGGCGGTACAATGCCGTCCGCTCGCTTGTGTAGATGGGTCCACGGCTGACGAGCATCGCGCAGAACGCGCATGGGTGCCCGTCCGACACGCGACGCCATCCGGAGGCGCGCGCGTCCTTGGCGGCCCATTGTTGCAGGGTGAGCCGTCCTCCGGTGAGCACGGCCTCGTGGAACATGCCGATGAACAGTTCGCGTGCGGCCAGATATGCGGCCTCCTGCGTCTGTCCCATGGCCACGTGCCACAGGATGTTCGCCACTCCGCCCCATTCGAGTCGTTTCCCAGCCTGGCTCCGGTTGAAGCGGGGCACGCCGACCTTTACGCTCCCATCGCCGATTTCGGCTTTTCGGAACCGTGGCAGGTATTGCGCCGCTGTGTCGGCGCTGACCTTCCACCATTGTCCGAGCAGGTCGAGCATCGCCTTCTTCCAGATCGGCTGCGTGTGGTCGAGGTCGTTCACGTCGAGCGTGTCGTCCCAGACGCGCCGCATCTGGCTGTCCGCCGTGATGGCGAGCGCGACCTGTCGTCTGCGGTGCTGGTCGGTCAGGATGTTTCCCTTAGCCGTCGATGCCATCGTCGTATGCTCCGTTTCCGTTGAGTTGTCCGATTTGGATCTGGGCTGCGATATCGTCGGCGGAGGGGTGTTGGGCTGCGTATTCGCGCCATGCGTCGGCTTGTGGTTTGGAGATGCCTGGGATCATGTCCCAGACGAGTTGGTTGGGGACGTGGAGCATTTGGACGGCTTTGCCGAGTGCGTCTACTGCTTGGCTGAGGGTTCTCGTGTCGGTGTCTTCCCATTTGGGGAAGAGGTGGAAGTTGGCGGCGTCGTCCTGGCGTCCTTCGGCGGATGAGGCGAGTCGGAGCGTGTCCATGTGGCTGACGCCGAACGCGCGTCGGCGTTCGTTTCGTTTCGCGTAGAATCCGGCGCGTGATTCCTCGATGCCGGCGTCTCCGACGTTGGTCATCTTGCCGAACGCGGTGGTCGGTGTCTGGCTGACCGCGGCGAGTTCCTCGACGTCGCTGGTCTTGGCCGCGACGATGTTGGCGAGGTCGGTTTCCGGAAGGCTGCCGAATTTCACGTCCATGCCGCCGGCGAGGACGCTGTCGTGTTCGATCTGGAGTTTCTTGGCTTCCTTTTCCGCTTCGGTCAGTCCGCTCATGTCGAGGCCGGTGGCGGTTTTGACCTTCCAGCTGTTGTAGTGTTGGGCGAGCATGCGGTCGTAGTTGTCCTTGTTCAGGCGGCTGGCCATGCGGATGTAGGGTTCGACCTCTCCCGGTACGCGGCCCTGCAGGTCGCGCTGGTTGCAGTATCTGACGATGGGGCAGACGGGGTCGCCGTCCGGCGAGGCCACTCCATGTGGTGTCTGGCCGTCGAAGGCCCATGTGCCGCCGGTCCTGCGCCATGTCCAGATGCTCCAGGCGTCCCAGAGCTGGTATTCGATGGTTTTGTCGCCGAGTTTGCGGCGGCGCATGAAGATCTGCGGCCAGTTGTCGGATGCGGGGTCGTCGTAGAGGGCGATGGCGTCGCGTGGGCTCCAGCAGTCGATTCGCGCATGGAGTCCGTCCGGCGTGTCTTCGCCTTGGACGGCGGTGTATGCGGTGCCGTATGCGATGGCCTCGCGGTGCAGTGCGATCTGGCGTTCGCCCATGCGGTTGCGCTGCCATGGTTCCCAGAAGCGTTGCGCGTCGCCGGTGTCCTGTGTTTCGGAGTCGACTCCTTCCAGGTAGAGGGTCTGGGCGAGCGTGGTGACCACGAGGCCGAGCCATGGGGTCTCGCCCATGTCGCGCAGCATGCGGTGTTCCGGGGTCGCTCCGACGTTGAGGCGGATGGGTTTGGGGTTCCACCGCCACCAGCGGTCGATCCTGTTGAGTTTCGGTGTCTCATTGTCGAACGCCGGGATGAGCAGCGTGCTCAATGCGGCGAACGCCTGTTTCTCGCTGTCGTAGCCGGTGGTGGTCACCATAGCTGTCCTCCTCCGCTTCTGGAGTTCCTGTTCAGGTATTCGCGTCTGACCATGCGGGCGCCGATGGCGCATATCGCGAGGTCGATCTTGCGTTTCGACTCGCGGCTTTCCTTGGCGATGCTCATGCCGACCCTCGTGGGCTGGCGTCTGGCGTTGAGCATGTGCAATCGCAGTCTGGCGTCACCGTCGTGCGGGAAGTCGCCTTCCGTGATGTCGGTGTAGGCCTGGTCGACCGCGGTGACGAACCTGCGTTGGATGTCGGTGTTGATCATGTCGAACATGACGGCGTGCCTGTCGCGGCCCGACGGTACGGCCCATGTCTTGAGTCGGCGCCCGTAGTCGCGATGCCACCTGTCGAACAGTGCGTCCCAGTATCTCAGTCCGGTCTCGGAGTCCAACACGTGGCTGGGGTCGCCGAAGAAGCCGACCACGTCGTACGTGTGGAATGCGGTGCGCACCACGTCGTCGACGCTTTCCCTGGGCACGCGCCAGTCCTTGCCACGCTCCCCCGCCGGCTTCTGCCACAAGCCCAATGGTTTGACGAATCCGTCGGAGATGCGGCAGGCCACGAGGGCGGTGCTGTCGTCGTTCAGCGAGCAGTCGAGGAACATGCTGATGCGCTCACCATGCTCGAGCGAAAGTTCGGGATGCTCGTTCCGATCCCATTCCTGATGGGTCACGTATGCGTCCTCGGGTGCCGTGGACTGGTTGTACCATTTGCGCCGTGATTCGCTTACCGGGTTCTTCGGATTGAGGATCTCCTTGCCGATTCGGCTGATGGACAGCCAGGTGCTGTCGCCGCGCACGTCCTCGATGACCCTGCCTATCGTGTCCTCGCTCATCGGGCTGTCGGGAGCGGCTTCCAGGGAATCGTAGAGCAGGCCGAAGTCGAGGTATTTGGGGCGTTTGCCCTCGTCGTCGCTGTCGGGATCGCCTTGGGTGCCCTCCCATGCCTCGCGTACCTTCTGGCCGACGCTGTCCTCGCCGTCACGGTAGGCGTTGCAGATGTCGAGCATCTTGACCGCGACGCCTTCCTCGCGTTTGGCGGCGTTGCCGGAAAGCACGCCGTCCATGTCGTTGCCGCCGTTGGACGAGTTCCAGTTCTGGGTCTCGTTGCGGATCACGAAGGTGGGTCGTCCTCCTTCCAACGCCAGCGGCGAGCTGGTGACGGCCTCGATCTGCCGGCTGTCGCCCATCGCGTACATGTTGAGCTTGCCCAATTGGATGCCGTAGTATTTGCGTGTGGCCGCCGGCAGGAGTCCCGGCAGGAGTTTCATGGTGTTCTTGGTCTGTTCCTGGCTGACGGCGCACACCTGCACCCATGCGTTCGGCTCGTCTCGGCCGATCGGATCGCCGCTCGCGGGGTCCCAATGGTCGAACGTCAACGGAGCGAAGCATGCGCCGCACGCGCCTCCGGCCGCCATCGGGTCCTTGCCCCAGCCTTTGAGCCGCTGCAGCACGGCGTTGTCGTGCAGGGGGCGTCCATGGTCGTCCAACGCCCAGAACCACAGCCAGAACCTCGCCTGTTCGCTGGTCCATTTCCACGGCAGTCCTTTGGCGGAGTCGCGCAGCCAGTAGCCGCTCCATCCGAGGAACCGCCAGCCGAGTGTCGCCTGCGGAAGGACCCAGCCGTTCCCGTCGCGACGCCATGTCGGGCCGATGAGTACCGGATTGGTGTTCCATTGCGGTGCGGGCTCGTCGGCGAGCATGCAACGGTACCAGTCGGCGATTCCGCGGATCTCGCTTTCGCGGCTTGGGATGAACGCGGCGGCCTTCCGGTTGCTGCGTAGTCTTGCCATCAGCCGTAGGCTTTCTCCCATTTGCTGTCGTGCCATCGTCTGTTGACGGTGGCACGCATCTGGCTGGACCTGCCGCCGTCGGACGAGGCATCTTCCGACTGTTCCTCGGGTTCCGGCATGTCGATTCGTTTGAGCAGGTCGGCCAGATGGGTCTCGTCGCGGCGCAGTTCGGGCAGGAGCGGGTGGACGACGAGCTGTCCCTGGCTTCCTTCGGTGGTGAGCTCGTCGCCGAGGGCCCTGCGGATGCGTCCGATGCGGTCGGCGGTGTAGCAGGCGTTCTCCAGCGTGCGGTATTCGCTTTCGGTGAGCTCCCATTTCGCGGTGATGTCGTGCCAGAGCCTTTGGCCGCGGCCGTTTTTGATCAGTCCGGCCGGCAGGCGGTGGGAGGATGCGTCCTTGGCCATGCTTCCTCCGTTCATAAGGTCATCTGAGCCTGTCGAGCAGGTCGAAGGGGAACGTGAGGTCGGCCAGTCTGGCCGGCGAATCGCGGAACGTGCGTCCGGTGACGGTGATGTAGCGGCCTTGGCTGTAGGCTTCGGCGTTCATGATGCCGCGCACCTTGATTCCGGTGCGTTCCGGCATCAGTCCCCAGATGTGCAGGCCGTCGCCGCTGGGGCTTATCTCGATCCATGTCTTTCCCTCGACCGGTGCGATGAGGCATTTGGCCCAGTCGGCGAGGTATCCGCGCGAGTCGTAGCAGTGGTCGAGGTCGATGCAGGCGATTCCGCCGCCCAGCGCGAAGCCGAGTCCGTCGCCCACGGTGGATGCCTCGGCCGCCCCGAACGTGCTCCATGTGCCGGGGTCGGTGCTGGAGGCCGTGGTCCCGTCTATCGTCAGCGGGATCTTCGTCGTTCCGTCGCCGCGGACGACCTTGCGCCATCTGACCCAACGGTCCGCCATCGCCATGCGCGCCGGAGGGGTGAGTTTACTGCGGTTGGCCTGTTTGCGGCATGCGTCGGAGCAGTAACGGCGACGTCTGCCGCGTCCGGTCTGTTCGGGGAGCTCGATTCCGCATGTTTCGCAGGTGTTCACGCTCCCCATTATATTTGTTTTTCTCTAGTAAAACGCCGAATGTCAATATTTCCAATGGTTTTTATTATTTCGTGACATCAGTAAAAAAACATTTGTCTGAGAATCACCGGAAGGCGTGGGGGAACGCTGCGCCATGCCTGTGCGGCGCGTGGACCGGGATATGTGGGGTCATCTCGACGAATGGTCGGAAAAACATGGGACCGCGAAAAACGGGACGGAAAGGCGTATGTATGACCTGAGTTGCTATCGGCGGTTATGGGGTAGACGCCGGCGGAGTCCTCCCCCACCGGCATCGTCACCCGTTCATCGGCCGATCAGGCCCGGGTGTCGTTCATTCGGATGACTTCTCAATTTCTTGTATCTTCTGTTCCTTTCGGCGCTTTCGAGCGCCGTCTTCGCCTTGTGGCAAGCATAGCTCAGCCATTGCAGATTATCCAGCGAATGATTGTCTCCGGGAACGATGTGGTCGCAATCGGTCCCGATCCCATCGCAATCCTTCGCGTGGATTCTTGCTTCGCAGCGTCCATGAGCACGAGCCTTGACCATGGCCCTGCGCTTCTCCCAATCGTCGGGGAGCCTGAATCTCCTGTCACTGCTGTTCCAGTTCATCTGATTGCGCATCCACCGCCATCCACTCATCGGGGTCAGGTGGCATGGGACGCCTTCGCCGGGATTCGGACCCTCACACACGCGGCCGCGAGGAAGGGGATCCGTTAGGGATCCGCGGCCGGTACGATCCACCACTGGTTCCTACGAAGGCGAACCGCAATCCGACCTGAACGGATTACGCGATTGGAGCCCGGTACGCACGCGATTTCAGGTCGCGCCCACAGGCTGAGGCGTGTCCGATATGCCTCTCGGACAGGACGGGACTTACCAGAGGGAGTTAGGGGAATCCATTGGCGGATATAAGTGAGGGTCCAAACCGTGTGTATCGGTTTGAACCCTCTAATCCACTGACAATTCTGCCTTGCACTTCGCAAAAGGTCAAATCACGTCATGGCGAGCGAGGCGCGCGTGAACGTCGGACAGGCGGTACAGCGGTTGTCCCTTGTCGTTGCTGCCGGTCGGCTGAAGCCTGCCACGCTTGCGCCACGAGTAGATCGTGTTCACGCTGCACTGGAAGCCACACTCGCGCAGCAGCTCCGCGCACTCCCCCGCCGTGAACGCCCTGCCTGATTCGATGCACTCCCGCAGGAATCCCAATCGCACGTCGACCACGCGATAAGTGTTGCCGCACACCGGACAGTTAACACTTACCGCACCGATTTCAGCGGTCAACTCCACACCGCACAAAGGATTCAGGCACCTGCCGATGCCGTGCCTGGATGGCGGCACGTCGATGATGCCCAGCGTCTTACGAGCCAACCCCTCCCAGTCATGCCAAATCAAACCGATGTCCGGCAATCGTGAAAGACGATCGCAATCCGTGCAAACACTCAGGCACTTCGATACGGACGGATGAATCCTGCTATCAGTCCACGGCATGGCAGACGGAGCATACAACCGTCGCCAAAGAGCGACGGCCAGATCATCGATCTCCTGCAGATGGTCAATCACAGACAACCTGACCGGCGTCGGAGCCGAGGCCAAATTGGTCCGGCCGGGCTGATGGCCACCATAATGTGCGGTGCTGTCCAGGAACTCGCGCAGGGCTTGGATCCATGACGGATAGTCGCGGAGCCATCCTCTCATTACGGCATCACACTTGTCACACAGCGTATTGTGAAGATTGCACTCCCCGCCGCACACTTGGCACATGCCGGCGAGCGCTGGCTTGTTTGGGTTGGTTTGTGCTGGTTGTGTCTGGTTTGGTGTTGGTTGGGATTCGTTGGTTGGTTCGTTCATTTGTTCGATTCCCGCTTCCGGTGGTGTAGGCTGGTTGGTGGTGATGCCAGGGCCTGCCGGAGACGGTGGGCTCTTTTCTATGCCTCATGCTCCCGTATCCATGCGTCGATGTCCGAGAGTCGGTAGACCACGAGGTTGTATCCCAATCTCACGCATTGTGGGCCGACGCCCCTGTGACGCCACTTCGCCAGCGTCCTGGGCGAGATCCCGATCATCCGCGCGGCCTCACGGGATCTGAGCATCCTATCCTCCATACCCGTCCCCTTACTCGCCCGGCTCATCGGTCGCGTGTCCCCCGACCGCTTCGACGGCCACGCTGTCCAGCCCGTCTTCCATCGCGGCGGCGAGATGGCCATACCAGTCCTCGACGTCCGGGCCCTTCGTCATCCAGCCGCAACCGCAAACGATGCGGCCGTGGGCGTTGATGCACGGCTCGAGGACGCCTTCCGAGCCGAAGTCACCCAGATGGTCGGCCAGCACGTCCTTCACGGCCTGCGCACTGGACCGCGGCGGGGCCGAGAGCAGCCTGTCCACGTGCTCGCCGAACTCCCGCCATGAGTCGAAGCGGCACTCGCATCCACGGCAACGGACCTCCGGCGGATCCCAGGCCATGTACCCGGCATGAGCCGCCGCCAGATTGCGTCTCCCACTCATTTCACACCCCTTGCTTTCACTCCCGTGGGCATTGGCCCGCCATGACCGAGCATGGATTCACAGTGACGAATCACGCGCGCGTAGACGTTCGCCTCATGCGTGCAAAAATCAACTGGCCGTACCATATCGTTGACAAGGCCTTTCCCGTCCTTCCCGCGCCATTGCAGTACGTCATCGCGTTCCTTGCCAAGCCATTCGATGAGTCCGTTGAGGGCCTTATCCTCCTCATTCATGTCACTCGTGACAAGTTTGTCGCGTCGGCATTGGAACGGGTTCCGCGCGTCCTGTTTCTCGCTATTGGCGGCGGGCGCCATCCTGGTTTTTCTTTTCATTTCGGTTTCCTCCTATCGCTTGCGCCATTCTCCGTTGGCGTATCGGTTCCATCCGCGTATTGCGGTTTTGATGTCGTCGTCCGGGGTCGTGATCCAGATGGCGTTCGGACATCCACGGCATTTGGCGATCCAGAAGAAGCGGGTCGTGGCTCCGATGATTCGGGCGTAGCGTTCGATGTTGGGTTTCCTTGTGCCGCAGTATGGGCATGGGCTGGTCTTGTGCCATTTCCTGATGTGCGGATGGATGATGTTTCTCATGTGTTTCATGGTTTGCTTTCCGTGATGATGACGGTCCGGATGCCGTCGGCGGGCTTGTTCGTGTGGTGGCGCAGGTCGCAGTCGATGATGTGCAGGCCGATGCCCTGGTATTTCAGGACCGCGTGGACCGGGCTCAACCGGATCAGGTCCAGTGTGCCGTCCAACGTGACGTCCATGCGGGTGAGTGCGATGCATCGCCGGCCGATCAGGTCGGCGGGATTCCGGTATCGCCATGCCGTGTGCGCCTGGACCGTCATGGCCGGCCTCCGGTCAAGCCGGTCAGGATGATCACGCCGAACGGCAGGAGCGCCACGGCGATCGTATTCATCACCATGCCCCTTTCAGGAGTTCGCGGTACCACCGGTAGTCGTTGATGTCGCGACGGATGCAATCACGCACCCTGTGCGAGCCGTTATGCCCCTTGTACGGGTCCTCGGGACAATCCAGGAACGTGAGATAGCGGCGCAATGTGGTCAGATCGAACTTGCGGTAGCTCAGCCACGCGTCCGGATTCAGGTTCAGACGCTTGAGGAAATCGAGGTCGAAATCCACGTTCGTGCCCGCCGGAACCAGCATGAAACGTTGCGAGAGTGAGTCGAGGTACTCCTCCACCGCATTCGCCACGACGCCCACGCCATCGTTGTTGCGCGAGCCGTTCAGCAACTCGTACAGCAGCCCGTTGTCGGTGTGCATCGAGAACGCGATCGGACTCATGTCCAACAGGTCCAGACCGGCCGGGCGGATGATGCGATGCAGCGAACCATACGACTGTTCGCCCAGCACGTCGGTGCATTCCATGCCGACCTCCAACGGGAGGGACGACGCCCTATCGATGCCGGTAGTCTCGAAGTCCAGCCACAGGAGCACGTCCGGCTTGGTCGCTTCTTCGCTCATTGTTGGTTTCCTTTCGTCTGGAGGAGGATGATTTCGGTCTGGGTGAGTGCGACGGCCGTCCCGTCCTGGTTGAGCCGGAACCACTTCCCCCGCCAGTCACGCACGGGAATGGCGAGCGGATCCATGCCGAACGGCACGATCAGCCCCAGCCGTTCCGCCTCCGCCACATGCCGGTGGACCCACCCATGGCAACCCGTGTCACCGCTGCCGCACAACTCGACGATGTTCGCCGGACTGTGTCGCACATCCGGATCCGCCGCACGACGCAACTGCCTATGATGGCCACTGCGCCCAGGCCAACGAGCCGGATCATGGATATTCACGCCGCATCGGAGGCAATGCCACCCCTGACGTTCCAGAGCAATCCGCTTCGATTCCTCGAACTCACCCACAAGACACCCCCTCCCGCATCAGGGCATCGACCAAAACCATGCACGCCGAACAATTCGCCCTCAAACCAGACGCCATCACCGCGATACCGCCATCACACTCACCGTCGGCGAGCGCTCGCAGTTCGATGGTGGCTGCGGTTTCGGCGGTGTCGGCGAGGAGTTGGGCGAGTCGGCCGAGTCGTTCCTTGGTCATTCGTCGGCCTCCTCGTCTTCGTCGTCGGACTGGGCCGCTTCGGTGATATTGGCGACGAGCCGGTCGAGGTGGTTGGTCTCGTCGTCGGCCGGCTCGTAGCCGAGGTCCTCGAGGATCCGGTAGTAGTCGATGATGATGCGCGCTATGTCGATGTCGCCCTGGTCGGACCAGTCGGATGGTTCGATGAACCATTCGATGCGGCTGGCGAGGATGGATACGGCCTCCGGTGGCCAGTCGGAGGTCTGCAGGCTGGTGTGGGCGGCGTGCGGGGCGTCCGCGGCGGGGATGCCGGTGATCTTCTCGTATTCCATGCGGCCGCAGTTGACGTCGTCCCATGTGGAGAGCGCCTTGGTGAAGCCGTCCGGGTCCGGGTCGACGAGTTGCAGGAGTCCGAGCCTTGCCGTGGTTTCGACGAGCTTGGCGCGTTTGATGGCGTGGAGGTTGGCGTGCAGCCATGCCATGCGTTTGGCGGCGGAGGCGGCGGCGTATTCCTCGAGTGCATGGATCCTCGCGTCGCGTTCGGCCCGTTCGAGCGTCCGTCGTTCCTCCTCGGCGCAGGCGGCGGCCCGGTCCCGGCGGTGCCACAGGTAGATCTGGCGGGTCTCCTCGTGGATGGAGACCGCGTCGGGTTGTTGCTCCCGGAGGTACTCCAGCGTCTCTTCGGGTGTGCCGGAGGCCGCGCCGACCCAGCCGTCGTAACGCCATTCGGGGTCGTTGAACGGTTTTTCCGGTTCCGGGATGAGGTTAAGGCCGTTGGTTTCGTCCCCGAGGAGCGCGGCGACCGATTCGAGCCATCGGCGGTCGCGGTCCTCGCGTTCGATGTTGTGGAGGATGTAGTCGAAGTTCGAGGTGCCGGCGGCGTGTGCGAGGCGTTCCTGACGGTCCGGTTGGCCGTCGTATCGGCTGATGGCGATCAGCTGGCCGATGGTGAGCTGGTCGAAGTCGCTGCGGGTCCGGCGGATTTCGGCGGGGATGCTGGCGGCTTTGCTGCGGTCGCGTACGTAGTCGTCGCTTCGGCCGAGCCTGTGGGCGACGCTCGCGGCGGTGGCGCCGAGGTCGAGCATGCCCTGGATGGCGTCGGCTTCCTCGAGGACGGTGAGTTGTTCGCGCTGGCAGTTCTCGGTGATCATGGCTTCGAGCTGTTGGAGCGGGTCGAGGTCGAGCACGAAGCAGGGCACGGCGCCGGTGCGGGCCTGTTTGCACGCGGCGAGGCGGCGGTGGCCGGCGATGACCCTGTAGCGTTTGCCGTTTGGTACGACGGACAGGGGTGAGAGGAGCCCGTTGGCCTTGATGCTGGCCGCGAGGTCGGACACGTCGCCGATGTTTTTGCGTGGATTGTCCGGGTGCGGGTCGATCAGGCTCGTGTTGATGAGCTTGATCTGGTTGCTCTGGTAGTCGCTCATTGCTTCTCCTTGCTGGTCTGTTGGTTGAGGTTTTCCGCGCATGCCTGGCATGCTTGCCACCATTCGCTGGGATGGCCGTCTCTGAGGCTGCCGGTGTGGTCGTATTCGTTTTCGTGGGGGTCCATGATTCGGTGGACGTGTTCGCAGTCCCAGGTGTGGCGGTGTGGTCGGGTTGGTGTGGTGGGTTCGGGTGCCCAGGTCTGCCATTGGTCGCGGAGCCATGTGTTGAGCCGTGGGATGCGGCCGGCGTGAATTTGGCCGTCGTTGACGGCTCGCTGGTATCGGCGGACGGCGGATTGGAGTCGGGCGAGCTGGGCGGGGTTCTCGGCGATTTTCGCGTACAGGCTTCGGGCTTCGAGGTCGGGTTTGCGGCCTTTCGTGCCGACGGTGCCGGGATAGGTTTCGGCGAGCCGCTCGTAGCCGGCGTCCGGCGGTTCGGTTCCGGTTTGCTTCGGTTTGCCGGCGGGAGGGGTCGGGAAGGGTATATCGGTATAGGTATCGGTTTTATGCCACGTTTTTGCTTGGCTGTTTGCTAGCAACTTGCTAGACGTTTCGCTACCGTCTTGCTCCCCGTTCGCTAGCAGGTTGCCAGACGTTTCGCTACCGTCCTGCTCCCCGTTCGCTAGCAGGTTGCCAGACGTTTGCTTGGCTTTCCGGTTGGCGGCCTTGCTTCGTCCTCCCCTGCTTCCGGCCCTGCGGCGCGCTTCGAGCTGCTCCGGCGAGAGCGTCTTGGGCTCCTTGCAGATGCCCTCGGCGTAGACGGGACGCCAGCCGCCGTCATGCTCCTCCATGAGGCCGGCGTCGATGAGCTGCTGGAGCTGTTTCATGGTGCCGCCGGCGTCCTTGAGGTCCAGTTTGTCGAAGCGGCCCGGATACGCGTTCGGATCCCTGGACTGCATCGAAACGCCCTTGGAATGGATGACGCACAGCTTGACCCACAGGCCGACCGTGGCGAGCGGCAGACGGCGGATGCGCCTGTCGTCGGCCATCTGATCGTCGATGATGAACCACATCTCCCTTGCTCCTTTCGTGGTTCAGTCGATCTCGCCGGTGTCCGGATCGACGTGTTCCATGTCGAGGCTGCGCCGCAGGTCGTCGATGAGGATCATCTGACGGCTGCCGGCCGGCTTCGCGCACATGGTCTCCATCGCCAGCCCCGCGTCGACGATGCGCTGCGCGAGGTCGGCGCAGTCGTACACGGCCTCGGTGACGGTGTGGATCCCGCCCCATTTCTCGATGTATTCCTTCTTGGTCCTGGTGTCCATGCAGGTGCGGCATGCCTTGAGCACGCCGGCCGCGGCCTTGGTGATCTGCTGGGTCTTGCCGATGAGGTCGATGAGCAGGTCGGGTGTGGCCTCCTGTGGGATGAGCGCCTGTTGTTCCGTTTTCCTCATGATTCGTTTCCTTCCCTTTTAGAAGTCCGGTTCGCCGCTCGTGCCGGACCCGCCGAATGATGACTGGTCGGCCGGCGGCGTGGCCCATGGATCGTCCGCCGGCGGCTGCGCGGGCTGTTGCGGTCGCTGGCTCCAGCCGCCCGTGCCGGTGTTGACCACGGGCGGTGCGGCGTGCGGGTTGCCGTAGGTGCCGTCCGCCTGCCGGTGTCCGGTGCGCGAGACCTGTGCCGTGGCGTAACGGAGCGATGGGCCGATCTCGTCGACCTGCAGGTCGAGGACGGTGCGGTTGGAACCGTCCTGCGCCTGGTAGGAGCGTTGCGTAAGCCTGCCCTGCGCGATGACGCGCATGCCCTTGGACAGTGACCGCGCGCAATGCTGTGCGAGGTCGCGCCATGCGGAACATCGCAGGAACAGGGCCGCGCCGTCCTCGTATTGGCCGATCTGCCGGTTCCAGTTGCGTGGCGTGGACGCGATGGTGAAGCCCGCGACCTGCGTGCCCTGGCCGGTGGTCCTCAGTTCGGGGTCGGCGGTCAGGTTGCCGATGATGGTGATGACGGTCTCTGCGGCCATGGCTATGCCTCCTTGACGTAGGTGGACGGTTCGGCTCCCATCTGGCTGGGGTCCTTGGCCTTCCACGCGCACCTGGCGCGCAGGCAGCCGGCCTCGCGGTCGATGATGACGTCGCCGAAACGCGCCGGCGCGACCATGGTGAGGTCCCAGCCGCGGTCATGGTTGAGCTTGCTGACGGTCTCGTAGAGCTCCGCGATCAGCTCGCCGGAGCTCATGCCGACGCTGTCGGGCGTCAGCGGCCACTCGAACCACCGCCCGCCCTCCGGCCCGTATGTCTGTCTCATTCGCGGACTCCTTGTCGTGTCTGGTGGATGCTTGTGCCGGGGCGTGGTTTCGGACCACATCATCCGTTCGCCGGCGTGTCCCGGACACGCCGATCCATGGCGCCCGCCGCCATCGCGGGCCCCGGCGGGAACGGACGGGAGGAGAAGAGAGAAGATGACCCGTCCGGCCGGTTTTAACGTCTTTTCCTTGACGGGTGGGCGGCTCCCGCGGGACGAATGACGAGTGCCTGCAATGTGAATGCGGGAGCCGCCCAGGTCCTATTCGTCGCCGTCGCCATGCTCGGCGAGCCAGCGCCTGACATGCGGACTGTCGGACAGCCGGCACGTGACGAGCAGGGCGGGCGGCAGGACCGCCAGGGGCGCGGCGAGCAGATGCTCGATCGGATGCGTGCAGGCCGACGTGCCGAACAGTACGTAAAGGGCCAGCAGCCACGCCACGGCCAATAGCTGTATGAGGATCACGGACAGGAGACGCCTCATGGCTCCTCCTTCCGGTTGGCGTGTCGTGCGAGTTCCAGCGTCTCGTCCCTCAGGGCATCGATGTCCTTCAGGATCTCCCAGAGGACGGGTGCCAGCTCTCCCTCGTCGGGGTTGTCGCTTCGGCTCGTTTCGGACCACAGGGACATCGCCGCGTAGCTTGCGGCGTCGAGCCTGCGGTGGAGGCGTCTTGTTCTGATGCGGGTGGATAGTCTCATCGTGATGCCGCCCTACCTGTTCGGACGATCCCGCCGCCATCGAGGTGTCTCTTATGCGGCAGGAGGTTCATCACGAACCCGCCGTCATCCATCCAGCTCATCGCATGCTCCTTGTGCAGTCGGTCTCGCCGGCCTCGAGCCATTCGGCGACCGCGTCCTGCGGGTAGAGGATCATGCGGCCGTGCTTCACGAACCGTGGCCCTTGTCCACGGAAGCGGAGTTGGGCCAGATACGCCTGCCTAGTTCTGACCTCCGACGGGGTTTCGGCCCCGAAGAGCCGTGCCACCTGGACGGTGGTCAGCATCTGCGGCAGTCCCATCACGCGCCTCCTTTGCGTGTGTGTTGCCGGACGGCGTTAGGAGAACCGTCCGGCCCTCTCCTGGAATCGGTGTCATCCCGCAGCGACGTGCGGGCCAAATAGTTAGGAGAAGAATTATGAGCGACAGACTCACACTCGGCACCGGAACCGGAGAACCGGTTCACGTGCTTCTTGACGAAGTGCAGGACCGCGCAAGCCTTGAGGAAGACCTCATGGATGCGGCCAAGAACGGTACGGTCGTGACCGTCAGCGGTTCCGTCAAGGGCACCGGCTCGGACACCATCCACATCAATCCGTCCAACGCATTGTGGTGGGCGGTCAACGACGCCCCTGCGCAAAGAGCCGGACGCATTTACTGACATCGCCATTTCGTGGTCAAGCTGCGCGTCGATACGCGGCTTGACCGCTTTCATGTCGTGTTCCGAAAACAGCAGAAGATACGCGGCGACACCGTCATCATCCTCGTAGCGGAACAGTTTGACGCATTCCTCGTCCGGAATCTCGATGTTGAGATCGTTCATTGGATTCTCCTTAGAATTGTTTTCATGAGTGATTGGTTTTTGCAGCACGGCATCGAGCTCGCCGCATTCGTTTTCACGCTCGTTGTGACGATCGTTGGCTGGATTCTCGAGCATAGGAGCTCGAAGGAACGGAACAAGGACCGCGAAGAGGACATCAGACTCCTACGGGAGCGGATTGATGCATCGAATGCCGCGGTTGCGGCGCTTCGTGATCAGGTGCATGCCCTTGAGTCGCAGGCGGATGCCTTGCAACGCCAGGCGTCCATCCAGGAGGATGAGGCGTCCGTTCCGAAGTGGGAACTCCGTCAGGTGCACGATCTCAAGCATTCCGTCGCGAACAACAATCCGTTCGATGCCAGGGACGTGAGGGTCGAGCTTTCGAATGGCAGGAAGTACGAGCTCGGCGACATTTCGCGTGGTTCCGAAGCGAGCTTCATGTTCCGCGAACGTGGAGTGTGGGCCGGTTCTGACGATGATGTGCATATTACTTGGACGCTTCCGGATGATCCGTCCCATCGGTTCTCCGTGATGAAACCGGTCCCTCCGTATCATCGGTCGTGACGCCGAGGATGCTCCCGAGCTGATTGCCGTCGAGCTTCCGCATCTTCGTGTATCTGATCAGGGTGAGATCGTCTCCCGGCAAGTACCACACATGAATCGGGTTCTCATCAAGACGTGCCATCTCCTGGTAGTCCTCCCCGATCAGTTCACAGAGTGCGTGAAACTGTTCTTCCGTCAATTCGTGGACGTCGATTTCAGTGAGTTCCATCGGATTCCCCTTTCAGTTCAGGCGTTGGCGAGCGCCGTCTGCTCAGCCTTTCCAAGCACTTCGCTTGGGTTTTCCCCGAGGCTCAGAGCAATCGCCACGAACTCGGTCAGGTCAAGAGGCCCACCGTTGAGTTTCACGTTCATCGTCTGTCTGCTGATGCCTATTTCGGAAGCAAGCTGTTCCTGTGACCGGTCTGCGTAGCGGGCAAGTCTGCGAAGCTCGTCCGCTGCATTCGTGGCTATCTCCGCTGACTTTTTGTCTTTAAATGAGGTCATATTCGTTATTGTCCTCATTTGAAGTCACTTGTCAAGCGGGAATTTACGGCGTGTCACTAAATAAGGACAAATAGCATGTAGTTATGGCAAAGACACCAAGGGCATGGACGGAGATGGATCGCGCTTCCATGCAAATCATCAGAGAACTTCGTGACAAAGATCCACGCCACATGTCTCTTCGAGCAATGGAGAAAGAAACAGGCATCAGTCGATCCAGACTCGGTGATCTCTTCCACGAAAGAATGGGTTCTCCATCACTTCAGGAATTTGTCACATTGTGTATGCTGTTCCATCGCCGCGCATCAACTTGCCTTGAAGAGGCCATGAAAAGAGCTAGGCAAGAACGTAGCGAAATCATCGAAGCCGTCCGCGTCTACGAAGCCCGCGAGCGCGAGTCCCGGATCACGGATGATCTGGTGGATCGGATCGCCGCGCACCCGGAGGACTATGACGTGGCCGCGAACAGAGATCCGAACGCGCGTCTCGAAGCCGAGACGCCCGATGAGTAGGGTGATGGCCGGACGCTAATTGCTATTATTCATCTTTAAGCGCTTTATCTTGACTAATATTGACTCATAGTTTATGGTTTCTATCAAATAGAATTGTATTTGAGAAAGCGGTGACCTTAATGAGCATGGAATATAAGACTTTGGCGAGACTGTTCCACGCCGACAGGAGCGCGGACTCCTACACCAACCACGACAGGCTCGCCAAACAACGCCTCAACGACGATTCCACCTTCGCGACCGGAATCGGCACGCCCCTGGGCGAACTGTTCATCGCCACACCGCGCTGCGTGTGCATGCTCACACAGAAGGTGCTTCTCGCCGAACGCCAGGTATCGGCCATGTGGAAAAGCATCCCAGGAGTCATGCGGTGGAACTACATCCACCACGCCATATCCGAGGAGCTGCTCGCCACAAACGAGATGGAAGGCGTCAGGTCGACACGGAAGGAGACGGAAGCGGCCGTGGCCGCCGCCCGGCAGGCCAAGATCGACGGCGATATGGAGAAGGCTCGGTTCGGCGAGTTCGCGAAACTGTATCTCAACCTCACCGACCGCGACGTCGAACTGCCCAAGACCCTTGAGGACATCAGGGACATCTATGACAAAATCGCACTCGACGAGATCGAAGACAAGGACAGGCCAGACGGGGAACTGTTCCGGAAAGGCGACGTGGAGGTGCATGGACCACACGGCACTGTCATCCATAGCGGCGTCAGCGGCGAGGCTCGGATATCGGCACTGCTGGCGCAGATGATAGACCTCGCCCGTTCGGATACCATACCGTTCCTGCAGAGGGCCATCGCCAGCCACTTCCTATTCGAATACATCCACCCGTTCTACGACGGAAACGGCAGAACCGGCAGGTATCTGCTCGCGCTCTATCTCAGCCATGACCTCACGCTGCCCACCGTGCTGTCCCTCTCCAAGACAATCGCGGCGAACAAGAACGAATACTACAAGGCCTTCACAGAGGCCGAGGACAAGCTCAACCGCGGGGAACTCACGTTCTTCGTATACACCATCCTCGGATTCATCGAACGCGCGCAGAAGTCCTTGATCGAGGAACTCGGCATCAAGATCGACCAGCTCGGCAAGGCGACCGACCTGCGCGACGAACTGCGGAATGAACATGCGATATCCGAGAACGCGACGCTGCTTCTTTACGCGGTCATGCAGGAGGAGCTGTTTGACACCACCAAGTCCATGACGCTCGAAGACGCCGAAGCCGACCTCAGACTGACGAAGCAGACAGTCCGCAAATACGTGGATGAACTTGCGAGCGCGGGTCTCATCGAATTCGTCGGAAGACGCCCGATCAAGTTCAGGGCCTCCGAAGCGTTGCGTGCGCGTATGGGTGTGGGCGCCATACCTATGAAAGAGGATTTTTAAAATCGAAACGATTTCAGGTTTGATCGAGCATGCGGAATCCATGGGTCTGTCGGTCATGTCGCGTGACCTTCCACGCGACATATGCGGCCTGTACGACGACCGGCATGGACTCATCCTATTGGCCGATTGGCTCAACCAGCGCCAACGTCGCTGCACATTGTGCCACGAGCTCATCCACGCCAGACACCACGACCCCGGCTGCGGCAGCCGGTATGGGCTGAAGTGCGAGCGCCGTTGCCGTAGGGAGACCGCGTTGGCGTTGATCAGTCCGGTGAACTATGGCATGGTGGAGCAGGTGTACGAGGGCAATACGTGGATGATGGCCGTGGAGCTCGGCGTCACCATCCAGGTACTGACGGACTATCGGCAGCTGCTCCACGATTCCGGCGTGTGCGTGCAGTGAAGCGTAGACTATTGTCTGACCGTTTTTGAAGGGAGAAAAAGGTTATGTTCGACTCCGGAGAAAGTTTCTTGTTCATACTCGTCGTGGCGGTTTTCGCATGTATGATCGAGTATTTCGTCATCAAATGGGCCGTCAAGGACGGCATCAAAGAATCTGGGATCCTCGCCGCCATCGACCACACGCATAATGCGGATACTGGAGTCGAAAATCACGATTCCGTCAAAACCGAATCCGACGAGACCAGCCACACCGCGTGACGACGCCGTTCCGGAAAAGTCCCCGCGACAAGATTGCGAGGTATTTCATATGCCTGAAAGAGAAGAGCACGACATATGTTTATAATCATCATCATACTGGGAGTGTTGATTGCCTATGTCTGCATCACGGTAGCCGAGAAGGCGGACGCTCCCTCAACCCAAGTCGACGACGACACGGAAACAATCGATGACATCAACGCCGATGGTCTAACGCCCGTGCGCATGCCACCCGTTGGAAGAACCTCAATCGTCGGAGAGCGTTACCGTCAGTCATCAATCAGAAATGCCATCAGCGGGCATGAACGCGAAATCTCTCCGATGGGAGAATGGGATAACACGCTTATGCTCACCGCAGCGATATTAAGGGAGCCGAATAACCAGTACGACAGGAATGCGGTTTCGGTGTCCATCAATGGCATCCTCGTTGGCTACATCGCAAAAGAGGAAACCCGCCTATGGCAGCCTTGGATGAAGCTGATGGAAAGGAACCTCAGATATCCGACATGCGATGCCGCGGTGTATCACAAGAATGGCGGAGGTTACGAAATCATCCTGCACTGCTCCCCTACGACGCCGTCCGCTGCGAACGACTGTCCCACCGGCTATGTCTGTCTGGACGCGGAGCATCAGGTCTCAGTTCTGGGAGAGGAACTCCATCAGGACCAGCTCGGAATATACGGCGTCGACACATTCGTATGGGTCACATTGGAAAAAGGCGAGATCCCAAAGGGCAAATACAAAGGGAGCCCCACATACTGGGCTTCGCTGGACGGCATTGAAATCGGATACATAACCGCGACCCAATACGAAAAATACAAGACGCGGCTGGGAATATCCCCATCCTGTTGCATCGCATTCATCTCACAGGGACCCAAGAAGCTCGAACTCTCGCTAATGCTCCCAAAGGCCTGATATCACAGCGTTCTCATCACCCAATAGATATAGCCAACCCCCGGCCGCCCGCATACCGCGAGCGCCGAAGTCTGATTATGTGAGCGCCTTATACGCGGTGGCGCCGATGAACGCCAGGACTCCCAATACACATAGCCATTGGACTATCTGGTCGCTTACCCATGAATACCAGAACACGCGTCTGTGTCTTGCCGCGAGGACGTTGGGGCGTTGCCATTCCGGATAATTTCCGTATAGCATGTTCGAGATTCTGACGAATAGATGGAGGAACGGATGCCAGCCAGCGGCTTTGAGCAGCATGTTCATATTCATGTCTTTAGATTCGGGCTGAGAAGAAGATTCCAGCCCTAGATCATCTGGCAATTTCTCGATCTGTGAATCGTCGTCCTTCGGAGGCAGATCAGATGGCTGCGCAAAATCGTCTTCCATGGACGGGATATCGTCGGCATCCGACGCTTCAGTCCATCCGAAATAGTCCTCTTCCTCCGTCACAGCGCAAGAATCTTTCGTCTATACGCTACAGAGTCCACAGATACATGAAATGTCTTTGCTATGGATATGTTGCTGTCTCCGGCCTTCGTCATTCTTCGCAGTTCGGGTTCCGGCATGAGAAGCGCGCCGGCGAATTCGTTGGCGATCACTTCGAAGAGATTGCCACGTCCGGCATCACTGCGTTTGTCCGTGTATCCTTTACCGACGGGTATTGCCTTGACATAATCTGAAAGCCGCTCGTCAGACGTGGTGTGCGTCATGTAATGGCCAAGCTCATGCGCGGCGCTGAAACGCATTCTGTTTAGCGGCTGGTCCTTGTCGAGGTACATGGTGACGTTGTTGTCGCCGCCGACAAGCATCCCCCATGTATCCGTCCCGAGTTGTGAGCTGTACACCTCTATGCCGGCACGCCGCGCGATCGCCACTGGATCCACCGGATAGGAACCGGACGGCCAGTAGTTCTCCAATGTGTCCCTTGCGAGATCGCGCGCAATCTGCCTTGCCTCGCCATATGTCATGGACTTCATCGCGCGCCTCCCTGTTTTAGTTTTCAATCTACCGATGCGTCGGTAGCGTCGTCAACGTTTCTTCACAATCTGGATAATCCTGACACATTTCGGTGATTTCGGTAATCGTCAGGAAACCGAATAAGTTCAAAGACCCGACCGCCAGCATATTGCGAGCGCCGGGGCCTGGGCTTTTGGGTTTTCAGAACATGGATTGCCGCGTCTGTCTTAGCGGCTGTCTTTTCCCGGTTCGCGTCCGTCGTGTTTCTCCTTGTCCCGGCTGCTTCTTGACGCGATCGGCTCGAACAGGCTTGCGATTATGGACACCACGGGAACGGCCAGGAATCCGAACGACCATGGTTTTGACGTGGCGAGGAACGAGATGAAGCTCATCGCCAAGGCGGCCGCGAACAGGATGACGCTGGACCACATGCCTTTGCGGCTCTGCTCTATCTCCGCTTCGACGAGCCGGTTCTGCCGGTTTGATTCGTCGACGGTGAAGGCGTCGTTCCATCTGCACATGCGTTCCTGGACGTCAGCTGGATACGCGTTGAAATCGGCCGGTCTCGGAAGCATGCCGGAGTATGATTCCGAGACCCCGGACTGGATCAGGACGGACAGTGCGCGCATTAGTTCCTCGCCGTTCGGGGATGTTATCTCGCCTTGTCCTTCTCCACTTTCACCCGGCCGATCATTGACGTCACGAGACGGCTTCTCGTCTGCCGGGACAGGTTTGCCTGCGCGTGCCGCATCGACTCCATGCGGCAATTCTCCAGTTGGCGCGTCCCGCTCAATCCTGGAACCGTCATTATTCTCATCATCGTCTTCATGCTCATCGTCCACGGCACCTCCTTGCTTCGGTTTTCCAATCTACCGGCGGATGGCCGGCGTCGTCAACGTTTCTTCACAATCTGGATAATCCTGACACATTCCGGTGATTTCGGTAATCATCAGGAAAACCGAATAAATTCAAAGCTCCGGCACCCACATATTGTGGGCGCCGGAGCTCGATTTAGACCAATCCCTCGAATCCGACCCTCACGTAACGATGGTACTCCACGGCTTCAGGATCAGGGCCCGTGTCTTCGAAGCCGTTACGTTCGAAGAGTCTGATACTCTCGCTGTTCCGTGGATCGATTCTCACGCCAACATAGGGCCTGCGGCCGGTCTTCGCGTGATCGTCTCGACAGATGCGGAGTGCGTGCTTGAGGGTGAAGTCTCCGAAATAGCAACCTTTCGCATCCAAGGATCTCGCGATGTATCCGATGATGTACATGCCATTGTTGTCTTTTTTGGTGCCGTTTTCAATTCCGAACCACACGAAGGAGCGAATCCTGTCGTTTCCTTTGCCGTCCGGTTGGACGCAGATATGCGCCCATTGGCTGCGTGGATTCGATGGCTTGCGGAAGTCTCTGATCGCCGATTGGACTTCGAGCTGCCAGACCGGATAGAGCTTGTTGTGTCTGGCTTCGTATCCTTCGATATATGTGTGCCTAGCATCAGAAACGCCGTCCTTAGGGACGGCGCATTCAAATTGGTGGAGACGACTGTAGTAGTCGTGCGAAACCTCACACCATCTGAAGTCTCTGTCTGTGGTCATACTTCTCCTCGACCATCTTCATGAACTCATCATCGAAAGAACGGCCGAGGCTCTCCCAGTACTGTTCCTGGCTGTTCGCGGCGCGCTCACTTTCAGGCGCAGACGGACGTGTCTTCTTTTCATCCATGGGTGCCTTCTTCCTGTTGTTTTACGTCAAGATTACATCATGCATGGATTTTTTTCGAGCTTTCATGAAATCTCGACATGTTCCAGTCATTTCGGTAATCACTGTCATTGTGTTTGACTTGTGTTACTTTATTAATTACACTAATGTGGTTTTTTGAGAAAGGAACGGAGAATGACCAAATACCTAAGCGTCACTGACGTAGCCCAACGGCTCGGCATCAGCACCGCCGCTGTCAGTGCCTACAAGCTCCCCCAACCCGACGCCACCATCGGCCGCACACGCGGCTGGCTGCCCGAAACCATCGACCGATGGAACGCCAACAGGCCCGGCAGAGGCGTCGGCGGCGGTAGACCTCGGAAGAAGACAGAAAATGGCGACCGTTGACGCATACGACACCAAAAACGGACGCCGCTGGCGCGTCATCTACCGCAAACCAGACGGGGCACAGACCAGCCGCCGCGGCTTCCAGCGCAAACGCGACGCCCGGGAATGGCTCGCTGGACACGTCACCATCGCTAAGGCAACCGGAACATTCATCGACCCGCAGGCCGGCAGGGTCACGGTCGGCGGTCTATGGCCGGCATGGATCGCGAAGAAACGCGTGTCCTCGAAGGCGAGCTACGTGGAATCCCTGGAACGCGCATGGCGCGTGCACGTGGAACCCAAATGGGGTGCCCGGCGGCTCTCGTCGATCCACCGCAACGAGGTGCAGAAATGGGTCACCGGCCAGGCGCAGGGCAAAAGCGCGACCGTGGTGCTGCGCAACCTCGGCATACTGCGGGGCATCTGCGCCGACGCATGCGCCGACCGTCTCATCGCATCCAACCCATGCGCCGGGATCGAGACCCCACGCAAGAAACGCAAGGACCACACGTACCTCACCGTCGAACAGTTGTTCCGCCTCGCCGACGAATCCGGCGAACGTCGCACGATGGTGCTCGTGCTCGGCCTGTGCGGGCTGAGATGGGGCGAGATGGCCGGGCTGCACGTCGATGACGTGGACTTCGTCCGGCATCGGCTGAACGTCAGAAGGAGCGCGACCACGGTAGGGCACGGCGTGGTGGTGGATCTGCCGAAGTCCGGCGAGACGAGACGGGTGGTGTTCCCGGGCGTGCTGGACGGGCCGTTGCGCGACCAGTGTGGTGGAAGGGAATGCGGCGAGCCGTTGTTCCCCGCGCCGGACGGAGGGTATCTCGTCCGCACGGCGCAGCCGAACGACAGGACGAAGTGGTTCTGGTGGGCGAAGAGGCGTGCCGGCGTGCCCGCCGGCCTGACCTATCACGACCTGCGTCATACCGCCGCGAGCCTCATGGTCAGGTCCGGCGCGAACGTCAAGGCGATCCAGAACCAGCTCGGGCATGCGTCGGCGGCGATGACCCTGGACGTCTACGCTGACCTTTTCGACGACGACCTCGACGAGGTGGGCGCTGCGATGGACGCTCTGCTGCTTCGCGGGAATGTTGTCAAAATGTTGTCAGAAGGAACCGTTGACGCCGAGCAATCCAAGCTGTAGCAAGGCTTTCGGGCTTGGTGTCCCGGGGTTCGATTCCCCGCAGCTCCACCAACGGGGTTTTCGGTGAACGCCGGAAACCCTTTTTTCATGCCGAAAATGGCGGAATACCAACGATTACTAAGTACGACACTCCCCCGCCGAAAGTCAGCAAAAGTATGCAAAAGTCAACGGTTCAGGTACCCGTACAGGTACCCATTTTGGGTACCCCTTACGCCACCATAGGTGGTCATGAGCAAGAAAACTTTCGGAAGCGTCATAGAGCGCAAAGACCGCAAGAACAGCTTTCGCGCGAAATACACATACCGTGGGCAAACCGTCACCAAAACGTTCCCCGATAGGCTATCAGCCCAAGCATGGCTAAACAGCGAAAAAGGGCTTATAGAAGCCGATAAAGTAGGCATCACGAAGTGGACTACCCCAAGCGAGAGAAAACGCGAGGAAGATGCCATAGAACGCCGTAGAAGGCTATTCTGCGATTACGTAATGGAAGAGTTCGCACCGACATGGCTGGAATACGCTGAGGACGGTTCCGAACTGGCGTCCGGTACGAAGAGGAATAAGAGAAAATACCTAGACCATCTGCAAAAAGCATTCTTCTGGAAATATCCTATAGCAGAAATCACGACGGAAGACATCAACCGATGGTTGAGCAATATCGACAATTTTGATGGTGCCACACCACGAAAACGCACGTTCCAACTACTCAAATCGATATACGCAAAAGCCGTGAACGAAGGAATCGTGAACCGTTCACCCGTAACGATGAAAGCGCCAGCACTGCCAAAATTCCGACAGGCCGAAATACCCGTGGCAACCAGCGAAGAGCTACAGGTCATCTACGAGAACATGTCACCAACCACACGAATCAGCGTATGGCTCGGAGCCACCCTAGGATTACGCATAGGCGAGATTGTCAGCCTACAAGTACAGGACTACTCCCCCTCGACCAAGACCCTCTACATCAGACATAGCGAAGACCGTGACGGTCATTGCCTAAAAGACCCGAAAAACTCGGCCAGCAAAACCACGAAAACGGTTCCACCACGACTGGCAAAATTCATCGAGGAAGCATGTGTCGGCAAACGCCCAACCGACTTTATTGTGACCGCCGCCGATGGGTCACACATCACATCAAATAGGCTTCGCGACCATTTCGATGATGCACGCAAGGCGGCAGGACGACCAGACCTCCATTTCCACACCCTACGAGCAACGTCAATCACCGCCGCAGTACAGGAGGGGGCAACACTCGAAGAAACAATGACCTACGGTAGACACTCCGACGCGGCCACGTCCATCATCCGTTATCAGAGAGCCAGCGGACAAGACAGAATGCGGCAAATTTCAGCAGGAGTGGAAAACCGAGTCATGGGGCACGAACCGACCGAAGCCGAGCTAGAAGAAGAAATCAGACAAACAAAAAAGCATCTAGAACAGCTAGAAGCCGCCCTAGACGCTCTCCGTCACCAAAACAAATGAGCAAGTGAATCGGGGTCTACGTATCGCCGTCCGGCGACCTTATAAGTCTTGATTCTGCCGCCATGGATTAAATCGTAAACATGTTGCTTCGAACACTGTAGATACGCTTGCGTATCTTTTACTGTCATCAAAGCTGGAAGTTCAGACTTTCTCACCGTTCACCTCCCTCAGCCGGAATCGACGCCATCAACTGTTTAGCCACGGTTTCCGGTATCCATGCAGAAACGCCACGATAGGGGCTAACATCGGGGCGGGAACAGCGCAACATACGCCGAGCGGAAACGATGGAACGCCGCCGCCTGTCATCATCAGTCATCTTGGAAGCGTTCGCACACACCCACCGTCTTACGAGACGCCGATATTGCCAGAAGACCTCATAGGAGCATTCGTAGTCCAACTGTTCCCTCAACGGGAGTTTCCCGTCATGACCCCAAACACGCCCAGAACCGTACTTCCAGTCTTCCGGCATGTTCGAAATCTGCCGTTGATAATGAGCCACACCTCTCGCCGCATGTTTCGCGAGATACATCAAGAGTCGTTCCGGCGTAGACGATTCCAAGGTGACACCGTCCACGTTTGATGATTTTCCCAGTTCGACCAGTTGGAAATTCTGGGCATCCACTTTGGCCGCAACGCCATCACCATTGAGCCTCTTCACCCAGTAGGCAAGAGCTTTGTATTGCTCTACCACACCGGAATCGCTCACCCATGAATGACTCGTATACCCTCGTTTCGCGCCACCCGTCCGCCAATCGGTGAGCCACACAATGACATGCAGGTGGGGGTTGCCCGAGCCTTGAAACTCAAGTATCCAATAGTAGTGAACACAGCCGCGACGCCGCATGTATACCAGCCATGTGTTGAGCCAACGGTGGAACTGCTTGGAAGTGACCTCGTTCATCTGTTGCGAAGGCATAGTCAACGTGACAAAGGCCGGCTCACCATCGATGGATTCAAAATCTACCTGCTGTAACCGTTGCTCATTCCGACGGGCAACGTTCCTAGTCCAGCCTCCACAAGTCGTCCGTTCCGGTGGTTGGAAAGCCGCCAACTTCACTATCTCACCTGTCTCCGGATTGACCAGCTGTTGATATTTCGACGCACTCAAACCGTGCGCACGGATACTAATTGTTGGCATTTTGACACCTCCTTCGGTGTGGGGGCAATGGCCCCTTTTTTGTTCAAAAGTTTTCTGTTGAGATATGCGCTCTATAATCAAGAAGGAGAAGCATTCACCGTTCACCGTTCGGGTGCTTTCGCAGTCGGAACCCACCGACGCTCTTTCTGGTGCTGAGGATGACGTGTCGGAGCCGTCGCGTCGTCGCGCTTCCGCGTCTTCGCGCCGTCACTACCGCCGTTCGCTTTCGTTCTCTCTCGCCCGCCCGCTCCGCTGGGGGCTACGCGTTCGGGCTACCGTTCACACCGCTACCGGCTGTTCCTCTGCTTCGTCGCTCTGCGCTCCTTTGGCTACGTTTCCGAAACCTCATCTGCACGCCGCCACACGGTCGGCGCACCAACTGTTGCAAGCCTGCCTGCCACGGCTGTTAATGCTCTTGACAAGGGCGATACCCCCAAGGTCTTGAGACAAAAAGAGGGGACGTGTTGCCACGCCCCCTCAGGGTTCATCAATCAGCCAAACTATCCGTTACGGTTGCCAGCGTAGAACCGTTCAACGCTTTTGCGGCTTCCGTCACCGGCAAGTAGAAGAATCTCACCGATTTGGTGTGACCGTCTTCACCCTGCACGACCGCGCCACCTCGACGGTTCGACGGAATCTCAGTCGGCGTCGGGTCACCGTCCGGGATGGCTCCCAGAATGGCTTCACTGGCCTCCCTAGTGGTCACGCGTAGACCGAACCGAACGACACAGTTATCGCGAATGTTCGTAGGAATCGAATCAGCCGTAGGCTTTTGAGTCAGCAACATCACACACCAGCCCGCGCTACGTCCCTTGCGGACGATGGTGGCCACCGCGCGCTTGCACCGTTCAACCAGCGCCTTATCTTCCTTCGACCTGCCGGTGATATCGAAAAGTGTCTGGCACTCGTCAATCACCACGAGATGGAACGGATGCATCACACTCGCACCGGTATGCCAGAAGTCCGGGTCAGACTCACTCCACGGATGGTTTTTCAGGTCATCCACACAACGGTTCGCGAGAGACTCCAACTGTTCCGTCGCCGTTTCCAAATCAAGGTCGCAATCGTTGTTGTAGAGCGACGCGGCCCGTTGTGCCCACGACCAGTCCATTCCACCTTTGCCATCGAAGATGGCGACGGACGCCTTCGGAGATGCCAACAGTGGGAGAGTCAGCAAGGTCGCACCGGCAGACTTACCAGCACCCGGGACACCACCCACTACGATGCCGGACGTTTGAGCATACGAGAGTTTGGCATACTCGCCGTCCTCGGTCATGCCGTAGGTGACGGTTTTCCCGTTCCAGTCGGCAAGGTCAGACGCCTTGATGGTCTTGGATTCGTCCAACGGATTCTTGGGCGTGGTCTCGTAGAAGTGGAGCATCCAGTGGCCGGGTCCTAGATGGTCAACTTTATATGTTTCCGCACGCATGGCACCCAAGCCATCCCTACACTTCTTATTCACAAAATCATCGGTGATACCTGTCAGGTTACATGTGAAATCAAGCAGTTTCTCGTCTCCATCAACGGCATAGCGGGCGACGTAATCACGGTTCCCGCCGAACTCGGTAGTACTGTCCTCGAAGGGGCGCAAGCCAAGCACTCTTTCGACGATGAACTCTGGCGAGTCACCTTTAATGCGATGAGGAAGCGCCATCAACCACCGGCAGAACGGTAGAAGGTTACGCAAGGACGGATGATGGACACTGCAAAGAAGCAGAATCACCCAAATCAAGCACACGCCGACGAGCGTCGTAAACTTCGGATTGAATACGAGAACGCCGAACCAGAAAACCGTCGAGATAACACAGATGACATAGCGAAGATGCCAACCGTCCTCATCCCACGCGATAACGTCCTTGAGGGGGAGCATCATGACGGTGAAAATCGCCGCCAACGAAAAAAGTTTAAGAATAAATA
>OIXV01000137.1_pt1 | contig 70824 bp, 53 predicted proteins | sample 1587771 | NCBI WGS metagenome assembly OIXV01 (sample SAMEA3888893, study PRJEB22519) | human gut metagenome | biome: human gut; feature: human-associated habitat; material: faeces | place: Denmark | collected 2010
AGGGCCGTGGGCCGCTGTTCGCTGCGATGCGTTGCATTTAGAGTGAAGATTCAAGGGGTAAAAACGAGGTGAATGGTTGCGATATCGTGAACAACCTTTTCAAGGGGGACATTTTGGCCGAGGCGCCGAAATCGCCGAAAATCGGGATACTTCGCGTCCTGTTCCTTTTCGAAAATGCGGACATTCGATGCGAATAGATAGCGAGAACTCACAAAGGGGGTTTCGTATATACGAAACCCCCTTGCGCATCTACGAACGTTACCCCCTCACCCGTTTCCCTTCATGATGGAAGGGTAGTAGTGCGCAATTAGATGCGCGTATACGAGGAGAGGAGCAATGAATGAAGACGGGAATAAGAAAGGTGCCGTTTCTGGCGCGAGACAACGTCGAGCACGCGAGGATTCCGAGGCAAGGGGGACGGAGGTTCCATCATGAAACGCACCAAGATTCGTAACATCTTGCTTTCAGCGCTTCTCGCGCTGACCGTCGGCATGCCGACGCTTTCGTTCGCCGATGAAGGCGCTTCTGCGGGATCGGGCGCGTCGGGCGCAGGAACCACGCCCTATGCCGCAGGCGACAAGGACACAGTGGCCGATCCCAATACGGCGAGCACGTGGAGGGATTGGGGTCTGGATTACTCGACCCAGAGCGTCGGTCGCATCTGGACCGATAAGACGGTATCGACCGAGGGCATCGCTCTGACAGGGGCGGACGGAACGATAACGATCGAGAAAAACTCCGAGGCGGATTTCCTCACGGCGTTCTCGGCGCTTTCGTCCACGTCGAACTTGAAGTCGACGGTGGCGCAGCCGCTCGATATCGTGCTGGTGCTCGACGCCTCGGGCTCGATGGACGATCCCATGGGCAATGGCGACAACACGAAGAGGATCGATGCGCTCAAGGTTGCGGCGAACTCGTTTATCGACGAGATCGCGAAGCAGAACGCAAGCATAAGCGACCCTGCCCAGCAGCATCGGGTTTCGCTCGTGAAGTTTGCGGGAAAGAAAAACAATCAGGTAGGTAACGATACCTATCGCGATGGCAGGTACACCTACAACTACAGCCAGGTGATGAAGAACCTGACCTCGTGTGTCGGGTCGTTGGCGGATGACTTGAAGTCGACCGTCAATGCCATTAAGCCTGCCGGCGCGACGCAGGCTGACTTCGGATTGCAGCTTGCGGCTGGCCAGACGTCGGGTCGCGAGGACGCCAAGAAGATCGTGGTGTTCTTCACCGATGGTTCGCCGACGAGCAGCAACGGTTTCGAAAGTGGTGTGGCGAGTTCTGCCGTTGCCGCTGCTAAGTCGATGAAGGATGCGGGGGCGACCATTTACTCCGTCGGCATCTTCAGTGGTGCGAACCCCGCGCCCGATCCTACGAACAGCGGCACTAGCCGTGAGAACAAGTTCATGCACGCCGTGTCGAGCAACTATCCTACGGCCAGCTACGCATGGCAAGATGGCCAATGGCCTTGGGAGTCCGGCCGATGGGTTTGGAACTTTGGCGCACGTGCGACCAATTCCGACTTCTACAAAGCGGCTTCGAACGCGGCCGATCTGAAGACCCTCTTCGACGAGATTTCCCAGGAGATCACAAGCTCGGCGGGTCATCCCACCGAAGTGGAGCAGGGCTATAATCCTTCGACTTCGGGATACATCACCTTCACTGACCAGCTTGGCGACTATATGAAGGTTGATTCGTTCACGACGATCGTGTTCGCGAAGCAGCTGTTCCAAAATTCGGTGAAATCGACGAGCGGAAACGTCGATACGTACACCTTCTCAGGCGAAGCGGGCAACGTGCTTTATCCTTCGGGCAACTTGAGCTCGATTGTCATCACAGTGACCAAGTCGGACAATCTGGCGACGGGTGATTTGGTTGAAGTGAAGATTCCGGCAGCGCTTATCCCGCTGCGTCATTTCCAGATTGACGAATCGGCAGGCACGGGCAACGTCGACATGACGTTCCCCATTCGCGTGTTCTTCGAGTCGAGCGTGAAGGAAGACGTGGAGAGCGCCTTGGCGAATCCTGATGCGGCGCTTGCCGCCTATATCGAGGCGAATGCGGCCGGCGACGGTGTGGCGTTCTATGCGAACAAGTGGAGCGGCGGCGAAGACGGCGACGTCCTGGCGGCGTTCACCCCGGCGAAGTCCAACAGCTACTACTACATGACCGTGGAAACGCCGATCTATACGGATGAGGCGTGCACGGTGCCCGCCAAGGGTGCGTTGAACGCAGACGGCACGTATTACTACAAGCGCAGCTGGTACGATATTGGCAACGGGCAGGCGAAGCCGCAGTCGGGCGCCATCCAGTTCCCGGGTAATATCTCTGAATCTTTGTTCGGCTATATCGGTACCGATGCTTCCGGCAACGCGGTATTCAAGCCAGGTACTCCGCGCATTACCTATATCGATGAGCTGCGCACGCCTAAGGATAGCAATCCGACGGCGACGGCGACGACGGTGCTCAACCCCCTGTGGTCGGGGAGCAGCGTTGCCTGCCATCTGGGCAACAACGGAAAGCTCGTCATCGAGAAGCCAGGCACGCTGGCTATCTCCAAATCGCTGGTCGTCCCCGAGGGCTACGATCGTGCCGATTTTGCCAACGACACGTTCACCTTTACCATCGAGATTGACAAGGCGGAGGGGCAGGAATTCCCCGCCGAAGTCCGCGATGTGAATAATGAGCCCGTGGGCGATGCGTTCACCATCGCGTTTGACAACAGCGGTCAGGCGACGCACTCGCTCAAGGACGGCGAGACGCTCTACATCCGGGGTTTGAGCGCGGGCTGGGAATACCTCGTCAGCGAGCAGCCTACGACTGGTTTCGATCAGATAGCTCCCGCGGAGAACAACGACCCGCAAGCTGCGACGGGAACGATCGCTGCTGGTACGCAGGCGACGGCTGAATTCACCAACGCCTATCGTCCGAGCGGCACGCTCGATAACGACGATGCCCTTGCCGTCAAGAAGGTGCTGACCGGTCGTAGCTGGACCGACAACGACGTCTTCCGCTTCATCCTTACCCCGGTGACCAACAACGCTCCGATGCCGCTTGGCGAGAATGGCGAGCCTAATGGCGTGCTTACCCTTACCAAGCAGGATTTGGCTGACGGCGGTTATGCGGCTGGCACGTTCGGTAACATCACTTACACGAAGCCCGGTACGTACGTTTATGAGATCAGCGAGGATCAGAGCGTGGGCGCCGGAACTGGCATGTCCTTGTCGCAGGCGCGCTATCGCGTGGTCGTCACGGTGACCGAAGAGCTTGCGGGGCAGGGCGACGATGCCATCCATCAGGGCATATTGAATGTGTCGAGCATCATGGTGCAAATCGCCGACGACGACGGCGCGAGCGTCCAATCCGATGACGGTGTCGACGCCGCAACGTTCACCAATGAATTCGCCGCGAGGGAAGCGAAATGGAACCCTGCGGTGAAGAAGGAATACACCGACAACTCGGGTACGAATCCCCTTGCGCGCGGTATGTTCAACTTCCGCATCGAGCCGGTCATGGACAACAATCCGATGCCCGCAAATCCGATCGGCGCAGTTAACGCCGATGGCAGCGTGACGTTCGAGGAAGTTACCTTCACAGGTGACATGATTGGCGAGTCGTTCGAGTACCGCATCACCGAGTTGGTGCCGGATGGCGCTGGCAACTGGATCAACGTTGCCGACGCTGACTCGTCCCTGCTTCAGACTGGGATGATCTACGATGAGTCCACGTGGGTCGTCAGGGTAGACATTGCGAGCAAGATAGTCGACGATGAGCCGGTTGTGGTTTGGACGGCGAGCTACCAGCTTGCCGACGCGGCGCAAGGCTCTCAGGCCGAGTCGTTCGCAACTTTCCGCAATTCCTATACGCCTGAACCCGTGAGCGTTCCCGCCGAGGACTTCGCGGCGGGCACCAAGACCCTCACTGGGCGCGACATGCTTCCAAACGAGACCTTCGGGTTCGTGCTGCTCCCTGGCGATGACGCGACGCAGTCTGCCATCGCGAACGGCGTTGTCCGTCTGACGAGTACCGACGCTGTTGCGCTGCGAGGGACGAACGGCCAAGCGGTCGACTTCTCCTTCGGCGATGCAACGTTTACCAAGCCGGGTACGTACACCTTCATGGTGCGCGAGAATTTGTGGAACAGCCAGCGGATTCCCGCTGATGGTACGCAGGGTATGGCGTTCGATCGCCATACTGCCACAATTGTGGTGACGGTGACCGACAACAACGGCGTGCTTGCGGCAACGCGAACGGTCGAGAACTCGCTCGACTTCACCAACCGTTATACGGCGGAAGGTGACTACGCTGGACTCGTCCTGAGCAAGACGCTCAACGGTCGCGATATGGACCAGGGCGAATTCACCTTCCACATCGCTGGCACCAATGACGCTGCTGCGGCGCTGCTTGGCGGCGACGGCACGCGCACGTTTGTGAATTCCGAGCCCCGTGCTGCGGGCGTTGCGTACGAGGCGACCCTGCTTACCGACCTGCACTTCACGCAGGACGACGCGGGCAAGACGTTCACCTTCGATGTGTTCGAGAACGTGCCTTCCATCGGGGCGCCTGGCATGACGTATGACAAGACGATGCATAGCGTTGCGATCAGCGTTGCTTCCGACAACGCGGGCGCGCTTGTGATAACGACCACGGTCGACGGCGCGGCTGGCAACAAGGTTTCTTTCACGAATGCTTATGCAGCTGACCCTGCGACGTTCGATACCCAAGCGGGATTCGGGCTGTACAAGGTGCTCGAGGGACGTGACTGGGAAGCCAATGACGCATTCAGCTTCCTTCTCGAGCCGCTGACCATGGGTGCTCCGCTGCCAGGCGATACCATGGTGACGGTCGGCGCCGACATGGTTGACCCCGCTACGGGCCATGCCTCGATTTCGTTTGGGGACATCACGTATAACCAGGTCGGAGTCTACAAGTACCGTGTGACCGAGGCGAACGCCGGGCACATTATCGGTGGCGTGCAGTACTCGAGCAATGCTGCTGAGTTTACGGTGACGGTAACCGACCTTGACGAAAACGGCGTCCATACGGGCAAGCTTGTGGCGACCGCCCAGCTCACGACCACGCCCAACACACGCGAGTTCACAAATGTCGCCGGCTTCGAGTATGACGACAACCAGATTCCCGTGAACGCGTTCAAGCGCTTCACGAACAACTCCGCGGTCGAAATGCCGGATGTGACGGGGCTGTTCACCTTCGAGCTGATCGCTGCTGAGGCGAATGCTCCGATGCCTGTGGCGACGACGGCGCACAATGATGCCGACGGGTCGGTCGACTTCGGCGTGATCACGTTCGACGCGAGCCTGTTCGACAACGGTCCTATCGTGATTAACAGCGCTCCTGTTGCTGACGCCGCTAACGAGCCGAGCGCAGCTGACAAGGCGGTAGCGAGCGACGTCCCTGCGGCAGATGCTGCGGCGGTTCCTGCGGCAAAGCCTGCGGGCGACGGCCCGACGACCGACAATCCGCCTGCTGACGCCAACACGCTCGTGTTCCACTACACCATCACCGAGAAGGCGGGCGGGCACGCTGACGTAACGAACGACCCGAATCCCGCTTTCACCTTCGAGGTTACGGTGACCAGGGACAACGCTGGTAACGTCACGGCGAATGTGACCAACGTGCAGGATTACGTGAAGGGCACGCCGCTGCGCACTTTCACCAACACGTATACCTACACGCCGCCAGTCATCCCCGATCCTGACCCGATTTTCGCGGCTCCTGTGGCGAAGAAGATCCTTGAGGGTCGAGCACTCGTCGCGGGCGAGTTCTCCTTCGAGTTGCTCGAGAACGGCAAGGTCGCCTCCACGGGCACGAACGATGCTGACGGGAACGTGGTGTTCTCGGACATCGAGTTCACCGAGGCGGGCACGCACATCTACACAATGCGCGAGATCGGCGCGGGCACTACGGCTGCCGGCGTCACCTATGACGCGACGACGTATCAGGTCACGGCCGATGTTGTGGAGATCGACAACGAGCTGAGGGTTGACTTTGCCATCGATGGCACCGATGGGGCGGTCTTCAAGAACGCCTATAAGGCCAAGGGTACGACGGTGATCATCGGCGCGACGAAGACCCTCGAGGGTCGCACGCTCGCGGCGGGCGAGTTCACCTTCAAGCTGACGGGCGCCGACGGTCGCACGTACGAGGCGAAGAACGCCGCTGACGGCCGCATCGAGTTCCCCGCGATCGACTTCGACAAGGTCGGAACATACGACTTCACGCTGGTCGAGATGAACGACGGGCAGACTGGCATCACCTACGACGACCGCTCGTACAAGGTGACCGTTGTCGTGACCGATGACGGCAAGGGCAACCTGGTTGCGAATGTGACCTGGCCGAACGGAACGCCTCCGACGTTCAAGAACACGTACACGAAGCCTGTTCCCGCAGTGACTCCTGGTACGCCCGGCAAGCCCCCTGCGCGCTTCGCGAAAACGGGCGATGAGACGATGTCCATCGCATGTGTGGCAACCCTGGCGATTCTTGCCGCGGGCGCAGTCGGCGCTGCAGCGTTCGGTGCGCTTCGCAAAAGGGAGAAGGGAGATGAGAGGCAGTAGCTGATCGACTATGAGCCCCGATGCGGCCGCAGCACCCCAGCATCGCGATTCGATCACGCGATGTAGGGCCTCTCGATCGAGGCCCGTGCGGCCGCGGGGCACCCTTTGGCCCCGACTATAAGGTAGTGCGCAGGTTCTTTCCTTTCCTCGTGACGCGTGCGCAACGCCTTTGGCCGGGGCCTTGTTGTGCCTTATAATGGGCGCATGAACGACGAAGATTACATGAGGCTTGCCATCGCGGAGGCTCGACGTGCGGAATCGCTTGGTGAGGTGCCTATCGGCGCTGTGGTGGTCTACGAGCCGATAGACCGAGGGACGAGGCGCCCCTTAGCCGAGCCGCGCGTGATTTCCCGAGCGTGCAACTTACGGGAGACGACGAAGAACCCCGCGGGCCATGCAGAGTTTCTTGCCATGCAGGAAGCGGCGCGCGTGCTCGATGCTTGGCGCCTTTCGGATTGCACGGTGTACGTGACGCTCGAGCCCTGCATCATGTGCGCGGGGTTGATGCACCAATCGCGTATTGCCCGCTGCGTTTTCGGAGCTCCCGACCCGAAGGCTGGGGCTGTAGGAACGCTCTATCAGGTCAATGCCGACGAGCGTTTGAACCACACGTTTGAGGTGACGCCTGGGGTTCTTGCCGACGAGTGCTCGGCGCTCCTGAGAGATTTTTTCGCGAACAAGAGGAAGAAATGATTGACGAAATCGTTTGCAATGAAGAAGCTGCTGTGACTGAGGGCGGCTTGCCTGGAGTGACTGGCACTGGGGTGACGGCCGCCGATGCGCCCGCCGAGACGCCTGTTGCGGGTGACTCAGCTGCCGAGGCGTTGACCGCCGAGGCCTCCGCCGAGAACGTTTCACGTGAAACGCTTGCCCCTGAACAGGGAGAATGCATGAGTCGTCAGCGTGCCTCGCTCGAGGTCCCGGTCGATATGATCTCCATTGCGCGCACGGCGCAGATCGAGGGCGCAGGGCTTAAGCTTGTGGCGCCGGCGAAGGTGAACCTGTTTCTGAGCATCGGCGATCGCCGTGATAGCGGATACCACGATGTATCGACCGTCCTTCATGCTGTGGCGCTTCACGATGTCCTGTACATGAAGCGTGCCGACATCGTTGCCGCACGGGCGGCGCTCGAATCCGCCGAAGAAGGCACGCCAACGAATACGGCGAGCGCTGGCCCTGCGGGTAATATTCTCATTTCGATCAGCTGTGATGCACGCGGGGGAGTGGCGCCCCTTAACGTTCCCGCGCGTGAGAACATCGTGTTCAAGGCGATTGACCTGCTCGCTCGTAAGGCCGATATTTCTTACGACGACGCGATTAACGTTCGCATCGAGAAGAACATCCCGCACGAGGGCGGTTTGGGCGGCGGCTCTTCCGACGCGGCGGCGGCGCTTATCGGCGCGGCACGTCTGTGGGGCATTTCCGAGGACGACTCTCTGATCGAGGAGGCTGCGCACGAGCTCGGCAGCGACGTGGCGTTTTTCCTTCACGGCGGCTGCGCGTGCTTCACCGGCACGGGCGAGCTGTTCGACCATGAGCTCGAAGCGATGAAAAAGCCGCTTGTGCTGATCAAGCCCGAGTCGGGCGTGTCGACCGCTGAGGCATACCGTACCTTCGATGGGAATCCCCAAAAGGTTGACGAGTCTGCGGCGGCTGCTGCTGAGGCGGCGCAGACGGCATGCGAGGTTCCCCTGGTGAACAACTTGTCGCCTGCAGCCGAAAGCGTGCTTCCCGAGCTTGCTGACGTTCGCGCCTGGCTGCATCGTCAAGCGGGGGTCGAGGCGTCGCTTCTTTGCGGCAGCGGATCGACCACCTTTGCCGTGTGCCGCGATTTTAACGTGGCATGCTCGATTGCTGCGGCGGCGCAATCGCGCGGCTGGTGGGCGAGAACCACCATGTTCGGCTCGCTTAAGGCCGCTATCGTACCCGAGCAGAGTTAGGTGCGCCCATGCCCTTGCTAGCCCGGCTTTCGAGAATCGTTCCGCTAATCATCGTGCTCGCGCTCGTGGCGGGCGTGGTGTACGTGGTCGCGATGTTTCTGTATTCCCCGACGAAGGCGAAAGAAATCCTCATCAAGCTGTTCACGTTCTTAATGAGCGTGCTCTCGGCGTTTTTTGCGCTGGCGTCGCTGTATGCGCTGCTCGAGGGGAATATTGACGTTCTCGAGCTTACGGCAAGCTTCCTGGCGACGACGCTTGTCGGCCTTGCCGTGACGCTTTTATGTCGGCGCTCGTTCATAAAGCATAACCCGAATTACCGCAAGAAGCCCGAGAAGGCCTCCGGCTTCAAGTGGTGGAAGTTTAGGAAGTAGCCCGTTCGTTCGCCCACTCGCCTGCGGTGGCCTGTGTGGTGCCTTTCGGGACCGCGTTAGCGTTTGGAGACGCGCGTGCTAAATCCCCTGCAGTTGGGCGAGAAAAAGCCCCCGCGGTTGCGGGGGCTGTGCAAATCGTGGCGGAGAAGTAGGGATTCGAACCCTAGATGCCCTTTTGGGGCATACTCACTTAGCAGGCGAGCACCTTCGGCCTCTCGGTCACTTCTCCACTTATAATAGGTGCGGTTTGCTATGATACCGTGAACGGGAAAAAGATGCAAGGAGCACTGCGGTGAGAAACAGAAAGGATGCGCGGCGAACGGCTTGCCTGCGCCTCGTGCAGATGAATACGAGCACCTCGCGCGCTGCCATGCGCCCGATTGCTCGCACTATCGCCCCGATGCGCCCAGCGGTTTCCCTCGCCGCCGTACTCGCGGCTTGCCTTCTCGTGCTCGCTGTCGCTTTGATGGCGGCATCGCCTCGCGTTGCATTCGCCGCCGGATCGTACTCGAGCCCGAAAACCGACATCACCATGCAGGTGGAAACGGACGGATCGTACCGGGTCGTCGAGTACCGCGTCCTCGATTTCCAGGGCGATTCGGCATATGTCGGCTGGTCGTTCACCAGCCTTGCCGAAACGGCGAGTGTGCAGATCAACGGTATGCGCCTCGCTCAAGCCGACGCCGACGGGAACGTCGAGGGCGATTGGAAGACGCTTTCGAGCACCTCGTTTTCCGCCAAATGGCTCGCCGGGGGCGCCTCCAGCGGGGCAACGTATGCTTACGACAACGCGAAGAACACGCTTTACGCATTTCCTCAGGTGTCCGATTCTCGCGTAATCGTAGAACTCGACTACACCATCACGAACGCGGTTCTCGCCTACAAGGACATCTCCGAGGCGTACTGGACCTACGTTTCCCTCGATTGGCCGGTGGCTTCGGAAAACGTGACGGCGACAATCACGCTTCCTGTCGCCCAGGGAGAAACCGTCATCCCGAACGACACGGTGCGTGCGTGGGGGCATGGTCCCCAAAACGGTACGGTCTCGGTTGATTCGGCGGGAACGGTCGTGCTCCACGACGACGTGGTGAACCCCGGTCAGTACGCAACGGCTCACGTGCTGTTCCCCGCATCGTGGCTCACGCATCTCGACGGCAAGAAGATGCTCGCGAATCGTGCGACAGCTCGACTCGACTACGCGATTGCCGAGGAGAAGGTGTGGACCGATTCCTGGAGCTTCCAGCAGGAAGCTCTTTTCACGACCTTTGCCCTGATAGCCTTTGTCTGCGCGGCAATTCTATCCGCGGCGGCGATCGCCTATGCCCGTTTGGGCCGAGAATACCCGTCTGATTTCCCGGGGAAGTACTATCGGGAAGTTCCCGAAGAGGGCTTGGAACCTGCGGTGGCAGGGCGTCTTTGGCGCTGGAATCACGATGACATGCGCGACTTCACGGCGACGGTGATGCGGCTTGCGCATAAGGGCGTGCTACGCATTGAGGCGAGCGATCCCTCCAAAGACGCAGCTCCTACTTGGTATCTCTCGGTTGCCTTCGGAGCGCCGACGGGAAGCCTCAGCGCGCTCGAGTCTTCTGCGCTGGAGATTCTCATGGGACACAGCGCTCTTGGCGACTCCCGCTCGCTCAGCCAGCTGAAGCAGCGTGCGGTCGATCAGCCCGAGGCTTTCGTCGAGTCGATGAGCGCATGGCAGGCCTCGCTTGGCAAGGCCTGCGAGGAGCGCGATTTCTTCGAGACTGCGGGCAAGCGCGCGCAAAAGGTATTCCTCATCGTGGCCGGCGTGACTGCTGTCGCGGGGATCGCCATTGCGATCATCACGATAAACCCGATCCCCGCCGTCCTCGCGCTTCCGACCGCTATGGCGACGACGTTCGTCGCAAACTACCTCCCGAGGCGCACTGAGAGAGGCAACAACCTGATTGCGCGTTGCAAAGGGCTTCGAAATTGGATGCGCGACCTGGAGAAACTCGACGAGCCCGTGTCTCTTTCCCCGTCGCAATGGGGAGAGCTCCTGCCTTTCGCCTATGAGTTCGGCGTAGCTGGCGAGGCGGTGTCGTTCCATGGTGCGCCCCAGCCGGCTGTTTGGCAGACGTGGTACGAGACGAAATCCCAAACCGCGTTGGCGCGCGTGCGGCGCCTTGCTGCGGCCCCGGCAATCAACGAGTGTTTGAAAGACTCGCTTCAGGCGGCGCATACCGCGATTGCGAAGCGCGAGGAGGCCCAGGCGACGGGCGGCGGATTCGGCAGGAAATAGCGGGGTCTTAAGGCGTCATGCGGGTCAAGCGCCCGTGTGCGGCGGTTCTCGGCCCTGACTCGAAGGAAGAAGAGCATCATTCATGGCAAATATCCCATCTTGGGTCTATAAGCTCCTCATCGTTCTCGCGACGATTATCTGGGGTTTCAGCTTCGTCGTCATGAAGGACGTCGTGGCCGTGCTGCCCCCGGCGTGGCTTTTGGGCATGCGCTTTCTCTTTGCGGGCGCGTTGCTGCTCGTGATACTGCGCAAGCGCGTCATGCGGTTCTGCTCGCGCAAGGTCGTGACCTACGGGTTCATTCTCGGGGTACTCGACTTCACCGCCTTCTGGCTGCAAACGGTGGGGCTCAAGCACACCACGCCGGGCATCAACGCGTTTCTTACCGCGACGTATTGCGTGCTTGTGCCGTTCGCCTGGTGGCTCATCGCGCGTAAGCGCCCGACCACGTTCAATATCGTTGCGGCGATCGTGGCCGTGTGCGGGATTTGGCTTGTGTCGGTGAGCTCATCAGGCGAGACGCTCTCCATCGGTTTCGGCGAGGCGATGACGCTTGGCTGCGCGGTCGCATTCGCGGCGCACATCGTCGCCGTCTCGAAGTTCGCGCAGAAATGCGACGCGCTCGTTTTGACGGTGTTCCAGTTCATCGCGGAAGGCGCGCTCGGAATTGTCTTCGGCGCTGCGACCGAAACTTTCCCGGGTGTCGCGGCGTTCACCCCTGAAATCATCGGGCAGATGCTGTTCCTCGCGGTGTTCGCGTCCGTCGTTGCGTTCGGCATCCAGAACGTGTCGCTCGCGCATGTGCCGCCCACCCAGGCGTCGCTTCTCTTGAGCCTGGAATCGGTGTTTGGCGTGGTGTTTTCCATCCTGTTGTATGGCGAGCAGATGACGTTGCGCCTTGTGGTGGGCTTTGTGCTGATCTTTGCTGCTATAGTGATCAGCGAGACATTACCGTTGAAGGAGAAGCCATGTCGGAGAAAAACAACATCGTCCTGATCGGCATGCCGGGTGCCGGCAAGTCAACTTTGGGCATCGTGCTCGCGAAGATCGTCGGTTACGACTTTATCGACGCCGACCTGGTGATTCAGAATCAGTGCGACAAGACGCTGCAAAAGCTGCTCGACGCGTGCGGCCCGGAAGGGTTCATCGCCGTTGAGAACCAGGTGCTCTCCGATTTGAAGGCCGAGCGTTCGGTCATCGCGACGGGCGGTTCTGCGGTCTATTCCGACGAGGCCATGAAGCATCTTTCCGAGATTGGCCACGTGGTTTACCTGCAGATTTCCTACGACGAGCTGAAAAGTCGCCTGTCCGATTTGCAGGAGCGCGGTGTAGTTTTGAAGAATGGCGTCGGCATGAGTCTGCATGAGCTCTTCGACGAGCGCAAGCCGCTCTACGAGAAGTATGCGGAGGTCACGGTGAACGTTGACGACCTCACGATCACGGCTGCCGCGCGCAAGGTGGCAAGCGCCCTGAAGGGGCTCGTTCCTGAGGCGTAAAAGTCGCAGGTGCGACGGCGAACATGCCGCTTGGTAAGTTGGGAAAAGCGCGGGTCCACCCCGCGCTTTTTTGCGTGCAGCATTCCTTACGCAATCCCTCCGCTGTCGCGCAGGCGGCGCAGCTTGCGGACTTCTCGCGCGACGAAGACGCTGGTCACGCATACTGAAAGCGCGTCGGACACTGGAGCGCTTATGATGACGCTCTCAAGTCCCGTCGTGCCGAAGAGCGCTGTCAGCACAGGCGGCAGCAGCAGGTACAGAGGGATGAGGAAGAGCACCTGGCGTGTGAGCTCGAGAATCGCAGCCTTCATCGGCTGGCCGCTTGATTGGAAGTAGCTTGATCCCACAATCTGGAATCCAACGGGCGCGAAGAAAATCACGTACACGCGCAGCGCATACACGGCGAAATTCTCCAGGTCGCCCGAAACGCCGAACAGCTCCACGATCGGCGCGGGAATGGCCTCCGCAATCAGGAAGAACGCTCCGCCGATGCATACGCCGGTGATGCTCGCCCACTTCAGCGTGTCAAGCACGCGCTGCCACAGCTTTGCGCCGTAGTTGAACCCGATGATGGGTTGTGCTCCCATGATCAGGCCGATGAGCGGGGTGAACGCGAACATGGCCGCCTTTTGCGCCACGCCGATTGCCGCGAGTGCGGCCGTAGTGCCGATGGGGTCGGTCGACCCGTACAGGCTCACCACATGGTTCAATACGATGCCGACGAGCATGGACGCGACCTGCATCACGAACGACGCGATGCCCATCGTGAGGATGTTTCCCATGAGCTTCAAATCGGGCACGCAGCAGCGAAGGCGCAGCTTGAAGGCGGCGCTTTTACTCATGGTGAAATGCCAGACGACGGGCACCATGCCGCATGCTTGACCGAGAATCGTAGCCGATGCGCTGCCTGCAACGCCGAACCCCAGCACGATGACGAACAGGTAGTTGAAGATGATGCACATCACCGTGCCGAAGATCATGGTGCCGAGCGCGAGGTTGGGCCTTCCCGCAGTGCGCAGGAAGTTGTTGAGTCCCATGCCAAGCGATTGGAAGATGAAGCCAAAGCAGATAATCTGCACGAAGGTTTTCGTAAGGTTCCAAAGCTCGTCGGTCGTGCCAATGCCCGCGAGGATGGAGTCGATGAGGAACCCCGACATCACCGCGATAACGACGGCGATGCCCACAAGCAGCGTGGCTGAGTTCCCGAGCGTGCGCTCAACCTGGTCTTTCTCTCCCTTCCCCAGCTGAATTGCCGCGAGCGCATTGCCGCCTTGGCCGGCGATCATCGAAAAGCCCATAAGGAGGGTCATCACGGGGAAGGCGAGGGTGGTCACTGCCACGCCCGAACCGTCGGGGAGCGCCTGTCCCAAAAAGATCGTATCGACCACGTTGTAGAGCGTGTTGAAAACCATGCTCACGATGGCAGGGACGGAGAACTCGAGGAGCAGCTTTCCGACGCGCTCGGTTCCCAAGCGGTCGGTGCGGTTATCGGGCGGTGCCGGGCTGTCTGGCATGGGGCGGGGCCTTACTATGCGCAAACCGCGCGGCGTGACACCGCAGGCTGTTCGATTATCGCTGTACGCGCAAGTATAGAAAGCGCAAAGGCGAGTTGACAAGCCTAATCGGCCAATCAACCCGCCTTCGCGGCAAGGGAGACGATAAGTGCCAGGCGATTGTGCCCTGCCAGGCGCGTCCTACGCCGTTGCCTCCTCGGCTTTCCAATCGTCGGAGGTGTCGCGCGGCGCAAGGTTGTCCTCGTCGCCTGCGGCCTCGTCGAGGCGCTTGAAGTAGTCCTTCGTCTCCTTCACAACCACGCCGGACAGCACGATCAAGGCGATCATGTTCGGGATGGCCATGCAGGCGTTGAAGATGTCGGCGATAGTCCACACGGCGGAAACGGTCATGTAGGGGCCGATGAAAACGGCGAGGATGTAGAGCCAGCGGTACGTCTTCACAGCCTTCTTCGAACCGCCGGAAAGGTACTCCAGGCAGCGCTCGCCGTAGTAGTCCCAGCCGAGGATGGTGGTGAAGCCGAAGAGCGCCAGGCACACCATCAGGACAAACGACACAGCCTCAGCGGGAATGAAGGGCAGGCCCATCTGGAATGCCGCGGTGGTGACGGCGGCACCTTCGAGTCCGGGAATCTGGTAGGCGCCGGTCATGACGAGCGCGAGGCCGGTCATGGAGCACACAATGATGGTGTCGAGGAAGGTGCCGGTCATCGAAACGAGACCCTGGCGCACGGGCTCTTTCGTCTGCGCAGCCGCGGCGGCGATAGGTGCGGAGCCCAGGCCTGCCTCGTTGGAGAAGATGCCTCGCGCGATGCCCTTCTGCATGGCGATGATGATCGCACCGAGCGCGCCGCCTGCAGCAGCGCGCAGGCCGAAGGCGCTTTGGACGATGGTGACGAGCGCGTCGGGCAGCGCCGTGATGTTCAACACGATGAGGATGAGCGAGAACGCCACGTAAATCACGACCATTACGGGAATGACCTTCTCGGAAACGCTCGCGATGCGCTTCAGGCCGCCGATGACGACGAGGCCGACGACGATCGCGACAATAAGCGACCCGATCACGGTGGCGATGGAGTAGTCCATGCCGAGGATGCTCACGGTTGCCGACTTGTTGGGGTCAAAGAAGCCGGTGATTGCGGAGTTGATAGAGTTGACCTGCGTAAACGTACCAATGCCGAACAGGCCGACGCACATGCCGAAGAACGCGAAGATCTTCGCGAGCCACTTCCAGGAAATTTGGGGCAGGCGCTTTCCCATGCCGCGCTCGATGTAGTAGAACGGGCCGCCGAGCACGTGACCATCCTTGTCGATGCTGCGGAACTTCACCGCGAGCAGGCCCTCGGAGTATTTGGTCGCCATGCCGAACAGGGCGGCAACCCACATCCAGAACATGGCGCCCGGGCCGCCGGCGACGACTGCGGTCGCCACGCCGACGATGTTGCCGGTGCCGATGGTCGCGGAAAGCGCGGTGCACAGAGCGCCGAACGACGACACTTCGCCGGTCGCGTCCTCGCCTTTCTCGTTTTTCAGCATGTAGCGCAGGGCGCGCGGCAGCTTGCTGAACTGCAAACCGCGCAGGCGCACGGTCAGAAGAATGCCGCCGAACAAGATGAGCACCATCAAGGGCACGCCCCAGATGAAGCCATCGACGGCATTGAGCACGTTGTTGAACGCGCTGAAGAAGTCTTCCACTGTTCCTCCTCGATATCCGTTACGTTTCGCAACTTCAAGCGACCCTCGAAAAGGCCGTTGAGGAACTCGCGCGTTCCGAGTTTTCACGCGCGTGGCAAGCGATGTGGGCGCAACAAAAGGAAAGGGAAAAGCGAAATGCGACACGCAGATGCGACAAGCAGTAAGCTTTTCTCTGTCCTTTTGCCTGAGAGTTTCAACGAAAAGCCTGTGACCAGGTGTTTCGCCTTGCCCCTTCGGCACCCAGCTTGCCTGGGATTCTCCAGAGGCCCCTTCGGCGTCCTGTTTCCCAAAGGATCCAGAGCGAGTCATAAGGGGTGACGCTTTGAAATTGTGGAGCCATTGTAAGCACATCGCTCCACCACGCGCAAGTGCTTTTTTGGGGAATTGGAAAAATACTGATGCGAAAGGTAGGCATTAGGAAGCTAAAAGCCGAAAACCGCAGGCAAGAAAGTGGCGCCCCTGAGAGGACTCGAACCTCCGACGCACGGTTTAGGAAACCATGACAGTAGGTCAAACGACATTTTTCTATGCATCGTTACGCTCGTCCCACCTGCGATTACGTACTAGTGCGATATATAGCGATATTGTGCGTTGTGACCATATTGTGACCAATAATCGGCATGCTTCGGCGGCTACCCGAAAGGAGAAACCGCTATGACCAACCAAACGAGAAGCGCCGTCCACGACGCGGCGACGAAGGCCGAGACCCTGGCATACAACCTCGCGAACGCGAGCAGCCTCGCCTCGGTGCTGAGCGAGGTGCTGGACAAGGAGATAGGCGGCACGATCGAGGGGCAATCCCTCGCGGCGCTCATAACGCTGCTGGACAAGCTGGCAGAAGACTGCGAGGAGCTGAGCGGCGAGCTGTACGCGCTGAGTCGAGGCATTGCCCCCCGAGGCCGCCGCAGCCGACGGCGGCACATGCGGCGGAGGGGCCGCATAGCCCAGCTCCGAACAACCGACGGACGACGCAAGAGGCCCCGCTTCGGCGGGGCCTTTCCGTGCCCTCGCGCCCTTCTGCGGAGCGGCTTTCGCGTATAATGCCCCTCGCGGTGCTTCACTTGTCGGGCAGCCTATCCCCTTGAACGGAGGTGGTTGCCATGATGGACTCTCAAACTGTTCTGGCCGTATGCGCCATAATCGCGGTGGTGGTGGAAATCATCGGGCTATCCCGCAACAGCAAGTGAACTGCATTTAGGCAAAAGAAAAACCCGGCGCGCCGTGCGAAGCTAGCCGGGTAATCTCAAGTACGATGCTGCCCGATAGGCCGGGGCACCGCACCCCGTATGATACACGCCGCGCCTCAGCCGCGCAAGGTCGCAAGCTGTCGCCCCGGCGCCCGTCATCCCTGCCGAATGGGCCTGCAAGTATTCCTTTTTAGGGCCTGCAATAACTCCTTTTTATGGCGTGACATAATTCTTTTTTATTGGTTCTCGTTGTTCTCGCAGACTGTCCCCGCGAGCGGCCCCCTGAGCCTGTCTTCAGAAGCCCGATTACTGTCAGCCGGCACTGACGCAATCCCGCATGGCGGGGCTTGCCACCTGGGGATTACCCCGCCATGCCGTTTCCTTTCGGCGCTTAATCGCCCTGACGGTTTTCGGACGGTGCCTATGCCTTCTGCTCGAACGCCGCAACAGCTCGAAGGTAGTTGGTGAACTCGTTTGCGAGCGCCTTCATGCGCATCGCCGCCCGAAGTGAGTCGCACGAGAAGCTGAAGTCGGAACCGTCGCCGATAATCCTCGCCACCCCGAAAGATGACAAGAATTGCGAATCCTCGCCAAAGCAACGGTCGCAGGCGCTTGAAACTGCGATGTACCCGGGAACGCCGCTCTCGTCGTCCACACCTTTCTCCTTGGCGAGATCGTACATGGCCGACGAGGCCACGGCGCTGCCCCGAAGCGCGATCTTGGCCTGCTCGACGTCGGATTCGGTGATTCGCTGCTTCATCATGAAGGCCTGCAGATACGCCGCCTCGCCAGACGTCGGCTGCTTCGAGAGGACGGCGGCAGCGCCCGCAAGGCCCTCGTCATACAGCCCCTTGAGCTTCGGCATCACCTCCCCCGCCATCTTGGCGCGCTCGGCCTCGTAAGCCTCCACCACTCCGAGGATTCTCTCCCTGGCCCAGCTTCCCGATCTGCTGCGGTCGCCGTTGGCGGCCTTTATTTCCGCCTTGGCTCGCTCGGCGGCCCCGCAAACGGCCTCCATATAACCCAGCTTCGCCTGCTCGATGCCGTCCGCGATTTTCTCGATGCCCATACTTTGATCTCCTTATCTGTCGAAATAGTCTTGCATGCTGGACGTCCGCTTGATGTCGACGCCCTCCCTCTTCTTGAGCCGATGCGCCGCCTGCCTCGCGGCGTCGTTCTCCTTGCGGGCTAGGATGAGCCGCTCGTACTCCAAGTTGGCGTCCCGTTTTGCCCTCTCAAAGCAGGTGAGGCACACGCCGTAGTAGTCCGCCGCCCTCGTGCCGGGAATCAGGAAGGCGCAGCCGCACATGGGGCAGAGCACCCTCTCGGGGTCCGTCTCGGCGGCTATCAGCCTCTCGACCATGCCCTCCCTGTCGCGGCGGTTGAGCATGTCGGCGACGGTCATACCCGCCTTCGCCATTCGAGCCTCACCGCCTTCCCGCAGCTGCGGCACTCGGCCATCCTCGGGTTGCCGGCGAACGGCTCGACCGGGGAGCCGCAGACGGGGCACGTCGGGCCGTCCTGGGCGCGGGGCGCGGGCTTGCCCGCAGCCGCGCTTCGCGCCCCCTCTGATGTATTCTCTGAAGTACTCTGATGGTGTTTTCGAAACCCCAGGTCAGCATGTACCCCCGTACCCCTTATTTCGGGGTTGCGTACCCCGTATTCGTGTTTCGCGTACCCCTTATTTTCGTTTTCCACAGGGTTTTCCACCGTGTTAGGGGGTACGCATGCATACCCCGCATTCTCGGCATTGGGGGGCGCGTACGAACCTTCCTCCACGTCGGCGCGCGTCGGGTACGTAACGTAAACGCTCGCACGCCCCCGCCTGCCCTGCCTCGCCCTGTCGACTACGCCCGATTCGACCAACAGCCTCACTCCCTTCTTCGCGTTTGTCGCATCGCCGCCGAACATCTCCTCGGCTATGGCCGCGTTGCTCACCACTGCCGCCTCGAAGTCTTTCAGCGGAACGCCGCCCATGCCGCAGGCGTCGGCCCATTCCGCCACGGCTCGCTTGTCCTCGCAGCCCAGGCCCCCCGCGGGGCGCGATCGGCTGATTATGGCCGCGTACGCCTTACCCGTCACCTTGGGGCGCGTCTCCATGGCCTCGGCGAGCCTGGCCATCGTCGGCGCACGCACCTTGCCCCAGCCGCCCACGGGCTACGCCATCCCGTCGAAGCGGGACTTGCGCGTTTCCAGGTACGGGCGGGCCTCGGGCATGTCGCGAAGCAGCAGGCGGGCGTAGGCCGGGGCGTAGGTGTTGTTGATCGCGACGTCCTTTCCGTCGCGCCCCACGTGCTGCTCGTGCCTCAGCCGCTCCATGAGCAGTTGGATCGTGAAGGGCCTCTCCGCTTCCACCTCGCGCGCCGCCATGCCCCGCAGGACCGGGCCGACGGCCTCCCAGCGGGTCACCGCCCCGTTCCAGATGCGAACCGTCCTCGCGTCCTTCTCGGCGTCCTCCGCCGCCTCAGCTGCGCTACAATGGCCTTGCTGGCGTTCCTGAGCGCCCAGCTCGCGCCGTCCCTCGGTTTGGTCGCTGTCGGGGCGGCGCTTCGCCTTCCTGGCCCTCTTCTCGGCCCTGGGGACGTTCGAGCGGCCCCCGCAGCCGCTTTTCCTCGCTGCGCCGTCGACGAACACCGCGCTTCTCCTGCGCCCCATCTACGCCACCCCCGTAAGCTCGTCAAGCTTGGCGCGGGGCACGTACCACCGCCGCCCGATGTGGACTGCGGGAATCTGGCCGTTTCGGCACAGGCTGCGGACCGTGTTCGTCGACAGGCCCAGCATCTCTGCCATCTGCTCCACCGTGAACAGATCGGGCGAGGCGGCGCGAGCGCCGCTATCGAAGATCGTCAGCATCGCGCACCTCCTCGAACAGCTCCGACGGGTCGCCCTCCCAGCCCAGGGCGTCGGCGATTTTATCGAGCTGAGATTCATAAGGAACGAACCGGCCAGTTTCAATCCAGGCAATCGTGCCCGCCTGCATTTTCGCTGCGCGGGCAAGCTGCGATCGGTTCATCCCCTTTGCCTTCCTAGCAATCGCCAGGCGACGCCGCTTTAAGTCAAAACTCATGCCATCACTCCTTATTCGGCTTCTCGTTGCTTGCACATGTGCTACTGCTAGTATAAAATGCACTTAACCGCTTGAAAGGGTTGTTATATGGCGTATTTAGGTGTTTCAAACATATTATCTACCACAATAGTTGTGGTGCCGCCCAAATGGCCCAAGCATAAAAAGATGTATCGCATTGATGGATTCACGGCGACTGGTAGGTATCTTTGCAGATTGCCCGTCGACTTCTATCTGCACCAAATATCGAAGAGGAGAGAACCGCTGACAAGCGGAGACACTCGCACTTTGATTAACTTCTGTTCGCAATGGGGAGCAATGGAGCACCCATTGCGATACAGCCGTTACTTGCATTGTCTAGATCCTTTTCTAGACTTAGATAGCGCAAAGCACCAAACTGAAGCATTAATGGCAATCGCCGAAACGGACAGAATGCGCAAATCGCTAAACGACGATTCAATTATCTCCATGAGCGAATGCATAGCTGCTATAAGGGATTTGGCTGATGCTATCGACTGGTTAAATCGGCACATTCTTGGAACAATAGACCCTCTTGTTAACGAGAAGGGCGAACCATCTAGAATAGCGGTGTCAGCTCACATAGTAAACGCGGGCGCAATCGCGCAAGGAGTACTTGCTGGTCCTGGTATGGCAGTTATTGGAAAACACCAGTGCAATCTTACTAATGCGATATGCAATCAAATAATTGAGGTATTCAGCGAGGATGCCGATTGGCACAAATGCAAATGGTGCGGTTGCCCGCACAAGCATTATCGCCGCGGACCGGAAGACTACGGAACAGACCGAAGAAAGTGCACGTCGCAATACTGCTCTAAAGCATGCTCTGATGCTGCAAGCAAGTCAACGAAAAGTAAGCCACGCGGAACCCATTAGGCCCATTCCCGCCCCTCTGGGCGGTGTGGATACAGCAGGCGGGACGAGCGAGGGAAAGGAGGAAAGAACATGGCAAAAGGAGACGGGAGCATAACCCAGCGGGGCCGCGGCTCTTGGCGCGTGCGTATCTCGGCGGGCTTCGAGCCCACCACGGGCAAACGACGCTACGTCACGGCCACTGTCCGCGGCACCAAGGCGGACGCCCGCAGGGAGCGCGACAGGCTGCGTGCCGAGGTGGAGGGCGGCCTGAAGGTGGACGCCCAGAACGTCACCCTTTCGGAGTTCATACCGATATGGGCGGACGCGAAGCGCACCTCGGGCAAGATCATGGAGGAGACCCTCAAGGGTTACCTGTCCGTGCTCAAGCACGCGGAGGAGCTGCTGGGAGGCGTGCCGCTGCGCAAAATCGACGCCCCCATGGTCGAGGCAGTGTGCGCCGACGTCAGGGCGAAGGGGCTGAGCGGCACCACCTCCCATAATGTGCACATGCTGCTCAAGAGCGTGTTCAACAAGGCGTGCGATTACGGGTACGCCACGCGCAACCCTTGCAACAAGGTGGACTCACCGAAGGCGAACGAGCCCGACAGGCGGTCGCTGACGCCGCAGGAAGCCTCGCGCCTGCTCGATCGGCTGGACGAATCGGAGGAGAAAGCGTACCGCGAGCTTGCCGACAAGGAGCGGCGCATGCTCGACAGAGGCAAGGCGTTCGGGCGTTCGTACGTTAAGGGCGTGTCCTCGGTAAGCCAGACAATGGCGGTGCGGATTGGGCTTGCCACAGGGGCGCGCCTGAGCGAGGTCCTGGCGCTGCAATGGCGCTGCGTGGACCTGGAGTCGGGGCAAGTGAGCATATGCCGCGCCCTCAAGAAGGACGGTGCCCTGAAGGAGCCGAAGACCGCGGCGGGCACCCGCACGGCCAGCGTGGACCGCAAGACCGTGGGGCATCTGGCGCGGTGGAAGGCCCGGCAGGCGGCGGAGCTTGCGAAGTTCGGCATCCGCCAGACGCCCGAGACGCCCGTTTGCTGCTCGACCACGGGAGGCTTCATCAACATAAGCAACTTCGAGCGTTGGTGGCGGTCGTTCCGCGACGGCAACGGCTTCGAGGGGCTGAGGTTCCACGAGCTGCGCCACACGCAGGCGACCCTTTTGCTCGGTAGCGGAGTGGACGTGAAGACCGTCCAGGCACGCCTCGGGCACGCCGACGCCAGCATAACGCTCAACTGGTACGCCCACGCCATGCCGGGAAACGACAGGCAGGCGGCGGACCTGCTGGCCGCCATCATGGAGCATCCCGAGAAGGCCGCCAGGACGGCCTAGGGCGAGGCATTGTGACCATATTGTGACCAAAACCCGGAAACGGGGGATTCAACAAGATAAAAAAGCCACTGGAACTAGCCGATGACCTGGTAAAACCTGGCGCCCCTGAGAGGACTCGAACCTCCGACGCACGGTTTAGGAAACCGACGCTCTATCCGCTGAGCTACAGGGGCGCATAATGCGGCAGAGCCGATTCTACCAGAAAGTCGGACAAAGCACGCCTCGAGCTGCCTACTCGCGCAAGGCTTTCGCATTCGGTCGGTTTCGCCTTCGCGTTTGCCTGCTGCATTTGGCTGGCTTCGCACGTTCGCAAAGTGGGAGGTTCGATGGTGCTTGGCGAGCCAGCTTGAAGATAATGGCTCGCCGGGCACCATCTTGGAGAAAGAAGTGGCCCAGGGGAGAGGGGAGCTCCCGCTGGGCCCAAGGAGGGGATTTGCGGCGCTTATAGATGCGCCGCCTCTGCTTTTCTAGGGGTATGAAAGCAGTGCAGTGAGGAAGGAGGGGAGCCTTCTCAGCTGCTGAGGTCATTATATGAAGGGATGTCGGAAAAAACGCGCTCCGAGGTGGAACGGTGCGATATGGGCGGTGAAGTGCGATAACGTTTCCGCTCACCCCCAAAAGCGCGCCGTTCACCCCTGGATGAGAATAGTTGCACTTATCTATTATGATGTGTTGAGGATAGCGTTGAAGCCGACCATGCCGAGCTTCCAGGGCCGCTGTTCTGGCGTGCTTGTTTCCGGGGTCGCTCCATCCGCCGGTGCTCTACGCTATGTGAGATGTGAGGCGCGGGGCCCCGAGACTCGTTCTCGCGTGCGCATACGCTATGATGGGGAAAACGAGAAAGGATGCCCCATGCCCGACATAGCCCTTCGCTTCGACAAAGATATGCTCGTCATCTCCGCCCCCGTTTCCTCTGCGCTCGCGCGCCAAGGCGTCGACGTCGACCGCGACCTCGAGCTGATGACCGTCCTCGAGCCCGATTCGATTCAGGAAGCGATGCGCCTGGAATCCATGGCCGGGGCCCAATGTCTTGCGACGAGCACCGCGGGAATCACGCCTGCTCGAATGGCGCAGGTCGGAATGGAGGACCGCGCCCAAGACGTGGCTCGCGCCTCGCTCGAGGTTCTGCGGCCACTGAAACCACAGCATGTTCTTGTGGAGATCGGGCCGTGCGGCTTGCCCCTCGACGCATCGAGCAAAGCGTCGCTCAACGAGAACCGCGACCAGTACGCCCGTGCCGCGCGCCTGTTCGAGGGCGAGCAATTCGACGCCTTCTTCTTGAACGGGTTCACCACGGCGAGCGACTTGTTGTGCGCGCTTATGGGCGTGCGTCAGGTGAGCGACATGCCCGCGTTCGCGTCGGTCGATGTGCTTGCGGACGGCACGCTTGCGAGTGGGCGCGGGACCCTCGAAGAGGCCTGCGCGATTATGGGCGAGTATGGCGCTTCGGTGGCGGGCTTTTCCACGGCATGCGGAATCGAGGATGCCTGCGCGCTCGCGAAACGCGCCGAAGCTGCCTGTGACCTGCCAATTCTCGTGCAGCTGGAAGTTGCCGAGCACAAGCCGAAGCAGGGCGGTCCCACGGATGCGAACCCGTACTACTGCCCCGACGCCGTCGTCGACGCCGCGGTGCGCCTGCGAGCTTCGGGCGTTCAGTTCTTGCGCGCGACCGGCGCCGCCACTCCCGCCTACACAGGAGCACTTGCTGCCACGACGGCGGGGCTCGATGTCGCGGCGTGCCGCACGGCTGGCGTGCCTGTGGCTGATGCGTCCGTTGTCGCTGAGTCGCCTTCAAGTGGAGACGGGAGAAACGAAGGGGATCCCCAGGTGGCATCTGCGACTGACGAGCAGATGAGCGCGCTGGCAGATGCGCTGCGCGAGAAAGTTGCCGCGGCATTCAACGAGAGCGGGGAGGCGTAGGCGCCATGTCGTCTCGAGAGAAGAGCCCTTATTACGGTTCTTTGCAGCAGGTGGTCGACTCCCTGTTCGCGGATTTGACGGAAGAGGAGCGCATAGCCGATATGGCAGGCGTCCCTGGCGCGCGCAAAGTGCGCAGGCTCGATGTGATTCTGGCGGCCGAGGCGGTCGATCTGCCCGATGAGCTCCAAGAAATTGTGAACCTGCTGCCTCCGAGCACCTTCACGCGCCGGCGGCTTTGCGATCAGTTGAACTCCGCTGTCGGAGGGCATGCCTGGGGACAGAAGTACGGCACCGTCGAGTAGGCGGAGGCAGCTGCACACAACTCGTCCAGTTGACCACCAACTCGGCTTACTGCCCGCGAGCTATCGTGGACATTTGTTGTCGATGGCGTGAATGCGTATATGGTAGTAAATCAGTAGCATATAATTCGCAGAAATCACGGGTCGGGTTAACATGTGGTGGATGGGACGCTCGATTCGCGGGTTGATCGGCATCGATCCGTGGCAAGGCAAAACGATAGAGGGGGAGCTCATGATTCGAACAGTTATTCATATTGACGAAGACAAATGCACAGGTTGCGGCCTGTGCGCGAACGCGTGCCACGAGGGGGCAATTGGCATCGTCGGCGGCAAGGCGAAGCTTTTGCGCGACGATTTTTGCGATGGCATGGGCGATTGCCTGCCCTCGTGTCCGACAGGCGCCATCACGTTTGTCGAACGCGAGGCGCTTCCCTACGATGAAGCGGCCGTGGTTGCAGCTCAGGCGGCGAAAGCTCACGCCGTGCATACGGGGCAGGGCGGTTCCGGCAATCTTGGCGGGGGTTGCCCCGGCTCGCGCGCCCAAATGCTTCACACTCCCGAAAAGACGCAGACATCCCCCGAAGCCGAGGCGCAAAGCCAGCTTGCCCAATGGCCGTGCCAGATAAAGCTCATGCCCCTGCAATCTCCTTACTACCAGGGAGCTGACCTGCTCATCGCCGCTGATTGCACGGCGTTTTCCTACGCATCGTTCCACAATCGCTACATGCGCGGTCGGGTCACGATAATCGGCTGCCCCAAACTCGATGCGGTTGACTACACCGAGAAGCTGTCGGCCATCATCGCGATGAACGACATTCGCTCGGTGACCGTTTGCCGCATGGAGGTGCCATGCTGCGGTGGGCTGCAGCGTGCCGCGGAGGGCGCTCTCGACGCCAGCGGCAAGAAGCTTCCCTTCGAGGTGGTCACCTTCTCCGTGCGCGGCGAGGTTCTCTAAAGGCACGCGTCAATCGGGGAGTCTTGGCAGGCGTGTCTTCGAGTCCCTCTTGCTTCTTGACTACGCCCCGAGCTTGTTCGTTTTGACGGCTCGGGGCGTTTTTTTATTTCGCGTGATGAGGCGTGGTATCATCTGTGGAAATAGGCATGTGGAAGACGGAGGTGGGCGCATTGCCGAATTCGCCCTTGCTGATGATGGCGATTTTGATTGTGATGGCAATTGCCGTCGTCGTGGTGATTGCGATGACGCTCAAGCTTAATCAGGAAGTTCGCAATCTGGCCGAAGATGTGGAAATCGATCGGCAGAATCTCGCCAAGCTTAACCATGAGGTGGGAAAACGTTTGGGAGCGCCGCGTCCTCGCGGGCAGCAGCGGCCGTCGGGGGCCGGCGTGCCCCAGCAGGGGCGGCCTCAGGCTGCTGCTCAGCAGGCGGTGCGCACTGCGGGCAACCCCGCCACGACTCCCGCGCCCGCGAACGCAGAGGTCGTTTCACCCGGCTCTGCAGCGGGCGTGCCGGCCGAGGCCGCTCAAGGATACGTTCCCGGAAGCTATCGCGTTCCAGTTCGTGGCGCCGAGGGCCCGTCGGCTGCGACGGCGTCTGCTTGTGAAACGGTTCGGGCGGAGGCGGCGCAAAGCCCTCGGGCGGCGCGAACGATGCCACGCCAGTCAACTCTTGCCGAGCGTCGGGCCGAGCGGAGAGCTCGTGCGGAGCGTCGCGCCGCCATGGCGGACTACACCCCGGCTCGTGCCGAGCGCCGAGCGAACATCGATGTCCCTCGCGGCGAGGAAAAGGGTTCTTGGCCTGGCGAAACTGGGCCGCAATCGCGTGTGCGCACTCAAGCAGCCGCAGCGAGAGAAACCTCTCCCCAAGCGTCACGCTCCGCTCGTAACGCAGCTGCCCAGGCACGCAGCGCTCAGGGCTCGCCGTCGCGGGCAAGCAGCCCCCAGGAGGCGTCAGTATCCCGCGTTTCGCCTGATGGTGCGTGTGTGGGCGAGGGAGCGCCCGTGAGAGGGCGCCATGGTGCCGAGGCGTCGAGGGTTGCTCAGCGCCAGCGCGCTGACCGCGAGGCTCAGCGAGCGGCCCTCGAGGCCCAGCGCCTCGTCGAGCAGCAGCGAGCGGCGCGGGCGCAGCGCGAAGACGAGATCCGCCGCCGCGCCGAACGCCAAGCCGCACGCGCCAAGGCAGAAAAAGAGCAAAACCCTCTTGCGCGCAACGGGGAAGTGGAGTAACATAATCAACCGCTTCAATGAATGAGGCAGATGTGCGGGCGTGGCGGAATTGGCAGACGCGTACGGTTCAGGTCCGTATGGGGGCAACCCCATGAAGGTTCAAGTCCTTTCGCCCGCACCATTTTGAGTACTCGCCAGCCTTTCTCGGCTGGCTTTTTTATTTCCCTTCATTTTACTCAGATATAACGAGCATCCAACAAGGCTTTGACGTGCATGCGTAAACTCTGCCCCGCTTCCCATCTTTACGCATCCATGACAAAGCTTCAACGCGCGCTTGACGCATTGGCGCGATGATAGCTACACGTTGAAAAGGCAATATGGTGTGCGCCAGCGCGCGGGCCGTTGGACAGGATGCGCGAATGATTTACTACGTCGAAGATGACACAAATATTAGAGACCTTACCGTTTACGCCCTCAAGCAGGCAGGATTCGAGGCTGCTGGGTTCACGTGCGGCCGCGACTTCTTCAAGGCCTGCGACGAGAAGACGCCCGACTTGGTGTTGCTCGACATCATGCTTCCCGAAATGGACGGTCTTGAGATTCTCCGCGAGTTGCGCAGTCTGCCGTCGACGAAGAACATCCCTGTTATGATGCTCACAGCGAAAGGCACCGAATTCGACAAGGTGTGCGGGCTCGATGCGGGCGCCGACGATTACCTGGCGAAGCCGTTCGGCATGATGGAGCTGGTATCTCGCGTGAACGCGCTGCTGCGTCGCGCGCAGGCACCGGCTGTGAGCGCCGACGACACGCTCGTTAACGGGCCGATCGAGCTGGTCTCGTCTGCCCATACGGTGAGCGTCGGGGGAACCCCTGTGGCGCTGACGCTCAAGGAGTTCGACCTGCTGCGCGCGCTGATGCGCAGCGAGGGCAGGGTGCTTTCGCGCGGCAGATTGCTCGAGGACGTGTGGGGAGTGACTTACGTGGGCGAAACGCGCACGGTCGATGTGCATATTCAAACGCTGAGGCAGAAGCTCAACGCGGCATCTTCGGGTGCCGATGGGCTCATCCGCACCGTTCGCGGCGTCGGATACACGATGAAGAGCGCATTATGAGCCCGACCCACAACAACGTGAAAAGCCTGTCGAACCGCATCTTCCGCAGCGTGCTCACCTTCACGCTGATTGTCCTGTTCGTCTTCGGTACCGTCATGTCGGCGATCTTCTACACCACCTACGAGCGCGATGCGGAAGAGGACCTTTCCTCCGCGGCGCAAAATGTCGCAACATCGCTGGGCGACCTCGACTCGCAGGCGTGCGAGCAGGCCCTTTCGCAGCAGTTTTCCGATGCCTTTCGCTATACGCTTATCGATACGGATGGCGCGGTGCTCTACGACAGCGTGGCCGATGCTTCGACGATGGAAAACCACGCCGACCGCCCCGAGGTGCGCGAAGCCGACGAGCGTGGGCGCGGAGAGGTGTCCCGCTACTCGAGCACGCTTGGCACCGTGACGCTGTATTCTGCGGTGAAGCTCCAAAACGGGGACGTCGTGCGCCTGTCCGAGACGCGCGAGTCGCTGGTCGCGTTCTTTGGCGGCATGATGGGACCGATTGCGCTCACGCTTCTCGTGGCGATTATGCTCGTGTTCCTGTTGTCGCAGCGGCTGACGTCTCGCATTATGCAGCCGATCGACGTGCTTGACTTCGCCAATCCGCTCGAGAACGAGATTTACGAGGAGATGGACCCGCTGCTCGAGCGAATCGACGACCAGCAGCGGCAGCTTCGCGAGCAGAACAAAGACCTCGCGCGTGCTGAGACGATGCGCCGCGACTTCTCGAGCAACGTGAGCCATGAGATGAAGACGCCGCTTCAGGTGATCTCGGGGTATGCCGAGCTCATGAGAAACGACATGATCGATCCCGCCGACCGCCAGAAGTTCGCGGGGCTCATCTACGACGAGGCGCAATCGATGCGAGCGCTGATTGACGAGGTGCTGACACTCTCGCGGCTTGATGAGACGTCCTTCGATGGAGAGTCGGCGACGCTTATCGATATGCTGGAAGCCTCCAAGCGCGTGGTGGGGCGACTATCGAGCTTTGCCCACGACCGCGGCGTGTCGGTTGAGGTGAGCGGAGACTCCGCGTGCATCGCCGGCTCCGAGACGCTGGTCGAGGAGATGCTGTATAACCTGGTAGAGAATGGGATTCGCTACAACCATGAAGGTGGAAGCGTGAGCGTTTCGGTTCGGCTGGAGCTTCCCACTTCGGCGGAGCAGACCGACGATATCCGTGCACTGCCTGCAGGGGAGCGCGGCCGCATGCGAGCGGTCGTGCGCGTGAGCGACACTGGCCCGGGCATCCCAGAGGACAAGCAGGAGAAGATCTTCGAGCGCTTCTATCGCTTGGAGAAGAGCCGTTCGAAGGAGACCGGCGGCACGGGACTTGGGCTTGCGATCGTCAAGCATGCCGTGATGTACCACAAGGGCAGCGTCCGGGTGGAAAGCGAAGAGGGCAAAGGTACCGTGTTCATTCTGAGGATACCTACGGCCTAGATCGGAGGCGCCTTGAAACGGCACGCTCTTTCTTCATCAAACTATGGAACCCGCGGCATGTCAAGACTTTAATTGAGCGCCATCGTCCTTATACTGAAGATAGGTTCCGCTCCCGCAGTCATACATGCGGTGGACCGACGTTTTATATGCAGGGAGCTCAAGATAGCCCGTGGAACGGAGATTCGCGTCCGTTGATGCGAAAGCCGGAAAGCTGGCTGCGAGCACCCACCTTTCGAGGTGGGTTCACCCTGGACTTGTCGGGGGCGGAGCTTTTTTGCGTTCTAGGGGCGGTTGCCCAGTTTGACGCATGTCTACCGAGGATTAGTTTATCAGCCTCGAACGAGAAAAGGGCCTCGCATCGCGAGGCCCTTAATTGATTCTAGTTGCTGCCGTTTGACTGGCTTCCCGATCCGCCGTTACTGCCAGATCCGCCGCCCGACGTGCCGCCCGAAGAAGAGGGTCCGGTCGATATGACCAGGTGCACCGTCTTGCCCGGCTCGAGCGAGCTTCCACTGTCGGGAGTCTGGCTGATGACGTTGCCCTGCTTGACCGAATCGCTGCTCTGATATTCAGTGGACACTCTGAACCCAGCGTTGTCGAGCGTGGTCTGTGCGCTGCCCTCGGATTTGCCGACCACATTGGGCACCTCGGAGGACTTCTTGCCGGAGCTCACCGTGATGGAGACGGTGCTGCCCTTCTCGAGGCTCTCGTCGGAAGTGGGCGACTGGCGAATGACATTGCCCTGTTTGACGTCGGAGCTTGCCTCCTCGGAGACGGACACCTCGAAGCCGGCGTTCTTCAGTGCGGCCATCGCATCGCTTTGCGACTTGCCGACAACGTTGGGCACCGCGACCTTTTCGGAACCGAGCGAGAGCACATAGGTGATAACGGAGCCCTTCGCCGCCTTGTCGCCCGCCTTCAAATCCTGCGAGGAGATCTTGCCCTTCTCGACTTTGTCGTCGTAGGCAGGCGTGCCCGCCTTCATGGTGAGGCCCACCTTGTCGCAGAGCTGTTGCGCCTCGTCAGGCGTCTTGTTCGTCAAATCGGGCACAGTGACCTGCTCGGTGCCTTGCGAGATGTTCAGGTTGATCTTCGTCCCCGCGGGCTTCTTCGTTCCCGCTGCGGGGTCCTGGCTCACAACGCTGCCCGCCGCAACGCTGTCATCGTGGACGGCGTTGGTGGTGCCCACCTCGAAGCCGGCCTTCTCGATAATCGTCGTGGCCTCCTCGAGCGTCTTGCCCTTCACGTCGGGTACGGGGTCGCCCGACGCGAAGACGCCGGAGAAGACGAGCGCGGCGATGGCGATGACAGCGATGGCGGCCACGATGGCCACGATGAGCCCCGTCTTCTTGCCGCCCTTGTTCTCGGGCATGTTCGGAGTGTTGGCTCCGTGATAGTTGGTCTGGCCGCTGTGGGTTACGGGCTTCACGGGCTGAGGCATGACCATCGTGCTGTCGGCGCCCGCTGCACCGCCCTCGATGGGGCTCATCACGCGGGTCTGCGCGCTCGTGAAACCGCCCGGCACCGCGGCGCCCGCAAGTTTCACGGGGCGGCCTGCCAAAAAGTCGTTCAGCGCGAGGCGCATGTCGTTTGCGGTGGCGAAGCGGTCCGCGGGGTTTTTCTGCATGGCCTTCACGATGATGCTCTCAAGGCCCGGGTCGATGTCGGGGTTGAAGTCGGAGGGCAGCGGCGGCTCCTCGTTGACCTGCTTCATGGCAACGCTGATGGCGTCGGGGCCGTCGAAGGGGAGCTTGCCCGTCGCGGCCTCGAAGAGCACTACGCCAAGCGAGTAGATGTCGCTTGCGGCGGTGAGCTCCTTGCCCTGCGCCTGCTCGGGCGAGATGTAGTGCGCCGTTCCGAGAACGGTGGACGTCTTGGCGTTCACCGAGTTCTTCGCGCGCGCAATGCCGAAGTCCATCACCTTCACGTTGCCATCAGGCTGGACCATGATGTTCTGCGGCTTGATGTCGCGGTGGATGATGTCCTGGTTATGGGCGACAGAAAGCGCCTGGCACACCTGCGAGCCGATTTCGGCAACCTTGCGCTGGTTGAGCGCACCGCGCTGCACGATGCCGGTCTTGAGGTCGGTGCCGCGGATGTACTCCATGACGATGAAGTACGTGCCGTCGTCTTGGCCCCAGTCGTAAACGTTCACGATGTAGGGGCTTTGCAAGTTGGCGGCAGACGCGGCCTCCTGGCGGAAGCGCTGCGCAAATGCGGCGTCCGATGCGTATTGGGGCAGCATCACCTTTACGGCAACGCGGCGCCCGAGGACGTTGTCCTGAGCCTGGTACACCTCGGCCATGCCGCCGATCCCGATGCGCTCGGTGATCTGGTACCTGTTGTTGAAGATTCTGCCTGTCATCGCTGCGCTAGACACGTTTGCTCCTTAAACTTCCCTGCTGTGCTGCGTTTTTGTTTCGTTTATGCCGGTTCGCATTAGCATACCAAATTATAAATCGCCTTGTACTTCCAACGCCGTTTTCATCACATCTCGAGCCTTGCTGGCGGCGTACTCGCTGGATTGCCCCTTCTCGATCACAATCGCCACGACGACGTTGCAATTCTCCGATGGCGCCATGCCGACAAACCACACGTCGTTGTAGCCGTCGTGTTCGGCGGTGCCTGTCTTGCCCGCTACGGTCACGCCGTTGATTTGGGCGGAAGTGCCGGTGCCGTTGTTTACGACGCCCTCGAGCACAGTGCGCACGCGGCTTGCCGTGTCGGCGCTCACTGCTTGCGAGAGCTTCTTCGGGGTGGCCGTGTAGCTGCGCTTGCCGTCGGCGTTGTAGATGCCGTCGACCAGGTAAGGCTGCATGATCGCGCCGTCGTTGGCGATACCGCAACCGGCGAGTGCCATCTCGAGCACGGTGGCCTGGGGGCCTGCGGGGCTCGGGTGATTGGTCGTCTTGCTCTCGCCGACGGGCTCGCCCGCCGCTGCCCAGGCGGTCTCCCACGTGGTCATGTCCTTCGCGTCAGGCATGACCGAGGTCGCGAGGGGCAGATCGAAGTCGATGTCCATGTTGAAACCGAAGAGCTTCGCGTAGTTCACGAGGTTCTCCGCGCCGATTTGCGCGCCGAGCTGGCCGAAGACAACGTTAGAGGAAAGTTCGGTCGCGCGTGCGAGCGAAATCGTGCCGTAGTTGTGCTTCTCGAAGTTGGTGACGGCGGCGTTGCCGATGTCCATCGACGAGGGCGACTCGAACATGGTGGTCTCGGTGGCGATGCCTTCCTGCAGCGCGCAGGCGAGCGAGACGATCTTAAACGTGGAACCCGGCGCGTAGAGCGCCTGCGTCGCACGGTTGTACAGCTCGCTCGAGCTTGTGGAATTTGCTCCCGAGCTTGCGGCGTCGGCGATCACCTGGTCGATGTCGGCGGCGTCGTAGGTTGGGGCCGAGGCCATCGCGAGCACGGCGCCCGTCTTCGGGTCCATGACCACGCAGGCACCCGAGTCGTTGGCCAGCGCGTCTTGCGCCGCCTGCTGAATCTGCGAGTTGATGGAGAGCGTGACGTCGTTGCCGGGGGTGCCCACGCCCGAAAGCGAGTTCACGACATCGGTAATCGACGCGAAGTTCTTCTCGCCCTTGAGCGTGTCGTTGTAGCTGGCCTCGATGCCGCTCGTTCCGTACTTCGACGAGGTGTAGCCCACCACGTGACTCGCGAGATCGCCCGCTGGGTAGACGCGCGAGTATGTGCCGTCGTCGTTCTTGACGCTCTGCGCGAGGACGGTTCCGTCGTAGGTGGAGATGGTGCCGCGCTCGGTCTTCGACTCGCGTGCCATGGTGTGGTTGTTCGCTGCCATGTTCTGGTAGTCGCTCGCCTGCACGACCATGATCAGCGTGAGATTCGCCACGAGCGCCGCGAACATGAGCGAGAACACGATCATGGTGTGCGTGAGACGCTTTCCGAGCGAGACGCGCCCGAGCACGCTGTTCGCGCTGATGATGGTCGTGGTGTTCATGATCTCGGAGGACGAGCCGGTGCCCTCGTCGCCGCAGCGCAGGAGGAATCCGACAATAATGAACGCGGCGAGCAGAGACGAGCCGCCCTGGCTGACGAAGGGGAGCGTGATGCCGGTAAGGGGGATGAGCCTGGTGACGCCGCCGACGATGATGAACGCCTGGAGCACGATGATCGAGGTGAGGCCCGCGCCGATAAGCGAGCTCACGTCGGATTTCGCGCGCGCTGCGGTCACGAAGCCGCGAATCGCGAAGCACAGGTACAAAAGCAGCAGGCCTGCCGCGCCCAGAAGCCCTGTCTCTTCGCCGATGGCCGCGAAGATGAAGTCGCTTTCCACGACTGGGATGCGGGTGATGCCGTTGCCGCCGCCTGCCATGCCGCGCCCGATTCCCGTGCCGAACAGGTCGCCGTCGGCAAGAGAGTAGATGGTCTGCACGAGCTGATAGCCGGTGTTCTGCGCGTCGGCGAAGGGGTTAAGCCAGGTGGCGACACGCGTCTGCACGTGGTCGAAGGCGAAGTAGGCTCCTACACCGCCTATGGCAACAAGGCCCAAGCCGATGACCAGGTAGAACTTCTTTCCCGTGGCAACGTAGAGCATGACCAGGAACACGAGGAAGAACACGAGCGCGCTGCCGAGGTCCTTCTCGAACACGACGATGAGCATTGCCACGCCCCACATGAGAAGCAGCGGCAGGAGCGTGCGGATGTCGGGCAAGCGGAACGGGCCCACATGCCAGGTGAACACCGAGAGCATCTCGCGGTTCTGCGCAAGGTAGCCGGCAAGGAAGAGCACGATAATGATCTTCGCGATTTCGCCTGGTTGGAAGGAGAATCCGCCTACATGCAGCCAGATGCGGCTGCCGTAGATTTCCTGGCCGATGCCGGGGATCATCGGCGAGAGCAAAAGAATGACGCCGACGATGGCGAGCGTGTACTTGTAGTTGGCGAGCCGGTCGGGGTTGCGCAAAAACGCCATGATCGCGATCATGAGCACAACGCCCAAGAACAGCCAAACGACCTGGTTGATGGCCATATTTGGGCTGTCGGAGAAGGGCGCTACGCGCGTGATGAAGGCGATACCGATGCCTGAGAGCGCGAACGAGATAGGCAGGATGGCGGGGTCGGCTTCGGGGGCAAGTATGCGCGTGGCGATATGCGCCACGATGAAGGCGCCGAAGATGCCGACCGGGACGCCGAGGGTTTGCATGTTGAGCGCTTGCCCCTCGTTGATTGCGAGCATCGCGAACATCAAGATGACGAGCGGCGACGCGACGAGCAGCAAGATGAGCTCTATGTTGCGCCTCGTCATGCGGCATCACCGCTTCCCGATGTGCTGGGGGATGCGTCGTCGTTTTGAGTCTTCTCGCTGGAGGCGGCGCTTGTGGTGGCAGAAGCGCTTTGCCCCGAGGCTTTCGAGTCGTCGGATTGCGCCTCGTCGCGCGTGCGGTCCCGCTCGTCCTCGGTCTGCTTCTTGTTCAAGACTTCCTGCTCGTATTCGGCGACGAGGCTTTCGGCAGCTTCGACGTTGTCGCAGGTGATGGAGTTCTCCTTCAGACGATTGGCAAGACCTGGCTGCAGGTCGTCCACGTTGATGTCGGTCGTCTTCTCGAGCGTTGAGAAGCTCATTCCCGCGAACTCGCCGGGAACCCCGCGGTAAATGGCGACTTTCCCCTGGTCGACGCCGAGGTATGCCGCGGTGCTGACCCAGTAGTTCAGCCCGTATGCCGCACCGCCCACGATTGCCGCGAGCAGGACGAGGACGAACGCAACGGTGATCTTCGTTTTGCGTGCCACTTTGCGACGGCGTTTCTCAGCGAAGCCCTTCACATCGACCACGATGACGGTCACGTTGTCGTGGCCGCCAGCGGCGATTGCCTCGTTTACCAGCTGCGATGCGCAGCGCTGCGGATCGGAGACGCGATTTAAGATTGCTTCGATGTCCTGGTCGAGCACCATGCCCGAAAGACCGTCCGAGCACAAAAGCAGGCGATCGCCCGCGTCGACGTTGATCTCGTAGAGGTCGGCCACGGTGCGCGGGTCGCTGCCGAGCGCACGCGTGATGACCGACCGCTGCGGATGGACGCGCGCCTCTTCGGGAGTAATCTGGCCGGCTTCGATAAGGTCGGCCATGAGCGAGTGGTCGCGCGTGAGCTGCTGGATCTTTCCCTTGTGGAGCAGATATGCTCGCGAGTCGCCTACCTGCGCGATGACGAGGCGCTCGCCTTCGAGCATCGCGGCGGTGCAGGTGGTGCCCATGCCCTCGCGACCGCGCCCTTCATGCGCCGCCTTCAGGATCGCGTGGTTCGCGGCCTGGATAGCGCGCCCGAGCTCGTTCGCATCGGGATGCTCTGGCGCCCGCTCGGCGATGACGTTGACGGCGATTTCGGATGCAACCTCGCCTGCGGCGTGGCCGCCCATGCCGTCTGCCACCACGAACAGCGGCGGCGCCACGACGAGCGAGTCCTCGTTGTGGTCGCGCACGCAGCCGACGTCGGTTCTGCTGCCGAACGTCGCCGAAGAAGCTCGACGCCCGCGCCCGCTCGGGCGTCGCCCCTTCGAGGGACGTTCCCCACGCGCTGCGCGATGCGGGTCGTGATTGAATGATTGTTCGTTTTGAACTGGCATTATGCGAACCTAACGCGGATGGCGACGTCGCCGATGTTCACGACGTCGTTGTTCTTCAGGGCTACGGGCCCGGCGATGAGCTTGCCGTTGACGGCGGTTCCGTTGGTGGAGCCGAGGTCTTCGATGAACAGGTTTTGCCCCATGGGATTAAAGCATGCGTGACGTGCGGAAACGTACCCGGCTCCGATCACGATGTCGGCGCCGGGCGTGCGGCCGACCACAACCGGCCCGCGCACTGCGATGGAGACACCGCGAAGCTCCTTCGGGCCGCGTTCGATCGACAGGTTCCACGAGCGCTCCTTCTTGCGCTGTCCGCGGACGAGTCCCACGCCGGTTTTCATGATGGCGAACAGGAACAGGTACAGAAGCGCCACGAACAGCAGGCGCGCGATGAGCAATACGGTGTCGATCACGATGTGCCTTTCGCGTTACCCGATCACGAATTGAAGGTTGGTGGTTCCCATGACGATGCGCTCGCCGCCCTGCAGCACCTGCGAGGTGATCTGGCGGCCGTTCACGAGCGTGCCGTTCGTGGAGCCGAGGTCGGTGAGAACCCATACGCCCGGTTGCTCGAAGCGCAGCTCGGCGTGAGTGCGGCTCGCATTGATGTCGGGGATGACGATGTCGCAGTTCGATTCGCGACCGATGATCTGGCGCGCGGAGGAAAGCGGGAACGTCTTGCCGTGCGTCGTGTCGATGAGAGCGGCGCCGCCTTGCTGGGCGCGGGGCTGCTCGCGGCGCGCTGCTTCCTGCGGGAAGACCATGGTCTGGGGTGCTCCCTGAGCTGCGGCACCCGCGATTGCGGCGCCTGCGCCGGCAAAGGATTCCCCTCGGTTCATCGGGGGTTCTGCCCAGCCGGGTTCTTCCTGCGACTCGAAGGGCTGGTCGTCGTCGTAGTTGTCGTAATCGTCGTAGTCGGAATAGCCGTCGCCTTCGGCGTAGTCGTCGTATGCGGGCTGATCGTAGCCGCCGGCGTACGGGGCGGCCTGCGGCTGAGGGGCATATCCGCCAGCGGGGGCGCCGTAGCGGTTGGCCGCCGGCGCGGCGCCGATGCCGTAGCGCGCCATCTCCTCGGCGCGGAGCTGCGCGATAAGGGGCGAGGCAACGGGCTCTGCCACCACGTCGAACTTGCCGTGGCGAAGGCCCTCGTCGACGATGAAGCGCACGAGCGGCTGCCCGTCCATGATGAGTCCTTCTTCGGCCGCCTTTGCGGCAAGGTAGGTCTCGGTCTCTCCCGCGAGGGTGGGGTAGTAGCCGAACAGGCGCTCGTCATCGTCGGCGTTCACAAGCACGGTGTAGAGCGTCGGAGCGTATTGTTTTCCTGCGCCGACCATCTTGTTGCGGCGCATCTGCTTTTCCGCCTTCTTGGCAATCTGCACGGGCGACAACGGCGAGTTCGCCATTTTGTCGGCTGCGCCCTCGAACGTGTCTTCCATTTTGCCTTCGAATTTGGACAGGAAGCCCATCTCATCTCCTTCGCGCGGTGTTTTCGAAGTCTCCATGTTGCCACAAAGCGGGCAAGAGGGCTCAAGCTTTACCGAATTGTCATTTAATCAGCGGATTCGCGTGGGGAAAACGCAGGGGAGGGGGAGGTGGCGGGAAGGGCGCGCGGGCGGGTGAGCGTGGGTACGAGGCAATCGCTCGACCCCCGTCTTGCTCGAGCGGTGTGGGCGGGGCGCGCGGGCGGGCGAGCGGGGGCGCGCCAGACTGCGTTCCGCCCGCGCTTTCGGTATCCTCGCTTCGCGCATGCTGTGGCACGGGCGCCCGGTATCGATATAATTGGCGGCAACAAGTTTCCCGAAAGGATTGCCCATGACGCGCATCTACTCGTATTCCCAGCCCATCGATTCCGACATCGTCGACGGGTTCTGTCTTTTGCAGAAGGGCTTCACCGACCAGTTCGTCTACTACGACAAGCAAAGCGCGAACCGCTACATGGGCTTGGGGCGTTGCATCGCGTTATCGCAGATGGACGACGTGGAATACGAAATCGAGGGGCCCATCGACCAGCCGCCCGTGTTCTTCTCGTTCAATCGCTTCGACGCGGAGAACCCCAAGGCGACCGACGAGCTCTTCGAAGCGTTCCCGCGCCTTAAGTTCATGCTGCCTGAAGTGGTGCTTGTGGAAAACGAGCGCGGGCGCATGCTGCAAGTGAACAGCCTCTCTCCTGTGTATCCGGGCCGCATCGCGCGTTTCGCGCGCCAGGCGGCAGGCGCCCCGCGTCGCGAGCGCGTGACGGTTCCGTTCACGTTGGAGCGCGATTCGCGCGAGCAGTGGCGGGCGGAAGTGGATGCTGCGCTTTCGGCTATTCGCTCGGGGCGCGTTGGCAAGGTGGTTCTCTCGCGCAGGCAGAGGCTTCTTACCGAGCACCCGTTCTCTTCGAAGGACCTGCTGGTCAACTTGATAGACGGCGACGCGCGCGGCACGGTGCTGCTCTACCGTTACGCCGACGTGTTCTTCTGCGGCTGCACGCCCGAGCTGCTCGTTCGCAAGCGCGGCCAGCAGCTCGAGAGCATGTGCCTGGCGGGGACGTGCCCCGCTTCCGAGGACCCTGATCGGGCTCGCGAGCTGGCAAGCGAGCTTATGGCGGACGAGAAGAACCGCGCCGAGCACGAGCACGTCGTCCACTTCATGCGCGAGGTTCTGGGGCGCATCTGCCATGACGTGAGCATTCCGCGCGAGCCGCAGATCCTCTCGCTGCGCCACGTGCAGCACCTCCACACCCCGGTGGGCGCGAAGGTGCTCGAGGGCGTGAACCTGCCCGAGCTTGTGGGCGATCTGCACCCCACGCCTGCGGTGGCGGGCACGCCCGTCGGCGAGGCGAAGATGCTCATCCGCCAGATCGAATCGTACAACCGCGGATTCTTCGCCGGCGCGTGCGGCTACATCGACGGTGCAGGTGACGGTGCATTTTCGGTCGGTCTTCGCACGGGCGTGTTCGATGGGGAAGGCGGCTGGGTGTATGCCGGGTGCGGTATCGTCGAGGGCAGCGTGGCCGACGACGAGTTCGATGAGATCGACATGAAGCTCAAGACCATCTTAAGTGCGTTCGGAGAATAGGGCTGGTCGCATGCCGGTTTCCTTGCGGCGAGAACTTGCCGAGCATGCGCCAGCAATCAGACACAAACTAGAATAGCCTATTGACAGAATAATCAACGCAGCGCAATCTCGTTCTCCACCCGGGAATCTTCCTCGTTGCGCGTCTCATAATCATCCCTATTTCAGGATATTCCCGTTTGCATAATTCTGCATATTCGTATATATTTCGGGAGTAGCATTATTTGAAGGGGACGATGTGCCGAAGCTCGAGGGAACAGATACGGGGAGAAGAATCTCCCTGCGCGAAGATTTCGTCATCATGGCTCTTGCCGTGATCTTGGTTGTCATCACGTCGGTCTCGCTTATGCTCGGCAAGTTCCCCATCGAGCCCCATGAGGCCATCTGCATGCTGCTTGGCCAGGTATTTCCCATCGATCAGTTTTGGACGAACCAGCAGCAGACGCTGTTCTTCAACGTTCGCCTGCCGCGTATCCTGCTCGCGCTTATGGTGGGGTGCTGCCTTGCGGCGGCAGGTGCGGCGTTCCAGGGAACCTTCCAAAACCCGCTTGTGTCGCCCGATATCCTGGGCGCGTCCCAAGGCGCGGCACTTGGAGCCGCGATTGCCATTCTTTTGGGGGCGAGCGCGTTTGCCACGAGTCTGTTCGCGTTCTGCTTCGCTATCGCGACGGTGTTTCTCGTGCTGCTCATATCGAGTCGGGCGAAGGGAAACCGCATCCTTGTCGTGGTGCTCGCGGGCGTTATGGTGAGCTCGCTGTTCCAGGCGGGCGTCTCGTTCACCAAATTGATCGCAGACCCCACCGACCAGCTTCCCGCAATTACGTATTGGCTGATGGGAAGCTTAACGAGCGCCAAGATGTCCGATGTTACGCTGGTCGCTGCTCCGATGATCATCGGGTGCGTCGTGCTGTTCGCCATGCGCTGGCGCATCAACATCCTTACCATGGGCGACGACGAGGCCGCCACGATGGGCGTGAACGCCAAGCGGATGCGCGTTGTCGTTCTGCTTGCGGCCACCCTTGTCACCGCGTCGAGCGTGGCGGTGTCGGGCATGGTGGGCTGGGTCGGCCTGGTCATCCCGCATTTGTGCCGCATGCTCGTGGGTTGCGACTATCGCAAACTTTTGCCGGCGAGCATGCTCATGGGCGCGAGCTTCCTTTTGCTTGTGGATGACATCGCGCGCCTTGTGGCCACGTCCGAGATTCCCATCGGCATCCTGACCGCGTTCGTCGGCGCGCCGTTCTTCCTCTATCTCATCACGAGGGAGCGTAAGATTTGAGTATAGATATCGAACATGTGAGCTTCTCCTACGGGAAACATCAGGTGCTGCGCGACGTGAATGCGAGCATTCCGGACGGCGTGCTCGTGAACGTGCTCGGGCCCAACGGTGTGGGCAAGTCGACGTTGTTTCGCTGTATCCTGTGCCTGAACAGCGATTATGAGGGAGTCATTCGCGTAAACGGCAAGGATTTGCGCGATCTTTCGGTGCGCGAACGTGCGCGGGAGATTTCCTATATCCCCCAAACCCACGCCCCTGTGTACAACTACAAGGTGCGCGACGTCGTGCTCATGAGCACGGGCGCCGACGTGGGAATATTCGGGACGCCTGGCCGCGAGCAGGTCGAGCGGGCGGAACAAGCGCTTGAGCGCATCGGTATCGGGCATTTGGCGGACCGCATGTACACCCACATTTCCGGCGGAGAGCAGCAGCTTGTCCTGATTGCCCGCGCGCTTGCCCAGAACGCGAAGACGATCGTGATGGACGAGCCTACGAGCGCGCTCGATTACGGCAACACCGTGCGCGTGCTGTCGTGCGTGAAGCAGCTTGCACGCGAGGGTCTTTCCATCGTACAGTCAACTCATCAGCCTGACCAGGCGTTTCTCTTTGCTGATAAGACGCTCGTGGTGTACGACGGCACCGTTGAGGCGTACGGCGACCCGAAGGATGTGATTACCGCCGAGTTGGTGGGGCGCATCTACGGTGTGGAGGTCGAGGTCAACTCACTATATGGCGACAAGGTGCGCGTATGCGTGCCTACAAGCGAAATCAGGGAAGAATAGGATTGTAGGAGGAAGAATGGAGATGACGAAGAAGCGCGGCATCGGATTCGCAATCGCGGCGACTGCGATGGCGCTCGCGCTCGCCTTCTCGCTTGCCGGATGTTCCGGTGGGCAGAAGGAGTCAAGTGACCAGAAAAGCGATGCGCAGGCCGAGGCGCCGGCAACGCGCACCTTCACGGACTCGCTCGGACGGGAAGTGGAGCTTCCCGCGCAGATCGATTGCGTGGCGGCTTCCGGCCCGCTCGCACAGAACGTGCTTTTGACGATCGCTCCCGAGAAGATGGTCGGCCTTGCAACTAAAATCGCGGACGATCAGGCAAAATACCTGGGTAGCGAATATGCGTCGCTCGATGTTTTCGGTCAGATTTACGGGAGCAAGGGCGACTTCAACAAGGAAGCCGTTGCCGCAGCCGACCCGCAGGTCGTGATCGACGTGGGCGAGGCGAAAGACGGAATGAAGGACGACCTCGACACGCTGCAGGACCAGATCGGCATCCCCATCGTCCACATCGCGTCGTCGCTTGACTCCTACGACAAGGCTTACACGATGCTCGGCGAGCTTCTGGGCACGACCGACCGCGCGAAGGAGCTTGCGGATTACTGTAAGAAGGCCTACGACGAGACAACTTCGGTGATGGCGAGCATTCCCGAATCGGAGCGCGCGAACGTGCTTTATTGCGTGGGCGACTCCGGCCTCAACATCATCGCGAAGGGCGCTTATCAGGGAGGCGTTGTCGACATGTGCGCCAACAACATCGGCGTCGTTGAGAAGGCGACTGGTTCGGGCACGGGCAACGAGGTGAGCTTCGAGCAGATCGCCAACTGGAACCCCGGTGTCATCCTGTTCGCCACGAACGGCAAGGATGCGGGCGACTTCTACGATGCTGCTGGTACCGATCCGACCTGGGCTTCCCTCGATGCCATCCAGAGCGGTTCGTACTATCAGGTACCCAAGACGCCCTACAACTGGCTGTCGAGCCCGCCGTCGGTGAACCAGGTGCTCGGCATGCAATGGCTGCCCCGCGTGCTTTACCCGGGCAAGTTCTCCACGAGCGTGACCGACGTGGCGAAGGATTACTACAAGACGTTCTACGGTTACGACCTTACCGATGCGGACATCGCTGAGCTGATGGCTCACGCAGTTCCGACGAAATAGGTTGCGAGCTGCTCCTTGCGAGCGGTGATGTTCGGGCCCGAGGCTTTGCCGCCTCGAGCCCGTCTTATGTTGTGGGATAGTGCGGAACGCGAATTGCTCGCTTGGCCTGCGCGCCAGATACGCCCCGCATCTGGCAGGGTCGCGTGGCGGACGTGGTGGGCGCGATTTTACGTTTAGCGGGTCGCCTCGAACGCGCGGCGAATCGCCTCTTCCGCATCTTGCGTGGGACTTACGAGCGCGGGGTCGCCCCATGATGGCGCGAACCGCTCGCGTGCCAGGTCGACCAGCACGTCGCGCACCACGATGAGCGCGTGGGGGAAGGCGGGGTTGGGACCCTCGTCGAGCAGGGCGAGCGCGCTTGTGAGCCCCTGGTTTCGTATGAGCTCGAGACGCCCGAGCTCGTCGACGACGAGCAGGCTTTGGCGTTCCCCTTGCCCAGCGAGGTTGCCAATGCGGTCGAAATGGGCATTCACCTGCACTATCGCATCGTCGGAGATTTCCCATCCCAGCTGCATCTGCGCGCTTTGGCTGTTCGGGTCGAACGTTCCCTCGGCCTGCGCCAGGTCGCGCCTGCGGGCGAAGGGAATGCGCTCGCCTTGCGGCAGGAGCAGGTTGTCGATGCCGAGCTTCTCGAATCCGTTGGCGTCGCCGTGTTCTGAGGGTACCCAAACGCCGGGCGCCACGACGCCCGCGCAGGGGATGCCGTCGGCGGCGAGTTTTCGACACGTGCTCTTAAGCCAGCGCGTCTTGCCTATCTGGATATCACCTGTCAGTATGAAAAGCACGCCGGCCTCCTCGTGTTTCCTTTTGCGTCGTCGTTGGCGAAAGTATACTTCTTCAAGGTCAATCATTGGCATGCCCCGCGAAAAAATGCGGTCGCGGGGCTGTTGCGTGCGGGCGCTTTCGGGCTCGGGCGAAGGAAGGTAATGCGAGATGGCAGAGACATCTTCGGTACAGCAGGCTACGGCGCTCGTCGTATCGGCGTTTTTCGACGAGCTTGCACGTTGGGGTGTTCGCGAGGTGGTGGTGAGCCCAGGTTCGCGCTCGACGGCGCTCGCCATGTGCGCGTACGAGCTCGGCAGGCGCGAGCCCGAGCGCATGACTGTTTATGTGGACATCGACGAGCGAAGCGCCTCGTTTTTCGCGTTGGGGTTGGCGAAGGCGTCGGGTCGCCCCGTGGCGCTTGTGTGCACCTCGGGCACGGCGCTCGCGAACTACTACCCCGCGGTGCTCGAGGCTGAGACCTCGCGCGTGCCGCTGATCGTGCTTTCGGGGGACAGGCCGCCCCACCTGCAGGGACTTGGCGCACCGCAAACGTGCGACCAGGTGAAAGCCTACAGCGACCACGTGCGCCGCTTCATCCAGATGCCCCTTGCGGAGGGATCGCCCCGAGCGGTCGCCTTCGCGCGCCAGGCTGCTCGCGAGCTTGTCCTGGGCGCGCTTCCCGAGGGATGTCTCCCCCTCGAAGGCGATGCTGTCGCCTCGCGCGCGTGCTCGCGCATGGCGGGCCCCGTGCACGCCAACTTCCCCTTCGACGAGCCGCTGAAGCCTGACTTTTCCACGCCCGGGGTCTTCTCTGCCGGGCGCAGCGCGCTTGATGGCGCGGGTGGCTTGGCGGGGACGGCGGGCATTGCCGGACCCGGGGTCGCTGCGGTAAGCCGCCTTTCGGCAGCGGTGTGCGACCAGGTGAAAGCGCTTATTTGCGGGCGTCGCGCGCTGGTGCTTGCGGGCGAGGGCACTTGCGAGAGCTTGGAAGAGGCGCGCGAGGTGGCGGCGTGGGCGAAGGCATACGGCTTACCTCTTCTAGCTGACCCGCTTTCGGGACTGCGCTCGCTTGGCGACGAGGCGGTCATCGACAACTATGACAACGTCTTCGGGCGTGACGATTTTCCCGCCCCGGAGGTGGTCATCCGCTTCGGGCGTTACCCCGTATCGAAGCGCTGCGTGCAGAAGCTTGCCGCGGCGCGTCCCATTGAGATTGTCGTAGACGCAGGTGAGACGCGTGATTTCAACGCGATGACCGACCTGTTCGTCGCTTGCTCGCCGATTGATTTCGTGCGATCCTTGCTGACGTGCGATTGCGACGCACAGGCGAGCGCGGGCTTCCTTTCCGCGTGGCGCGAGGCGAACGCGGCCGAACGGGCGCGCATCCTCTCGGCAGAGGAAGATTCGCAGGAGAGGGCGACGGGCAACGCTGCCGACGGGGCCGAGGTTTCAGGGGACGCTGAGCCCGAGTCCGCTGCCGTCGCACCTCGTCCCGAAGGCGCGTACGTGCGCGAGATTCTGAAGGCGGCACCTGCGGGGTCGTGCTTGTTCTCCGCGAACTCGATGGCGATTCGTGCAATCGACACCTTCTATGTGAAAGGCGACAAGCCGCTTGCCGTGCTGTGCAACCGAGGGCTCAACGGCATTGACGGCACGGTGTCGACCGCCCTTGGCGTCGCGCAGCATTTCGAGCAGACGACGTTCCTCACTGGGGATTTCACGCTGCAGCATGATCTGGGTGGACTTGCGCTCCAACGCGAAATCGCCCAGGTTGCGGCCGAGCGCGGAAAGCTTGCTCCGAGTATCGTCGTGGTGCTGTTGAACAACAACGGCGGCGGCATCTTCGAGATGCTCCCGCAGGCGTCGGATGAGCCGTACTTCGCGCGCCTGTTCTCGGCGCCGCAGGACGTCGATTTCTCCCACGCGGCGGCAGCTTTCAACGTGCCTTATCGCAAGGTGGGCACTCCGAGCGAGTTTTCGCAGGTCTACGGGGAGATGCTCGGGACGCCGGGCATAAGCCTCATCGAAGTGAAGCTGCCGCTTTCTGGCCTTAAGGCCCGCTATCGAGCGTACCAATAGGTTTGCGGAGGAACCCTTCGGCTTGTGTCCCACATTGCTTTCGGCTCGTTCACGCCTTGCGTTTGAGCTCTTGCGGGCCGGATAGGGCCCTTCGGCGGTGCCCACAAAGCGAGTTCCGCAGCGCAGCGAGGACTGTCTGAGCGACTGGGCACTGCCGAAGGGCCTCGCCTTGCGGAACTCGTGTTCGCGCCTTCCGCTACTCGTTTTCCCAAACGGCGCGCAGAGCCGCGATCTCTTCGCCCCACCCCGAGAGCTTGTCGTTCGGGGTCTCCAGGTAGAAGGGCAAATCGCGCAGCGCGGGGTGCTTTGTCACCGCCGAGAGCGCCTCGAAGCCGATGCGGCCCTCCCCGATGCGGGCATGGCGGTCCTTATGCGCGCCGCAGGGATTCAGACTGTCGTTCAGATGGATGGCTTTCAGCCGGTCGAGGCCGATGACCTGGTCGAACTCGTGCACCACGCCGTCGAGGTCTCCCGCTATGTCATAGCCCGCGTCCCAAATATGGCACGTGTCCAGACACACGCCCACGTGGTCGGACAGCTTCACGCCGTCGATGATGCGCGCGATTTCCTCGAACGTGCGCCCGACTTCGCTTCCCTTTCCTGCCATCGTCTCAAGTAAAAGCGTGGTCGTCTGGTCGGCGTGCAGCACCTCGTTGAGCGCGTCTGTGATCATTTCAATGCCGGTGTCGGCGCCTTGCCCTGTGTGGCTTCCCGGGTGCATGTTGTAAAGCTGACCAGGTGTTTCTTCCATTCGCACGAGGTCATCCGCCAGCGTCGCGCGCGCAAACTCGCGCGTTTCGGGGTTCTTCGAACACGGGTTGAGCGTATAGGGCGCGTGCGCTAGGATGCGCGTGATGCCACGTGTCGCGGCGAACTTGTGGAACGCTGCCATGTCGGCGGGGTCGATTGCCTTCGCCTTGCCCCCGCGCGGGTTGCGCGTGAAGAACTGGAACGTGTTCGCGTCAATCGAGACGGCGTCTTTCGCCATCGCCAAAAAGCCCTTCGCGACCGATAAATGACATCCGATGGTAAGCATATGCGTCCTTTCTCCTGCTTCGCGACATTTTAGCTTGATGTGCGCAGGTTTTGCGGCAGCTTGCCCCTTCGCTGCCGATACGCAGGCGAGTATCTCTTTATAGTGCCAGGTCAGAGAGGCGCGGTATTTTCAGCCCTTCACATCTTCGGGCACCTCTCGCAAAAACCTACGCACATCGAGCTAAAATATTTCAGAGACGCGGTGCATTCGATCGAATGCACCGCATCGGGGCAAAAGAGGGACGGCGAAGGTGGCAAGCGAGGTTCTGAAGAAGGGCGGCGAAGTGACGAGCGAGGTTTGGGGGGAGACGCGCGGCTTCGATTTCGAGGGCATGCGCTTTGGCATGAAGGCGTGGCGTGCTTCGGCGTCGGATGCGGGGGAAGGTGACGCCCCAGCGGTCCCGATCGTGCTTGTCCACGGCTTCGCGCAGCAGGCTTCCACCTGGAATGATGCGGTGCGGCTGCTTGCAGGTGCGGGTGCTGAGTGTTTCGGTTTCGAGCTTGCGGGGCATGGGGCGGGCGCCTGTTCCGCTGGCGGCGACCCCGCGGAGCGCCCTGACTTCTTCGACCTGTGCTTCCAGGCGCGAGCGCTCCTTGCTTTTTGTAGGGTTGTTGCGCGCGACGCAGGTGTGGCGCCCGTTTTGGTTGGGTACTCCATGGGCGGGCGCGTGGCGCTTCAGGCGGCGTGCCTTGCTGCGGATGACCTGCGGGATGGCGATCAGTTCGGTCGCATTTCGCTCAGAAGCTCCGCAGCCTTCGCTCCATGCGATCGAACTGATCGCCTGGACGTGACTGGGGTCGGTCAGCGGGATACGGCAGCGACTTCGGCTGGCGATGCGGTGCGGATGCCCGCTGCTGTTCCCTTCTCCGCCCTCGTGCTTGAAAGCGCGGGGCTTGGGCCTGCCGACGACGCCGCGCGTGAAGCACTGCGCGAGCGTAACTTCGCGTGGGCGGCGCGCGTGCGAGACGAAGGGGTGTCCGCTTTCATGGACTGGTGGGCGGGCCTGCCCTTGTTCGAAAGTCAGCGCAACTTGGACGATGACCAGCGGGAACGACTTCGGGCGGGCCGTCTTGCCAACGACGCGGAATCGCTCGCGCTCTCTTTCGAGCAGGCGGGTGCCCACCAGATGCCTTTGCGGTGCGAGTCGATTCGCGCGCTTTGCGAGCTTTCTCGGCGCGGTGTCCCAGTTAGCTATTTGGCGGGGAGGCTTGATGCGAAGTACTGCGAGGTCCTTGCCAACCTTCGCGCAGATTCCCAGGGCGCAGTTTCGTGCCGCGTTGTTCCCGCTGCTGGGCACAACATCCACCTCGAGCAGTCCGAGGCGTTCAACGCGATCCTTGGAGAAGTGGTCGAATCGTGCACTCCCGAACCTGCGGCCCCATGACATACCTCATCGCGGTATGATATAGAAACTTGCGAAACAGGAATCATTCGAAGCGAAAATACAGAACCAAACATTGTCAATCGCCGGCATGACGTCGTTTTCCCCCGAGTGCGAAATCGGCGTCGTGAAGCCGATGTCTCCGTTGCGGGGCGCGCCAACCGTTTCGCGTCCTGCAACGAATCAACGATATGCCACGAAAGGACAGCTATGGATGACGTAGCTTGGAAATCCGCCAAGCAATATCGGGAAATCAAGTACGAAACCGCTGATGGAATTGCGAAAATCACCATCAATCGCCCCGAACGGCGCAACGCGTTCACTCCGCTCACCGTGACCGAGATGTACGACGCGTTCTCCGTGGCGCGCGACGACGCTTCCATCGGCGTCATCATCCTGACCGGTGCGAACCACGGCGGCCGCCACGAGGATGAGGCGTTCTGCTCAGGCGGCGACCAGAAGATCCGTGGCAACGGCGGCTACGTGGGCGAGGACAACATCCCTCGCTTGAACGTGCTCGACCTGCAGCATCTGATCCGCGTGGTGCCCAAGCCGGTCATTGCCATGGTGAACGGCTACGCTATCGGCGGCGGGCATGTGCTGCACCTTCTATGCGATTTGTCCATCGCGGCCGAAACCGCCAAGTTTGGCCAGACGGGTCCCAAGGTCGGCAGCTTCGATGCTGGCTACGGCGCGGGGTACCTGGCAAATGTCGTGGGGCAGAAGAAGGCGCGCGAGATTTGGTATCTCTGCCGCCAGTACTCCGCCGCCGAAGCGCTCGAGATGGGGCTGGTCAACAAGGTCGTTCCCTTCGAGGAGCTCGAGGCCGAATGCGTGTCGTGGGCGCGCGAGATGCTGCAGTTCTCGCCGACGGCGCTGCGTTTCATGAAGGCGAGCTTCAACGCGGCAACCGATGGGCTTGCGGGCATCCAACAGCTCGCCGGCGACGCCACGCTTTTGTACTACACCACCGACGAGGCGAAGGAAGGCCGCGACGCGTTCAAGGAGAAGCGGGCGCCCGATTTCACTCAGTACCCTAAGTTTCCCTAAAGCCAAGCGGCCTCGCGCGCAGCGCGCAAGGTCGCTTCTCATTTCCTTTGTCCGCCCAAGTCGCTGATGCGGCGTCCGAAGAGAAACGTGGTCCGAGCTCGCGATGATCAATGCGTTCGAAAGCCTGGTGAGAACAGATCCCGACGGGGTCTTCTTCACGTTCGTCGCGCGCGACGGCTCGGAGCATTCGTGCACCTATCGTCAGGCTAGGCTCACGGCGGCGGCAATCGCCCGTCGTCTGCGGAGCAAGGGGGTCGGGCGCGGCGACTGCGTCTCGGTCGACCTTCCGAACTGTCCGGAGTTCATCTTTCTCGCCCTGGCCGCGGGGTACGGGGCGTTCTCGCTCGTCGTGCTGAACAATCGCCTCACATCGGCGGAGAAGCTTTCGCGCCTGTTCGACCTGGAAAGCTCGGGCATTCGCGTGGCGTGTCGCATCGACGAAGCGCGGGCGGAGTCTCTCATGGGCCACGTGGCCGACGACCTTGCGGGGGCGTCGCGGCTCCAAAGCGGCAAGCGCGTCATCATGAGCGCCGAGCGCGATGCGGTCTTTGAGGCCACCCATTTTGCGGAAAGAGAATCGCACCTGTTCAACGACAAGGAACGAGCGCTCGTCCTCTTCACGTCGGGTACGACGGGCAAGCCGAAAGCGGTGCCGTCGACCTGGCGCATGCTCACGGCTGCTGCCGAATCGTCCAACGCCGTGCTCTCGGTGCGGGGCCGTGGCATGTGGCAGGTGGCACTTCCCCTGTACCATATTGGGGGCTTCGAGCAGGTCGTGCGCAGTATCACGAACCGCACGCCGTTTCGCCTCTATGCGCGCTTCGACGCGGTGCGAATCCTGAAGGACGCCGCGCGCGTCGGTTTCACCCATATCTCCGTGGTCGACAAGATGCTGCAGGACATGCTCGCCGTCGAGGGGGGCGGCCCCGCGCTGGCCGCGTATCGCTGCATCCTGCTTGGCGGCGGCGCGCTCAATCCCGCTACCATCGCCCGCGCGCACGAGGCGGGACTTCGCCTGTATGCGAGCTACGGGATGACTGAAACGTGCAGTCAGGTTGCAAACAGCCTGATAGATGAGTCGTTTACGGGCGGTATGAAGCTTCTGCCCGGCTACCAGGCGCGCATCGTCGAGCCCGATTGGCGTGGTTTCGGCCGCCTGGCGGTGCATGGGCCGGGCGTGTTGTCGAACTACTTGAACGCGCGCGCTGCTTTCACCGCGGATGGTTTTTTCCTTACTGGCGATGTGGCGGCGCTCCACGAGGGCAAGATCTACGTGAAGGAACGCACCACCGACATGTTCGTCTCGGGTGGGGAAAACGTCTATCCCGCAGAGATTGCCGACAAGCTCATGGCGATTCCCGGCGTGGCGGACGCCTACGTGTTCGGCGCCCCCGACCCCGTGTGGGGACGGCGTCCCGTGGCGTTCATCGAGCGCACGAGCGAGGTTCCCGAACGTGGTAGTCGTGACCAGGCTTTTGACAGGCTTTCCCCAGTGAAGACGGCGCGCTTTGGTCGCGAGGTGATAAAACCGCAGGTAAGACGGCATGCCCCGAAGCCGCTCGCCCCCTCTCGGCCGAGCGATCGCGCGTTTGTCGCCTCTGTCCACGGCCAGCTCGAAGGCGTGCTCTCGAAGCTTTATCATCCCAAGCAGATCTTCGTCATGGAAAGCCTGCCGCGTCAGGGCATCGGCAAGATTGACCGCGCTGCCATCGAGCGAATCTACTCGGAATGCCTCGATGTGCGCCGCGTGATCTTGCATCGCGTGCGCATCCCCTTCAAGAAGCCGTTTGTGACGGCGAAAGCGACGCTGGAATTCCGCGAGTCGGTAATCGTTGAGGTTGTCGACGCAAAAGGGCGTGTTGGCCTGGGAGAATGCGTTGCATTTTCCTCTGACTGGTATCTTCCGGAAACAATCGAGCAGGATATAGAGATACTGCGCGGCACGCTCGCACCGAAGGTGATCGGCGAGGTTTTTCTCCACCCAAGGGAGGTTTCCGCCGCATTCGCCTCCATCCCGGGGATGGAGCGCTTCCCGCTTGCTAGCGGCGCGATCGAACCTGCGCTGTGGGACCTTTACGGCAAGATTGCGGGGAAGCCCCTCGGGCGCTTGCTTGCCGAGGAGTACGACGTGATCGAGCGCGCGGCGCATCGCGAGCGGGCGCACGGGAAGACGAGGACGCCGTTTGGGAATGCGCGCGAGGCCGCTGTTTCGGCGGGTGCCGTGGTCGGCATGGGCAGCGTGGAGGAAACGCTCGCCTCGGTCTCGCGATGCGTGGAGGCAGGTTATTGCCGCGTGAAGCTCAAGGTTGCTCCTGGTAGCTTGGGTGTTGTCCGCATGATTCGCCAAAAGTACCCGCATTTGTTCATCACGCTCGATGCGAACCAGAGCTTTACGGACCGCTCGATCGCCGAGCTCCGCGCGCTCGATCCGCTCAACGTCGCGTGGATCGAGGAGCCCATCGATTTGACGCCGTGCGGTGGGTCGACCGCCCGGGCTTTCGCGCGGCTGGCAGCATTGCAGAGGACCATCGCCACGCCCATCTGTTTGGATGAGTCGTTCGTGAATGAGCGCGAGGCGTACCAGGCGCTTTCATATCCTGAGCTGCGGTGCTTCGCAGTGAAAGTCGCGAAATTCGGGGGCGTGGAGGCTGCGCTCAAGTTCATCTTTGCGGCGCGTTCGCGCGGGCGCGAGGTGTGGATGGGCGGCATGTACGACACGGGAATCTCGAAGCGCATGCACGCGGCGTTCCAGACGCTTGACGAAGTCGTGATGCCGGGCGATATCGGGTCGACCTCGCGTTATTTCGATGTTGACGTGACCATGCCCCCCTATACAGCCGAGCGCGGGAAAGTGACGCTGAACCGGGCAGGGTACGAGTTCGGCCTGGGGTGCGGCCTGTGCCCCGAGGCGATTTCGAGTGTGCAGACCGACCGCATCGTGATTGAGTGACGCTGACGGGGTGTGGCGGGTTGCGGCCGATCTGTGGGCAACCTGTCGGTGGCCAGGCTGGCGATCTATCGCGCCAGCCGCGCGCCGATGGCCCGTCATGCAGCTCCCTTGCAGCTCGTCTGCGCCCCAGGCGTTCGCTCACCGTTTCATCTGGCTATCTAGGTGAACAAAATGGCAACAAACGCGTTCTCGAATGCGGAATATGCCATACTTCAAGGTTAAAAACGTCGCTTGAAAATAAAACGCACCCTGAGGAGGCCCGCATACCCGATGTCCATAGCTGCCAGTCTGATTCTTGTCGTCTTCTTCCTTTTGATGAACGCGTTTTTCGTTATCGCGGAATTCGCCATGGTGCGCGTGCGCAAGTCGCAGATCGAACTTGCTTATGACGAGGGAAAACGCGGAGCGAAGAACGCGAAAACCATCACCGAGAACGTCAACGCGTACCTGTCGGCTTGTCAGCTCGGCATCACGCTTGCTTCGCTTGCACTCGGTTGGTTGGGCGAACCCGCGATTTCGGCGCTTATTCGCCCGCTGTTCGTTCTGCTCGGCTTGCCCGATGCCGTTATCTCGGTAATTGCGGTTGCAATCGGGTATTTCCTCATGACGACCCTGCACGTGGTTGTGGGCGAGCTTATCCCCAAATCGTTCGCCATCTTCGCGACGGAGCGCTACGCGCTTATGACGGCGACCCCGCTTCTGTGGTTCTATCGCATCACCTACCCGATCATGATGCTGTTCAACGGCATCACCACCGGCGTTGTGCGCCTGACCGGGCACGATCCTGCCAACGAGCACGATGTGTACACGGGCGAGGAAATCAAGCTGCTCATCGACGAGTCTACGGAAAGCGGGCTTATCGAGCCTGAGCAAAACGAGTACGTCGACAACATCTTCGATTTGGGCGACAAGGACGCCGAGGCAATCATGACGCCGCGCATCGAGTTGACCTGCCTCGATATGGAGGACTCACTTGAGGAGAACCGTGAGCTTGCCGAACGCTACAAGTACACGCGCTATCCGGTGTGTCAGGGGAGCAAGGATCATCTGGTCGGGTTCGTTCACGTGAAGGACCTGTTCATGATGGACGCCGACGCGTCGATGGAGGATCTGCCCATCCGCGAATTGTACGCGGTGCCCGAGAGCATCCCCATCGCGAAACTATTGCAGCTGCTGCAGTGCCGTCATACCAAGATCGCCGTGGTTGTTGACGAGCACGGCGGCACGGCGGGCATCGTCACGATGAGCGACATTATGGAGCAGATCGTGGGGCGCGTCGACGACGAGTATAGCCACGGCTTGGCAGACGAGATCGTGAAGAAAGGCGACGGTCGCTATCTGATCGATGGCTCGCTTTCCATCGATGATCTGGAGGATCTGCTCGGCTTCCTTCCTGAGGAAGCGAACGAATGCGAAACGGCGGCAGGCATTTTGCTCGCCGCGTTCGACCGCATCCCCGAAGAGGGGGACACGGTGTCGTTTTCCGGTCGCGACGCGAAGGCGACGTTCACGGTGGCCGACATGGATCGCCATCGCGTCGATAAGATTCTCGTGCGCGTGGAGCAGATTCCCCGCGAGGATGCTGAGGAATAGCCTGCGCGTTGGCGGCGGCGAGAATGTGATAGCCTGCCCCCTAAAGGTTCCTAGCGAATGTCCATCCCAACGAACCGCTCAGCGTTATGCCAGGTCATCTTCTCAAAATCGGCTTTGGGAAAGTCGAGCGACTCGAACGCCTCGAATTCATCTATGGGGTTCCACATGGGGAAATCCGACCCGAACAGGATGCGGTCGGCACCATAAATCTCGCAGAGCTCCCGCGTGCGGCGACGCCCCAGAAACTTCTGCGAGCTCGACATGTCGAGGAAGCAGTTTTCGTTTTCCAGATACTCGACGGCCAGGTCGAACACCGACCAGCCGCCGAAGTGAGCCGCGTCAACGACGAGGCTCGGGAACTCGTGCAGGATGCGCTTCATGCGGCGCGGGTGCGAGAAATCGGTTCGGTAGTCGCCGCAGTGCATGACGAGCGGCATGCGGCCCTCGATCAGCTCGTAGATGCGCATGAGCCGATCGTCGTCCATGTTCACCTTCTGTGTGTCGGGATGGAGCTTCATCCCTCGAAGTCCCAGGCCAATCGCACGTTCGATTTCGGCCTCCGGATTGGGATAGTCCTGATGCATCGCCATGAAGCCGACGAAGTTGGGGTGCTTTTTGCATTCTGCCGCGATGAAGTCGTTGATGGACTCGACGTTGGAAGGCTTCGTCGCCACCGAATAGATGATGTGATGCGTGATGGGCGAGTCCTCCACAGCGGCGAGCATTGCGGGGATGGACCCCTCCTTGAACATGGGGTACTGGTAGAAGTCGCCCACGCTTTCAGCGGCGCGGAGCGCGATTTTCTCAGGATATACGTGAACGTGGACATCGACGACGGTCATGGGGCGGAATCTTCTTTCTAGCTTCTTCTCTGGGTGCTTGCTTGATTGTCCAACTTCTGGGCGCTTCTGTCTTCGGTCGTTTTTGCGGAAGCAAGGCGTTCGGCGGCTTCGTGGGCCCGTGCGGCAGCTGCGGCGGCACGGGCGGAAGCAGCAGCGGCTTTGGCAGATGCCGCGACCTGGGCTTTCTCTGCGGCTTCGTGCGCTCGCGCGGCTGCCTCCTGGGCGCGGGCCGCAGTGTCTGCTGCCTTTGCCGCCGCAGCGTCGCTAGCGGCTTCGGCGGCGGCACCCGCGGCGCTGCGAGCGGAGGAGGCGGTCTTGGCTGCGAACTTGCCGGCATCGATCGCGTGGGCGGCCACGTCGGCGGCTGCGTAGGCGGCGCTGTCCGCGGCGCTCGCCACGGCAAGGGCCGCGTCCGAGGCAGCAGAACTTGCCGCCTGCGGGGCACGCGCAGGCGCCCCCTCGGCTTCCGCGGGGGTGTCCTCTGTCCCCTTTGCGCTTAGGATGAGCATCTGCAAGCGGTTCTCGATGTTCGCGAAGCTGACATCGGGGTCGTAGTCGAGCGGCAGGATGTTCGCCTGGGGGTAGAGCTCCTTCAAGCGCTTGGCGATGCCGCGCCCGACGACGTGATTCGGTAAGCACCCGAACGGTTGCAGGATCAAAAACGACGTGCAGCCGTGGGCGGCGTGATGCAGGATTTCGCCGGGGATGAGCACGCCTTCGCCCGCGTCGAACGTGTGGTGGATGATGGGGTCGCTTGCGCGTACCAGGTCGGGCATGCGGCAGGGCGGCTCATAGAGCGGGTGCGCGCACGCGATGCTGTCGCACACGTTGTGGGCCACGTCGAACACGTTGTCCGCGATGGCGTGCCACGCCTTCTCCTTGAGGGGGCGCGTGACGCGGTACTCCTTTTCCTGCGCGTGCTGGTAGAAGTACGTCTTCCTAATGACGTCGGTCATGCGCGCCTCGATGACCTCGAGTCCGTTGCGCTCCAGGTACAGCTCGACGTCGTGATTGGCGCCAGGGTGGAAGTTCAGCAGGTACTCGCCGACGATGAGCACCTGTGGCTTGCGGTGTGTGCGGTTGTAAGGAACCTTCTTCATCACGTCGATGGCCTGGGTAAATCCACGTTTAAGAGAGCGAAGCGACTTGCCGCGCAAGCCCTCCATCAGCAAGTCGAGCGCTTCGTTGAAAGCGCGGTCGGCACAGCCCGGCTCGGTCTCGTAGGGGCGCATCTTGCGCAGCAGCTCTTCAAGCGCGTCAATCATCGGCAGTGTGAAGGCGACTTTCAAAGCCGAGCGCACGTTCATCTTGAACCCAGGGTGCACGTTGTGGAAGTCGACGTCATCATTCGTGATGATAGGGACCTGCGGATAACCGGCGTCGTCGAGCGCCTTGCGAAGGAGCGCCTCGTAGTGTGTGAGGCGGCAGTCGCCAATGTACTTGCCAGTGCCGACAGCGACCTTGTCGGGGTCGTACTTCCCGCTGCGAAGCGCGGCGAGCGCCTCGCCGATGACGATTTGCGCGGGGAAGCAGATGTCGTTGTGCACGTATTGTTTGCCCAGGCGGATGGCCTCTTCACGCCCGATTTCAAGCGGGACGGTCCGCAGCCCTTGGCTCTCGAAGGCGACCGCCATCAAACGGCAGAATGCATGCGAGGTGTTCGGGACGAGAACCACCTTGTCCTGGCGGTCGGCTTTCGTGAATTTCTGCGGATAGGGATCGGGCAGCTCGCGGGAGTGCTTTCTCGTTCGCGGAGCGGGGGCCGAGGCGGCTTGCGCGGTAGTCGGGGTTTTCGCGAAGGTCTCGGGGGCCGCGACGGGGGCGGCTGCTGGCGTGGCTGCTGCAGCGAAGGTCACCGCGGACGGGGTGATTGCTCCCGCGGCAGGCGGCGCGGCAACTTCCCGATCGCTCGTCTTCTCGTTCCCGGCCTTTTTCCTTCGCAGGCGAATGGTCTCGATGAACGAACGCACGCGGATGCGCAGCGGCCCTTGGATGTCGCTCTCATCGACCTTCAGGATGAGGGGCGCTTTGGGCCCGGCGAGGTGCATGAGGCGGATGATCTCGTCGGAGAGGTAGGCGTCGTGACCGCAGCCGAAGCTCACGAGCTGGACGTATTCCAGATTCGGGCTTTCAGCAGCGATCACGGCGGAGCCCAGCATGCGCGCGTGGAAGTTGTTCACCACGTCGAGGCGGCTTCTCGAAAGGTTGACCTCGTTCACGTGGGGCACCGCATCAGCGCAGATCACGGGGATGCCGAGCTCGGTGAAGGCGCGCGGCAGCTCGTGGTTGACCAAGTCGTCGTTCTGGTACGGCCTGCTTGCGAGCACGACGGCGAAGGAGCCTTCACGTTCCACCTGGTCGTAAATGCGCTCGCCTTCCCGCGCAAGATCGGCTTTGAACGTCTTTTGTGCAGCGTTAGCCGCATCGATTGCCTGGCGTACGCTTGCGGTGTCGAGGGAGAACTCGCGTGTGAGGTACTCGGTGAGCTGGCGGTCGCGGTCTTTCTGCGAGAGCCAGTGGAACAGCGGTGCGTCGAAGGGGATGCCGAAGCGCTTCTCGGGGTTGTCCGAATTGCGCATGACGATGGGGTAACCCTTCACCACCGCGCACATCGACTGGCTCGTTTTCGAGGTGTTTTCCGAGGTCACCGTTGTGACTGAGGGCATGAAGATGCGGTCGACCCCCTGGTCGGCCAAATCGCGCACGTGCCCGTGGACAAGTTTAGCGGGGAAGCACACGGTGTCTGAGGACACGGCCGAGAGCCCGCGTTCGTACATGGCGCGCGTGCTCGGGCGCGACAGTTTCACCGTGAAGCCGAGCGAGCGGAACAGCGTCGTCCAGAAGGGAGCGTATTCCCACATCGAGAGGACGCGGGGCATGCCGATGACCGTGTTTTGCGGCGCAGGGTCGGGCGTGCAGGGCCAGTCGCGGAAGAGAAGCTTCTCGCGGACGTCGAACAGGTTCGGTACGCTGTCGACGGCGGCAGCGATGCGTTTTACCTGGTCGCGGATGGACTTATCCTTCGGGTCGCCCACCACCTCGCCGCGCGGGCAGCGGTTGCCTGTCACCCACGAGTCGCCGTTCGCGAAGGTGATGCGCGTGCGGTTGCAGTGGTTCGCGCAGAAGGGGCAGATGAGGTTAGACTCCTGCGTATACGAGAAGGCGTCGAGCGCATCGAGGGAGAAGGCGGTCGCGCGTACGGGCTCGCGCCCCTCGCTGGTCGCGTTCGCGTTCTTCAAGCTTGACGCAACCTCGCTCCCCTCGCGGCGGGCGCCTTCCAGGTGCTCCTGCGTGAGCAGCGCGATGCCGATGGCTCCCATGAGTCCCGGGTAGGGCGCGCGCGTGACCTCGCGGCCGATGTGCTGCTCGAGCGCGCGCAGCACGGCGTCGTTTAAGAACGTGCCGCCCTGCACGACAACCTTCTTGCCGAGGCTTTCGAGATTCGATATGCGGATGACCTTGGTGAACGCGTTCTCGATGATCGAGCGGCACAGGCCAGCCATGATGTCGGCGGGCGTTTTCCCGCAGCGCTGTTCGGACACGATGCTGCTCGTCATGAACACGGTGCAGCGGCTGCCGAGCACGGCGGGGTTTGTCGAGGAGAATGCGGCCTGCGCGATGCCTTCCACGGGGATGTTAAGTGAGGACGCGAAGTTTTCAAGAAACGATCCGCAGCCCGATGAGCAGGCCTCGTTTACGACGATGTCGGTGATGATGCCGCCATCGAGCCAAAGGGCCTTCATGTCCTGCCCGCCGATGTCCAACACGAAGCTCGCATCGGGCACGCACGCTTCCGCCGCGCGGGCATGCGCCACGGTCTCGACCGTGTGGTAATCGGCGCCGAAGGCTTTCGCGAACATGAGCTCGCCGTAGCCGGTGGTTCCCACGCCCAGGATGTCGAGCGTGGCACCAACGGCGCGATAGCGGTCGCGCAGTGCGATGAGCGCCGCACGGGCGACGTCGAGCGGCTCGCCCTCGTTGGGGGCGTAAAACGAGTCGACAAGCTTCCCATCGGGGGAAACGAGTGCAAACTTGGTAGTGGTGGAACCCGAGTCGATGCCCAGGTAGGCGCGCACCGTCGAACCAGGGGCTGGGTCGGGTGGCGTTTGCGGGGCGAGCGCATGCGAGGCTTCCCATGCGGCGCGCTCCTCGGGCGATGCGAAATAAGCCGTCCCGCGCGTGCTGGGGGCGGGACTCGCCGCGGCCTTGTCGAGAGTGTCGGCGGCATCGAGGAGGTCTGCGACAAGGCAGTTCTCGTTATCGGCGAACAGCTCGTCGGCTGCGAGGGCTGCGCCCAAAGCGACGATGGTCTCGGGATTTTGGGGAATCACGATGTCGTCGTCGGCAAGCTCCAGGCGCTCAGCGAACACGCGCACAAGCGTCGGGTTGAAGGTTAGCGGGCCGCCTTCGAAGATGACGGGCGGATGGATGTCGAGGCCCTGCGCCAAGCCGCCGATCGTCTGCTTCGCGATGGCGTGAAACGACGACAGTGCCAGGTCCTCCTTCGAAACTCCCTGGTTGAGCAGGGGCTGGATGTCGGTCTTCGCGTAAACGCCACAGCGGCCCGATACCTGGTGGACCGATTGCCCGCGCGCGGCGAGCTCGTCGAACTGCTCGACAGGCACCTTCAAAAGCGCAGCCATCTCGTCGATGAAGGCGCCCGTGCCGCCGGCGCACGAGCCGTTCATGCGCATGTCGGCCACGGTGGTGGCACCCGACTTCTCGTCGCGCTCGAAGAACACCATCTTCGCGTCCTGGCCGCCGAGCTCGATCGCGCAGCGCACGTTCTCGTGGTCGCGGCGCACGGCAAGCGAGTTCGCAACGACTTCCTGCACGAAGGGCACGCCGAGGACGTCGGCGATGGTGGTACCGCCCGATCCGCACGCCACCAGGCGAAACGAGCACTCGGGGAATTCTTTCGCAACGGTGCGCAGGAGGGAGGCGACCGTTTCCACCTGATGCGCGTTGTGGCGCACGTAGCGCGAGAAGAGCACGCGCTGCGCGAGCGGGTCGAACACCACGGCTTTCGCGGTGGTGGATCCGACATCGATTCCCAAATGGTAAGTGCTAGCTATCATTGATTCCCACGTTTCACAAGGTCGGCGTAGAGCGACATGGTTTGGAAGCGTTCGCTCATAAACTCGTCGCTGTAGTTTTCTGCAAAGTATGACTGAAGTGGCGTCTCGATGGGGTTGCCATTTTGCCGTTCGTACCAGTAATTGAAGCTGAGGACGGTCATCACGATGTTCGCGATCATGTACACGCAGAGGATGGTCGTGAGCGGCTTGCGGACGCTTTTCGGGATGTCCTCGATGATGCGCAGCATGGGTGGCAGGCCGATCCGCATCCAGGCGAGGCCGGCGAACCCCCAGACGATTGCGATGCCGAGGCAGGTGTGTCCTCCCAGGTTGAAGGGCTGGTCGGCGTAGCTCCACGCGACGATTCCGAAGAACGTCTCCCAAAACCAGCCGGCGATAAACTCGAAGCCTGCGCCGACGAAGCCCGCGCAGATTCCCATGGCGAGCGCGCTTTTGTCGCGCAGGTTCCACAATGCCATGGTGATGAGCATGCCGCCGACGCCGTAGATAGGGGAAAACGGGCCCCAGACCAGGCCTGCGCGGTCTTTCCAGATGCCGTCGATGGGGTAGCTCACGATGGTCTCGACGACGAGGCCGATGACGCTGCAGATGACGAAGATCCAGAAGAGATGGAAGAAGGTGAGCTTTTCGGGGAGGGGCCTGGCGCGGCGTGCCATGCGATGGGAGGGAAGCGCGTGGACGTGTGGACGCGAGGAACCGTCCGTGCCGCGATGGTTCGCATCGGCCATTCGCCCTTGCTCCTTTCCCCAGATAGATGACCCGTTCGCTCTGTTTGCAGAGTTTCTATTATAGACTCCACACCTGTGGAATAAGAGGCGTTTTTTTCTTACAGCACTTCCTTTTTGGCGAGAGATCGATAATTGTGGCGAATTTGTGATACAGAAAGTAATACTTGCACTCAAATAGTGGGGAGGGTAATATTCTTTCTTGCAGCTTTTCCCATTGCGGAAAGGCGCCTTACATACATTGCGGGGTGGAGCAGTCTGGTCAGCTCGTCGGGCTCATAACCCGAAGGTCGGTGGTTCAAATCCGCCCCCCGCGACCAAAATTACAGCCCTCTTCGGAGGGCTTTTTTATTGCCGGAATCCGGCGCATTCTTTCCCTATAAAGGATGTGCGGCTCTCGCTCCGGATCGATGCGGCGCGGCCCCGGACTCGCTTCGCTGGAATCCGGGGCTACCCAGGCGCCGACAAGCGCTGTTTCGGGCGCGTACGCACGAAGCAGGCTGCTTGCTCTTGCCTGATGCGAGCTCGGCACCCCAGATTGCCGCATCCAACGTCCCCGTGAAGTAAGCGTACTTCACGGCCCTTTCTTCTTAGTAGTTCGATTGATAACCGGGCTGTATGTAGTCGCCAACCTTCAAATCGGCTTTCGTCCGTGGAAGAAAGATCCCATGCTGAACTTCACCTTGCCCATGCCAACCCCCTTCTGCCCACTATCGAATGACCATTCCCCAGAATCGACATTCAAAGGCATGGGCGAGGTTGTGACGATGGGCGACTCTTCATCTCGATGACTGTGGCGGTTGATGGAGGTCTTCTCGTGAGCTTGAATACCATGGACGAGTACTGGGGGCATGAGCATGCGAAGGAATACCTGCAGGAGCTGGGTTTGTCCTTCCCCTCGATGACATGGAGCCTTGGATTCGGTCGTGGGACGACTGGATGGGGGCTCGCGGGGACTTCTATGACTATCGGGGCAAGGATGGGCTCGGGCGCGTGTACGAGGTTCACCGGCGGTCTATTCACCCTGCCATGTGGGTTTGCAAGGAGTGGGGTTCTCTGCTTCTCAACGAGGACGTCAAGGTTGTCTGCGATGACCAGAAGGCGACCGAATGGATCGACTCGTTCTTCTCTTCCGCGAACTTCATGACACAGGCGCAGGCCACCGTGGTGAGGGCTTTCGGACTCGGCACGGGTGCCTGGGCGCTGTGGGTGGACCTCGACAGGAAGAAGGTTAGCGTACGGCACTACGACGCGCGGATGGTGACACCGCTCACGTGGGACGAGGATGGCGTAAGTGAATGCGCTTTTGTCACCAGGGCCTTCTATCGCGGGAAGGCCGTCGACCAGCTGCAGATGCACCTCAGGGGCGGCATGGGCTTCTCGTCAGGCTCTTCTTTATCTTCCGCTGCTTCACCTTGACCTGAGCACTCGGATGGTTTTCTCGACATGGAAAGCGTTGGCACGTACAGGATCGTCACCGTCTGCTTCGACCATGAGGGGAACGACCTCGCGCCCGTGGGTGTGGCTCCCGTCTTCGACACAGGCTGCGCTTTCCCCACCTTCGGCATTGTGAAGCCAGCAGTGACGAACACCCGCGTGGACATGTCGCCGTACGGACAGAGCGTCTTCGCCGATGCGGTGGACCTCACCTTCGACGCTCTTATCAATGAGATTGACGTCTCTAAGATGTGCGTGTTTCTCTTCGACCGCGAGAAGACTGGGGACAAGGCCATTTCCATTCCCTTCGGCAAGCAGGACTGCACCGTCTTCTGCAAGGTGATGTCTACCGAGGACACGATTCAGGAGTTCGCGCCTGCGCTGCGCACCTCTTCGCAAAGCGAAGCCTTCCGCATCGCCCTGCAGACGCTCGGGGACCTCTGCGGCTTTGGGCTGGGCTATTTCGACTTCGACGAGACGCGTGGGTATGTTCGCACGGCCACCGGGGTGAGCTCGGACAACTCGGCGCTCATGCGCAATATCCGCAGGCACGAGAACGCGCTGGAGGGGGCCATCACAGGCATAGCCAGGGCGGTCATGGCCGTGTCACGCGGGTTCGGCGAGGGTATTCCTGAGGAGGGCTGTATGCGCGTGCAGTATGACGACTCCATCATCCAGAACGTTGCCGCCGAGAAGGAGCAGGACATGCGCGAGGTGGGTGTCACCATGGCGGCCTGGGGGTATCGCGCCAAGTGGTACGGCGAGGACGAGAGGACGGCCAAGGCGCGGGCGCGTGGGCTCAAGAGGGCTGATAGCGGAGATGCGAACAGTTCCAGAAGCTAATGTAATCGCGCGACCAAACTAATGTGATTCCACCCCAAACTAATAGAATCATATGTGGGATTACATTAGCCTGATGGACGCCGCCGACGACCGGGGCAAGGTAACAGCAGCTCCACAGGGGTTCTAAATCTCGGGATGGCGTGGTAAAATTCAATTACAGAGAAGCCGACTTGGGTGGAACAAAGCTGGGTCCCCGAATGGGGGTAGGCATCTTCGGATCGCTTAGAATTCCCTTGCTCCTGGGGTCGGCTCTTCTGCTGTCTAGCTGGACTTTCCCTTCCTCTTCTTGAGCTCGGCGCGCATGCTGTCGATGACATGCTCCGGGTCCCTTCTCAGTTCCTGAAGCATAAGGTCGATAGCTTGTTGCGAGTAGCACCAACTCGGCTGCTCTCCTCCAAGCGAGAGGTCGTATGCGTATGTCTCGTTGCCCTTCATGTTGTAGAAAGACACGAACACGCCGAAGTGGAACGCATTGAACGTGGCTGGCTTGCCGCCCATCGAGATCTCGACACCCTCTTTGGCAAGCTTCTTCTTGATGAACTCTGTTCCACGCTTGGTGCGGTAGGTGTACTTGTCGATTGGGTCAGTGAGCGAGTGCAGGATGGCGACCGCAGCCTCGGCGTCCTTCTCCATGTGGACCGGTATGCCCTCGCCCTTCTTCTTGGTAAGCCTGAGTTCCGTAACATATCCGATGCCGGAACCGTCGGTGCGGCTGGCGATAATCGAGGAGCCAAGGGTGAGCATTTTCTCAACCACCTCGCGCGGGTAGCGGGCTTTTATCTCGTTAAGGTCAACCACGCCGCGACGCACGGAGAGCGCCAGGTAGTTCTCGGGGATTCGGTCGCTGATCTCGATGCCGTGTAGCTCGCGTAGCTTCTCCTCGTAGAACTTCACGCACTCCTGAAGGATGGGACCGTAGAACAGCTCGTACTCGTCGGTGACGAAGTGCGTGCTGGTGTTGCGGAATTCGTCCACGACCTCCATGTTGAGCCGCAGCGGGTCGTTCTCGTTGGTGAACACCCTCTTCAGACAGTCGGAGAGCGAGAGTGTTCGGTTGCTGTCGGGGTAGTAGACGGTCTCGTACCCCATCGTGCGGATGATGTATGCCTTCAGCATCAGCTCCCATGCGTTGCACAGGAAGAAGCAGCACCCCTCGGCGTGGTAGCGGATCGTGGGGCGGTTGTAGAGCTCTATTGCGAGCAGGAAAGCCTCTTGTGACTTGTCGAGCAGGCGCTCGCAGGTTGTGGCCTCGATCTCGTTCATGGTGCCCTTTCTGTGGCCGGGCTGACATTATCTCACTGCCGGTGTTGCCTTGCCATAGCGGCGGCGCAAATCGCGCTACAGCAGGCGAGGCGGTCCTAGTAGGTTCGAGTTTCTGTTGGGTGACGGCCGCGGCAAAACAAACTCGACTGAGACAGCTGGCTTGTTCGGCTCTCGCGGCTCTCACGAATGGGCCGCATTTTGGCATCTTAAGGCATGTCCTAACTCCACTCACAGATAGAAACCGTTCAACTGCTCCATGTCGTCGACCTCTTGACAGAATATAGGTATAGACCTATATTTGTACTCATAATGCTGCACTTGTGTCTATTGGAGGTGCCATGCCGTCAGAGGCTCAAAAGAGAGCGGACAGAAAGTACAAGCACGATAAGACGCGCCAACTCTGCTTGCGCTTCTATCCGGCGGAGGCTGAGATGTGGTCGTTCTTATCTGCGCAGGAGAACAAGCAGGGGTTCCTCAAAGGGCTCATCAGCTCCGCGATGGAGTCGGCCCCTAGGGGAAGCGAGACGACCTTGCGTTCGGCGGATATGCGCACGTCAGAACGTGGTGCTACACGTGGTGGGATATCAGCGGATGGTTCCGCTTACAATGGAAGATTGGATACGGTTGGAAGGACGGATTCATAATGATGCAGGTTGACAAGGCTTCGGTCATCCAGCCGGAAACCATATTGGACTTCATCGACGGTACCACCCAGCGCAAGGACACTCCCGAAGAGCGCGTACGCCAAGAGATCCTGAAGTCGCTTGTCCGCGAATATGGTTATAAGAAGGATCAGATTGAGGTCGAGTATTCCATCAAGTTTGGCAGCAACCGCAAGGCCGTGGATGTCGCCATCTGGAAGCCGGGGCAGGTGCACACCCAAGAGGGTATATACATCATCGTGGAGTGCAAAGACCCCAAGACCAAGAGCCGTGGCAAGAAAGACGGCGTTGACCAGATGCACTCCTATGCCTCGGCGTGCATGAACTCTACTTACGGCATGTGGACCAACGGCGACGAGCTGCTGACGTACCGCTATGTCGTAGACAAAACTGGGAAGCGAGTTCCTGATCCCGTCCCAGACCTTCCCCATGCGGGCGGCGAAGTGCCTGATGACGCGCCGAAGTTTGACCAGCTGCGCCCTGCCGCCAGCGACTCGCTTCTTTATTCGTTCCGGCGCTGCCACAACTACATCGCGGGTAATCAAGGCATCCAGAAGGCAGAGGCTTTCCTCGAGCTGCTCAAGATCATCTTCTGCAAGATTCAGGATGAGCGCGACTCGCCATCACCGACCTTCTATATCACGCCAACCGAGCGTCAAGGCGCCACTGGTAAGAAGAGATGCCGCAAGCGCATCGAAAAACTGTTCGAGAGCGTCAAGCAGTCCTACGAGACTATCTTCAAGGGCGACGAGCAGATTGGTCTGACCGATGACGTTCTGGCCTATATCGTCTCTCAACTCCAGATGTACTCGCTGCTTGAGAGCGACGTCGACGTGAAGGGCCATGCCTACGAGACCATCGTGGGCTCGAACCTCCGTGGAGACAAGGGCCAGTTCTTTACGCCACGCAACATGTGCCGGATGATGGTGCGCATGGTCGACCCCGGTGAAGATGACGTTATACTGGACCCGGCTATGGGAACCTGCGGTTTTTTGGTCACCGGCATGAATTACGTGCTCGAAAAGATTGGCGAGTCAGTCGAGGCTAGCGGCCGTAGCAAGGAAGGCAAGAAGCAGGCGCTCGACGGGCGCAAGAAGAACTTCCTCGCACGTCATATTGTCGGCATCGACTTCGACCCCATCCTAGTGCGTGCTTCCAAGATGAACATGGTCATGAACAACGACGGCACGGGACAGCTTTTCCACGCCAACTCGCTCGAACCGTTCTCGTTCTTCTCGCCCGAGCTTCAAAAGGCACTCCGTCTCGACGCACAGGACGTGAAAGAGAACAAGGCGCTGCAGGAGGGGCATGGCGTTACGGCGATCATGACCAACCCTCCCTTCGGCTCCAAAATACCCATCGAGGACCCTGCCATTCTTGAGACCTTCGACCTCGGCCACTCGTGGTCTTACGTCGAGGACGACTTCGAATGGGCGATGGACAGCAAGCTCGTATCGCGTCCGCCCGAGATCCTTTTCATCGAGCGGTGCATTCGCCTGTTGGAGCCCGGCGTTGGCGTGGCAGCCCTCGTCATCCCGAACGGTATTCTGGGCAACCCCGGCCTCGGCTACGTGCGTCAATGGATACTGCGTCATGCGAAGATTCTCGGCTCCATCGACATGCACCCTGATGCCTTCCAGCCTAACGTCGGCGTTCAGACGTCCGTGCTTGTGCTGCGTCGCTGGGACCGCGACGAGGAAGCCTATTGCAAGGATGGCACGTTCCAGGACTACAAGATATTCATGGCCATCTGCGACCACGTTGGCCACGACAAGCGCGGTCAGACCACCTACGTGCGCGACGACGAGGGCTATCCCATCGTGCGCGAGCAGACCACGGCAGTCACCGGCATCGTTGCCTCCGACGAGGAAAGCGAGCACGCCTCGAAGGAGCGCGTGGTCGACGACGAGACGATGGCGATTGCTGATGCCTTCCTTGAGTGGAGGCGAGACCAGTGACAAGCGGCCCTTTGGTGAAGAGCGTTCGCCTGTCCACCATCCTCGGAGGCGACACGCGGCTTGAGGCATCGACCTACCTGCGCGACGGGTACGGATTTGTGCGCCTTGCCAACCAGTGCAAGAACCACGTGAGGCTGGGCGACCTCGCCGACATTTGGCAGCCGAGCAGGCTGACAGGATATACCATGCCTGATGGCAAGGGACTGCCTTTCTTTACGGCGGGGCAAGTTTTCGAGGACTTTCCAAGGGTGCGCAAATGGTTAGCCGCGCCGTTCGTCCCGCAGGCGGACACCCGATACGTCAAGCAAGACTGGCTGCTACTCTCGTGCTCTGGCGTTGTTGGCAACATTACCGCAGTGTACCCACATCACCTGGACAAGATCATCACACACGATCTGCTGCGCATTGTCCCCAAGGACGCAAACGAATACGGCTGGCTTTACGCCTACATGAAGACCAATTTCTTTAAGCAGATTGCGCAGGCCGCACAGTATGGCCACATGATCAAACACATTGAGGTATCGCATGCAAGCGAATTCCCGATTATCATGCCCGAAAATGACGTTCGCAAGACCATAGGCGAAACCGCTAGGCGGGCGGTACTGCTGAGGTCGAAATCTTGGAAGATGCGCGATGAGGCATTCTCGACACTCGAGAAACACGTAGGCGCATGCCGTGACAGCGCGACGCAATCGCAGACTGCCAATCAGGGCGAGGTTAGCCTTGCTGCCATATTGCAGAACAGATTAAGGCTTGACGCGGATAGCTTTGTCGGTGCCATCAAAGACGTCGACGAGCTAATTAACGCCTGTGATTGGGACTACCTTGGCAATTTGACCAGCGATGTAGTAGAACCTACGCGTTTCAAACGGTTCTATGGAGAGTCGGATGTACCTTTCGTTGGCATTTCTGAGTTGTTCGATGTCAACGCCCAGCCTACCAAACACGTCTATCCCAAGCTCATCAAGGGCTATCAACAGTTCATGCTTGAACCGGGCACACTTGTGATGGCACGCTCGGGACAGAAATACGGAATACTCGGGCGTGTTCTTAAGATCAACGAGAATCATCGGGGCATGATGGGCAGCGATCACTTGACGAGAATCTACCCCGATGAAGCGAAACTGCGCTCAGGATATCTTCTTGCGTTCCTGAACGACCCGCTTATCGGAAGGCCGTCCGTCATTCGGCATGCGTTTGGCACTTCAATCCCAGAGCTTGCGCCTACCGATATCAAGCGAATCAGAATTCCCCGGCTCGGAGATGCCAACGAGAAATCTATTGCCGACCTGATGGACGAGTCAGTGAGGATGTCAGCAGAGGCAGATAGACTTGAAAATGAAGCGACACGGTTGGCGCAAGAACAAATCGACCTGGCTATAGCTCAGCTCTCAGATGACAAGTGAATCGCGTACGCGCGTTAGCAGTACAAATAGTTAAGGAGACGACTGGTGGCAGGCTCAACCTACACACCGATACCGCTAGCAATCGGCAACATTCTGAAGGACGTACTCACGGGCAAGATCGGTTTGCCTGACCTACAGCGACCGTTCGTGTGGAAGAACGACAAGGTGCGCGACCTGCTCGACTCCATGCTCAAGGGCTACCCTATCGGCTACATCATGCTGTGGGAAGCTCCCGGCGACACCGATGACAAGACAGCCTTCATCGGTACTGGAGAGAAAGCGTACAAAGCGCCTAAGGAGCTCGTCATCGACGGCCAGCAACGCCTGACTGCACTCCTTAGCGTGTTCTACGGCGAGAAGGTGAAGGACAAGAGCTACCGCGAGCGCGTCATCCGCATTGCCTACGACCCGATTGGACGGGTGTTCAAGAACGCCGATGCCGCCACCGACCGCGACCCGCGGTACGTCTCATCTGTCACCGAGGTGTTCCAGGCCGACCGCGACAAGACCTACTACGACTACCTGGACGCATTCTACGAGAAGATCAACGAGTCGAACGCGAAGAAAGGCGAGGAACCCATAAGCAACGAGGAGAAATACGCTATCCGCCGCGGCTTCGACGACCTGCTGGCGCTCGAGAACTACATCACGCCGACGCTCTCCATCACAAGCCAGGCTGACGAGGAGATGGTTGCCGACATCTTCGTGCGCGTAAACTCGAAGGGCCAGGCACTCGGCCAGGACGACTTCATCATGACTTTGCTATCCGTGTATGAACCGGAGATGCGCGAGCGTATCGAGGCTTTCTGCGCTGACAGCCACGTGGCCGCTCAGGGCACATCGTACAACCCGCTAATCACGGTATCGCCTACGCACATCATCCGCACGACTGTCGGTCTCGGCTTCAAGCGTGGACGGCTGCGCTACGCCTACCAGATCATGCGCGGCCGCGACCTCAAGACCAAGGAGACGAGTGCCAAGACACGTTCCGAAAACTTCGAGACGTTCGGCAGCGCGCTGGACAAAGTGCTCGACCTGAACAACTGGCACGCCTACATCAACATCCTCGCTCAAGCGGGCTACATCAGCTCGACGCAGGTGACCTCCGCAAACGCGCTCTTCTTCTGCTACGCCTTCTACCTCATCGGCAAGTACGAGTTCAAGATGGAGACGCTGCAGCTACAGAAGCTTACCCGCCGATGGTTCTACGCCTCGGCGCTTACAGCGTTCTACGTGGGCTCATTTGAGTCGGACTTCGAGCGGCAACTGAACGATGTCTCCACCTTGAATACCGCTGATGAATACGTCTCCTACTTCGAGCGCGAGATCGGCGCGATGCTCACCGACGACTACTTCCGCGTGACGCTGCCGCTGAACTACGACGCCAACGAGGCTACCGGCCCATCGTGGCAGGGCTTCGTAGCCGCTCAGATTGTCCTCGGTGTGAAAGTGCTGTTCTCCACAGCCCCACTCGCGCAACTGCTCACCATGGGGTCCTCTGGCAAGAAAAACGCGCTTGACAAGCACCACCTGTTCCCCGATCACTATCTCAAGGAACAGGGTTACTTCTCGAACCGCAGCAACAGGGCGAACTTTACCTACTTGGATTACCAAAACAACATCTACATCCAAGACGATGCGCCGGAAGACTATGTGCCACGCTACCGCGATGCGCTCGGCGAGGATGAATTCAAGCGGTGTTGCCGCGAGCATGCGCTTCCTGAGGGCTTCGAGAGCATGGATTACGAGGAGTTCCTGGCACAGCGTCGCGTGCTGATGGCGCAGCTGGTGAAGGATGGATTCGAGAAGCTGTAAGAGTAGGTAAGGAAAGATAAGAGAAAGCCGGCTCGCAATCGACCGTCTGGGGTGGCGGAGTTAGTCGTTTACGTCTGGTAAAGCGTATACTATTACTTTCAGCCCGCGAATGAGGGTTGCCGAAACGGAAGGAGGAGGCTTGATTCCAGAACTACAGGAAATCGGCGCGCTTCGCAAAGTCCTTCCATACGGAAGATATTTGACGACTATGGAAGAGCTGGAAAAAACGTATGCACCGATCGACGACGCAAACCGTCGAGCGATTTGGCGTGCGTTTCAGGAGGTAACTTCAGTCGTCCGGCAAGCGTATGGCAAGTTGGCGGCCATATGGCTTGGCGGGAGCTTCATCACGTCTGAGGAACAACCTCATGATATCGATGTCGTCTATCTAGTTGATGAAAACAGCTACTGCAAGGCCATCGCTGATCCACGTGGCCAATTTGTGACTCAGGTGCTTCTTAGAAGGAACCCCGTAACGGACAAACTCAACTCTTTGGTCGATGCGTATCTGTTCCCTGTGCCGCCGACAGCCATCGATAACAACTACAACTACTCGGCAGCAAGGGGATACTGGGATCAGTTTTGGTCAAAGGCGCGATATGAAGAGGGAGACAGCCGTTGGCTCTACCCAGCAGCAGGTTATCTGGAGGTGATGATTGATGGCTACGACAACTAACCTCGACGACTATCTGGCATCGCTGGGATTTGACTCAGAAGCCACCTATGACGTTCCAGAGAACCCAGCCGACGCTGCGTTGGCCGGCGTCGCCGCTTTCGTGCGAGAGCATAGTCCGGAACAGGAACCGGCATCGACCGGTGTCATACATATCACCGGGCCATCCATTTTGGGAAACGCTGCGCCGGTAAAAGCGGTAGGAAACCTTCTGACTTCAATCCAGAGCACGGTAGACGCAATAGGGGCATCGCTTTTAGGCAATCGGTCTGCCGGAGGAATGATTCCGACAGCCATTACTGGGCGAACTGAGATGTCGCTCATTGCGAGCCCTATGCCCGGATCTGTCGTCATACAAGTCGCACCCTCCCTGGCGCGCATGGATGACCTATACCCAGAAGGACCTGGCTTGTTCGATATCGAAGAAGAGCTCGATGCAAAGCCGCTGGCAGACCAAGCGTTTATTGAGTTCTCAACGTTAATCGGAGAACTGAGGGAGGACGACCCGGACGACTCTCAGTTTGTCGACCACCTCACAGATCTCGGCCCACGCGTCGCTACCGCAATGAAGCATTTCTGCGAATCTGTGGATAAGGGGGTTCTTGACCTTGAGTTCGAGTGGACGGAACCAAGCAAGAAAACCGAAACGGCAAGCATCACGCACAGCCATGCCGAGCGAGCTGCAAAAGTAATCGCGAGCGCGAACATAGAAAACGAAGAGATTACCATCGAAGGCGTACTCTTGACCGTCACCCAGTCTACCAAGGACAAGCTTCGTATTCTCGAAGACGACGGCCGCGAAATTGTTGTCGCCATCGGTGATATTTCGCCCGCCTCAACGTATCCACTTCATACCGGAGAAAGGGTACGCGTGCTGGCTGAAAAACGCGTGAGTCACAGACCTGGGGGGAAGCGTAGCGAAAAGCTTGTTGGCAAGGCAGTCGAGCCCGTAGCCAAGTTGGGCGACTAACAGTTAAACAATCCACTTTGTGACGGCCCCTTAGCCTTGTAGCAGGTTAAGGGGCCGAACTGCTTTGTCGGCCATGACTCGAAAGGTGGCCGGCATGGCAGGTGATAACCATGGCATCGAGAAGACGCAAGACGCGCAAGCCCAGGAAGACCTGGTAACGTATAATTCTTTGCGCACTTTGAAAGCTGAACACGCCCAGAAAAGAGA
>OIXV01000144.1_pt1 | contig 69463 bp, 60 predicted proteins | sample 1587771 | NCBI WGS metagenome assembly OIXV01 (sample SAMEA3888893, study PRJEB22519) | human gut metagenome | biome: human gut; feature: human-associated habitat; material: faeces | place: Denmark | collected 2010
TGGCAAGGCCCTTGAAGTAGATGCCGCGCGTGCGCTCGATCGCCGCAAGCGCGAAGCCCGCGAGCGACCAGAAGAACAAAAACGTGCCCGCCACCATGAGCGCCGTGGCCCGCCAGAACCCTTCGTCGAACTGCATGAGGCCGTTGTCGACGAGCGCAACGTACGACCACGCGATCACGGCGACGGCCGCGAGGAAGCCGACGAGGCTGATCCAGGGGTTGCGCACGCGGAAGCGCGCGTTCTTCGAGCGGGCCGACAAGAGGTCGATGAGCTTGTAGCGCCGGATGGACAGCGTGTTGAACAGCCCCGTCACGGCGAAGATGAGCACGAAGTACCCCAGCGTCAGCAGGAAGGCGTTGGTCGAGAACACGAATCGGTACTGTTCCATCTGGATGTTGAACAGCCCCGCCGTGACGAACGACAGCCCTTGCGACAACGCGAAGCCCAAGGCCAGGCCCACGCCCAGCGAAACGAGGCCCACCGCCACCGTCTCCAGAAGCACGATGACCGACACGCTGGACGGGTTCATGCCCAGCATGAGGTAGGTGCCGAACTCCTGCTTGCGTCGGCGGATGAGGAACCCGTTCGCGTACAGCACGAGAAAGCCCAGCACGCAGGCGATGACCACGCTGAACATCCCCAACATCTGACCGGTCATCTCGAACACGCTGGCCGTGGCGGTATCCTCGAGGTCGAACAGGATGGACTGGCCGGTCACCGAGTTGAACGCGTAGAACACCGCCACGCCGAACACGAGCGTGACGCCCATCGTCACCTACGGCGATTACACCACCGCGACGAGCACCGTTTCCGCCGCCGCCAAGCGGCTGGAGGAGCAGGGCCTGCGTGTGGTCGCGGGCATCAACGGCGACTACTACGATACGCTCAACGGCGCGCCGCTCGGCACGGTGATGACCGATGGCGTGCTGCGCGTCGCCTCCGCGAGCAACTATGCCGTCGGCTTCCGCGCGGACGGCACAGCCATCCTCGGCGCTCCGGCGCTGGCAATGCAGGTCAAGAGCGCCAACACGTCCTTTTCCATTGCCGCCGTCAATCAGGTGCGCTACTCCTACGGCGGCATCTACCTCTACACCTACGATTTCAACGCCCGCCGCTCCACCGGCACCAACGCCGCGGGCTATGATGTGGTCTGCTCGGCGGTCGACGGCCGCCTGAGCATCGGCGAAACGCTGACGCTCACCGTGGACGAGATCCTGCCCGAGGCCACCGACACCGCCGTGCCCGAGGGCAAATACGTCCTGACGGCGAACCTCCTCTCCGGCGAGGAGAACCTTGCTCTGCTGCGCGCGCTCGCGGTCGGCGACACGCTGACCGTCACCGTCCGCGCGGCGGACGAGGGCTGGAACGACGTGGACTACATGATCGGCGCGCTCTATCAGCTTGTCGAAAACGGCCAGGTCTGCTCGGGCCTTTTGAACGGCAGCGCTCCGCGCACGGCCATCGGCCTGAAAAGCAACGGCTCGCTCGTGCTCTACACCATCGACGGCCGTCAGAGCGGCTACTCCATCGGCGCGACGCTGACGCAGGTCGCCCAGCGCATGGTGGAGCTCGGATGCGTGACGGCGATGAGTCTGGACGGCGGCGGCTCGACCGCGATGGTCGCGACGAGCCCTGACAGCACGACGGCGACGCTCGTGGACAAACCCTCGGGCGGCAGGGAGCGCGCGGTGACGAATCACATCTTCCTCGTGGCGAACAGCCAGCCGACGAACATCGTGGGTCACGTGTATCTTGAAAGCGAGAGCACGCGCGTGCTCCCGAACGCGCAGGTGAAGCTCACCGCGACGGCGCTCGACACGAACTATATCCCCATGGCAAATTCCAATGTCTCCCTGCGCGCGGATAAGGGCACCATTGACGGCAATGTCCTGACCGCGCCCGCCTCCGGCACCGTGACGGTGACGGCGAACGCGGGCGGCGCGAGCGCGCAGACGAAGATCGATGTCATCACGCAGCCCGACAGCATCAGCGTCAAGCAGAACGGCAAGGCCGTGACCTCCATCACGCTGAGCGCGGGCGAAAAGGCGGAGCTCTCCGCCTCGGCGATGTATCGCCATCTGCCGGTGCTCGGCGACAACAAGGGCTTTGCCTGGACCGTGCAGGGCAATGTCGGCACGATCGAAAATGGCGTCTTCACGGCGTCCGGCAGCATCGGCAGCGGCAGCGTGACGGCGAGCCTCGGCACTGTGTCGGTCACCATCCCCGTGACGGTGACGGCGCGCGCCCTGCGCACGCTCGACGGCTTTGAGTCCGAATTCAGCACAACGACCGGCACGCGTGCGATGCTCGCGCGCAGCACGGATATGACGCGCGTGCACAACGGCTATGCCTCCGCGCGCCTTGACTACGCGACCAGCAGCGAGGGCAGTGCCTCTATCGGTCTGAACTATGCCATCCCCTCGAACTATGACCAGCTCAACCTCTGGGTCTACGGTGACTTGAGCGGCGCGCAGCTCATGCTGACGACGGATGTCGGCTATGTGGACCTCGGCACGCTGAACTTCTCCGGCTGGAAGCTCCTGACGGCGAAGCTCGGCACGGCTACGGCCGTGACGGGGCTGACGGTCTCGTCGGCGTCCGACCTCATCAGCGCGATCTACCTTGACCAGCTCGTGCTGTCCTACGGCGGCCTGACCGACACGGCCGCGCCGGTCATCTCCCTGAAGTATGACGCGGACAGCAACACCGTGACTGGCACGGTGAAGGACGATATCGACGGCGCGGCCATCCCGACCCTCCGCGTGACCTACGACGGCAAGAGCTATACGTCCTACACCTACAGCCAGTCGAGCGGCGCGCTGAGCATTTCTCTTCCCGCCGCTGACGGCGCGCAGCACCGCGTGAATGTGGTCGCGGGCGACGCGAGCGGCAACCTGAGCCGCGCGGGCGTGAACGCCGGCACGTCGAGCACGACGCCCGCCTTCAACGACATGAAGGACCACTGGGCAAACGACGCGGTCGCGTATCTCAAACGCAGCAGCATTTCGAACGGCTCGGACGGCAACTTCCTACCCGACACGAACATCAGCCGCCAGGAATTCGCGGTGCTGCTTGCACGCTATCTCGGCTCTTCGCAGGATCATTCCTCCGTGCAGCTCCCGTTTGCCGATACGAACGAGATCGCGTCCTGGGCGATGAACGGCGCGAAGGCGATGTACTCGCTCGGTATCATCAAGGGCAGCTCCGATGGCTCGGGCAAGCTCTACTTCAACCCCACGGCCAGTGTGAGCCGCCAGGAGGCAGTGACGATGCTCGGCCGCCTGACGGAAAAGGGCTATGCCGAGGGAACGCTCAAGTTCACCGACAACGCAGCCATCCAGTCGTGGTCGGCGGAGTATGTGAGCACGCTCAGCACGATGGGGATCCTTACGGGCTTTAGCGACGGCAGCTTCCGCCCCGATGCGCCGATGACAAGAGCGCAGGTGGCGACAGTCTTATACAAGTTCTAAAACGAAAGGGAACGGCCTTGCCGTTCCCTTTCGTTTTAGAGGGAGATCGCACTCTGCTTCGTGCCTTGCCGCCTGTGGGGCGGCTGCGACACGCGCAGAGCGAGAAGTGTAGATCGCCACGCACGTGTCGCGGTGATTTACGATCAAAATTATTTCGCGTCTGCGGACGCGAAAGTCTGCGACGCTTGGGTGCGGTGGGCTGTTTCGCGCCCGCAGGGCGCGAAATGCGCCGGGGGAGTGCGTGCAGCGCTGTTTTGCGCTCGAAGAGCGCAAAATGCGTGTCCGGTGGAGGTTTTCATTTTGACGAGAGGCGGATAGGACGTTTGGCAGGCGCTTTTTTGCGGAAAATCGACAAAAAGGGCTACCTTTTTTGAATGCTGCGTGATATGATACTTTAAAATAGGCATCAAAGCGCGAAAGGAGGGCGAAGGCATGAGAAAAATGACGGCGGCGCTGGTGACCGGTATACTGGCGCTGGCGCTTTCAGGCTGTATGTTCACGACGCCGGAGGCCTCGCTCTACCGGCTGCCGAAGCTCGCGGGCGAGTACGAATCGCTCGAAGCGCAGATCGACACGCTGCTCTCCATGGGCGGGGAATACGCCGCGCCAACGTCCGGCAGTAACCTGCAAAGCGTGCAGATGATCGACCTCGACGGCGACGGCGTGGAAGAGGCTGTGGCGTTCTTCCGCTTTCCGAACGACGAAAAGCCGATGAAAATATACATCTTCAAGGCTGACGGCGACAGCTATGAGCAGTATGCGTGCATTGAGGGAACGTCGAGCCTCATCTACAGCGTGAACTACGCAGACCTTGACGGCGACGGCCTGCGGGAGATCCTCGTCGGCTACCGCAGCAGCTCGGATGTGCAGGGCCTTTCCATCTATCCGATGACGGCGGGAACACCGGAGACGCTGCTCATCACGGGCTACTCGCGCTACGCGAATCTCGACATGGATAGTGATGGGAAGCAGGAGCTTCTCATCATTTGCAGCGATGAAGAGAGCGCGGGCCGCGTGGACTACTACGACTGGGACGAGGGTGTGCTCGGCATGAAGTATTCGATGCGCCTGTCGCTCGCCGTGGCAGAGCTGGACCGGCTCACGGCCGGGACGCTTTCGGGCGGCGAGAGCGCTCTGTTCGTCACAGGCGTGACGGCGGAAAACCAGACGGTGACCGATGTGCTGGCGCTGCGCAGCGGACGGCTGCAGAATATCGCCCTCGGCGCGGACGGCAATCAGATGCCTTCGCTGACGGCGTTTCTGGGCCTTTTCCCGCGCGACGAGAACGGCGACGGCGTGACTGAGGTGCCCGCGGCGCGCGAGATGCAGTGCTTCGATGAAGAGGGCGAGCGGCAGTATTACGTTGTCTGGCGGCAGTACAGCGCGGACGGCACGGCGGCGGATGTGCAGAGCTGCTACCACGATGTGGAGGACGGCTGGAACCTGAGGCTTCCGGAGGAATGGAGCAAGGAGAAGCTCGCGGCCGAGCGCACGGTCGGCGCAGATGAGACGGCCGTCTCCTTCTATCGCATGGACGCGGACGGCACGCGCGAAAAGCTCTTGACGATCTACCGCTTGACGGGCGATATGAGAGAAGAGCTCGGGAGCATCGGCGACCGCTTCGCGCTCACGCGCCAGGTCGAGGCGGTGTACGCCGCAGAGATCGGCGAGACGTGGAACGTGCAGCTCACCGAGCAGTCGCTGCGCGAGCGTTTCTCGCTCATCATGGCCGAATGGATGATGGGCGATAACTGAGAAGAGGGGGCAGGATATGAAAAAAGTGCTGGTGCTGGAGGACGAAGCCAGTATCCGTAGTTTTATCGTCATCAATTTACAGCGCGCGGGTTACGAGGTCGTGGAGGCCGCGTGCGGTGAGGAAGCGCTGCAAAAATTGCAGGATAACCCCGACACGAGGCTTTGCCTGCTGGACATCATGCTGCCCGATATCGACGGGTTCGAGGTCTGTAGGCGTATCCGTATGTCCAACTCCCAGATCGGCATCATCATGCTGACGGCGCGCGCGCAGGAGATGGATAAGGTGACGGGGCTCATGACCGGTGCGGACGACTATGTGACCAAGCCCTTTTCTCCCGTCGAGCTGACGGCGCGCGTGGATGCGCTGCTGCGCCGTATGGGCGAGGGCGCGCCGACCGCGCGCTCGGGCGAGCTCTATCAGCCGCCGTTCCTGCTGAACATGACGAACCGCACGCTTGAGAAAAACGGCGAGCGGGTGAAGCTGACGCAGCTTGAATACTCCATCATGAAGCTCTTTATGGAAAACCGCGGCAAGGCCCTTGCGCGCGAGGAGATCCTCGATGCGGTGTGGGGCAAGGGGTATTTTGGCGAGCTGAAGATCGTGGACGTGAATGTGCGCCGCCTGAGACTGAAGATCGAGGACGACGCGCAGGAGCCGAAGTACATCTCGACCGTGTGGGGCTTTGGCTATAAATGGAACGTGTGAGCGCGGAAAAGAGCGAAAAGGGGGGGAGCGCCGTGCCGGAGAACAGAAAAAGCTTCGTTTCGGCACTGCACATCCGCGGCCTTCGCGAGCGCTGGCTCTTCAGTGCCGCGCTGCCCATTTTGCTGCTGCTGGTGCTGGCGGTGGCGATGTTCAGCATCGGCGTGCAGGAATACTACTATAACGCGATGCGCTCGGGCCTTGAGAGCCGGGCACGCATCGCGGCGGAGACCTTTTCGGGCTACGGCGTGAAGAGCTACAGCGAGTATTACCGCCTTGCCTCCTACTCGGCCGAGACCTTTGAGGAGAAGGACACGATCGAGCTGCAGTTCATCAACACGAACGGGCGCGTGCAGGTCTCGTCCTACGGGCTGACGGCGGGCACGCTGCCCGGCACGAGCGACATTGACGAGGCTGTCGGCGGCGAGATGGCGTTCTATCAGGGGCGCGACCCGCAGACGGGGGAGAATATCCTCGCGGTGTCATACCCGCTGTACTTCAATTCCCGCGTCGTGGGCGTGCTGCGGTATGTGACATCGCTGCGCGAGGCGCAGCACCGGGTGCTGATGGATTCGCTGCTCGCATCGGCCGCGGCGCTCGTGTGCATGGTGCTCATCGCGGCGTCGAACGCCATCTTCATCAACAATGTCGTCGAGCCCGTCGCCGTCGTGAGCGACGCGGCACGGCGTATCTCGGGCGGCAGCTACGGCATCATGATCGAAAACCGCTACCGCGACGAGCTCGGCGAGCTGGTCGACAACATCAACGATATGTCGATGAAGATCAGCCAGGCCGAAAAGATACAGCAGGAGTTCATCTCGTCGGTCTCCCACGAGCTGCGAACGCCGCTCACGGCCATCAGCGGCTGGGCGGAGACGCTGAGTGTGGACCCCGGCAGCAACCTGGAGCAGACCAAGCGCGGCCTCGGTATTATTTTGAAGGAATCGCGCCGCCTCACCACGATGGTCGAGGAGCTGCTCGAATTCACCAAGATGCAGGACGGGCGCTTCACGCTGCGCGTGGAGAGCGTAGACCTTGCCAGCGAGCTCGAGGATGCGGTCTACACGTATTTTGAGCTTTTTAGGCAGGAGGGCATCGAGGTCTGCTACACAGGTCCCGACGACGATATCCCGCCCATCGTGGCGGACAGCGAGCGCATGAAGCAGGTCTTCTGTAATGTGCTCGATAATGCCGCCAAGCACGGCGGCAGCGGCAAGCGCATCGACGTGAGCGCCGCGCGCGAGGGGAACAGTTTCGTTATCCGCGTGCGCGACTACGGCCCCGGCATCCCGGAGGCGGAGCTGCCGTTCGTGAAGCAGAAGTTCTACAAGGGCTCGTCCAAGGCACGCGGCAGCGGCATCGGCCTTGCTGTGTGCGACGAGATCGTGCACCTGCACGGCGGCACGTTCGACATCGCGAACGCCGACGGCGGCGGTGCAGTCGTGACCATCGCACTGCCGATACAGTAAGAAGAATAGAACGGGTGTTGCATTTTTGAAATGCCCGTGGTAAGATATCGCATAGAAAAAGGAGAACCGTTCATGGCAAAAGAAAATGTGCCCGCACCGAAGTTCCGCACGAGCATCGGCGGTCAGGCATTGATCGAAGGTATTCTGATGCGCGGACCCGGCAAGCAGGCCATCGTCGTCCGCTCGCCGGAGGGCCTTGTGGAAAAGGTCGAGGAGCTGACGCTCGTGCGCGATAAGTATCCCATTCTGGGCCTGCCCGTCATCCGCGGTGCGGTGACATTCGTCGACTCGATGGTCAAGGGCGTCAAGGCGCTGATGTTCTCGGCAGATTACTTCCCCGATGAGGACCTTGCCGAGCCGAGCAAGTTCGACCAGTGGCTTGAAAAGAAGTTCGGCAGTGAGAAAATGTCGAAGTTCATCACGGCCCTTGCGGTCGTGCTGTCGCTGGGGCTGACGATCCTGCTCTTTTTCCTGCTGCCGACATTTCTGGCAGGGTTCATCGACCCGTTCATCAAGAGCGTGACCATCCACAATCTGATCGAATCCATCATCAAGCTCATCATCTTTTTCGGATATTTGCTGCTCTGCTCCAAGCAGAAGGACATTTACCGCGTGTTCCAGTACCACGGGGCAGAGCACAAGACCATCTTCTGCTATGAGGCGGGCCTGCCGCTGACGGTGGAGAACTGCCGCATCCAGCCGCGCCACCATCCGCGCTGCGGCACGAGCTTCCTCTTCGTGGTCGTGGTCGTGTCCATCCTCGTTTCGAGCGTCGTGTTCAGCTTTGTCGAGTGGCGCAACATCTGGGTGCGCATGGGGTTGCACCTGCTGCTGCTCATCCCCATCGTGGGCGTTTCCTATGAGTTCAACCGCTACGTCGGCGGACACGACAACAAGGTGACGCGCTTTTTGGCGCGTCCGGGCCTGTGGCTGCAGAACTTCACCACCAACGAGCCCGACGACAGTATGCTCGAGGTCGCGATCCGCGCGCTCGAGCTGGTCATTCCCGAAGAAAAAGGCAAGGATGCGTGGTAGAGATGGCGACGACATACAATAACCTTTATCTGGACCTGCGCGCGGAGCTCAAGCGCGCGGGCGACGAGGAGGCAACGCAGTCGGCGCGCGAGCTCGTCTGCGCCGCGGCGGCAAAAACGCGAGAGGAATTCGTGCGCGACGGCTCTCTTTACGCCTCGCCCGAGGTGGAGAAGAGTGCGCGCGAGCTCGTCAAGCGCCACTTGGCGGGCGAGCCGGTGGCCTACCTCATCGGCGAGTGGGAGTTCTACGGTCTGCCGTTCGACATTTCGCCCGCGGTGCTCATCCCGCGCCCCGACACCGAGGTGCTGGCGACGAAGCTCATCGACGCGGCGCGCGGCGCCGGGGCCTGCCGCATCCTCGACCTCTGCGCGGGCAGCGGCTGCATCGGCCTTGCCGCGGCGGCGAATCTGCCGAACGCGCGTGTGCTGCTCGGCGAGCTTGACGACGAGGCGCTGAAAATTTGCCGCCAGAACATCCGCCGCAGCAATCTGACGGGCCGCGTGACGAGCATGAAGCTCGACGCGCGCGAAAAGCCGACGCGCAGCCTCGGCGAGTTCAACTTCCTTGTGAGCAACCCGCCCTACATCCCGAGCGCAGACATCGACACGCTCGACGTCTCTGTGCGCGAGCACGAGCCGCGTCTCGCGCTCGACGGCGGCGAGGACGGGCTAGACTTTTACCGCGTCATCTGCGAAAAATGGCGCGACGCGCTCGCGCCCGAGGGGATGCTCTTTTTCGAGGTCGGCATCGGGCAGGCGGACCAAGTGCTGCGCATCATGCGCACGAACGGCTTTGGCGACATTCAGATCGTCAAGGACCTCAACAATATCCCCCGCGTGGTATACGGCACGCTGTGCGAGCACATCTGAAAAGCAAAATAGTTTGACATAAAGTTACGGGAGGAAAGCGAATATGGCAGAAAAGTCTCAGACGAAGGCGGCCGCCGCAATGGCCGACGATAAGAAGCGGGCCATTGAAACGGCGATGCAGCAGATCGAGCGCACCTACGGCAAGGGTTCGATCATGCGCTTTGGCGACAATACCGTGAGCAATGTGGAGGCCATCTCCACGGGCTCGCTCGCGCTCGACTTGGCGCTCGGCATCGGAGGCCTGCCCAAGGGCCGTATCATCGAAATTTACGGGCCTGAATCCTCCGGTAAGACGACGCTGGCGCTGCACGTGCTCGCGCAGGCGCAGAAGGCGGGCGGCGAGGTCGCGTTCATCGACGCCGAGCACGCGCTCGACATCACCTATGCCCGCGCGCTTGGCGTCAAGGTCGAGGATATGCTCGTCTCCCAGCCCGATACCGGCGAGCAGGCGCTCGAGATCACCGAGGCGCTCGTGCGCTCCGGCGCGATCGACGTCATCGTGGTCGACTCCGTCGCGGCGCTCGTGCCGCGCGCGGAAATTGAGGGCGAGATGGGCGACAGCTTTGTCGGCCTGCACGCGAGACTCATGTCTCAGGCGCTGCGCAAACTGACCGGCGCGGTCGGTAAGACGAACACCATCGTCATTTTCATCAACCAGCTTCGCGAAAAGGTCGGCGTGATGTACGGCAACCCCGAGGTCACGACCGGCGGCCGCGCGCTCAAGTTCTATTCGAGCGTGCGTATCGATGTGCGCCGCATCGAGGCGCTGAAAAACGGCAGCGAGATCATCGGCAACCGCACGCGCGCCAAGGTCGTGAAGAACAAGATGGCGCCCCCGTTCCGCGAGGCGGAGTTCGACATCATGTACGGCGAGGGCATCTCGCTCATCGGCGAGCTCATCGACCTCGGCGTGAAGCTCGGATTGGTGCAGAAGAGCGGCTCGTGGTACTCGATGGGCGAAACGCGCATCGGTCAGGGACGCGACGCGGCCAAGCAGTACCTCAAAAATAACCCCGAGATCGCGGATAACCTTGAAGCGGAGATCCGTCGCAACTTTGATAAGCTGATGACGGGCCAGTCCCGCGTGGCGGCGAAGGCCGCGGGCCGCGCCGTGGATGTCAGCGCCGACGATTTCAAGGATGAAGATTGAGAAGATCGAACGATCGAAGCATAAGCAGGAGCGCGTTCTCGTGTATCTGGAGGGGGGAGACCTCCTCCAGGTCACCGAGAGCGAGCTTCTGCGTTTCGGTTTATCGATAGGGCTGGACATTGATGATGGGACTGTGGTAGAATTGCAGCAGTCCGGCGCGCGGAGCGAAACGCGCGTGCGCGCGGCGAACATGATCTCATCCCGTCCGCTGTCGAGGAAAGAGCTTTCGAAAAAGCTCAGGGAAAAGGGCGCGGTCGAGGCCGACGCCGAATCGGCGTGCGACTGGCTCGAGGAGATCGGCGCGCTCAACGACGCGGAGTACGCCGCGATGCTCGTGCGCCATTACGGCGGCATGGGTTACGGCGAGGCGAAGATTCGCGACGAGCTCTACCGGCGCGGCGTGCCGCGCGAGCTGTGGGAGGACGCGCTGTCGCAGTCGCCCGACGCGCAGGAGGCCATTATGTGCGTCATCGCGCAGAAGACAAAGGGCCGCGTGCTCGATGAAAAGGGGCGCAAGCGACTGTCTGATATGCTGCTGCGGCGGGGCTTTGCGTGGCGCGATGTGCGCGCAGCGCTCGCCCAGATCAGCGAAAATATGACAGAATTCGATTACGAAGAGTAGTCGTTCGAGATATTTCTACAATTAGTTACATTCGGGAGAGGTTTTATGCCTTATAACATTTCATTCATTTCTCTTGGCTGTGCCAAAAACCAGGTGAACTGCGAGCAGATGATGGCCACGGTACAGGCCGCGGGCCATGCAGTGCAGCTCTCGCCCGAGGGGGCGGACGTGGCCGTGGTCAACACCTGCGGCTTTCTGGCCTCTGCCTGCGAGGAGGCCATCGATAATATCTTAGAGATGGCGGAGCTCAAAAAAGAGGGCAAGCTCAAAAAGATCATCGTCACCGGCTGCATGGCGCAGCGCTACAAGGACGATGTGCTCCATGAGCTGCCCGAGGTCGACGCGGTGCTCGGCACCGGCAGCTACGGCGAGATCGCCCGCGCGGTCGACGAGGTCATGGCGCCCGGCGGCCTGCGCCCCTGCTACATGGGCGATATCCAGAACTGCGCGCAGGGCGGCGCGCGCATTTTGTCCACGCCGTCGTGGTATGCGTATCTGCGTATTGCCGAGGGCTGCGACAACTGCTGTGCCTACTGCGTCATTCCGCGCCTGCGCGGCCGTTACCGCAGCCGCCCGATGAACGAACTTCTGGACGAGGCGAGCGAGCTTGCGTCCGCGGGCGTGAAGGAACTCATCGTCATCGCGCAGGATATCACGCGCTACGGCACGGACTTAAACGGCGAGCATCAGCTGGCTGCTCTCCTGCGCGAGCTGTGTAAGCTCGATTTCCACTGGATCCGGCTCCACTACCTCTATCCCGACGACATTACCGATGAGCTCATCGATACCATCGCGCAGGAAGAGAAGATCGTGCCCTATCTCGATATCCCCATTCAGCACTGCAACGACGCCATTTTGAAGGCGATGAACCGCCGCGACACGAAAGAGAGCATCCGCAAGGTTTTCCACGACCTGCGCGCGCGCATCCCGGGCCTTGTGCTGCGGACGTCGATCATAGCCGGTCTTCCCGGCGAGGGGGAGAAGGAGTTCGAAGAGCTCTGCGACTTCCTGCGCGAAGAGAAGATCGAGCGCGCGGGCGTGTTCCCGTTCTCGCCCGAGGAGGGGACGAAGGCCGCGACGATGGAGCACGTTCCGATGGAGGAGGCCCAACGCCGCACGGAGCTTCTGGTCGACGTGCAGAGCGATATCATCGACGCATACAACGACTCCGTCCTCGGCGACGTGCGCGAGGTGCTGTGCGAGGGCTGGAGCGAGGAAGCGCAGTCCTATGTCGGCCGCAGCTACGCCGAATCCGTGGATATCGACGGAAAGATCTACTTTTCCGCAGAACGTGATATCATGGCAGGCGAGTTCGTCAACGTCCGCCTGACCGGCACGATGGACGGCGAGCTGACCGGCGAAGCGGTCGAATAAGTAAATGCCCTGCGAGGCAGGAGGAAAGAGAGATATGACAACTGCAAACAAATTAACGATCATGCGCATTGCGCTGATCCCTGTATTCTTAGTGGTGCTGTACCTGGACTTCGCGGGTGCGAGATGGTGGGCGCTTGGTATTTTCATTGTCGCGTGCCTGACGGACTTTGCCGACGGCTACATCGCCCGCCACTATAATCAGATCACAAATTTCGGCAAGTTCATGGACCCGCTGGCGGACAAGATGCTCGTCATGGCGGCAATGTGCTACTTTGTCGAGTGCGGGCAGATGCCCGGCTGGTGTCTCGCCATCGTGCTGCTGCGCGAATTTGCCGTGTCCGGCATGCGCCTTGTCGCTGTGGAGCAGGGGCGCGTCATCGCGGCAGCATGGTCAGGCAAGGTGAAGACCGCCTCGACCATGGTGTGTTTGTGCCTGATGCTGGTGTTCCAGAGCATCCTTTTGAATGTCGTGTGCATTGCGGTCATCGTGGCGACGACCGTGTACTCCGGCATTGAGTATTTCGCAAAGAACCTCGACGTCTTCAAAGAGGCGGACTGATCCCGACATTTCATCTTCTCAAAGGAGAGCTATCATGTATTTATACAATTCCGCGACCCATAAAAAGGAAGAATTCAAGACCCATACGCCGAACCATGTGGAGATGTACACCTGCGGCCCCACCGTGTATCACTTTGCCCATATCGGCAACCTGCGCTCCTACATCATGGAGGACGTGCTGGAAAAGTACCTGCGCTTTTCAGGCTACAGCGTGAACCGCGTGATGAATATCACCGACGTCGGCCACCTGACGAGCGACGCCGACGAGGGCGAGGACAAGATGGTCAAGGGAGCCAAGCGTGAGCACAAGACCGTCATGGAGATCGCCAAGTTCTATACCGACGCGTTCTTCGCCGACTGCAAGAAGCTCAACATCAAGCGCCCCGACGTCGTCCAGCCCGCAACGGGCCTGATCGACGATTATATCAAGATCATCACGAAGCTGCTCGACACCGGCTATGCCTATATCGCCGGCGGCAATGTGTACTTCGACACGAGCAAGCTCGAGCGCTACTATATCTTCAACGACCACAACGAGGAAGACCTCGCCGTCGGCGTGCGCGAAGGCGTGGAGGAGGACGAGAACAAGAAGAACAAGAATGACTTCGTTCTCTGGTTCACCAAGTCCAAGTTCGAGGATCAGGCGCTCAAGTGGGATTCCCCCTGGGGCGTCGGCTATCCGGGCTGGCACATCGAGTGCTCCGGCATTTCGATGAAGTACAACGGCGAATACCTCGACCTGCACTGCGGCGGCGTGGACAACGCCTTCCCGCACCACACGAACGAGATCGCGCAGAGCGAGAGCTACCTCGGTCATCCCTGGTGCCTCCAGTGGTGCCACGTGGCGCATCTCAACACCTCGCACGGCAAGATGTCCAAATCCAAGGGCGAATTTTTGACGGTCTCACTGCTTGAGGAAAAGGGCTATGACCCGCTGGCGTACCGCTTCTTCTGCTTACAGAGCCACTACCGCAAGAGTCTTGTCTTCACGTGGGAAAACCTTGACAATGCGGTCGCCGCGTACAACAAGCTCATCGCGAAGATCGCGAACATCAAGGACGAGGGCGGCGTGGACGAGGCCGTTCGCGCCGAGTACCGCGCGAAGTTCATGAAGGAGATGGACAATGACCTCAACACCGCCATGGGCGTGACCGCGCTCTACGATGTGCTTAAGGCCAAGACCACGGGCGCGACGAAGCTCGCCATCATCGGCGACTATGACACGGTGCTGAGTCTTAACCTTCTCAAAAAGGCCGAAGCCGAGCGCGAGAAGAAGGAGAAGGCCGCGTCCCAGCAGAGTGCGGGCGGCTTCACGGTCGTCTCTGAGGATGGCACGGCGGACGAGGGCATCGAGAATCTGATCCGCCAGCGCGCGGAGGCCAAGAAGGCGAAGAACTTCGCCGAGGCCGACCGCATCCGCGACGAGCTCAAGGCGCAGGGCATTGAAGTGACCGATATGCCCGGCGGCGCGAAGTGGAAGCGCGTGTAAAAGGTAATTTTTAGAAAGCACAGGCGCGGCGGACCATCCGCCGCGCCTGTGCGCTTCTTTGGGCAGAATAGAAAAACCATCACGGAGGGTACTATGGGAAGAAAAGTGAGAAAACGGATGACAAAGGACACCATCCCCGAGGGGTTCAGCGTCCCGATGGCGCTCGTTGACCTGATCCCCGTCGTATTTTTCGGCCTTTCGGCGGTGAAGGCGGGGAGTCTGTTCCATAGCACACTGTTCATGGCGGGCGCTGTCATTTGCCTGCTCTCCGGCGTTGTGAAGGTGGGATGGAAGCTCATCGCGGCGGTCTCCCAAAGAAATATCTGGCCGATGTTTGTGCAGATGCGTGTTCTGATGCCGGTCGGATTTCTGGCGATGCTCGCGGCGCTGGTCGTGGACCGCATGGGATTGAATGGGAAAGCGATGCTCGCGGGACTGACCGGCTTTCCATCTTGCGTATTTTTCCTCGCGGGCGCACTCGGTATGGTGACGATGACCGTTTTCGCCTTCCAGATGGACTCGAGCGATCCCAAGGTAAACTGGACGGAGCAGATCGTCAACGGCTTTGCACAGCTCTGCTTTTTTATCGGACTACTGCTGGCCTGAGCGGGAAAAGCTGCATTTTGGCGCGGAGCGTCCGCTGCGAGGGAGAAACAGGGGCTGACCGCATGGGTTGGTACAGGACAATATGATCGGGAGAAGAGCCGCCTGTGGCGGCTCTTTTTTGCATCATCGACAGAAACGATGAGAAAAAGAAAGCATCGTGGGGAATTTCGTTCAAAAAAGAAAATGAAAGAATGCGAAGGGCATCATTCAATTATTGCAATATCTGAGCGGCGATTTTACTCGCTTTTTGCAAGAAAATGTGATACGCTGTCAAGGAAAATTGCGATGAGAAAGGAAGACCTCCCATGATCGATATCTTTGATATGATGGGGCCTGTGATGGTCGGCCCGTCCAGCTCGCACACGGCGGGTGCGGCGCGCATCGGCGCCATGGGCCGCACGCTGCTCGGCGAGGAAGTGGCCGAGGCGAAGATCGGCCTGCACGGCTCGTTTGCCGAGACAGGCTTTGGCCACGGCACGGACCGCGCGCTGCTGGCAGGACTGCTCGGGATGAAGCCGGACGACCTGCGCATTCCGAATGCCTATCAGGAGGCAAAGAACGCAGGGATGAAGTATTCCTTTCGCACGGTCGACCTGCGCGATGCGCATCCCAACACAGCTCTTCTGGAGCTGGCGGGCAAAAGCGGTAAGCAGATGACCCTACAGGCCTCGTCCGTTGGCGGCGGCGCGATCGTCGTCAACAAGATCGACGGCATCAACGTGAATTTTACGGGCGAATTCAACACGCTCATCGTGCGCAACCAGGATGAATTCGGCTCGGTCGCGGCCATCACCTCCATTTTGAGCCAGCTGCGTATCAACGTGGCGAACATGAGCGTGAACCGCCACCGCCGCGGAGGTGATGCGCTGATGGTCATTGAGACCGACCAGCATATCAAGCGCAATCAGGTGGATTTTCTCGCGCAGTTACCGGGCATTTTGTCCGTGACCTATTACGATAAGGAGGACGACGAAGATGGTTCTGGATTCGATGAAGCAAATCTTTGAGTGCTCGGAGCGGGAGAACCTCCCGTTCTGGGAGATCGTCCTGCGCTATGATATGGACCTGCGGCAGGTGAGCCGTCAGGCCTCGATGGCGAAGATGCTCTCGACCTGGCAGGCGATCCAGGACGCAGCGGACTCCTACACCGGCACGCAGCGCAGCGTGAGCGGCCTTGTCGGCGGCGACGGGCTGAAGATGCGGCTGTATCTGCGCCGCGGCGACAGCATCGGCGGCGAGCTCATCGGCGAGGCCATCGCGCAGGCGATCTCGATGGCCGAATCCAACGCCTGTATGCGCCGCATCGTGGCGGCGCCGACGGCGGGCTCCTGCGGCGTCGTTCCGGCGGTGCTGCTGGCCCTGCGGGAAAAGGAGGATTACACACAGCATCAACTGCTGGAAGCACTTTATGTCGCCTCGGGCATCGGCGCGGTCATCGCGTACCGCGCGGGCATCTCCGGCGCGGCGGGCGGCTGTCAGGCGGAGATCGGCACGGCGTCGGCCATGGCGGCGGGCGCGCTCGTGACCCTGCGCGGCGGCACGAACGAGCAGATCGGCCACGCGGTGGCCATCGCGCTTAAGAACCTGATGGGTCTTGTCTGCGACCCCGTGGCAGGCCTTGTCGAGGTGCCGTGTGTCAAGCGCAATGTCATCGGCGCGGTGAACGCTATCTCGGCGGCGGACATGGCGCTCGCGGGTATCGAGAGCCGCATTCCCGTCGATGAGGTCATCGACGCGATGGGCGAGGTCGGACGGCGTATGCCGGTCGAGTTCCGTGAAACGGCCCTCGGCGGTCTTGCCGCGACGCCCACGGGTGAAGCCGTGAAGGCGAGAATGCCACACGGAGAGCCAAACAAGTAAAAAAATGCCATTCAGAGCACTGCTTTGAATGGCATTTTTTCTGTGTCTGCGGTTCAGTCGAATTCGAGTTCAGTCGCCTTGCAATCAAGCACCTCGCCGACGATGGCGCTCCACGGGGCGAAGGGGCGGAGCAGGCCAAGGAGCTTTTCCGCCTGCTCGCGCGGCAGCGCGACGAGCAGACCGCCCGAGGTCTGCGGGTCGGCTGCAAGGTCCAAAAGCGCCTGCTGCGCCGAGGGCAGGACTGCGAGATGGGGCTTCACATAGTCCATATTGCGATAAGCGCCCGAAGGGATGATGCCCATTTCGGCCATGTCGAGCGCCTCATCCATCAGGGGAAGGGCCTTGCCGTGCAGGCGGATGGTCACGCCGCTGCCATCGGCCATCTCAAAGCTGTGGCCGAGCAGGCCGAAGCCCGTGATATCCGTGCAGGCGTGCACATCGCTCACCTGACGCACCGCGTCGCCCGCAGCCTTATTGAGTGTGGCCATGTGCGCATACGCCGCGTCGCGCGAGGCATCGGAGATGAGGTCTGCCTTGAGCGCGGTGGTGAGAACGCCGCTGCCGATGGGCTTGGTGAGCACGAGCACGTCACCCGGCTGCGCGCCGACATTTTTGAGGATGCGGTCGGGATGCACGAAGCCCGTGACGCACAGGCCGTACTTCGGCTCGTTATCCTGAATGGTGTGGCCGCCGGCGATGACACAGTGCGCCTCGACGGCTTTGGAATGTCCGCCCTCTAAAATGGCGCGGACATCCTCCTTGGGCAGACAGTTCGGCACGCAGAGAAGGTTCATCGCGACCCGCGGCTCGCCGCCCATGGCGTATACGTCGCTCAGCGCATTCGCCGCGGCGATCTGGCCGAAGAGATAGGGGTCGTCCACAATGGGGGTGAAGAAGTCGACCGTTTCGATGACGGCGACATCGTCGGAAACGCGGTAGACGGCGGCGTCATCGCTGCTGTCGTATCCGACGAGAAGGCCACGGTCTTTGACATTCGGCAGACCTTGCAGAATTTCCGTCAGGGCACCCGGCCCTAATTTTGCCGCTCAACCGGCGGCGGTGGTCATCTGCGTGAGACGGAGCTTTTCCTTCATGCGCAGCACCTCCTGTCCTGAAAACGTCATCACGGGCGTGACCGCCCGCGAAGCAAAAAGGCAAAGTACACTCTATTGTAGAGAATCGCGGCAGATTTGTCAAATTGGAAAAGAAGATGAAAACGCTTTGAGATGGAACGATATTGCAGATTCAATGCGGAGAGAGGATGCGCAGCATATCGAGAAAGCTGGACAAGAGGTTTGTAGGGCGGCCATCGGAGATAACGACAGAACCAGAGAGCCCCTCGCAGCGGACGAAGTAGCGCTCGGCAGAGGAGAGGTTCGTAAATTCACAGCGCGCGGACGCACCATCTACCTTGTAGCACATGATGGGGGACGCATTTTCGGGATCTGTGACGCTCCAGAGCACGATCTCACCGCTCTGAAGTGCATCAGAGCGGAACGTGACGGTGATCTTCGTGCTGTTGGTGAACAGACGGCGGCCATCGCAGGTGTCAGCGAAGGTGCTCACTTCGCCATCGGCGAGATTACAGATATTTTCTTCGACTGCGGGGACGAAGGGGTGCTGAGCCTGTATGAGGTGGAGCCATGAAGCTGCCGCAAGTGAGAGCAGCACGATCAAAAGGATGGCGGCGAGCGTCAGAACCGTGCTGCGGCGACGGCGGCGTTTTTTTACCGTCAGCGCATAGTCTGCAAGCTTCGGTGTGTCGAGCGGCGGGTGGGTAAGGGCAAAGCGCTCGCTTTGCATTCGCTGCAGCGCTTTCTGACAGCCCGGACAGGCGGCGAGGTGTTCATCCACCAGTGCACGGCTCTCAGATGAGCAGGTCCCGTCGGCATAGAGCGGCAGAAGATCGCCGATGATGCGGCAGTCGATGTTCATAGGATACCCTCCATTTCTTCGATGAGTTTATTTTTGGCGCGGTAGAATGTGACCTTGGCCCACGATTCGGTCCTTCCGAAGATCTCCGCGATATCGCGGAAGCTCAACTCACCAAGCACGCGCAGCGTAAAGACCTCGCGGTACGGCTCTTTGAGCCTATGGAGGTATTTGTGGATGTGCAGGGCCTGTTCCCGGTCGGCAAGCAGCGCGAAAAGGTCGTCTGGGACACTTTGCTCGGGCGATCCGTCCAGGGAAACTGTTCGCTTTTGGCGGTGGAGCTCCTTGTACAGTGCGTTTTTTGCGATTTGGCAGAGCCAGGTCTCGATACGGCAGTCGCCGCGAAACGCGCCGATGTGCTGGTAAGCCTGATAGAAGGTCTCGGCTGTCAGTTCGTCGGCGAGGTGTTCATCGCGGCAGAGGGAGAGCAGAAAGTGGTAGACGATAGGGGAAGTACGCTGAAAAATGAGATCAAAGTCATCCATGCAAAGCCCTCCTTCTTGCTGGTCTTGTCAATAAGAGCGCGTAAGGCGCAAAAAGATACAATTTTTTATTTATCTTATCAGCCGGCCGCCTGCGGCGCAAGTGGACCGCCCGTGGAGAAGAAAAGATGTAAAAATGCGATGGTTTATCCTTATTTATCATGGAAAACAATGGAAGGGAAAGCGTAAACGCGAAAAAAGGCGTGCCAAAGGGAAAATTATCTGCTATAGTTGAAAACGAATATCGGCGGAGCATCCGCTTTGGAAAAAGGAGATATCACTATGACGATCGAAGTAAATGCGATGGGCGAAGCCTGCCCCATCCCTGTTGTGAAGACGCAGAAGGCCATGAAGGAGCTTGGCGGCGCGGGTGTGATCGAGACGCTGGTCGACAACGAGACGGCGGTGCAGAACCTCGGCAAGCTGGCCGCGAGCAAGGGCTGTGCGTCCAAGACCGAAAAGCTCGGCGAGAATCAGTACCGCGTGACCATCACCGTTGGCGAGAACACCAACGTGGAGGAAGAGAGCAGCGAATGCTATACCTGCGGCAAGCCGAAGGTCGTGGCAGTGCTGTCCTCCGACAAGATGGGCAGCGGCAACGACGAGCTCGGCGGCGCGCTGATGAAGGCCTTCGTCTACGCCCTGAGCCAGCAGGAGACCCTGCCCGACACCGTCCTCTGCTACAACGGTGGCGTGAAGCTGACGTGCGAGGGCTCGGAGTCTCTTGAGGACCTTAAGGGCATGGCGGAGCGCGGCGTGGAGATCCTTAGCTGCGGCACGTGCCTGAACTTCTACGATCTGAAGGAAAAGCTGGCGGTCGGCGAAGTGACGAATATGTATGTCATCGTCGAGAAGATGAGCGGTGCGGACCGTGTGGTGCGCCCGTAAGGACATGATCTATCTGGACAACGCGGCGACCACGCTGCGAAAGCCCCCGCAGGTCATCGACGCGGTGGTGCAGGCCATGGGGAGCTTCGGCAACAGCGCGCGCGGCACGCACGAGGAGGCGCTTGCCGCTTCGCGCGTCATTTACGACACGCGCTGCAAGCTCGCCGCGCTCTTCGGCTGCAAGAGGCCTGACCACGTGGCCTTTGCCTGCAACTCGACCGAGGCGCTGAACATCGCCATCAGCGGCTGTATCCGTGCGGGCGACCATGTCATCTCGACGGACCTTGAGCACAATTCTGTGCTGCGTCCGCTCTATCGGCTGAGGGCGGAGAGAAATGTCAGCCTGAGCTTCGTCCCAGCGGATAGACAGGGGAACATCGACTATGCAGACTTTGAACGGCTCTTACAGCCGGAGACCCGCGCCGTCGTCTGCACGCACGCCTCGAACCTGACGGGCAATGTGCTGGACCTTGCGCGCATCGGTGCATTTACGCACGAGCATGGGCTTTTGTTTATCGTGGATGCCTCGCAGAGCGCGGGCGTTCTGCCGATCGACATGGAGAAAATGCACATCGACGTGCTGTGCTTCACAGGGCACAAGTCGCTCATGGGCCCGCAGGGCACGGGAGGACTGTGCGTGCGCGAGGGCGTGGACATCGCGCCTTGGAAGGTCGGCGGCACAGGTGTGCAGACATATTCCGAATCTCAGCCCGAGCAGATGCCGACGCGTCTCGAAGCCGGTACGCTCAACGGCCACGGCATCGCGGGCCTCAACGCGGCGCTCGATTTTTTGAACGAGACCGGTATCGATACCATCCACGCGCACGAGACGGCGCTGCTGCGCCGCTTTGTTGCAGGCGTGAAGGATATTCCGGGCGTGACGCTCTACGGCGATCTTGACCACGAGCGCACAGCGGTCGCCACGCTGAACATCGAGGGCATGGACTCGGGCGAGGTCGCGGACATTCTGGCCGAGGACTACGGCATTGCGACACGTCCGGGCGCGCACTGCGCGCCGCGGCTGCACCGTGCGCTCGGGACTGAGGAACAGGGTGCGGTGCGCTTCAGCTTTGGCTGGTACAATACAGAAGAGGAAGCGGACGAGGCGGCGCGCGCCATCCGCGAGATAGCGACATGAGAGAAAAAAAACTCTATTTGATCATCACCTTCCACACGACGGCTGCGGCGATCGCGATGGAGCGGCTCTGCCGGGACAAGGGACTGCCCGGGCGGCTCATCCCCGTACCGCGTGAGCTGACGGCGGACTGCGGCATGGCGTGGCGCGCGGGCGTGGAGGACAAGCCCGCGCTCGAGGCCATGGTCGAGCAGGAGAAGCTGGAGGCTGCCGGTTTCTACGAAGTGATGATCTGACCAAAGTTCAAAAACTAAAAACCGCACACATTATCGGGTTTTTCGATAATGCGTGCGGTTTCATTATGAGATACCATTTGCTCTTTCCGTTAAGAACCCATATACTGTTATCGGCAAATTTCAACAAATGCCAGGTGTGTATCGAAAAATAGAATAGGAGAGTTGAGAAAAAATGAAAAAAGTACATCTGGGCGTCATCATTGCCGGTGCCGCCGTGGGTCTTGCCGCGCTCATTCTGACGGCGCTCGGCAACCCCTCGAACATGGGCTTCTGCATCGCCTGCTTCCTGCGCGACATTTCGGGCGCCTGCGGCCTGCACAGCGCCGCGAAGGTGCAGTATGTCCGTCCTGAGATCATCGGTCTCGTGCTCGGCGCGTTCATCATGAGCGTTGCGAGCAAGGAATTCAAGGCCCGCACGGGCTCGTCCCCCGCGGTCCGCTTCGTGCTCGGCGCGTTCGTCGTCATCGGCGCGCTGGCGTTCCTTGGCTGCCCGCTGCGTATGGTGCTCCGTCTCGGCGGCGGCGACCTCAACGCGCTCGTCGGTCTCGTCGGCTTCATCATCGGTATCCTCATCGGTATCGCGTGCCTGAAGAAGGGCTTCTCCCTCAAGCGTTCCTATGAGGCGCATGTGGCCGAGGGCGGCGTTCTGCCGACCGTGATGGCCGTGTTGCTCATCCTTGTCGTCACCGTGCCTGCGCTGTTCAAGGCCTCCGAAGAGGGCCCCGGCTCCATGCACGCGCCGTTCTGGATCGCACTCGTCATCGCGCTCGTTGTCGGCGCGCTCGCACAGAAGAGCCGCCTTTGCATGGTCGGCGGCCTGCGTGACGCTTTCATGCTCAAGGATCTCCACCTGCTCTACGGCTTTGTTGCCATCTTCGTCGTCACGCTGATCGGCAACCTCATCATGGGCAAGTTCCACCTCGGCTTTGCGCTCCAGCCGGTCGCGCACAGCGCGCACCTCTGGAACCTGCTGGGCATGGTGCTCGTCGGCTGGGGCAGCGTGCTGCTCGGCGGCTGCCCGCTGCGCCAGCTCATCCTGGCCGCACAGGGCAACGGCGACAGTGCCGTCACCGTGTTCGGTATGCTCGTTGGCGCGGCGCTCGCGCACAACTTCGGCCTTGCCGGCAACCCCGACTCCAAGAGCGAGGCGGGCGAGCTGATCGTCGGTGGCATTTCCAATGCCGGTAAGATCGCGGTCGTCCTTGGCCTCGTTGTGATGCTGGTCGTTGCCGTGCTGAATATGCCTAAGAAGGAGGAAGCAAACGCATGATTGACGCAAGAGGTTATTCCTGCCCCATGCCCGTTGTGATGGTGCAGAACGAAGTGAAGAAGAACGCGCCCGCGTCTCTTGAAGTGCTGGTCGACAGCATGACCTGTGTGGAGAATGTCTCCCGCTTTGCAGAAAAGCAGGGCTATAAGGTGAGCTATGCCGCCGAAGGCGAGGATTTCCGCCTGAAGCTCAACAAGTAAGCAAACACAAGGGGAAAATGCCGGAGGGGTTACCCTCCGGCATTTTTGCTTGTCGGTTTCCTTGAAATATGATAAAATACCGGGAAAAGAAGGAGGACGAGCGGATGAAAGCAATCAAACGGATGCTGACAGGCCTGATGCTGATGCTGACGGCGATTTTAGCTGCTGTGGGGGATGGGAGCCGGGGCTCATGGATGGGCGGAGCGGGGTTTGTCCTGCTGCTGATGGCACTGGCCATGTTTGTGCTCGGCCTTTTCACGAAAGAGGAAAAATAAAAGCTTGTGCACAGCAGATGGCGGCCATGGAGCGCCGGCCGCTGCTTTATTCCTTCAGCAGCTTCATCCGCTCGCGCCAGTCGGGCATGTAGCGCTCGATGAGCGCGTAGAAGGCGGGGGAGTGGTCATGATGGCGGATGTGCGCAAGCTCGTGGACGACGACATAGTCAATGGCCTCGGGTGGGTACTGCATCAGCCGCCAGGAAAAGCAGATGCTGTTTTTGCCGCTGCATGAGCCAAAGCGCGTGCGCGCGGAGGTGATCTTGAGGCCCGTCGGCGTGAGGCCCATGATGCCGCTCCAGTAATCGACGCGCATCGGGAGGTATTCCTTTGCCAGCGCGATGAGCGCCCTGCGCTCCTCATCCGTCGGCTCGGGGTGGGCAAGGCGGCGCGCCTGCTGCTTTGCTCTCGCGCGCTCAAGCCAGCTTTCGTGTGCTGCAACAAAGCGGTCGATGTACTCTTTTTTGACACCGTAGGGCGCGCGGACGACGGCTTTTCCCTCGCGGTCCAATTGCAGGGACATCGTGCGCCGCCTGGCACGGATGAGCGTATAGTCCGTCATTCGTCGATATAGGTGAAGCGGCGGAAGGTCTTGCCGTCGCGCTCGACGGTTTCATTCCACATCCGCGCGGGGCGCACCCAGAGCCCAAAGTCGCCGTACAGCGCACGGTAGACGACCATCTCCTCCTGCGTTTCGGAGTGGCGGGCGATGCCGATGACCTCGTATTCGTTGCCCTTGAAGTGGCGGTAGCGCCCGGGCTTGATCTCATCCATGAAAGAACCCTCCTGTTGATCGTTTGAAAAAGTATAACATGAGGGCGCAAAAAAAGGAAGCGGCGCGTGCCGCTTCCTTTTTGCTGTTTGGGGTTGATCCTTAGTAGCTGCCGAGGTCGGCGGACTTGTCGCCCTCGACGCTGACGCCGAAGACATAGTCGTTGCCGGGCAGGATGGCGTTGAGGATGACGCCGCAGAGGGCTGCGATGGCGAGGCCGGAGAGCGTGACCGCCGCGTCGCCGACGGTGAAGGTGATGCCGCCGACGGAGCTGAAGCCGAGGCCGCTGACGAACATGACCGCCGCGATGATGAGGTTGCGGGACTTGGTGAGGTCGACCTGGTTTTCCACGATGTTGCGCACGCCGACCGCGGAGATCATACCGTAGAGGATGAAGCTGACGCCGCCGACGATGGCCGCGGGGATGGAGTTGACGAGCGCGTCAAACTTGGGGGAGAAGCTCAGGATGATGGCGTAGATGGCCGCGAGGCGCACGACGCGGGGGTCGTAGACCTTGGAGAGGGCGAGCACGCCGGTGTTCTCACCGTAGGTGGTGTTGGCGGGGCCGCCGAACATACCGGCAAAGGCGGTGGCAAGACCGTCGCCGAGCAGCGTGCGGTGCAGGCCGGGATCTTCGATGAAGTTGCGGCCGGTGGTGGAGGAGATGGCGGAGATATCGCCGATGTGCTCCATCATGGCGGCGATGGCGATGGGGGCCATGACGAGGATGGCGGAAACGTCGAACTTTGCGATGATGAACTTCTGGAGACCGACGAGGTGCGCGCTGTTTACGGCAGAGAAGTCGACCTTACCGGCAACAAGAGCAACGATGTAGCTGCCGACCACGCCGAGAAGGATAGGAATGATCTTGATCATGCCCTTGCCCCAGATGTTGGCGACCACGATGATGGCCATAGCGACGAGGGCGAGCCACCAGCAGGTGGAGGCGTTATTGATGGCGGAGCCGGAGAGGTTGAGGCCGATCATGATGATCATCGGGCCGGTGACGATGGGCGGGAAGTAACGCATGACCTTCTTCGCGCCGAGGAGCTTGAAGAGCAGCGCCAGCACGAGGTAGAGAAGACCCGCGATCACGATGCCGCCGAGCGCGTAGGCGAGCTTGAGCTCAGGGTCGATGCCCTCATAAGCGGGGAGCGATGCGACCGTGGAGAAGCCGCCGAGGTAGGCGAAGGAGGAGCCGAGGAACGCGGGGACCTTAAACTTGGTGCAGACGTGGAAGAGGAGCGTGCCGAGACCGGCAAAGAGCAGCGTCGTCTGGATGGAGAGGGGCAGGCCGTAGCCCTGCACGAGGATGGGGACGAGCACCGTTGCGCCGAACATGGCGAACATATGCTGCAATCCGAGGACCAACATTCTGGGGGTGCCCAGCTGACGGGCATCGTAGATGGCTTCGTGTCCGAGTTCTTTCTTCATGTGATTTTTCCCTTTCTGCTTTTTTATTCTTATTTTCATTTGAATAAACATGATCCTGCCCCGCGCGGGCAAAAAATAAGACCGGTAAAAAATTACCGGTCAACAGAAACAATATCAATATCAATAAAAACAGAAACAAAACGACCAATAGAGGAGTTTTTCTTTTTCGGCGCAGTGCAGAGCATCATGTGGCGTTCCTCCTGTTCGTTTATTGTCGTCTGACCAAGAATACCTGAAAGTAAGGAAAATTGCAAGGTGGGATATTGCACAAGAAAAATGAAGGATATCTTTCTTTTTTGTCGCAATTTGCAGGCGGAAAGACGAAACTTTTCCTGCAAAAACCTCTTGCCAAATGAAATTAAATGCAGTACAATAAATGTGACCCCTATTGATAATGTCTATAAATGGGGGATCTTCATTTAGAAAGTGTGTGTGGAGCATGGAAAAGAAAAAACTCAGCCTGCCGGTGCAGATCGTTATTGCGCTTATCCTCGGTATTGCGGCCGGTCTTATCTTCTACTTTGTCGGTAAGCCCGAATTTACCACCAACTACTTAAAGCCCTTCGGCACGATCTTCGTCAATCTTCTCAAGTTCATCGTTGTGCCCGTCGTGCTGCTGTCGATGATCGACGGCATCATCTCCATGGGCGATATGAAGAAGGTCGGCTCCGTCGGCTGGAAGACGGTCGCCTACTTCCTTGTCACCACGGCCGCGGCCTGCGTCATCGGCCTGGTATTCGCCAACCTCTTCAACAATGCAGGCTGGTTCCCCACGCTCGCGCTGGAGGACGGCGCGGTCTGGGATAAGGCCACCAGCGCCAACTTCATGGATACCCTGGTCGCCATCTTCCCGAGCAACATGTGGAAGTCCTTCACCGACGCAAACATGCTGCAGGTCATCGTGATCGCCCTGATGTTCGGCGGCGGCATCCTTGCCGCGGGCGAAAAGGGCAAGCTTGCCAAGGACCTGGTCTCCACGCTCTATGCGGTCATCGAGCGCGTGATGGCGTTCATCATTGCCCTCAGCCCCATCGGTGTGTTTACGATGATGGCGTGGGTCGTCGCCACGCAGGGCCCCGAGATCCTGACGTCTCTCGGTATCGTGCTTGGCTGCGCTTACCTCGGATACATTGTCCACGCGATCCTCTGCTATTCCTTCTCCGCTAAGGCGTTTGCTGGCATCAGCCCCATCACCTTCTTCAAGAAGGCTTCCCCCGCGATGATTTTCGCATTTACCTCCACCTCTTCTGCCGCTACGATCCCCCTGAGCAAGGAGTGCGCGGATGAGCTGGGCGCGGAGAACGACGTGTCCTCCTTCGTCATCCCCCTCGGCGCGACGATCAACATGGACGGCACCGCCATCTATCAGTGCGTCGCCACCATCTTTCTTGCCACCTGCTGCGGCATGACGCTGACTCTTGGCCAGATGGTCACGATCGTCGTCACCGCAACGCTTGCCTCCATCGGCACGGCCGGTACGCCGGGCGCGGGCATGATCATGCTCGCTATGGTGCTCGAGGCGATGAACATCCCCGTCGATATGATCATGATCATCTACGGCATCGACCGTCTTTTCGACATGGGCCGTACCTGCCTGAACATCACGGGCGATATCTCCTGCGCCTGCTGCGTGACCAAGTGGGAGAGTAAGAAGGCCGCGCAGACTGCCAAGTAATTTTCCCGCTGCATCGTCAAAATGCCGCTCTGCTTTGCAGAGCGGCATTTTTTGCCCGCGCGGCATGCTATTTCTTGCTTTTTCGCAGGCAGCGGCATACAATGTTACCGTTCCGCGTCGGGTGGAACAAGGAGGAAGAAGATGACGACTGATCGGAAACGGGGATATCTCTATATCCTGCTTGCCGCGATGCTCTATTCCACGACGGAGGTCGCGCTCAAGGCGCTCGGCGGCGCGTTTGCACCCATGCAGGTGACAGTCGAGCGTGTGCTGCTCGGCGCGCTGGCGCTGCTGCCGTTTGCCCTCAGGGAACTCAAAACGCGCGGCATCCGCCTCACAGGGGCGGACTGGGGCTATTTTGCGCTTCTCGGCTTTCTCACGGTGACGCTGCACATGTCGCTTTTGCAGATGGCAGTGCTGCACATGGACGCCTCGGCCACGTCGATCATTTACTCGGGGAATCCCGTTTTTGCGCTGGCGGCGGCGCATCTCATCCTGCACGAGCCGCTCAAAAAGAACCACCTGCTCGCCATCGGCATAGAGCTTATTGGTATCCTTCTGATCCTCAACCCCGCAAAGCTTGAGATCAGCCTCCGCGGCTTTTTCGAGATCCTCGGCGCGACGATCCTCTTTGCCATGTACGGCACGCTCTGCAAACTGCGTGTCGCAAGGCTTGGCAGCCTGGTGATCGCGGATCTCAATATCCTTGTGGGCGGGCTGGAGCTTTTGTTTCTGCTGCTGCTCGGAAAGATCCCGGCGATCGGTACGCTTTACCGCGGCCTCGGGCTGGACATTTTTGCCGACGTCCCGTTTTTTTCGGGCTTTACGCTCAAGTCGGCGCTGCTTTTGTGCCATGTCGGCATCGGCTGCGCGGCCATCGGCTTTCTGCTCATGGCGAAGATCACGGAGTATACCTCCGCGACCGAGGCCTCGTTCGTTTACCTTGTCAAGCCCGTTCTCGCAACGGTTTTGGCGGTGGCCGTGTACGGCGAGCACATCAGCACGAACCGCATGATCGGCATCACGTTCTTTGTGGCGGCGTCGCTGTGCGTCAGTGTGCCGGTCCTGCGCGAAATGCGGAGGGAGCGTGCGGTGAAAACTTGAAAATGAGAATGGAAAAGCGGAAGGGCAGCGCCCTTCCGCTTTTTGCTATTCGTCGATGCGGGTGATGTCGTGGATCCACTTGCCGCTGCGCAGGCGGTAGAGGCCGATGGGGGACTTGATGATGTATTCGATCATCAGACAGAAGCAGAAGACCTCGTTCGGCACCTTGAGCACAAGGCCTAAAAGGCACATGATGGGCAGCGTGCCGCACCAGAGGGGAACATTGTCGATCACGAGCGAAGCGTTCACATCGCCGCCGCCGCGCAGCACGCCGACGACCATCGTGGTCGAAAAGCTGTGGAGCGGGATGGCGCAGGCATAGCACATGAGCATCACACTGCAAAGCCGCTCGGCGACCGCCGAGAGCGAGAAGAGCGGCATGACGAACGGGCGCATCAGCGTCACGAACATCGTGTATTCGGCGACGCCGAGCACAATGCCGAACGCGAACGCCGTGAAGCACAGCGCGCGGCCGATGTTGTAAACGCCCTTTAAGTTGCCCGTGCCGATCTCCTTGCCGACGATGACGGATACCGCCGCCGCGATGCCGAACACGCCGGAGGTCATCAGTTTGTCGATATTGCCCGCAAGCGTGTAGGCGGCGATGAGATCGCTGCTATTTGCCATGTGGCCCATGATGACCGTGATCATCGAAAAGCCCGTGCCCCAGAGCGTCTCGTTGATGAGCACCGGCGCGCTGTAGCGCAGGAATTTACGCAGCATGTCCATGCCGGGGCGGAGGATGGCGTGCTTCATGAGCGGCATCGTGCGGCAGCGGAACGCGTAGGAGAACGCGACGACGAACTCCACCACGCGGGACAGAAGCGTCGCTACCGCCGCACCCGTGATGCCGAGCGCGGGCAGACCGAGCTTGCCGAAGATCAGCACATAGTTGCCGAGCGTGTTGCAGAGCATCGAGATCGCGAAGACGATCATGCCGAAGCGCGGATTTTCGATGCTGCGCTGCATGCCGATGTAGATGGAGGAAAGCGAGTTGAAAATGTAGGAGAAGCCGACGATGCGCAGGTACGGCTCGGCCAGCTCCACGAGTGTCAGATTGTCGGTGATGAGGTAGAGCACCTGCGCGGGAAACGCGCACAGAATGGCGGCAAACAGCACGCTCACGCCGCCCGCGATCATAAAGCCGATGCCCATGACGCGGTTGATGCTCTCGCGGTCGCCGCGGCCCCAGTATTGGCTGATGAGCACGCTTGAGCCGCTTTGCAGGCCGAAGACGACGAGCTGGATGATGAAGACTGGCACGTTCGCCACCGTGACGGCGGACATCTGATCGCTGCCGAGAAGTCCCACCATGAACGTATCGAGAAAGCCGAGCGACGTGGTGATCAGATTCTGCACGATGACCGGCAGCGCCAGCAGAAAAAGATGCTTGTAAAAGCCCTTGGGCTGGTGAAGATAGGAGAACATAAAAACCTCGAATGTTGGAATTACAGCATGGGGAAGCGCGTGTCGCGGTGGGTTTTGAGCGCGGAGACGAGTGCGTCGATCTCTTCTTTCGTCGTCTCGGGGCCGAAGCTGACACGCAGCACGCCCGCGGCGGTCTTTTTGTCAAGGCCCATCGCGCGGTAGACGTGGCTCAGCTGCCCGCGATGGCAGGCGGAGCCTGCCGAGATGCAGATGCCCTGTGCGCCAAGTTCCGTAACGACATTCGCCGACGGGTAGCCGACGAGCGAGATCGACAGGATGTGCGGCGCGGTCCCGTCGCCGATGCGGACGACGCCGTCGAGTGCGAGGAGCTTTTCCTCGGCATAGGCCTTGATGGCGGCGATGTGGGCGAGCTTTTCATCGAGATGGTCGGCGCGCAGCTCGACCGCCTTGGCAAAGCCTGCGATCTGGCCCGTGGCCTCTGTGCCGGAGCGCAGGCCGCTCTCCTGCCCGCCGCCAAAGATCAGCGGCTTGGGCGCGCGGATGCGCTCACCCAAATACAGTCCGCCGATGCCCTTGGGCGCGCCGAGCTTGTGCGCGCTGACGGAGATGAGGTCCGCGCCCAAGGTGTCGGCGCGGAAGGGGACTTTCAAAAAGGCCTGCACCGCGTCGGTGTGCAGCAGCGCACGGGACTTTTTCGCCTTTAGGAGCTGCGCGACCTCGGCAACGGGGAAGATGCAGCCTGTTTCGTTGTTTACAAGCATCATCGTGACGAGCGCGGTGTCATCGCGCAGTGCACTTTCGACCTGAGAGGCGGTGATGTCGCCGTTCTTGTCGGGCTTTAAGTACGTGACGGAATAGCCCTCCTGCTCGAGCGCTTTGCAGGTCTCGAGGATCGCGCTGTGCTCCACAGCGGTCGTGATGATGTGCTTGCCGATATGGCGGTTCTGGTGCGCGGCGAGGCGGATGGCCCAGTTGTCGCTCTCCGAGCCGCAGGAGGTGAAGACGAACTGTTCACTCTTGCAGCCGAGCGCGGCGGCAATCGTCTCGCGCGCCGCGGCGACAGCGTCGCGCGCCTGCTTTCCGATGGGGTATTGCGAGCTGGGGTTGCCCCAGCCAGAAACCAGCGTATCGTAAACGGCGTGCGCCACCTCTTCGGGAACGGGGGTGGTGGCCGCGTGATCGAGATAGATCATATCGGGAAAATCCTTTCTTTGGACTTGTCAGATAGCTCAAATGATTATACAATATAAAAATAAAAAAGCAAGGGCGGCGGACGCTTTGCGTCGGAAACGGCAGAAAAAAGCGGGACTTTACCGTCCAAATCGCGGAAAAGGATACAAACATACATGAAAGTTGCGATCTGTACCCTCGGGTGCAAGGTGAACCAATATGAAACGCAGGCGCTCGAGCAGGAGCTTTTACACCGCGGACACGAGTTGGTGGACTTTGAGGAGACGGCGGACGCCTACGTCGTCAACACCTGCTCTGTCACGGCGGTGAGCGACAAAAAGTCGCGCCAGATGCTCCGCCAGGCGCAGCGCCGTAACCCGAGCGCGGTCATCGCCGCCTGCGGCTGCTACGCCCAGACGCATCCCGAGGACGTCAAAAAGCTCGGGCTCGACGTCATCGCCGGCACGAATGACCGCGCGAAGTTCATCGACCTTTTGGAGCGCGCGGCACAGGACAAAACGCCTATTGTCGATGTCGACGATGTCTGGGAGCGGCGCGATTTTGAGGTGCTGCCCGCGGGCGGTATGGTGAATCGCACACGCGCGATGCTCAAGGTCGAGGACGGGTGCGTGAACTTCTGCACCTACTGCCTCATTCCTTACGCGCGCGGGCGCGTGCGCTCGCTGCCGATGGACGAAGCTGCAAAGCAGGTGAAAGCGCTGCGTGAGGAGGGCTACCGTGAGATCGTGGTCACGGGCATCGAAATTTCGTCCTACGGCTCGGACTTCAAGGACGGGACCTCACTCATCGACCTTTTGGAGCTCATCGCGCGCGAGGGCGGCGACATGCGCATCCGCCTCGGCTCGCTCGAACCGCGGACCATCACGGAGGAATTCTGCAAGCGGGCGTCGAAGCTTCCTTACCTTTGCCCACATTTCCACCTCTCGATGCAGTCGGGCTGCGACGCGACCTTAAAGCGTATGAACCGCAAATATGATACGGCGCGCTATATGGAATCCTGCGACCTGCTGCGTCAGTATTTTGACGACCCTGCCATCACGACCGACCTCATCACGGGCTTTCCCGAGGAGACGGAGGAGGAATTCGCGCAGACGCTCGACTTCATCGCGCGTGTCGGCTTTGCCGACATGCACGTCTTCCCTTATTCCATCCGCCCGGGCACGAAGGCTGCGGAGATGCGCCAGATCGACATGCCCGTGCGCGAAGAGCGCGCTGCGCGCGCCTCGGCTGTCGCCAAGACGATGCACGAAGCGTATCTTGCGTGCTGCGTGGGCAAGATATTCCCCGTGCTCTTCGAGCGCGACCGCAAGGGCGGCAGCGCGGGCCACGCGCCGAACTATATGGAGGTATCCGTCGCGCAGGAGGGACTGCACAATCAGGTGAAGAACGTGAAGATCACGGCGGTCGACGGCGGCAGTCTTCGCGGCAATCTGGAGGAATAACGCATGGCCAACCATTTTTACGCCTATATCTCCCGTATGCGCTGCGTCAAGCGCTGGGCGCTCATGCGCAACACCGAGGAGGAGAACATTCAGGAGCACAGCCACATGGTCGCGGTGCTGGCGCACGCGCTCGCGCTCATCCGCACGCGTGTCTTCGGCCTGCCCGCGGACGCGAACGCCGTGGCGGTCGCTGCGCTCTACCACGACGCGACGGAGATATTGACCGGCGATATGCCGACGCCCATCAAGTACTATAACCCCGAGATCCGCGACGCCTACCGCAAGGTCGAGGCCGTGGCAAGCGACAAGCTGCTCTCCATGCTGCCGGACGAACTGCGCGCGGACTATGAGCCCATCATCAAGATCGAGGACGAGACGACGAAAAAGCTCGTCAAAGCGGCGGACAAGCTCTCGGCCTACATCAAGTGCGTCGAAGAGCTCAAGGCGGGCAACATGGAATTCAAAAAGGCTGCAGAGCAGACGCGCCGCGCGCTGAGCGAGATGCACATGCCCGAACTCGACTATTTTATGGTCAACTGCATGGAGAGCTTCTCCATGACGCTCGACGAGCTCGAATAAGAAAAACAACGGATTTTCGGAACCTTTTGCACAAAATGAGCGTCTAAAGCTTCAGAGACCCCAAAAAACAAAAATGAGGTGGATGAAGATGAAGAAGATAGTTTCCTTTTTGCTCGCGCTCATGCTGGCGCTGTCTCTTGCCGCATGCAGCGCGAAGTCTGCCAGCAGCGACAGCGCGTCGATGGCGTCGGACAGCTACGACTTCAACGGCGCGGAGCTGCCGGATGCCAAGTATGACGATACCGCGTCGGACGACGGTGCGTGGAACGGGCAGGAAGTATCAAGCGCTGGTGCGGACCTTGCCGAGCGCGGCGTCAAGATGGTCTACACCGCGAGCATCGAGATGCAGACGCTGGAATTTGATCAGGCCGCGCAGGACATTGCCGCGCTCGTAGAGAGCATGGGCGGCTACTTTGAGCAGAAGAATTTCTCGAATTACTCCAGCAGCTACCGCCACGCAAGCTACACCGTGCGCGTGCCCGCCGAGCAGTTCACGGACTTCTGTGCGCAGGTCGGCACGCTCTGCCATGTGACGTGGCAGAGCGACACGGCGGAGAACATCAGCGAGCAGTATTACGATACGCAGTCGCGCCTCGAAACGGCGCAGATCAAGCTCGAGCGGCTGCAGGAGCTTTTGAAAAAGGCCGAGAGCATGGAGGATATCATCACCATCGAGTCCGCCATCTCGGAGACGGAGTACGAGATCGAGGACCTTTCCGGCACGATGCGGCATTACGACGCGCTGGTGGACTATGCGACCGTTGACCTTGAATTGAGCGAGGTCTATCGCCTCTCCGGTACGGAGGATGCGCCGAAGAGCTTCGGCGAAAAGCTTGCCAATGCCTTTACCGATGGCCTTGCCGCCACGGGACAGGCGTTGGAAGACTTTGCGGTGTGGCTGGCCTATAGCTGGTTGGATGTCCTGATCTTCGCGGCGGTCGTGTTCGTGGCCGTGAAGCTCATCGGCCGCCTGCGCCGCGGGAAAAAGCTGCCGAAGCCCGTCAGAAAAAAGAAAAACGCAGAGACTCCCGCGGATGAAACGAAAACGGAGGAATAAACCATGAACATCACCTGGCTGGGCCATTCCTGCTTTGTGGTCGAGAGCGCTGGCTGGCGCATCGTGCTCGACCCCTACTATGTGGAGACCTATCCCGCGCTGCACGTCGAGGCGGACGAGGTGCTGTGCTCGCATGGCCACCGCGACCACGCCTTTTTAGAGGCAGTGATGCTCTCGGGGCGTGATAGATCGGAGAGCCCGTTCACGGTCGAGACTGTGGCGACGTTCCACGATGACAAGCAGGGGGCGCTTCGCGGCGAGAACACCATTCATATCCTGCGCGCCGAGGGATCAACGGTCGTGCACTGCGGCGACCTCGGCCACGAGCTGAGTGAAGACCAGCTCGCGGCGGTCAAGGGCTGCGATGCGCTGCTCATCCCCGTCGGCGGGTACTACACGATCGACGCGAAGACGGCGAAGAAGGTCGCGGACACGATCGCACCGCGCGTGCTCGTGCCGATGCACTACCGTTTCGGCGCGCGCGGGTATCCCGAGATCGGCACGCTGGACGAGTTTCTGGCGCTGTGTGAGGCGAAGGACATCCGCAGACTTGACGGAAACAGTTTCGAGCTGACGAAGGCCGCGCCCGCCGGCGTCATCGTGCCGCAGTTTGCCGAATAAGAGAAGAAATGCGAAAGCCGCCCGATGGGCGCCTTTTGCTGTATAAAGCCCGTCTTTTTCGCGTAGACTATAGTGCTTGCCCGGCTTGACCGGGACGGAAAGGGAGGACGGAGCATGAAACGGGAGCTGCGCCGATGGGAGATCATCGGCTTTGCCGCAACAGGCCTTGCTGGGACGCTGCTGCACTTTGTCTACGAATGGTCGGGTGGGAACCGTGTGGTCGCGGCGTTTTCGGCGATCAACGAGTCGACCTGGGAGCACATGAAGCTGCTGTTCATTCCGTTTTTAGTCTTCACGGTGGTGGAGTTCATCGTGTTTTCGGAGGCGTTTCGGAATTTCTTTGCCGTCAAGGCGGCGAGCATCCTGCTGGGGCTCATCGCTATCCCGGTGCTCTTCTATACGCTGACGGGGATATTCGGCAAGCTTCCGGACTGGGTGAATATCACGATCTTTTTCCTGGCCGACGCGCTTTTGTACTTTGTGAGCTACCGCATGCTGGCGGACGGGCGGCTGCGCGGAGGCGCGGTGCAGCTCGCGGGCTTTGTGCTTATGTGGCTGCTGCTGTTCACCTTCGTCTGGTGCACGTACCGCCCGCCGCACCTGCCGCTGTTTCTCGACCCTGTGAGCGGCTGCTACGGACTCGATGTTCCCTGCTGAAAAAAAGGCTCCCGCTGCGGCGGGAGCCTTTGCTGCTGATATACAAAGAGTATTATCACGGAATTCTTGCAGATCGGATATGGCAAAGCGGCGAAAATGACAGCTTCTTCATCGGGGAAGAGAAGCAATGCTGCTCGACAAAAGTTGCCAAAAGACGAATGGAGCCGTGTTTTTGCGACCTTGTTCGATCGCTTTAGCGCACTTGAGCGGGAAAGCGACAAATTAACATAACGATTTCAATAAATCGATACTACGGTGAGTTATCCACAGTTTCCACAGAGTTTTCCACACAGGGCGGAAAACGAAAACAGCCTTATTTTACGGGAGTTCAGGCAGTCGCTTTCGGAGAGTGGAAAAACTTGACACAGACTTTACAGCGTGTCGAAATTTACATAATATTGAAGTTGGTAAAATTATTGCAGAACAGATTTTCGATTTGTTACCATAACAGACGGATTTTGCAAGACGATGTAAATGTCTTGCAGCCCGCGGTGCAGCGGGGGGGCTGCACCGCCTGAAAGGCAAGTCAAAGGGGATGTTCTCTTTTGCGAAAGAGAACATCCCCTTTGACTGTGACAGCATGGGGTGCTGCGCCTTAGTTATTTTTTCAAACGATGGGATCGTCGATATCCCGTGTCGCATACGCGTTGAGCGACCAGTCTGCACGCGCGCCGGCGAGGTATTCGTAGTAGCCCTGCGCGCCGATCATCGCGCCGTTGTCGCCGCAGAGCTTCAGCGGCGGCATATAGAGCCGATAGCTGCGCTTCTGGCACTCTTTTTCGAGCGCTGCGCGGATGAAGGAGTTTGCCGCCACGCCGCCTGCGGCGGCGAGCGTTTTGTGCCCGCTTTGCTCCATGGCGAGCATCGCGCGCGGCACGAGCTCGTCGATGACCGCCTGCGTGAAGTCGCGCGCAAGCGCGGCGCGGTCAAGCTGCTTTCCGGTCTGCTCGGCGTTGTGCGCAAGGTTCACGACGGCAGTCTTGAGACCAGAGAAGCTCATATCGAGCGGGCAGCCGTCGATCTTCGCGCGCGGCAGCTCGTAGACGCCGCCCTTGCTCTCGTGGGCAAGCTTGTCCATCGCCGCGCCGCCGGGGTAGGGAAGACCGAGCACGCGCGCGGCCTTGTCGAAGCATTCGCCCGCCGCGTCGTCGCGTGTCGCGCCGAGGAGCGCAAAGTCCGTATAATCGCGCACATCAACGATGAGCGTGTTGCCGCCGGACATGCACAGCGCCAGAAATGGTGGCTCGAGCTCGGGAAACGCCAAGTAATTTGCGGCGATATGGCCGCGGATATGGTGCACGGGGATGAGCGGCACGTTCAGCGCATAGGCCGCGCTCTTGGCGAAGTTCAGCCCCACGAGCACCGCACCGATGAGCCCCGGTGCGTAGGTCGCGGCCACGGCATCGATTTCTTTTTTCTCGACGCCTGCCTCTTTGAGAGCCTGATCGGTCAGCGCGGCGATGGCCTCGATGTGCTTGCGCGATGCGATCTCCGGCACGACGCCGCCGTAGAGCGCGTGCAGGTCAGCCTGCGACGCGATGGCGTCGGAGAGGATCTTGCGACCGTCCTCGACGACCGCGACGGCGGTCTCGTCGCAGGAGGACTCGAAAGCGAGAATTTTCATTGTTTTGCCTCCGCTTCCGCCGCACCAAATTCCTTCGTCATGATGATGGCATCCTCTTTCGGGTGGTCGTAGTAGTTCTTGCGGCGGCCCTCGCCGCGGAAGCCGCGGCTGCCGTAGAGCGAGATGGCGGCATAGTTGCTCTCGCGTACCTCCAGCGTCAAAAACGCAAGGCTGCTGCCCTCGGCGAAGCGGATGAACACGTCGAGAAGCTGACCCGCCACACCGCCGCGGCGGCAGTCGGGGCGGACGGCCATCTTGGTGATGCAGCCCTCGTCCGCGACGGCGAGAAGTCCCGCGTAGCCGACGACGCTGTCGGCCTCTGCGTCCAGCGCGACTAAGAAAGCCGAGCACGCGTTTTCGAGCTCCTCTGCGAGCATGTTGCGCGACCAGGGGTTCGAGAAGCATGTGCGCTCAAGCTCGGCCACGTCGTTCAAATATTCGTTCGTCATCGGTACGATGCGGACCTTTTTCTTTAGCTGTTCCATTGGTTTCCTCCGGTCATTTGGCTTCCAGCCAGTTTTTGCCCCAGTGGGCCTCGGCGGTCAGGGGAACGGAGAGGTGCACTGCGCCCTCCATCTCCTCGGTGAGGAGCCGTGCGACCGTCTCCTTTTCCTCCTCCGGGCACTCGACGATGAGTTCGTCGTGCACCTGCAAAATGAGCTTTGCCTTTAAGTTTTCCTTGTGCAGCCGCTCGTCGACGCGCACCATCGCGAGCTTGATGACGTCCGCGGCTGTGCCCTGGATGGGCATGTTGCGCGCCACACGTTCGCCGAACGAACGGGTATTGAAGTTGCTCGCCGTCAGCTCGGGCAGCGCACGGCGGCGGTGCATCAGTGTTTCGACATAGCCGCGCTCTTTCGCCTGCGCGACGACCTCGTCCATATAGCGGCGGATGCCGGGGAAGCGCTCAAAGTACGTCTCGATATATTCCTTCGCCTCGTACACCGGCACGCCGATGTCCTGCGCGAGCGAGAAGGCGGAAATGCCGTACACGATGCCGAAGTTGACGGCCTTCGCGTGCGAGCGCATCTGCTTGGTGACCTGATCAGTCGGCACGCCGAAGACCTGCGAGGCGGTGACGGTGTGAATGTCCTCGCCGGTCAGAAACGCCTGCTTCATCGCCTCGTCGTCCGCGATGTGCGCAAGCAGGCGCAGCTCGATCTGGCTGTAGTCCGCGTCAACGAGCACGCAGCCGCTTGCTGGGACGAACATCCGGCGAAATTCGCTGCCGAGCTTTGTGCGCGTGGGGATGTTCTGCAAATTCGGCTCGGTCGAGCTGAGGCGCCCCGTCGCCGTGACGGTCATCTGGAAGCTCGTGTGGATGCGCCCGTCGGGCGCGATGACCTTCAAAAGGCCGTCGCAATAGGTCGAGCGGAACTTTGCGTACTGGCGGTATTGCAGCACTTCTTCAACGATGGGATTTTCCCAGCGGAGCTTTTCAAGCACGTCCGCGTTCGTCGACCAGCCGGTTTTCGTCTTTTTGCCGTGCGGCAGCTGCAAGCGCTCAAAGAGCACCTCGCCGAGCTGCTTGGGGGAGTTGATGTTGAACGGCCCACCGGCTTCTTCGTAGATGTGCTGCTCGAGCGTTTTGAGCTGGGCTTCCATCTCATTGCCGAACGCCGCGAGAGCGTTGGCATCGACGCGCATGCCCGCGTGCTCCATGCGTGCGAGCACGGCGCAGAGGGGCAGCTCTACCTTGTAATAGAGCTCGTGCAGCTCGCGCTTTTCGATTTCGGGGGAAAGGGTCTCATACAGCGCGTCGACGGCGCTGACATAGATGTGGAATGCCGTCTCGGCCCCCGCGGTGTCGCCGAGCATCGAGAAAGCCTCAGGTTCCAAGTGCTTCGGCTCAGCGAGCGTCTGGTGGAAGTAGGCGGCGAAGAGCGAGGCAATGTCATACTTGCCCGCCGTCGCGTCGAGAAGATACCCTGCGAGCGCGACGTCGAAGATGAAGCCGTCAATGGGAAGACCGTTTTCGAGGAGTGTGCGCTGCAAGTCCTTGACGTTGTGGCTGACCTTTTTGATATCGTCCGAGAACAGGGCGCGCAGCAGCGCGTTCCAGTCGCCCTCGTAGCGGTTAAAGTAGAATTCGGCAGAGACGGCAGTGCTTTCACCCGTATCACAGTCGACGATCACGCCGGAGAGGTCGGGCAGCGCCAGCAGCGTCACGTACTCCGCCTTGCGGAAGAGCGCGAGCAGCTCGTCCGCGTGCGTTTCCGCGCTCACGACCTCAGCCGTCACGGTGAGGTCCTTCGGCGCTTCGGCGGCGGGAAGGTCGGCGGACGGCTTGAGGCCGTATTTGTCGATGAGCTTCGTGAACTCTAACTTCATAAAGAGCGGGTAGAGCGCATCTGATGGCGATTTGCGCAGATTGTCCTGCGGGGAAAATTCGAGCGGCGCGTCCGTCACGATGGTTGCAAGGTGGAAGCTCTGGTGCGCGCTCTCCTCACCCTCGGTGAGCTTTTTGATGACGTTCGGCTTTGCCTCGATATCCGGCAGCAGACGGTAAATTTCGTCGATGCTCTGATATTTCTGGATGAGCGCCGTCGCCGTCTTTTCGCCAACACCCGGGACGCCGGGGATGTTGTCGCTCGCGTCGCCCATCAGGGCCTTGAGGTCGACGATGTGGACGGGGGCGAAGCCGTAGCATTCAAAAAACGTCTCGGGCGTCATGTCCTTCGTCGTGGTCTGACCCATGCGCGTTGAGATGAGCTTGACGGTCGTGTGGTCGGTGACAAGCTGCAAAGAATCCTTGTCTCCCGTGGCGACGACGCAGTCCCAGCCCTCTTTTTCGCACTTGCGCGAGATCGTGCCGATGAGGTCGTCCGCTTCAAAGCCGACGAGCTCGTAGCGGGGAATGTTCATCGCGTCGAGCACGTCCTTCAAAACGGGGATCTGCATGGCGAGTTCCTCGGGCATGGCATGGCGCGTGGCCTTGTAGCCCTCATATTCCAGGTGACGGAAGGTCGGCTCGCGGCGGTCGAAGGCGACGCAGAGCGCCTCGGGCTTTTCCTCATCCAGAAGACGGCCCAGCATCGTCACAAAGCCGAAAATCGCGTGGGTGAAAAAGCCGTCGCGTGTCGTGAGCGGACGGACACCGTAATAGGCGCGGTTGACGATGGAGTTGCCGTCAAGCACCATCAATTTCATGGGAAGCACCTCCCAAAGTGCAAATTTTTACTAAATATAGTATAGCGCAAAGCGACCAAAAACACAACAGAAACAAAAGCGAAGACCGTCAGGAGATGAGAAAATACAGCAAAAATAAACAGAATACTTGCATTTTCATAGCGAGACCTTTATAATAATGGCTGAAAATCTGTTTTGCTTCCTGAAAAAAATTCAGGTGTAGGGGCAAAGCAGAAAAAGAAAGGGAGAATATCATGGAAAAGCTTTTTAAGCTGAAGGCCAACGGTACGACGGTCCGCACCGAGCTCCTTGCCGGTCTCACCACGTTTATGACCATGGCCTACATCATCGCGCTCAACCCGAATCTTCTGACGAACTTTGCAGCAGGTACGCCGCTGTGGAACGGTGTGTTCCTCGCGACGTGCATTGCCTCGGCCATCGGTACGATCTGCATGGCGTTCTTCGCCAACAAGCCCTTCGTCATGGCGCCCGGCATGGGCCTCAACAGCTTCTTTGCTGTCGTTGTGGCCAACATCGCCGTCATCAATGAGTGCGAGTATGAGTCCGCATTCCAGGCGGCGCTCGTCATCATCCTCGTTGAGGGCATCGTGTTCCTTATCCTCACGCTCTTAAAGGTCCGCGAGAAGATCGTCGAGGCCATTCCTCTCGGCGTGCGCTACGGCATCGCTCCCGCCATCGGTCTGATGCTGATGAACGTGGGCCTTGGCTCCAACGTCGGCATCTATGCTGAGGGCAACGGCTTTGCGAGTCCCTTCTACATGATGCGCGACTTCTTCGGCGCGCTCACGCCCAGCATCATCAAGGACAGCATGGGCGATGTCGGTTACAATACCATGGTCCTGACTGTTGTGACGGCGTTCCTCGGCGTGTTCGTCATGGTCGTCCTCGCCAAGAAGGGCGTGAAGGCGGCAGTTCTCCTCGGTATGCTGTTCTCCTCCGTCATCTACTGGGCGGGCAGCGCGATCTTCCTGCACGTGAACCCCTTTGAGAGCCTGGCCACCGCGAGCTTTGTCCCGCCCTTTGCTGACATGGTCTCCTCCACTCTCTTCAAATTTGACTTTGCTGGCTTTGTGAATATCGGCTGGTTCACTGCCATCACGCTCGTCATCACCTTCTGCATGATCGATATGTTCGACACCATCGGTACCCTCGTCGGCACGGCCTCCCGCGCCGGCATGGTCGATGAAGAGGGCAACATGCCCAACATGAAGGAAGCCCTGCTCTCCGACGCCATCGGTACGGTCGCGGGCGCCTGCACCGGTACCTCCACCGTCACGACCTTCATTGAGTCCGCCTCCGGCGTGGAAGCGGGCGGCCGCACTGGCCTGACCGCACTGACTGCGGGCATCCTGTTTCTCGCCTGCATGTTCCTCGCTCCTATTGCCGCCATCATCCCCGGCGCTGCGACCTCCGCCGCGCTGATCTATGTCGGCGTTCTGATGCTCCAGGGCCTCAAGAATGTGGACTTCAGCGACATGGACCAAATGCTGCCGGTGTCCATCATGCTCATCGGTATGCCGATCTCCGGTTCCATCGGCCACGCCATCGGTCTTGGTCTCATCTCCTATACCTTCGTCAAGGTCTTCTCCGGCAAGGCTAAGGACGTCAGCGTTTTGACCTACGTCATTTCCGCGCTGTTCCTCGTCAAGTTCTTCGCCGTGGTGTAAGTGTGTCAAAAACCTTAAAAAGAGCGTCCCGCACGGGACGCTCTTTTTTTCTGCGCCGCGGTATGATATCATGACGAAGATACATAGGGTAATAGGAGCGCACGGCGAAAAAACCTTGAAAAATCAAGGATTGCAACTGCCGGTTGACAAATTTGACAGTGCGCTTTCTTTCCCGCAACCGCGAAATGGGCTATGATAACGCCATCCAAACGGCGCGGGACCGCGCCGCAGAATTTCAGGAGGAAGACGATATGATCTTAGCAGATAAGATAATCACGCTGCGCAAAAAGGCGGGCTGGTCGCAGGAGGAACTGGCGGTTCAGCTCGGCGTGACGCGCCAGTCGGTCAGCAAATGGGAGGGCGCGCAGTCCGTGCCCGACCTTGACAAGGTGGTGCAGATGAGCCGGCTGTTTGGCGTGAGCACCGACTATTTATTGAAGGACGAACTCGAAGAAGAGGAGTTCGTCGGATCCGAGGCGGAGGAAACGCCGCTGCGGAGAGTGACGATGGAGCAGGCGGCGCGATACCTCACACTGCGCAGGGCCTGCGCGCCGAGGATGGCGCTGGCGGTGGCGATGTGTATCGTCTCGCCGGTCGTGATCATTCTGCTTGCCGCGATGGCGGATACAGGGCTCTGCGGTATTTCTGATGATCTGGCCGCAGGTCTCGGCGTGAGCGTCATTTTGGTGCTGGTCGCCATTGCGGTGGGGATGTTCCTCTCGTGCGGGGCGAAGACGAAGGAATTCGACTTTCTTGAAAAAGAGCCGTTTGAGACCGAGTACGGCGTGAGCGGCATGGTGCGCGAGCGGCGCAAGGCCTATGAGCCGACCGCCTCGCGCTGTACGATCCTCGGCGTGGTGCTGTGCATCCTTGCTGTTGTGCCGCTGATGCTCGGGGTCGGTCTCGCGTCGTCCGATGTCGCCGCGCTGCTCGTGCGCGTCGCTCCGGCGGATGTTTACGCCGCGGCGGCGGTGGATGCGCTGCTGCTTCTGGTCGCCTGCGGCGTGGGCGTGCTCGTCTGGAGCGGGACCTACACCGGCGCGATGGACCAGCTGCTCGAGGAGGGCGACTACACGCGCAAAAAGAAGGCGCGCAGCGGCGTAATGAGCACGGTGTCGCTCATCTACTGGCTGAGCGTGACGGCGATCTTCCTGTTCTACACTTTCGGACCCAAGGGGAACGGCCAGCCGCAGTATAGCTGGTTTATCTGGGCCGTTGGCGGCGTACTGTATGCGGCGGTGATGGGTATTGTGTCGCTCGTGCTGTATCACAAAGATAAAATGTAAAGCACACTTGACAAATAGGAACGACAGTGATATCCTACAAGTAAAGCAAACTTGACATTTGCAAAATGGCTCTTGACAGTTGGAAATCACATGATATTATTTTGATATTACAAAGATATTCGAAACGGCTGCAAGAAGAAAAGAGGGAGAACCTTATGCTCTTTATTGACCACCTGACCAAGACCTTCGGCGAAAAGAAAGCCGTGGACGATCTGTCGCTCCACATCGCGCCGGGGGAGATCTACGGCTTTATCGGCCACAACGGCGCGGGCAAGACCACGACGCTCAAATCCGTCGTCGGCATCCAGCAGTTCGATTCCGGCAAGATCACCATCGGCGGACACTCCATTCAGGATGACCCTATCGCCTGCAAGAAAATGCTGGCCTACATCCCGGATAACCCTGACCTTTACGAGTTTATGACGGGCATCCAGTACCTCAATTTTATCGCCGACATCTTCGGTGTGGAGGAAAGCACGCGGCAGGAGCGCATCCGCAAGTACGCGGACCTCTTCGAGCTGACGGGCGACCTCGCGCAGCCCGTCGCGGCCTATTCCCACGGCATGAAGCAGAAGCTTGCTATCATTTCGGCGTGGCTGCACGAGCCGAAGCTCATTTTGATGGATGAGCCGTTCGTCGGCCTCGACCCAAAGGCCGCGCATATCTTAAAGGGCATGATGCGCGAGGTGTGCGACGCGGGCGGCGCGATCTTCTTCTCGACCCACGTGCTCGAGGTGGCGGAAAAGCTCTGCGACAAGGTCGCCATCATCAAAGGCGGTAAGCTCATCCGCTCCGGCACGATGGAGGAGGTCAAGGGCGACGACTCGCTCGAGGAGGTCTTCCTTGAGCTGGAGGGCGAATCATGCTGAAAACGCTCGTCAAGAAGCAGCTGATGGAAATTTTCCGCAGCTACTTTTATAATGCCAAAACCAATAAAAAACGTTCGACGGCGGGGATTATCGCTTATATCCTGCTCTTTGCCGCGTTGATGATCGGCCTGATCGGCGGGATGTTCACGGGGCTTTCCGTTTTGCTCTGTGCGCCGCTTACGCAGGCGGGGATGGGCTGGCTCTATTTTGCACTCATGTCGCTGCTCGCCATCTTTCTCGGCGCGTTCGGCAGCGTGTTCAACACGTATTCGGGCCTGTACTTCGCTAAGGACAACGACCTGCTGCTGTCTCTACCCATCCCGGTGCGGACGCTGATGGCCTCGCGGCTGCTGACGGTCTATCTCATGGGTCTCATGTACTCCGCGGTCGTCATCCTGCCCGCGGTCATCGTCTACTGGGTCACGGTCTCGACGGCGCCGATGGCGCTCCTCGGCGGCGTGCTGCTGACGGCGCTCATCTCCATCTTCGTGCTCACGCTCTCGTGCGCGCTGGGCTGGGTCGTGGCGAAGGTGAGCCGTAAGCTCAAGCACAAGAGCTTCATCACGGTCATCGTCTCGCTCGCGGGGCTTGCCATCTACTATTTCTTCGTCTTCAAGGCGCAGACGGCCATCGAGCAGCTCGTCGCCAACGCCGCGGTCTACGGTGAGAAGATCAAGGGTGCGGCGCATCCGATCTACGTCTTCGGTCAGGTCGGCACGGGCGATGGTCTTGCGATGCTGCTGGCTTCGGCGGTCATCCTCGCGCTGTTCGCGCTGATGTGGGCGGTGCTCTCGCGCAGCTTTTTGCAGATCACGACCACGACGGGCGCATCGGGCAAGGCGGTGTATCGCGAAAAGATCGTTAAACGCCAAAGCGCGGACGCGGCGCTATTCCGCAAGGAGCTCGCGCGCTTCACCGCGAGCCCGAACTATATGCTCAACTGCGGCCTTGGCATCCTGCTGCTGCCGGTCACGGGTATCCTGCTTTTGTGGAAGGGCGGGATGGTCGTGTCACTGCTGAACGAGGCCTTCGCCTCGCACAGCGGCTGTGCGGAGGTGCTGCTCTGCACCGGAGTGTGCGTCATCGCGTCGATGAACGATATGGCGACGCCGTCGGTCTCGCTCGAGGGCAAGTCCCTCTGGCTCGCGCAGTCGCTGCCGGTCAAACCCTGGTGGGTGCTGCGCGCGAAGCTCAAGGTGCAGCTCGCGCTCACGGCCCTTCCGGCGCTCGTGCCGCTTGTCTGTATGGTGTTCATCCTGCCCGCGACGGCGGCGCTGCCGTTCGTTTTTGTCGCGGCGCTCGCGTACATCCTGTTTTCCGCGTGCCTGGGGCTGACGCTCGGCGTCACGCGGGCGAGCTTTACCTGGACGAGCGAGCTTATGCCCATCAAGCAGAGCCTGGCGGTGACGATCGCGCTGTTCGGCGGCTGGCTCTATGCCGTTGCGCTTGCGGGGCTTTACCTCTGGCAGGGCTGGAAGCTCGGTGCGCCGGTCTACCTTGCCATCGCGGCGGCGGTGACGCTCCTCGCGGCGGGACTTCTCTTGAGATGGCTCAAAACGAACGGCGCGCGACGATTCGCTGCATTGTAACAGGATAAAAAATGAAAGACGAAAGGGGAAAGCTGGACGGCTTTCCCCTTTCGTCTTTCATTTCAGCTTTCCATGTGCTTTCCGAGAAAGCCGGCAATGGTCTGTGCGAGCTTGTATTCCGTGTCACCCGCGGTCGTTTCGCCCTCCGTGCCGACAAAAAGCACGAGGCCCAGCGCGTCGCCCTCGGAGATGATGGGGGCGGCAATGGTCGCGCAGTAACGGTCGAGCGATTCGGTGACGAAGATGCTGCGCTCGCTCGGCACGGCGCGGTAGATGCCGCGGTCCTCCATGACCTGCTCGAGCTGGGGACTGATGCGCTTGCCGATGAGGTCGCGGCGCGCGCTGCCCGCCGCGGCGATGACGCTGTCGCGGTCGGTGACGGCGACAGTCGTACCGGTGGACTTGCTGAGGGTGTCGCACAACTGCGCGGCAAACTCGTCCACGCCGCCCATGAGGGAATACTTTTTGAAAATGACCTCGCCGTCCTTGCTCGTGTAGATCTCCAGCGGGTCGCCTTCGCGGATGCGCATGGTGCGGCGGATCTCCTTGGGGATGACGACACGGCCCAGGTCGTCGATCCGCCTGACGATTCCAGTTGCTTTCATCTATCAAAACTCCTTCTTATTGCTTGCTGAACGATGCTTAGTCTTTGGAAAACCCGCCAATTTATCCAAAGGAAGTGCTGGAAGATTTTTCAGTGCGCGGACAGATGAGTGGGATAATTGCTTTGAGACAGCGACACGGGGTGATTTTTATGTCAGTTTTGACGAATTTTTTACATATGGGAGTTCTTGGTACAAATACATCTGTCCATCCCTTGAAAAACAGACTGCCCGCGCGTATAATGAGTTCTGCTGTACAAAACCGCCTTTGTGGCCGAAAAGGAAAACAAAGACGATTCTCAAAGGCGTATTATTGGGAAAGAGAGAATACATCCAAATGAATCAGATCACGAAAGCATTGAAAAAAGTGGCTGCCGCCTATAACGGCGTCAGCCTGATCCTACGCATCGCCGTCGGCCTTGTCATCGGTGCGATCTTGGCGCTCATTTGCCCGGGCGCGACTTGGTTACGGGAGCTCGGCAACCTGTTTGTCGGCGCGCTCAAGGGCATCGCCCCTGTGTTGGTGTTCGTCATCGTGGCGAGCGCGCTGGCGCAGGGCTCGTCCAAGCTCGACCGCCGCTTCGGCACGGTCGTGTGGCTCTACATGCTCACGACGTTCGTCGCCGCGGCGCTGAGCGTTGTGACCAGCATGCTCTTCCCGCAGACGCTCCTGCTGGCCGAGGCCGCTGAGGCCGAGGTCATCCCGCAGGGCCTTGGCGAGGTTATGCACACGCTGCTGTCCAACATCGTCTCGAACCCCATCTCCGCCATTATGAACGGCAACTACATCGGCATTCTGATGTGGGGCTGTCTCTTCGGCGTGGCGATGAAGAAGCTCGGTGCGGACTCGACGAAGGTCTTCCTCAGCAACACGGCGGACGCGGTGTCCACCATCGTGCGCTGGATCATCAATTTGGCACCGTTCGGCATCATGGGCCTTGTGTTCACGAACGTCGTGAGCAACGGCCTTGCGATCTTCACCCAGTACGGCAAGCTCCTGCTGCTTTTGGTCGGCACGATGCTCTTCATGGCGCTTGTCATCAACCCCATCATCATCTTCATCTATCTGCGCTGCAACCCCTATCCGCTGGTTTTCCGCTGCCTGCGTGAAAGCGGCCTGACGGCCTTCTTCACTCGTTCCTCCGCAGCGAACATCCCCGTGAACATGGCGATGTGCGAAAAGCTCGGCATGGACAAGGACTTCTACTCCGTCTCTATCCCCCTCGGCGCGACGATCAACATGGACGGCGCGGCCATCACCATCACCATCATGACGCTGGCCGCGGCCAACACGCTGGGCATGCAGGTCTCGCTGCCCGCGGCGATCTTGCTTTCCATCATGTCGGCCCTTGGCGCGTGCGGCGCTTCCGGCGTGGCGGGCGGCTCGCTGCTGCTGATCCCGATGGCGTGCTCGCTGTTCGGCATTTCGAACGACATCGCGATGCAGGTCGTCGGCGTCGGCTTCATCATCGGCGTCATTCAGGACTCTGTCGAGACCGCGCTCAACTCTGCGGGCGACGTGGAGTTTGCCGCGACGGCCGAATATCATCAGTGGCTCAAGCAGGGCAAGCCCCTGCCGGAGTTCCTCGGCGGCAAGAAAAAGTAAGAAAAGCGCGGCGATAGACCGTGACGGAAAACGACTTACCGCCGAATAGGGCAGGCAGAGACCTTGCCGATATAAAATAACAAGGACGCATTGCAGAATGGCGCCCTGAATAAAAGAGATGAGCAGGTTTCCCCGAAAGGGGAGCTTGCTCATCTCTTTGTCTTATTACTGCTGTGTTTCGCTCTTCTGCGCGCTGCGGTGGATGTACTTTTCGAGCGCCGCATACAAAAGCGGCGGGTCGATGGGCTTGGGGAGATGTTCGTTCATGCCTGCGTCGATCGTGCGCTTCTGCTCCTCGGCAAAGGCATCCGCCGTCATAGCGACGATGGGGACTGTCTTCGCGTCGGCGCGCGATAGTGCGCGGATGGCCCTCGTTGCCTCAATGCCGTTCATCACCGGCATTCTCACGTCCATCAAAATAGCGTCGATGCCGCCGATCGCAGAGGACTCAAACTGCGAGAGAGCCTCTTGTCCGTTTTCCGCCGTGGTGACGACGCAGCCGACCTCTTCCAGAATGAGTTTTGCCACATAGGTGTTGATCTCGTTGTCTTCGACCAGCAGGATGTTTGCGCCCCGCAAGTTCCTGCCGGGCTGCTCCTGCAAAGCCTTGTGCGCCACAGGTTCCGCCAGCGGGGCGCAGATCGTCACGACGAGTTCCGTACCCTCGCCGAGCTTGCTCTTGACGCTGATCGTGCCGCCCATGGCGTCCACCAGGCTTTTCACGATGGGAAGGCCCAGTTCGGTCCCCTTCACGCTGCCGCTGAGCTGGGAATGTTCCTGCGAAAACGGGTCGTAGAGGTGCTCTAAAAAGTCCTGACTCATGCCGATGCCGTTGTCGCGTATCGTAAAGCGCAGGTTCGCCATGCCCTCGGCAGCCGGAAGGCTCTCCATCCGCATGCAGACCTCGCCGCCCACCGGCGTGAATTTCGCCGCGTTGGACAGCAGGTTCAAAAAGATCTGCTGGAAGCGCAGGCGGTCGACCGAAATGCACTCTGGTCCGCCATCCACGCGGCAGTCGAAGTGAATGCGGCGGCTGTCCATCAGCGGACGGATGACCGTGTTGATCAACTCGGTGAACTCTTTCTTGGTCACCGGCTCGGGATCGAGCGTCAGACTGCCGCTTTCGATCTTGCTCATATCGAGGATGTCGTTGATGAGACCGAGCAGAAAATCGCTGGACGGATCGATCTTGTCAAGATACTCGCGGATGGTGGAGAGGTCGCTCTCCTCCTCGGCGAGGTGGGTCAGATCCACGATGGCGTTCATGAGCGTCCGGATATCGTGGCTCATGTTGCTGAGGAAGGTGGTCTTTGCCATGTTGGCCTCGCGCGCCTGCTCGAGCGCAGACTTGAGCCATCTGCTGTTGCGGTAAGATAAATACGGTATTTTCAACAAGGCGGGCACTCAGCTTCGAGTGCCCGCCTTGTTGCCGTACCGGTGCTTGTTTTTTGGCACAGCATGCGGTATGATGGAGAACAGCATAACAGAAGGACCGGAAAAAGCCATGAAACTTGCCATCATCACCAGCCAGTCGCTGCGCGACCCGACGGCAGCCTCGCTCGCGCGGCTGCAAAAGCTGCAGCCAGACTACGAGACGGTGCTGCTCACCTATGAGAACTTTGCCCAGCTACCCGCGCTCTACGATGAATACGCGCCCTCGGTCGACGGTTTTCTCGTCAGCGGTCAGGTCACGCTGGCGGCCATCGAGAGGAAGGAGCACGCGGTGCGCAAGCCGCTGCTGCATTTTCAGGCCGACACGGCTGAACTATACAAGTCGATCTTGCAGTACGTGCTGGCGCATCCGGGCGCGGATATCGGCCGCATCGTGCTCGACTTCCTGCTGCCGCTCAAGGGCGGCTGCTCGGCGCAGACATTTTTAGACGAAATGGAGCTGCCGATGCTTGAATCACAGGTGAGCGGCTGGGTCGGCACGATGCAGACCGACCATCTTGAACAGCTCGAATCGTCTATCGCTTCGCGCATCGTGGAGATGTGGGAGAGTGGGAAGATCGATATGGTCATCTGCCTTTACGGTAGCATCGCACCCGTTCTGCGTGCGCACGGCATCCCGTTTGAATGTCCGCTGGTCGAGGATATGCACCTGCTGGACCTTCTGCGACGGCTGCAGGTCACCATCGAGCTCGACCGGCTGCGGGCCAATATGCCGGCGGTGGTCAGTGCCTCGCCGCGCGGTAAAGAGGCTGCGGCGCATTTAGATGCGCTGCAGGAAAAGCTCGAACTCTTCCTGCGGGAAAATCTGCTCGACTGTATGCTGCAGAAAAAGCGCGACCACTGCGAGTTTTTCACGAGCGTGTCGGTCGTGCAGTATTTGACGGACCATGCCAAGACGAGCAGGCTCTCTTCCTGGCTGGATGAAGAGCTCGCATTCCCGACCGCCGTGGGCTACGGCATCGGCGTGGACATCAATCAGGCGATGCTCAACGCGCAGGCCGCGCGCAAAGAGTCGGAATTCGTGGGCAAGAGCTTCATCCGCAACGAAAAGGAAGCGCTGATCGGTCCGCTCGGCACGGCGAAGGCCATGGTCGTAGAGTACGGCAACGTGCAGGGTGTGGGGGAGATCGCACGCCGGTGCGGGCTCTCGACGCTGACGATCCAGAAGGTCGCGGCCAGTATGAAGCAGTCCGGCTCACAGAAGATCACCACGCAGGAGCTGGCCGGGCGCTTCGGTGTCACGGTCCGCAACGCCAACCGTATCCTCGGCCGCCTTGTGGAGGGCGGGTACGCGCGCGTGGCGTACTTTCAGACAGCCAATTCCAAGGGCCGCCCCGTCAAGGTCTACGAGTTGATGCTCGACGCCAAGCAGTAAAACGGAAAGGTGCGGCCTTTACATGGTGTTTTTGGCCGGAGAAAGGCAATATGCCAAGCCCGACTCGGAAGCTCAGGGGATATGAGGGCGAAGAGGATGTCAAATCAGGAGGGCGGATTTGTGGCAGAACATATGCAATTGAGTGATATCCCTAAATTTTGCGCGGAAATAGAAGAGTGACTGAACACGCGATACGAAGAAGCGGAGGGAAAGAAGCTCTGGGAGGCGACCTGCCGCCAGTATGATGAATACCTCAAGGAGCTTCCCGACTGCGGTGGGAAAAAGACCAGCCATGCCCTCGCGATCTACGGCAGTATCGTGATCTTCTCGCTGTATCCGCTGCTGCCGGACCATCCGCCGGTAGAGGAACTGCAGGAGCTCGTCACGAGCCTTTTTATGTCGGGATTTGTAAGATCGGGAAATAGCTTTGACCTGAACCGGAGCTTTGACATGTGGCTGATCGACAAGGTTTTCCACGGGTGGGGGAAAAGGACCGAAAGCTGTACGCACAGCATCCGGCATGCTTCTGCAACGTCTCCGAGCCGTACGACAAAAAGAACCATGCTGCGAGATACCATTTTACGCAGTGCCCGAATGCGGAATTTGCGAAAAAGCACGGTTTGATGCACGTGCTCCCGCTTTCTGCAATTCCGACTATTGGGGAATGAGTCAGCTTCATGGAACGCTGATCCGCCGCGGTACTTGCGGGAACTCCGACAGATGCGACTATTGCGTGGTCGGGTCTGAAGATCCGATGGCAAAAGCATATGAGATCGTAAAGGATGAAGCTGGATTTTTGGTGAGTCGGAAAATCGAGAGGGAATAGTGCCTTTTTACAGGTTTTGTGCATTTTGTAAGGGAATGAGGCCCGGCGCGCTGCGCCGGGCCTCGTTTTGTTTCAAAAAACAACAGTTGCTTCTGTATAAAAACAACAAAATTCATAAAGGTTATTGACGGGATAAATAGGCTGTGCTACTATTTTAACGATATCTATTCCGTAAATATACCATAAATGAAGGGGGCGGACCTCCGCCCAAATGAAAAGAAGGAGGACCTGATCATGAACGACTATGAACGCGCCTTAGCGCTGCGGGACGAGACCGTTGCGCACCGCCGCTGGATGCACACCCATGCAGAAGTCGGCCTGGAGATGCCGAAGGCACGGGCCTATGTGCTGGAGCAGTTAAAGCTCGCAGGGCTGGAGCCGCGCCCCTGCGGTCACGGCGTTGTGGCGGAGCTTGGGAAAAAGAGCGGCAAGACGCTGCTGCTGCGCGCAGATATGGACGCGCTGCCGATGAAGGAGGAGAGCGGTGAGCCCTTCGCCTGCCCGAGCGGTACCGAGGCGCACGCCTGCGGCCATGACTTCCACACGGCGATGCTGCTGTCGGCGGCAAAGCTTCTTAAAGAGTCGGAGGACAAGCTCGAAGGCACGGTCCGCTTCATGTTCCAGCCCGCGGAGGAGACCTTCGAGGGCGCAAAGGATATGATCGCGAACGGCATTCTGGACGGCGTGGACGCGGCGCTCGCCTATCACGTGAGCACCGGTCGTATGCCGGTCGGTATCTTTATGTACAACGACAGCGGCACGATGATGAACTCGGTCGACGGCTTCAAGATCACCGTTCACGGGAAGGGTTCGCACGGCGCATACCCGCAAAATTCGATCGACCCGATCAACATCGGCGTGCACATCTATCTGGCGCTCGAAGCGCTCCTTGCGCACGAGGCCGACCCCAACAAGACCTGCGTGATGACCGTCGGACAGTTCACTGCCGGCGCCGCGGCCAACATCATCCCCGATACCGCTGTTCTGCAGGGTACCATCCGCACGAACGACCGCGACAGCCGCGTGCTGCTGGTGCGCCGCATGAAGGAGACCGCCGAGAAGACTGCCGAGGTCTACGGCGGCACGGCGAGCGTGGAGATGATCTCCGGGGTCCCGCCGCTGATCTGCGACCCCGCGCTGACCAAGCAGATCGTGGGCTATATGCAGGAGCTGCCCATCCCCGGTCTCACGCCGTATCCCGGCATTTCGGCCAACGCGTCGGAGGATTTCGCCTCCGTCGCCGAACGCGTGCCGTCCACATTCATGTATCTCTCCGCGGGATTCCTCGACGAGCGCGGCGATGCGCCCGCGCACAACCCCAAGGTGCGCTTCAACGAGGATGTCTGCCCCATCGGTGTGAGCTGTCTGACGCACTGCGCCATCCGCTGGCTGGAAGAGAACAAGTAAAAACCGGAACGAAGCAAGAAAGGGACCAAAAACTATGGCAAATGAAACAAGCACTGCCGTCATTCAGCTTCCCAAGGGCAAAAAGAACCTCGTTCAGTTGGGCGCTATTTGCCTGACCGTTTCCATCGCGTGCTACGGTCTTGCGCTGTCCACGCTCATCACACCCATCCTCTCCAGCATGGACGCCATGGGCTATGTTGGCCTGTTTTCCATTTTTTCCTCGATCGGCATCACCATCATGACGCCGATCGGCGGCAAACTCGGCGATATCTTCGGCCGCAGACGGATCGTAGTCATCGCAGGAATCGTCTGTGTGCTGTGCGGCGTCGGCATCGCGTTTGCGCCAAACCTGCCGATCTTGATGATCTGCCGCTTCGGTGTTGGCTTTGCGCAGGGCGCGTTCATGGCCGCGCCATACATCATCGTCGGCGTCATCAACGAGAAAAAGGACGTGCCGAAGGCGATGGGCTTTCTGGCGATGGCGCTGTCCATCGGCGGTTTCGGCGGCAGTATCGTCGCGGGCCTCCTGACCGATATGGGGATGCTGACGGCGGCTATTCTCTTCCCCGCGATCCCGCTGATCGTCGGTATCGTGCTGATAGGCCTGTTCTATCCCGATGATAAGAGCGCCGCCAAGCAGAAGATCGACACGGTGGGCATCCTGCTGCTCGTGGCCGCGCTGTGCGGCATCCTGCTGCCGCTGAACTACGGCGCGACCGCCGGCTGGACGGATCCGCTGATCCTCGGCGGGCTCGTGCTGGGCATCGTTTTCACCGCGCTGCTGATCCGCTATGAGTCCAAGATCGAGCAGCCCATCATTCCCGTCAAGATGTTCCGCCACAAGAGCTACCTTGCCTTCGTGCTCGTGGGCTTCCTGTGCTACTTCTACCGCGGCGCGATGGACGTTTATTCGCCCCTCGGCGCGATCAATGTCATGGGCACCAGCACGACGACCGCGGGCTCGCTGCAGTTGCCGCGCACCATCGTGACGATGTTCCTGCCGGTCATCGCGGGCGCGTGGGTCGGCAAGAAGAGGGTCAACCTGTGGAAGGCTATGGCCATCGCCACCGCGCTTGCCGCCTTCCCGATGCTCGCGATGGGCTTTACTACGCCACAGACGTCCGTACTGCTGTACTTCATCGCGCTCACCATCACCGGCGTTGCCGAGAGTTACCGCGGCGTGTCCGTCACGCCCGCCGCACAGGGCTGCCTGAAGACAGAGGACATCGGCATCGGCACAGCGCTCGTGAACTTTGCGAACTCGCTGGCGGGTTCGCTGGCCGCAGCCATTTACGGTATGATCTACGGCGCCTGCACTGCCGCTGACCCGACCAACGTCGCCAACATCCAGAAGGGCGTCAACGCCGTTTTCCTGACGGCCGGCGGCGTCACGGTGGTTGGTCTTCTGCTGGTCCTCTTCTGGGTCCGTCCGCTGATCGAAAAGCAGGCCCGCGAGGAAGTGCAGCAGGCCTGAGGAAAGAACCCTAGTATCCTGAGATCGATAGCAAAAAAGCAGCAGCGGCCGACTTATTACGTCAGGCGCTGCTGCTTTTTTGCGGCCTTTGCGGCAGTATCAGAAATGAGTGTGTTCCGCGATGAGGTCGTTGACAGTCGTATCCAGCATGACGCTCAGGACGTAGAAGTTATCCACACTCGGCAGGCTTCGACCCGCCTGCCGGTGGTACACCGCCTGTGGGCAGGCAGCGCCATCTGCATGATATAAAAAGCAAATTGTAGTTGAAATTATGAGAAAATGTGATATATTTAGAACAATACCAGTGAAAACGAGGTGTGTGCCGTGAAAAAGAACTTGACATCGCGCTTCGCGGTGCAATACTGCTGAGAGCAGAGCAGAGCAGAGCAGAGCAGAGCAGAGCAGAGCAGAGCAGAGTAGAGTAGAGTAGAGTAAGTAAAGCTCTGCGCTTTTTTGCTGCCAAAAATTATTATTTTGTAATAGAAGACACTCCCTGACATGGGTTATCCATGCCAGAGGGTGTCTTTTTATTTATCATTCAGCCCGCGGAGACGGGTAGAAAAACAGGTGGAAAGAAATATGAAAAAACGATTATGCTCAATATTGTTGGGGTTATGTCTTGTTTTGACAATGCTGCCGACAATGGCACTGGCGGCAGACGGTGGGGATGGAACACAGGCAAATCCCTGGAATATTTCTGCCGAGGGTGAGGGAAACAACGTTACGGCCTATCTAGAGCAGAACGACGATGGTCCTACCTATACGCTCGTCATCTCCGGCTCCGGAGCAATGAAAGATTTCAAATTCTCGTCACCCTCAGGATATTGGACATCGGATGCTCCTTGGCATACTGCGTTGACAGTAGATTCCTCAATAAATAGATACCCGATCACGGCTCTGGAAATTGAGGATGGCATTACTCATATCGGCAGCGCTGCATTCGCATCTTTGTCCATTCCGGAGATTTCTTTCAAACGGAACGTGACAAGCTATGGCACGTACGTATATATTTCCTGCACAGCCGTGACGACTGTCGACTGGACGAATTTCAGCATCGAGACGATTCCGGAAGGTCTTCTGTATGGGTGCACTGCGCTGCGCACGTTCAAAAATGGCGACGCAGTCTCCGCTGATTACACGTTGATGCTTCCGAGCGCTGTGACAGGAATTGGGACGAGTGCTTTCTTTGGGTGCAGAAGTCTGATCCGTGCTGATTTGACGAACCTGTCCAAAAGCGTAGGGCAGAATGCATTTATGTCCTGCACGGGCCTGAAGCAGGTTGATTTGCCCAAAACTGTAGATGAATCCTGCGTGGACAGTTATTTTGGAATTGGCTGCTTCAGCACCTCGGCAATCGAGACCATTACTCTGCCGGAAAATGTCACAATGATTTCGAATAATATGTTCAACCGGTGTGGTTTGCTTACGGATGTTAAGACGACCAGTTCTATCAAAACGATTGGAGAAACAGCATTTTTCTGCGACAAAGATAGTGTGGGGAAGACAGAGGCTCCTTGGAGTTCTTTTGTTGGTACCAATTTGGATCTCAGCGGCGTTACAACGATTGGAGCGTCTGCGTTTAACACTTGTTCTTCTCTCAAGAACGTGATTCGTCTTGATTCGATCCAGAATTTAGGCGAGCGGGCTTTTGGCGACTGCTCCTCCGTTCAGGTCGTTGATATGAGTAAAGCTGGCGAATCGATTACTTGTGCAAGTGACGCATTCACACAGCTAGGAAATGACTCCGTTATTTATATCGCGAATAATTTGAGTTCTTTGACGGGCCAATATGAAGGCATTTATTCGAAGAATAAGACGGTGCTCGCCATTACTAATGGCGGCACATTCCCGGCCACGTCCCAGTTCGTCGCGGGCCAGCTTGCCGAGCCGGTCAAGGGCGGCTATAAATTCGAGGGCTGGTATGAAAGCGCCACATTCGAAGATGAGGCCCTTACGGGCACACCGATTGCTGGCAAGACCTACTATGCCAAGTGGGAAGAAAAGGCCGAGCAGTCCGCGCCTGCAGCGCCTACGCTGAAAGACCGCGGCTATACCAGCATCACCCTGGAAACCATCGAGGGCGCTCAGTACCGGTGCAACGGCGGCGCTTGGCAGACCTCCCCGGAGTTTACCGGCCTGACCGCCGGAACGGTCTACACCTTCGAGACCCGCTATCCCGAAACGGAGGATCACAAGGTGTCTCCCGTCAGCGATGCGGTAGAGCTTTCCACCTTGTATTATGTTGTGCCCTCTGTCTCGAGCAACAGCGTTTCCGCGCCCTCTACCCCCAACGGCACCGTGACCGTCTCTCCGGCCAACGCTTCTAAGGGTACGACCGTGACCGTCGCGACCAAGCCTAACGAGGGCTATGAGCTCGGCAGTCTGACCGTGACCGACGCAAACGGCAACGCGCTTGCCCTCACCGATCTCGGCGATGGCAAGTACAGCTTTGTGATGCCAGGCAGCAAGGTCAGCGTCGAGGCGAGCTTCGTCAAGACCGCGGTCTCTACCGGCTTTGCCGATGTCCCTGCGGATGCTTACTTTGCCGACGCGGTCAAGTGGGCCGTTGACAAGGGCGTGACGAACGGTCTGACCGACACGATGTTCGGCCCCTATGAGCCCTGCACCCGCGCGCAGATCGTCACCTTCCTGTGGCGCGCAGCCGGTTCTCCCGAACCGACCAGCACCAGCACGTTCGCTGACGTTCCCGCAAGCGCCTACTATGCCAAGGCGGTCGCTTGGGCGGTCGAGAACGGCATCACGGACGGCATGACCGCGACGGAGTTTGCTCCCAACGCCACCTGCACGCGCGGCCAGAGCGTGACCTTCCTGTATCGCGCCCTCAAGGGGACCGCCGGCAGCGGCGCGAGCTTCGGTGATGTTGCATCCGGCGCATTCTACGCCGATGCGGTCAACTGGGCGGTCGCGAGCAACGTGACGAACGGCACGTCCGACACCACGTTCTCTCCCGACGCGAGCTGCACCCGCGCGGAGATCGTGACGTTCCTGTATCGTGCCTATCAGGGCAAGTAAGTGGATTTGACCCTGTTTAACTGATTTTGATAAAAAGGTGCTCGACCATTCGGAAAGAATGATCGGGCACCTTTTTGGTTTAACGATAACCTGATATCTCAGCTCAGATCGCCGGCGGCTTTGATCTTGACGCGGTTGGTGTTGCCGGGGTAGTAGGCGAGGGGAACGTCTTCCATCTCGATGATCTCGACGGTCTCGCGCACGGCACCGGCCTCGACCGCGAGCTCGATGGCCTCGTTCTTGGCCTTTTCGAGCGACTGCTCGCGGGGCAGCTCATCGTAGTTCATCAGCTTTTCGTAGGTACCGCTGACCTTGGAAATGGCAGAGCCGATGGCGTTGGCGCAGCCGAAATGCTCCGGCTTCAGAACCGTTGCCGCACCGCTGATCTTTTCCGGCAGGATAATGGAGCCGCCGCCGACGAGGATAAGATCGACGTCCGCGTTGGAGACCTTCATGGCGTCCACGCTGTCTTCAACGAGGGAGCGAATGACGGCCATGGCCTTATCCGCGACCTCCTGCGGGATGTCGGCGACCTTGGACTTGTCGCCGAGCTCCACCATGCCGAGACGCACGGCGATATCGGTGGTCGTCATCGTGTTGCCGCCGAAGACGAGCGCCTTTTTCGTGATCTCATAACCCACGCTGTCGGGACCGACGGTCACGCTGCCGTCATCCTTGACGCGCACGATGGAGCCGCCGCCAAGGCCGATGGAGATGACGTCCGGCATACGGAAGTTCGTGCGCACGCCGCCGATGGTGACGGCCACGCTCGATTCACGCGGGAAGCCGTTCTGGATGACGCCGAGGTCGGTCGTCGTGCCGCCGACGTCAACGACGATGGCGTCCTTGAGCGAGGAGAGGTAGCTTGCGCCGCGGATGGAGTTCGTCGGACCGCAGGCGACCGTGAGGATAGGGTAGCGGCGGGCGTGCTCCATGGTCATGAGAGTGCCGTCGTTCTGGCTGAGATAGACGTCCGCGTTCGTGATGCCCTCGTCGCGCAGGCTCTTGGCAAAGCCCTTGGTGAAGCGCTCGGCCACTTGCCAGAGCGCGGCGTTCAGAATGGTGGCGTTCTCGCGCTCGATAAGGCCCATGGAGCCGATCTCGCTGGAGATGGAGACATGGATGTCCTCACCCATGACCTCGCGGCAGAGCTTTGCGGCCTCAAGCTCGTGGTCATTGCGGACGGTGGAGAACACGCAGGAGATGGCGACGGACTTGACGCCCTTTGCCTTCATATCGGTGAAGAAGGCCTTCGCGGCCTCCACGTCGAAGGGGGCGAGCTCCTTGCCGTCGTATTCAAAGCCGCCGCCGATGATGGCACTGCCGACAGCGACCTTCTGGATATCCTCGGCCCAGTCGACCATGGGGCGGATGCCCGTGGTGGCGGGCGCGCCGATGCGCAGGATGCCGATGGGGGCGAGGTTCTTGCGCTCCACAATGGCGTTGGTGCACTGCGTCGTGCCGAGCATGGCCTGGTGGATATGCTTGGGATCCACGCCGGAGACCTCGAGCACCGTGCGCATCGCGCCCAGAATGCCGTCGTAAATATCCGCAGAGGTGGGATACTTGATATCCGCGACCACCGCGCGGTTTTCGTCGATCAGGACAGCGTCCGTATTGGTGCCGCCCACATCAATTCCGAGTTTATACATCGTTAGTTACCTCCTTTGCTGCGCTCTTCGAGCGGAATGTAGTCGGTGTCCACGCCGAAGTAGCGCGGGCCTACGAGCTCAAGGCCCTTTTCCGTGCGCCAGAGGTGGAAGCACTTGAGACCGACCACCATGACGCGCTTACCGTACTTGAGCGCGTCGGTCGTGACAGGGGTAAAGGTCTCCGTATCCACCAGCGAAATAAGGTCGGGGGTGGTGGCAAGGATCCTGCCGTCCACCGTGGCGGTCAGGTTCTCATTCTGGAACTCCACATAGGCGGTATGGCCCTTGCACTCACCGATGCCCTCCAGCACCACCTTGCCGATGTTGAAGCCGGCCCGGGTCTCGCGCAGCACGTCTGCGATCTTGCCCTTGAAGAGCTTGAAGCCTTCGGACATTTCAAGGAAGTGCTCCTCGGGCGTCTTGTCGCCGCAGTCCTTGACGGTGCGGATGGCGCGGCCCAGCTGCTGGCTGCGGGTCACGATGCCGTGAACGCCAAACTCCTTCATCTCTTTACCGCTCATGGGATAAAGAGACACGGAAACGGATGCGCCGCAGCTCATGGTGACCGCCCGGGCCAGCTCCTCCGTCCACTTGTTGGTGATGGTCTCAAAGATACAGCTGTTGCCCTTCTCGTCCACCAGCGCCATCGGCGTTGCCTTCATACCGCCGATGGTAAAGGTCACCATCTGCAATTCAGGGAAAGCGCGGCCCATGCCGTCCACATCCACCATCGGCATATTCAGTCGGGCCGCCGCGGCGATGGGCAGCATGGAGTTGACGCCGCCAGCCTCGATGGGCATAAAGGCGTAGATATCCCTGCCAAAGAACTTGGATACCATATCAAATAGCTTTTTGTATTCGTTTCCGCCGATGCCCTTCTCTGCCAAGACCGTCGGCGCGCCCATCATGGCGATGGGGACGACGAGCGCGTCGTCCGGCACCTCCTCCGGCTCGAGCAGCGTGACAGGACCGCACTCCTGCACCGCGCCGATGGCAACGAGCTTGCCGACATAGGGGTCGCCGCCGCCGCCCGCGCCCAGCAGGGCTGCGCCGGTGGCAATATCTTCGATCTCAGGGATACCGATTTTTCGCATGACCTTTTCCTTCTTTCATTAAAATTACAACGCAAGGAGAAGCGAGCGGACGCTTGCTCCTCCTGCAAGAGAGGGGATTACGCAGTTTCCTTTTCGGGAAAGACCTTCGCAAGGATGACGTACAGCACGAGCGAGACGACGATACCGTTGACCGGGCCGACAAAGAACGGCCAGTTCAGGAACGGCAGGGCCTCGACAAGGCCGGGGAAGCTTGCGAACGTGCCGCCGGTGATGCAGGCGAAGATAGCGCCCACAGCGAAGGAGATGATGCCGACGGCGGAGAAGCCGGAACGGATGGCGAAGTTTTCCTTCTTGCCCTTGCCGACGATCCAGTAGGACGCAATGAGCACGCCCGCGAGCGGCGGGATGAGGGCGGACATGAGCGACAGGAAGCTCTGGAAGGCGTTGAGCAGGCCGAAGGCGGCGAGCAGCGTGCCGATGCCGCCGGCGACGCCGGTCGTGACCTTGAACTTGCTCTCATCAAAGCCGAGCAGGTTGCTCAAGGCGAGACCGCCAGAGTAAGCATTGGTGACGTTGGTCGTCCAGGTGGCGAGCACAAGGGCGATAAGGCCGATGAACGGCACGCCGAGGGAGGCGAGGATGGCGGAGATGTCATACTGGCCCGTGACGATGCTCATCAGCGCGCCGGTCATGAGCATGAAGAGACCTGCGGGGATGACGCCGACGATGGAGGACTTGACCACGTCGCCGCGGCTCTTGGCAAAGCGGCAGTAGTCGGCGGAGATGACGCCGCCGAGGGCAAAGGAGGCAACGACCATGGAGATGCCGAACACCAGACCGCTCGAGACTTCAGGCGCATAGTTCGCGATGGCGCTGCCGCCGTCGTTGGCGGTGATACCGGCGATCAGGCCGTACAGGCAGACGATGACGAGCAGGGGAACGGCGATGTAGTTGAGCCACTTGAGACCCTTGAAGCCGATGCAGGCCGTGACCAGCATGATGACGCCCCAGACGATGGAGCTGATAGAGACGAACAGGGGAGACGCCTCAGTGCCCATCATGCTCGCAAGCATACTGGCAAAGGCGCTGCCGCAGGTCGCGGACTGAATGCCGAACCAGCCGACGCAGGCGATGGCAAGGAGCGTGCTGATGATGTAGCGCGCGCCCTTTTCACCCAGCGCGCCGGAGGCCATCACCGAAACGGGAAGGCCCGTATCACAGGCCTGCATACCGATGCAGATCATATATGCGCAGATCAGACCGTAGCCGATCAGAATGGACGCAATGATCTCGCCCATGCTCAGTCCGCCGCCGGCCAGCACGCCGCCGATCATCAGGCAGGGGACACAGATCATGCCGCCCGCCCAGACTGCCGCGATGGACAGCCAGTTCTGGCGTTGGGATTCGTCTACTTTGAATCCGCTGTTGTTTTCACTCATGGAAAGCACCTCTTTTTTGGAAGTTTTGCGGGGGGAAAATGAAGAATGGGGCAAGTATAACACCGGAAAATGCAAATGAATACTGTCGGATAGGCAGAAAAAAAGCTCCACGCATTGTCCTGAAAGACAATTCGTGGAGCTTTTCTCATAATGAATATCAATGCGCCTCATGGAGCAGGCGGTAAATGGCCGCGCCGCGGTAAAGCTCGATGGTCTCTGGCATCTTGCCGATACGGTAGCCCAGAAGGTCGGAGATGCGCTGCAGGCGGTATTTGATGGTGTTCTTGTGCAGAAACAGCATCTCTGCTGTACGGGTCACGCTGCTGTCGCAGTCCAAAAGGAACACGCAGGCGGTGTGTAGCAGTTCCGGATATTCCGTCTCAGACTGGAGGACAGAGAGCGGCAGGATGCGCTGCGCGGCAGCGGCCTCGCCCTCGCTGATGCGCCTGCGGCAGGAGGAGGCGAGCTCCAGCTCGCCCTGCAGAAATACATTTTTGTGGGGGAAAATGCGTTTTGCGTCGTCCAAGTTGTCCAGCATCGACAAATATGCGCGGCGGCAGCTTGTTGTATTGGACAATCCGCTGCAGCGGACGACCACAGCGTCCGGACTGGCTCTGAGCGCACCAGCAAGGAGCTCCTGTATCACGCTCTCCGCTTCGCGCAGCGAGTGGGGCGTGCTCAGAAACATGACGGGTTGGCCTTCATAGATGCCGCCGACGACGGTGTCGGCACACTGGCGCGCGAGCGCGAGGTCCTGCTCCATGCGGGAGCTCACTTCGTCCGCACTTGTGCCGCAGAGCATCCAGAGCTCATGGATGGCGGCGACGTCAACATGGAAAATGTCGGCCAGGCGCCGCATCTTGAGCGGATCATCCTGCAAAATGGCACGCAGCAGCTCGTGGATAGCGACCGCGCCATGCTGCCGGCCCCAGATATTGATGCAGATACGCACGGTGTCCGCCGCCTGCTCCACGGCGCGCTCGCCCAGCGGCGTGCCGACCTTGATGAGCGTTAGCTGGAGCGGCTGGGCAAGGTCCGACTGAATGGAGACAGAAGACATTTCCGCGTCTGGCAGGAAGGAACATGGTAGGTGCGCCTGCTCCGCGGGCAGCGGCAGACGGCGCTCAATGCCCTCGCGGATGGTATCGTCCATGCCGCTTGGCCAGGTGGCGAGATTCAGGATGTTGCCCTCATGGGTACTCAGCACCGCCGAGCAGCCGAGCTCCGCGCAGAGCATTTGCAGCGCTGTGCCGACCGACTGCTGGTGATGCGGCGCGGACGAGATGCGCGCAAGAATGTCCGACACGAGCGAACCGGCTGATGAGCGATCGCGGTAGATGCACTCCGTCACGTCGGTGATGAGGTCGCTGTAGCGCAGATGCCGCTGCCCCTCCGGCATACAGATGAGCACGAAGTCATGCGTGTCGGCAATGTCGATGAGCCGCTGATCCACGGAGGGAAGGTAGACACCGACGTAGTACAGCACGAGCCCAACTTCGCCGCCGTCGATGAGCCGCATAAGGTTCAGGCACTGACGGTCTATGTCGTTGATGCAGTTCAAAAAGCCTGTGATGACGATCTCGCTTCCGGAGTACTTGTCATGCGGGAAGACCTCGTTGACGAGGACCGAGGGGTCCGTGGATTCCAGCACCGAGATGGACGAGACCACCTTTTGCAGTCCGCCCGCCCCGCCCAGGACCTTCGCCTGCCGCAGAGAGGGGAGCTTCAGCAGATCCGATACCGTAACGCTCACGCTGTGCCTCCTATTCTTATCCGCCGATCTTAAAAAAGCAGCGGAGAGCTGAGAAAATAAAATTTTCCTCTATTGTAGCCGCAAGATGAAAAAATGGCAAGAGGGAAGGCCGCATATGCTGTTTTTGCAAGTGTGTCCGGCGGGGCAACAGATAAGTGGTGAAAGGCCATTGCGCGCTTTGCAGTGGGAAGTATTAGCTCATAGCCAGCCTATTATCGCAAAAGACTTCGGAGACCTTACGCTGCAAGGCCTCCGAAGTTCTTTTCTAAAGTGCAGTGCTTTTACACTTGCCAGTATTAAATTATAGAGTATCAGCGCTTTCGCTCACTCAAAAAGCCAACTGTACTTTCGCTTCTGCTCGAGCAGCACATATTCAGCCCGCTGGAGCACCTCTGGATCATAAAGCTCAGATGATCGCTCAAACTCTTTTTTCAGTTCATCTCGTGTGATATGGAACGTAAGCTGTGAGCCATATAACTCCTCCGCTGCCGCCATTTGCTCTGCATGGTCTCGATCAAATGGTTTTGCCTTTACTCGCTCAATGCAGGTATACAGATCATCCGTGAGCGGGTAGTCGTTCAGATCCGAAAGCAGTGAAAGGCCATTATCGAAAATCGGACAAAGGCGGAACTCCTTGGTCTCTTCGTACCGTAATACAGCAAGATCGTTTGTATGCCGGTCTTCATTGAGCGTTAGGCAATCAAGCTCCAGGATGGCAGTGAGATACTTCCCCACATCCGTCAAGTTTGTAACTCGCTCTATAAAGTCGACCGTATAAACGATCCGATCCTTCGGTGGATCAAACGCTGCAAGTGCCTGTGCAAGACCGTGGCCTTCATAGGCACGGTGCAACCGCTCAAACGGGATCAGCATTTCCCCTTTCCGCATAAAATCGCGGCTGATACATCCGGCCACATCTTTATCGTCATAATGAAGAAGGACCGGATCATAGGTCACAAGATCCGCTGCGTTTGAATGTGCCAGCAGGCGCGAAACGATGACTTCGGCCAACGCCTCATAACCCATGTGATCTGCCTTGTACCCCGTAAGATAAACATATTTGCTGTGGGATGGATGTTCTTCCTGCCAGATCATATCTTCGTCATTCAAATCATTCAGAACATCAAAATCATGACCCTTCTAGGCACAAGTAGGTGTGGTGCGTATCATTTCATAGGAATTACCCCATGGTATTCCCTGATCATAATAGGTACTTCAATGTTCTATCACAAACGAAAGACTCGCAGTAGCGGGATGACTTAGCATCCTTAACTACTACGAGTCCTTGTGCTTATGCAGTTGGACGGTAAGCATGGTGGTATAAGGCGGCACTCACTATGAGAGCTGCCGTCAGAGTAGCCGCTGTATCACGCAGAGACGCTGCAGATCGGTGTCGTAGAAAAGATATAGAGTGCTGTTGTCCTCCGCCGTGCGGCTGTTCCAGCGGTAGGCATGGGTGTAGTCGGGCAGGTAGGCCTCATCTACTTCAAGATAAGACAGGATATCCGTGATGTCCTGCTCGGCCTGAACGCTCTTCTGCTCGGTCAGGTGGGAGAGGAACGTCTCGTCCCCACCGTCCCATTGGAAGACAGTGTAGCGCTCGCCGTCGCCGTGAAAGCTTGTTGGCGTATGTACGTTGTATTCCTCCCGGATGCCCTTCGGCAGGTCGATATCCCAGTTTATTTCGATCGTCCGTTCGGTCGTGAAGTAGAGGTTTCCCAGAAGATACAGCCCCGCCGGGACCGTGATCGCGATGACAGCGACCGCAAGCATGATCTGAAGCGTTGTCTTTGCCGTACGCATGAGCCCGCCCTCCCATCGTTTGTCAGTTACCTGATTAGACGCAGGCAGGGAACAAAAGGTTCCATAGTGGGTAACAATATGGAAAACGGAACAAAACTCAGAATCCTATATTTATATCAACACCTTGTTCAACACACCGATGCCGAGCATACATTAGCGACCGCCGAGCTGATGAAGATCCTCAAGGAAGACTATTCCTTTAAGGTCTCCCGCAACACGATCAGTGATGATCTTCCTATACATACGACGTGAAGTGCCCTATATATACAAGGCTCAGCTTTCCAGCCAGCACCTGCTCAGCCTGATCAACGATGTACTGGATATGAGCAAGATCGAGTCCGGTGAGGTCAGTCTGAACCGCGAGCCGGTCAGCTTTGCGGAGATCGTCGGCCAGATCGACAGCATCATCCGCTCCCAGACCAACGAGCGCGGACAGTCCTTCCAAATGCAGGTCCACACAGTGGCGCATGAGTACATCATGTCAGACGGTTTGCGCCTGTGCCAGCTACTTATCAACCTGCTCTCCAATGCCACCAAGTACACACCGCGCGGCGGCAGCATCACCTTTGACCTCATTGAGCGTCCTTGCGATAAGGATGGCTATGCCTCCTACCGCATCATCGTGGAGGACACCGGCTTCGGTATGGCTCCGGAGTTTATGGAACATCTTTTTGAGGCTTTTGCGCGCGAGGAAAATTCCAGAACAAATCAGATACAGGGCACGGGCCTCGGCATGGCGATCGCCAAGAACATCGTCGATATGATGGGCGGTACGATCAGTGTGCAAAGCGAGGTCGGCAAGGAGACCCGCTTCGAGGTCGATCTGACCTTTGAAATTGATCACAACGCCGATATGAAGGTAGACCTTGGCTCGGCGCTGCTCATTATCGACGACGAGGTGCTGCGCGATAACATGGCAGCTTCCATGCGGGAGGCCAATGTCCGCTTCTATACCGCCACGACCCGTGCGGAGGCGACGGAACTGATGCAGCAGCAGAACATGGATATCGTCCTGATTGGCGGCCATCTTGCCGACGAAGAACTGGCAGACAAGGTGGCCTTGATCCGCAATGCCGCAAAAGAAGCCATCCTGATCCTCTTTGTGGATCATGTTCGCGCCGATCAGATCGAAGAAGTGGTGTCCGCCTGCCGTGCGGATGGCCTGATCCCCCGTCCATTCTTCCTCTCGAATCTCCTGCGGACCATTGAACGGATCAGGAACGCGGATGCCTATGAGGATAAGCGGCGCTCCAGTCTCAAGGGTAAGCATTTCCTCTGTGCGGAGGACAGCCAGCTCAACGCAGAGATATTAACGGCGATTCTGGAGGATAAGGGCGCAAGCTGCACGATCTGCCGCAACGGTCAGGAGATCGTAGACGCCTTTGCGTCGGTCAAGCCCGGCGAGTATGACGTGATCCTCATGGATATGCAGATGCCGCAGATGAACGGTCTGGAGGCGACAAAGATTATCCGCAGCGGCGAGAACCCGCTGGGTAAGACCATCCCCATTATTGCGATGACCGCAAATGCCTTTAACATTTTCTGCGTGCTTTATAATACGTTTATCCAATCAACAGGGGGAAATTTGTTATTACTTATCAGAAGCAGGATGTAACAGCGTATTGCCGCTATTTTTGCAGAGAAGACCGTACAAGCCGAAAACATTCTGCGGTCGCTCAAACGCCACTGAGGGCAATTACGGTGTGTTTCCCATTATATCTATCTCGGATGCGGATATGGACAGAGAGAGGTACAGAGCAAAAATGTGGCAGACACCGCAAAAGCATTGCTGCTTCCCGGAAGAGCCGATAGAACTGTCTGATGCCCGTACCGAGCGTCTGGACGAGATCGACAACGCTGTTTATGAGTGCCTCTGCGTGCTCCTTCAAAAAACGGAAGATGATTGGACCTGTGGTTGAGCACAATGTCGTATTTCCAAATTGATAAGCCCAGCTTCCGCTGGACTTTTTCGACAGGTTGTAATATAACAGAGAAGGATCTATATGAAAAAATATTTAAAAAGTTTGTGCAATAAATCGTCCTTTCCGTGCATTACACGGATGACAGGAGAAAAAAGCCCATGCTCAGTATGCTGATGACAACCGAATATGCGCCGGCGGAGGAGCGCCGCGAACTGCAGCGATTGCTCATCCGCGTTGCCGGTGGTGACCGTGACGCTTTGGCGGAGCTGTATCAGCGCACGCGCGCGGCGGTGTACGGCTTAGCGCTTTCCTACCTTAAAAACGCGCACGACGCGCAGGATATCACACAGGATGTCTATGTGCAGGTGTGGGACTGCGCAGCGCAGTACCGTTCCACTGGCTCGCCGATGGGGTGGCTGCTGACGGTCTGCCGCAACCTCTGTCTGATGCGCCTGCGGCGCGAAGAACGTCATGCCGCGCTCAGCGAGGAGGAATGGGACGCCATTCCCGCGCAGGAATGCGGTTTGGATGCCGACGAGCGTGCGCTGCTGCAAGGCGCGCTGGCAAGCCTTGCTGATGAGGAGCGGCGCATCGTGCTGCTTCACGCGGTCACGGGCATGAAGCACCGGGAGATCGCGGCGCTGCTGGAACTGCCGCTTCCCACCGTCCTGTCGAAATATCACAGAGCATTGAAAAAGATGCGAATTTTTCTGGAAGGAGATGACGCCCGATGACCAATGAAAAAATGGAGCAGAGGCTGGCTGCGGCGCTTGAAAAGACCGCGCCGGACGATGTGAGCGGCGTTCTCTCCCGCTGTGAAGCGCGGAAAGGAACGGTAATCAACATGGAAACGAAGAAAACGACAAAGAGAAGATGGACATCGCTCATCGCCTCTTGCCTTGCGGTAATGCTGCTCGGCGGAGGACTGTTCTACCAGCGAGCGAACGCAGTCGCGTCCGTGGTGTCGCTGGATGTGAACCCGAGCATCGAGCTGAAAGTGAATCGGAGCGAAAAGGTGCTCGTCTGTACCCCGCTCAACGAGGATGCAAAAGCCATCCTTGCGGATATGAGCAATGGCGCTGACCTCAAGGGCGCGAAGCTCGACGTGGCGGTGAACGCCATCGTGGGCAGCCTTGTGCGAAACGGCTACCTCAATAGCATTTCCTCCGCCATCATGATCTCGGTGGAGGATAAGGATACCGATCGCGCGGAAAAGCTCCAGCGCGAGCTGACGAGCACCGTGGACGGTGTTTTGCAGACAAGCGAATCGAGGGCGTCCGTCCTGACGCAGACGCTTACGCAGGACGCGGGACTTACGCAGCAGGCGCGGGAGAACAGCATCTCCACCGGAAAGGCGGCACTGGTAAACCGTGTGCTGGCGCTCAACGCCACACTGAAGTTTGACGCGCTGGCGAAGCTTTCGGTCGAGGAGCTCAAGGACCTCGCCGAAGCGGGTGCACCTGCCATGCCCATCGGTATGGATGCAGCCCGCACCGCTGCGGAGGAGTATGCCGGAACGACGGCGGTGGATTCCGTTACAGCGGAGGTCGATCCCGAACTCGACGAATCCCCTGCGCACTACGAAGTAGAGCTGCAAACGGCATGGGGCGAGTTCGAGTATCTAGTGGATGCCTACACAGGGAAGGTGCTCAGCGGGCAGAAAGATTTATTGGCTGCCGTTTCCGCATCGAATGAAACGACGAAGCCCTCTGGTCAAAAGCCCGCGCCGTCCGGAACGGTGCAGGATATCGGCTACGCCAAGGCGAAGTCCATTGCCCTGAACCACGCGGGCGTGAGTGAAAATGAAGCGTATGACATGGACATTGAGCTGGATGATGAGGACGGAAAGCTCGTCTACGAAATCGAGTTCAGATCCGGCAATATGGAATATGACTACGAGATCGACGCGGCCTCCGGCACCATTCTCAAGCACGAGGCGGAGCTGGATGACTGATATAATACTTTCCGATGACGCGATCAAAGAAGATCCGGCCTTGGATGTTTACAGCAACATTGCTGCCTGCGTTAACCGATAGACATACATTTCTTTTAATAGAAAGGCAGACGGGATCCCGTTTGCCTTTCATATTTCTGCGCACAAGCTTTTGCACATCATCACGCTCATTCACGATTAAGACACTTGCTCCGTTCGCTGGAAGCTCAGATAGCGCGTCCCTTGAAATGTCAGCTCGCCGGTATCGCCCTCGGCCAGCATTCCGTATTCCATACCGGAGAGCGCAAATTCCATCCGGTCGCCGCTTTCCACCTGAAACGTGGCGTAATAGCTGGTAGAGGTGTGGACGTGATGCGTCTCACCGCCGTGATGGTGGTGGGAAACGTCGGAGCGGCGGGATACCACCGTGGCAGGGACGGTCAGCTTCGGTGAGTGGTTATTTTTGTTCCATTCTCCAATGCCGCGGATCAGCGTCACGATGATGATACCAAACACCAGCACGAACATGAGCGGCGTCATGACCGACATGATGCCGAAGGTCGTGCCGAAACCGGGATCAAAGCCATATCCAAAGCCCATAGCGGCTCCTTTCTGTGAAACCGCCGGGAGTTTCCCCGAGGAAACT
>OIXV01000154.1_pt1 | contig 66817 bp, 59 predicted proteins | sample 1587771 | NCBI WGS metagenome assembly OIXV01 (sample SAMEA3888893, study PRJEB22519) | human gut metagenome | biome: human gut; feature: human-associated habitat; material: faeces | place: Denmark | collected 2010
ATTTTTCTCAGTGAGACTGACAGGTCCAACGGCTACTTGACGCATACAAAAAATTTGCGGTCTCCCACAAAGGGGTTGACAAAGCCCCCACCTTATGTTATGCTGCAAACGGAATTTGGCAATCTCTATTCACCGTCAACTTCATAAATCGGATGATTGGCTCGGGAGAGACTGAAACCAAGAATGGCGCCGAAGGGGCATGCAAAAACTCTCAGGCAAAAGGACCGGACCAGGACGATGCTCTGTAAAGTGTGGCGGCGACCGCACGCCGAAGGTGCAACCTGCCCCAGTGCCGTTTCCAGGCCCCGGCGGGGAATCTCTCAGGTATGTTAACGGAGGCACAAAGTGTCCAGCATGGACGCCTTGTGCTTTTTTCATATGTCTGAAAGGAGTCTTTACATGATTATCACCCAGAAAAAGCCCATGGAAGAGCTGCTGGCCATGCTGGAGGGCGTAAAAAAGGCGGCCATCGTGGGCTGCGCCAATTGCGCTACCGCCTGCCAGACTGGCGGCGAAAAGGAAATCCAGGAATTGAAGGCCACCTTGGAGGCGCAGGGGATCGAAGTGGTGGCCACGGTTCTGCCCGACGAATGTTGCCACAAGATGCTGGTCAGGAAGGACACCAAGGTCATCCGGGACAGTGGCGCAGAGGCCGTGGTGTGTATGGCCTGCGGCGACGGTGTGCAGACCGTGGCAGACAACCTGACCCTTCCCGTTTATCCATCCAACAACACCATGTTCCTGGGCCAGGTGGAACGGGTGGGCATTTTCCACGAATACTGCCGGATGTGCGGCGACTGCGTTTTGGGCTCCACCGGCGGCATTTGCCCCATTACCAAATGTGCCAAAAGCCTGGTGAATGGTCCCTGCGGCGGCCAGAAAAACGGCAAATGTGAGGCCAACCCTGAAAATGACTGCGCGTGGATTCAGATCTACAACCGTTTGGTGGCCATTGGCCAGGAGGATAAGCTGCTGAACGCCCGAACAGACAAGGGCTACGCCAACGCTGTTTATCCGAAGCATGTCAATTTAAGGGGGAAGAAAGTATGAGTTTGCTGCAAAAAGCCCTGGACCGGGGCAGCTTTGCCGTTACGGCGGAAATGGCGCCGCCTAAGGGGTACGATTTTTCCGAGGCGCTGGAAACAGCCGCCCTGTTAAAGGGTAAGGTACACGGCGTCAATGTGACAGATATGCAATCCGCCTGTCTCAAGGCTTCTTCTCTGGGCCTGTGCATTCATTTAAAGCAGGTGGGGATCGAGCCGATTTTGCAAATGACAGGACGGGACCGCAGCCGGATGGCGCTCATGGCGGACATTCTCTCCGCCGCATCCTTCGGCATCGATACCATGCTGGCTCTCACCGGCGATCACCCTGTGGTGGGCGATTGCAAAGAGAGCAAGCCGGTATATGATCTGGACTCTGTAGGCATTCTCAAGATGCTCTCCCAAATGGAGGAAACCGGCACAGACTGCGGGGGGAATCCCATTTCTGGTGGCGCACCCGTCTTCTTTAAGGGTGCTGCCGTGACCCCGGTGTACGAGCCTATGGCGCTGCAGATCAATAAGCTCCGCCAGAAGGTGGAGGCTGGCGCCAAATACATCCAGACCCAGGGCGTTTTTGACCTGGACAGCCTGAAGCGGTTTTTGGAGGCTGTGGACCGGGCGGAGATCCATGTCCCCATTATGGCGGGAATCATTCCCCTGAAGGCCGCCGGTATGGCCCGGTTTATGAATGAGAATGTCCCAGGCATTGCGGTGCCTCAGACGATGATTGACCGCCTGGCCGAGGCCGCTGAAGAGGGCAAGGCCAAGGGCGTCAAGGGCCTGCCCGGGAAGCTGGGTATAGAAATGGCGGCTGATCTGATTCGCCAAATCAAAGAAGAAGCTCTCTGCCCCGGCGTACACATTATGGCAATCGGCGCGGAGCGCAACGTCCCCACCATTTTGGAAAAGGCTGGGATCGAGGTCGAGATCTGACCAAAGATAGGAGAGCCTCTTGCAAAGTTTCGCTTTTGCAAGAGGCTCTCCTGTCAATTTCTGGCTGACGGATCTGCCAGAGGCCCGTAGGGACCACCGGGGATTGGACCTGACTGCCCGGACAGTTTGGAAGAAAATATATACTTTTTGGAGTTACGCTGTAGGAGTAGGCATGGCGAATGTGCGGAAATATGAATCAGAGGCGCATGGTGCTTCTACAAAAAAATCTGGCGCAAAAATCGCTTTTGCGCCAGATTTCTAATGGTGGAGACTACTGGACTCGAACCAGTGACCTCTTGCGTGTGAAGCAAGCGCTCTAACCAGCTGAGCTAAGCCTCCTCACGGAACGAGACTTATTATACCAGGGTTTTCGAAAAAATCAAGCCCCAATTTCTATTTTTTTCTTTTTGTGCGAGGGACGGGGGGCAAGAAGGCGCAGGGCCGCTGGAAGGGCTCTGCGCCGGGGAGATTATGGCGCGGTGATGCTGCTGGCCCAGATGGAAAAGGCGCTGACATAATAGGGCATGAGGTCGTTGTAGCAGGCAAAATAACAGGTCCAGAAACCATCCGTACCCTGCACGACTGTGAAGTAGTAGAAGATTTCCCCGCTGTCGGTTGTGTCGGTATCGGTAACATACAGATTACCCAGGTTGTCGGTCGAGAAAGCATCCAGCTCGTAGGCCTCGGAAACCAGCTTGCCATATTGTTCCAGGCTCAGCTTGCTGTAGCCGGCTTCCAGCAATTCCTCTTTGGTGTCATGGACGGCGAAGAACAGGACGTCATTGCTTTCCATGTAACCATCATAGCCACTTTCCTCTTCTGTTTCCACTTCCGCCAGGCCATCCATGGCAGAGAGGCTCAGTCCACAGGACAGGTCGTATTTTGCGAGGTCACTGAAGTCGGCGGTTGCAGTCTCGCCCTCCTTCAAAAGGTCGATGCTGGCAGCGGCCTGGTCAAACGCATCGGCCCAGGCGCCGTCGGCAGTTGCATCTGCGAAGGTAATGGAGTAGTTTTGGCTAGCGACAATCTGGTAATCGGTGATGTAGAAGGTGGCGCCGGACATTGTGAGCTGGGACACAGACTTCACGGTGGGGTAGCCGTCTACTTCGGTCTTTTCCACAGACTCCACGGTGGCTTCGGCGTCCTGCCCCATGGCGGCAAGGCTCAGCTTCATGGCTGCCTCATACTGCTCAGCGCTCATGTCCAGAACAGCGGTGTTTTGCGGGGTGGGAATGACGCTGATGTAGGACATGTCGTCGGGGAAGCCGGGGGCACGGAGGAAGCCGGTGGTGGTGTCAACAAAGAAACCCTCGGGCTCCTGGAGAAAAACATTGGTTACGGCGTCTTCAGGCTCCGTGGCAGGCTCTGTGGCCTCCGTAGGGGCCTCGGTGGGCTCTTCTGTGGGAGCCTCGGTGGGTGCTTCTGTGACGGGCTCTGTGGACGGTTCTGTTGCCGGGGCTTTTTCCTGCTGGCAGCCGGCGAACAGCCCCAGCACCAGGAGCAATCCCAGAGTCAGTGCGAGAAACTGCTTTCCTGTTTTCATGTTCTGCTCTCCTTAAATTTCTTTTTTGGGGAAATACCTTGAAAATTATACAACAGCGCAGAGAAAAGTGCAAGTGTAATTTCACAAGGTGCTGCAAAAAATTGCAACCACATTTTATGGTTACTTGACTGGGATTTCTGGCCCTGCAGAAGAGAAGTGGTATGGAAACCACCGGCGGCTGGGCCGGAAGTTCCTGGTTTTCAAGTTTTTTTCCGGAGGAAGAGCCGGAAGCGTGCAGATTTCTATTGTACTTAGGAGTAACTTTTGTTATAATAAGCAGAAATGAAAAAATGTGGATGTGGATTGCGGTGAAGTACGGAACTTGGAATGTGGCCCAACCGGCATCTGGGGCGGTACATGTGTTGCTCCAGGCCGGTTATTCCCCCCTGACTGCCATGGTGTTGGCGGGACGGGGGCTGGACAGCCCAGAGAAAGCAAAGAAATATTTAGATTGTGACGGCCCTCTGCCAGACCCGTTTTTGATGACGGATATGGCCGCAGCCAAGGCTCGAATTGCCCTTGCCCTGGAGCGGGGAGAGGCAATGGCAGTCTTTGGGGACTATGATGTAGACGGTGTGACTGCCACATGCCTGCTCACGGATTTCCTCCGGAAGCGGGGAGCGGACTGCCGGACCTACATCCCCGGACGGATGGGGGAGGGCTACGGTCTGAACCCGGCGGCGGTCCGGCTCCTGGCCGGTCAGGGCGTGACCTTGATTGTGACGGTGGACTGCGGCATTACCGCCGTGGAGGAGGCGGCGCTGTGCCGGGAGCTGGGCGTGGATCTCATCGTCACCGATCACCATGAGTGCAAAGACCGGCTGCCTCAGGCAGTGGCTGTGGTGGACCCCCATCGCAAGGGTGACGGCTATCCCCACCGGGACCTCTCTGGCGTTGGGGTGGCTTTTAAGCTGGCTGCAGCTTTGGCAGGCGACCAGGAGACGGTTCTGCGGGAATATGCCGACTTGGTATGCCTGGGGACGGTGGCAGATGTGATGCCCCTTCGGGGGGAGAACCGTACGTTTGTGACCCGGGGCCTGGCGTCCCTGCGGCAGACCCGCCGGCCAGGTTTGAAAAGTCTCATGGCCCAATCCGGGTGCACACCGGAGAGTCTGAGCGCCGGTTCCATCGGCTTTGTTTTGGCGCCCCGCATCAATGCCGCCGGGCGGATGGGGGAAATCGAACTGGCTATGGACCTGTTTTTCACCGAAGACCCCCAGCGGGGCGAGGCGGTGGCCAGCCGCCTGTGCAGCCTCAACAAGCAGCGGCAGGACATTGAACTGGAAATCCATCAGCAGGTCGAGGAGATGCTGGCTGGTCAGGACGCTCCGGAGGCCATTGTCCTGTCCGACCCCAACTGGCACCAGGGGGTTGTGGGCATTGTGGCCTCCCGCATTGCAGAGGAGTTCTGCTGTCCCACCTTCCTCATCTGTCTGGAGGGGGATAGGGGAAAGGCCAGCTCCCGTTCCTACGGCGGCTTCAACCTGTTTGCCTCCCTGACCCAATTGTCGGACCTTCTGGAGAGCTACGGGGGACACGAGCTGGCGGCAGGTTTTACCATTTCCAAGGAAAAAATCCCGGCATTCCGTGAGGAGGTTTGCCAGCTGGCCCGGAGCTTTTACCACCAGGCGGACCTGCGGACCGTCCTGCAGGTGGACTGCGCGGTATCGCCGGAGCTTTTGTCCCTGGCTAACGTGGAGGGCCTGTCTGCTCTGGAGCCCTGCGGAGCGGGCTGTCCCCGGCCGGTGTTTTTGCTGGAGCGGCTGCAAATTGAACGATTGACGCCGGTGGGCGGCGGCCGCCATTTGCGTTTGCGCCTGCGCCAGGGGCGCTTCGGCGTCAATGCCATTTGTTTCTCCGCCACAGCGGAAAGCCTGGATATTTCCCAGGGGGAGCTGGTGGATTTGGCCTGCACCTTGCAAATCAACGAGTTCCGGGGCGTCCGGTCTGTCCAGGTGAATCTTCTGGATGTCCGGCCCAGTTGCCCCTGCCCATGTCCGGATGATATGGCCCCGTACCGCCGCCTGGCGGACCGCGCCCTGAGGGCGGAGGAAGCGGCAGAGCTGCTGCCCGGGCGTCCGGTTTTGGGGGATATCTGGCGGTATTTGGCCGCCTGTGGCCCCCGGCTTCAGGCGGATCCGGTGTGCCTGTGCCGGAAGATTGTCCGCCACACCGGCAGACCCCTGAGCCTGTCTCAGCTCCTGACCTGCCTGGACATTTTCCAGGAGGGAGGGCTCCTAACCCTGGAGCGGCAGCATAAATACATTACCATCACATTGACTGCGGGGGCGCCCAAGGCCGATCTCACCCAGAGCGGCACCATGCGGTATCTGCAGCAGCTGAAAGAGAGCTGATATCATGGAAACCTTTGCCGAACATTATGAGTCCATGCGGCGTACGATCCTGAAATGTATGCCGGGCGCGGATATGGAGCTCATTGACCAGGCGGTGTGCTATGCCAAGGAGCAGCACGAGGGGCAAAAGCGGAAGGACGGCTCGCCCTATATCATTCATCCCCTGGCGGTGGCGGAGATTGTGGCGGAAATGGGCCTGGACACCGACGCCATTCTGGGAGCGCTGCTCCATGATTGCATTGAAGACACCCCCAGCACCCACGATGAGATAGCAAAGCGCTTTGGTCCGGTGGTGGCGGAGCTGGTGGAGGGGGTAACCAAGCTGACCCGCGTGGAGTATTCCACCCTGGAAGAGCAGCAAATGGAGAATCTGCGGAAGATGTTCATGGCCATGAGCAAGGACATCCGGGTCATCCTCATCAAAATTGCGGACCGTCTGCACAACACCCGCACCATGCAGTTCCAGTCTCCGGCGAAGCAGATTTCCAAGTCCATGGAGACCATGGATATCTACGCCCCTCTGGCCCACCGGCTTGGCATGCAGAAGATCAAATGGGAACTGGAGGACACCAGCCTCAAGTACTTGGATCCCGATGGCTACAACGGGATTGTGGACTACCTGCACGCCCATGAGGAAGAGGCTACGGCCTTTATGAAGAGCATTCAGTCCCGCATCACCACCCGCCTGTCTGCGGTGGGCATTCACGGGAGCATTTATGGCCGGATCAAGCACGTGTACTCCATTTACCGGAAGATGAAAGACCAGAACAAAACCATGGAGGAGCTGTACGACCTGTACGCCTTCCGGGTGATTGTGGATACCATTCCCGATTGCTACAACGTTTTGGGTCACATCCATGATCTGTTTAACCTGGTTCCTGGCCGGTTTAAAGACTATATCTCCACCCCCAAGCCCAATATGTACCAGAGCCTCCATACCACGGTCATCGGCTCCCAGGGCATTCCCTTCGAGGTGCAAATCCGCACCTGGGAGATGCACCAAACGGCGGAATACGGCATTGCGGCTCACTGGAAATACAAACAGGGCGGCGCCGGCAGTGGAGACGAAAAAAGCTTTGAATGGGTCCGCCGCCTGCTGGAGAGCCAGCAGGATACGGACGCGGAGGACTATGTCCACTCTCTGAAGGTGGACATGTTCAACGACGAGGTGTTTGTGTTTACCCCTCGGGGCAATGTGATCAACCTCCCCGCCGGCTCTACGCCCATTGATTTTGCCTATGCCATTCACTCCGGGGTTGGAAATTCCATGGTGGGGGCAAAAATCAACAACCGAATTGCGGGGTTTGACGCCGTGCTCCACAACGGTGACATTGTGGAGATCCTCACCTCCAAAACCGCCAAGGGCCCCAGCAGGGATTGGCTGAATATCTGCAAAAGCAATCAGGCCCGATCGAAGATCAAGCAGTGGTACAAGCGGGAGAAGCGGGAGGAGAACATCGTCCATGGCCGGGCCAGCTTTGAGGGCGAAATGCGGCGGATGAACTTCAACCCTGCGGATTTGCAGGATGAGGAGCTCCTGGCCCAGGTGCTGAAGAAGCTGAGCTTTGATTGCTTGGATGACCTGTATGCTGCCATTGGCTACGGCGGCCTGACGGCGGCCAAGGCTGTGGGCCGGATCCGGGACGATCTTCTGAAATACACCCGCGGGATTCAGAACCCCACCCGAGATGGCAATGTGAACCCCTTACGCACCAATCCCGATGCCCCCAACCTGAACCGGCACAGCGTCAATGGGGTGATTGTGGAGGACATCGACTCCTGCATGATCAAGTTTGCCAAATGCTGCACCCCTGTGCCGGGAGATCCCATTGTGGGCTTTATTACCAAAGGCTTTGGCGTTTCCATTCATCGGGCGGATTGCCCAAACGCCCAGAACCGGACGGACCCCCGCCAGGCCGCCCGTTGGGTTCGGGTTCGCTGGGCACAGGAGGAGAACCAGCCCTTCACCACCACGTTGGAGCTAGACTGCACCACCCGGGACGGTTTGCTTCTGGATGTGGCCACGGTAATGACCTCTGCCCGGGTCCGGGTCAAGGAGCTCACAGGCCGGGACCTGCCCGGCGGCCACAGCACCTTTACGGTGTCCTTTGAAGTCAAAGATGTGGCGGAGCTCAATACCATTCAAACCAAGCTCTTGAACATCCGGGATGTGATAGGCGCCCGGCGGGGACAGAATTGACGGAAGCAATTCGCTTGAAATTTGCCACGAGAAGCGGCAAAATCCAGCAAATTCGGATGCAGTTTCGCAAAAAAAGAAGACAAGAGGCCAAGGAAAGGAAGTGCAGCCATGCGGGCTGTGGTGACCAGGGTGGCCTCCGCCTCGGTACAGGTGGACGGAGTCACCGTAGGAGCAATTGAAAGAGGCTTTCTCATCCTTCTGGGGGTGGGCCCCCGGGATGGGGAGGCCCAGTGTAAGGCGCTGGCCGATAAGATTTTGGGCCTGCGGGTTTTTGAAGATGAGAAGGGGAAGATGAACCTGGGCCTGGAGCAGGTAGGCGGGCAGGTGCTGGTGGTGAGCCAGTTCACCTTGTATGGCAACTGCCGGAAGGGCCGCCGTCCCAGCTTCATGGAGGCTGCGCCGCCGGAGCTGGGGGAGGCCATGTACGAGGGCTTCCTGGAGCTGTGCCGGGAGGCGGGATTCCCGCCCCAGCATGGAATTTTTGGCGCGCATATGGAGGTGGCCTCCGTCAATGACGGGCCCGTCACACTGCTGCTGGACACAGACCAGCTGATGGAAGCGAGGAGATCGTCATGATACACGTGGAAACACTGCCCTTGGGGCCCTTGGAGACCAACTGCTATCTGGTATACCGGGAAGGGAGCAACCAATGCCTGGCCATCGATCCCGGCGCAGAGGGAGCGGGCATTGCAGAGAAGCTCCGCCGGGCCAATCTGCATCTGGCAGCCATTGCCCTGACCCATGGTCATTTTGACCACGTGGGCGGCGTGAAGGAGCTGCAAAGGGCCACAGGGTGCTCCGTTTGGCTCCATCGAGGGGATCTGGCTCTGCCGGAATCCCTCACTGCCGGCCCCCTGGAGCCCACGGACTTCTATTCCGGTGGAGATACGGTGGAGCTTGCCGGAATTTCCGTGGAGGTTTACCATACGCCGGGCCATACGCCAGGCTCCGTGTGCCTGCGGATGGAGGATGCGCTGTTCTCCGGGGACACGCTCTTTGCCCGCTCTTGCGGCCGGGTGGACCTGCCCGGTGGCAGCGTGGCCCAGATGCGCAGGTCCATGGAGCTGCTGCGGGGCTTGCCCTTTGAGGGGGCGGTGTACCCTGGCCATGGCGGCGAAACGACGCTTCCAGAGGAGCGGAGGTGGAATCCATATCTCAGGGGGGATGCGCCGCTATGAAGCTGCTTCTGACCGGACATGAAGAACGCTATGCCATAGAGCAGCTCCAGCTGTCCCTGTTTCCCGGGGAGCAGATGGAGCCAGTGTATGGCCCCTTCCAAGGCGATGGGGCAGAGTCCATTCTCTCCCGGGGGGAGGTTTATTTAACAGCCACCACGGTCATTTGGTACCGGGGCCGGAAATCCCAGTGTGTCCGCCGGATGCATCTGGAGGCGGAGACGGTGCAGCTGCGGCGGCGCTTGCTGCAAAGAAGCTATTACGGAGCCGCCTGTCCGCTGCTGCCGGAGCCGCCCCCCTGGGGGGCCCTGGCCGGCGTGCGCCCTACGAAGATTACCACCAAGTTCCTGATGGAGGGAGGGTCCCTCCGGGCTGCCGGGACTATGCTGAAGCAAATTTACTACGTCACGCCCACCCGGCGGCAGCTGTGCCTGGAGGCCTCCCAGGCTACAGTCCAGGCGGCTAAGCTGCTGGGGCCCCGGGATATTTCCCTCTATGTGGGAATTCCCTTTTGCCCCACCCGCTGCGCCTACTGCAGCTTTGTCAGCTCTGCCACCTCCCGCTCCGGTGGAATGGTGGAGCCCTACCTCCAGGCTTTGATCCGGGAAATTCAAGGGGTGGGCCGAATGCTGGCAAGTTCCGGGCTCCGGGCTCGTACACTCTATATAGGCGGCGGCACCCCCACCACCCTCACGGCAAGCCAGCTGAACCGGCTCCTGGATGTCCTTGGCCGGAGCTTGGATCTTTCCGGCTGCCTGGAATACACGGTGGAGGCCGGACGGCCGGATACCATCACCCAGGAGAAGCTCCAGGTTTTGGCCCGCCATGGGGTCGGGCGGGTCAGCATTAATCCCCAGTCCATGGATGACCGGGTCCTGGCCCTGTGCGGCCGCCGGCATAAGGCCATCCAGATTCCGGAGAGCTACCGAATGGCCCGCCAGGTGGGGTTTTCCGCCATTAATATGGACCTCATTGCCGGCCTGCCCGGGGACACACCTGCCGGCTTCCGCGCCTCTTTGGAGGCTGTAGCCGCTTTGGAACCGGAAAACATCACGGTGCACACCCTGGCCCTAAAAAAGGGGGCGGACCTGTACCAGCACCCGGAGCGCCTGCCTGGTACGGAGGCGGTAGGGGAGATGGTGGGGTTTTCCCAGGATTACCTGCGGCAGCAGGGCTATGAGCCTTACTATCTCTACCGGCAGAAGTACATGTCCGGGAGCTTTGAAAATGTGGGCTGGTGCAAGCCGGGAAAGGCTTGCCTGTATAACATCTACATGATGGAGGAGCTCCACTCCATTGTTGCCCTGGGCGCCGGAGCCACCAGCAAGGCGAATCTTCCAGGGGGCCGCCTGGAGCGGTTTGCCAATCCCAAGTTTCCCCAGCAGTATTTGGAGCGGCTGGACCATGTAATTGCGGAAAAGCAGCGGCTGGTGCAGCTGCTGCGGCAAGGAAAGGAATAAGCTATGGATCTCCTGTTTTCCGGCGTGACCATCGTCACCATGGACGAAGCCATGCATGTGCTTTTTGGAGGCTACCTGGGTGTCACAGGTACCAAGATTTCTTACATCAGCAAGGACCCGCCCCCCCAGGCGCCTGAGAAAATTATGGATGCCACCGGTATGGTGCTCATGCCCGGCCTCATCAACTGCCACACCCACTTGGCCATGAGTCTGCTCCGGGGCTGTGCAGAGGATTGCTGCCTGAGCCGCTGGCTCAGCGACTATGTCCTTCCCAGGGAGGACCGGCTGGACGCCCGGGCGGCCCGGGCGGGGGTGATGCTGTCTCTGGCAGAGTGCCTTCGGTTCGGCGTTACTTCGGTGTCGGATCTTTATTCCTTCCCGGAGGTGACGGCTCAGGCTGTGGCAGAGGTGGGAATGAAGGCGAACATTGCCCCGGCGCTCACCCTGTTTGCCGATGAATCTGAGGATTTTGATTTTGAAAAGGATCCGGCCTGCCATCGCCTACAGGAGCTGGTGGAGCAGTGGCATGGCCATGACGCCGGGCGAATTCGTATAGACGCTGGAATTCATGCCCCATATACCAGCCATTATAAACTCTGGGAGCCTTTGTCCGCCTATGCAAAGGAAATGGGCTTGCGGATGCAGGTCCATCTGTCAGAAACTGTGGGAGAGGAACGGGAGTGCCAGGAGCGGTGTGGCTTGACGTCTACCCAGCTGCTGGATTGCCACCGGGTGTTTGACGTCCCGGCTGCTGCTGCCCATTGCAACCACCTGAGCCGGGAGGACATGGGCCTGCTGGCCCGGCAGGGGATCAGCGCGGTACACTGTCCCGTCTCCAACCTGAAGCTGGTTTCCGGTGTGGCTCCCGTGGCGGATATGGTGAAGGCGGGGATGAATGTGGCGCTGGGCACCGACTCCGCCGCTTCCAACAACAACCTGGACCTCTTTGAGGAGATGAAGACGGCTGCCCTGCTTGCCAAGCTGAAGGCGGAGAACCCTGCTGCCCTGCCTCCCCAGGCTCTGGTGATGATGGCCACAGTGTGCGGCGCCCGGGCCCAGGGGCGGGAGGCCGAATGCGGTATGCTGAAGGTTGGCATGGACGCCGACCTGATCCTGGTGGACTTTACCGCACCCCATTTGATGCCTTGCCATGACGTGTGGAGCAGCTTGGTCTATGGGGTCCGGGGCTCGGATGTGGCGCTCACCATGGTCCGGGGCAAGATCCTCTATGCCGGGGGAAAATTCACCACCATAGACCTGGACGGCGTGGTGCGGGAGATGCGGGACTATGCCATGGACCGGGTGTTCTCTCCCCAGCCGGAGGGGACCGTCACCAGCGCAGACAGCGCCTTTGGGAGCGGCGAGTCATGACGCTCCGATTCCACCCATGCTCCGGCAGATGCCGGTCGAGTCATTTCCATTCAGAAAGAGGGTCTTTCTTTGGCTTCCGATAAGAAACAGTCCTTTCTCCACGGCGCTGCGCTGCTGGCAGGAGCCACGGCCATTGTCAAGGTGCTGGGCGCTTTATACAAAATTCCCCTGGGGAACATCATTGATGATGCCGGTTTTGGCTACTTTAACACAGCCTACGACATTTACTCCGTGCTTCTGATGGTTTCCACGGCGGGCCTGCCGGTGGCCATGAGCCGGATGATTGCCGAGGCTGGGAGCCTGGGGCGCTACGGGCAGATCCGGAGGATTTACCAGACAGCTCTGTGCATTTTCCTGGGCCTGGGCGTGGCTGGTACCGTACTGATGACTGGCTTCTGCCGCCCCTTGGCCAATTGGATGAATTCTCCCAATTCCTGGGCAGCCATTGCGGCCCTGGGTCCTTCTGCCCTTCTGATGTGCCTGACTTCTGCCTTCCGTGGGTTCTTCCAGGGGCAGGGGAACATGCGGCCTACGTCAGTGAGCCAGGTGCTGGAGGCCGTGTGTAAGCTGGTGGTGGGCCTGGGTCTTGCCTGGTTCATTATGAAGCAGAAGAACGACACGGCGCTGGCCGCCGGCGGCGCCATTCTGGGCGTGACCTCCGGCTGCCTCATCGCGACGTTGTATATGTACGGCGCTTATAGCCGGGCCCGGCGGGAAATGCCGAAAAGTCAGGGAGGCGTTTCCTCTTTTGGTCAGACGGCCAAGCGACTTCTGGCCATTGCGATTCCCATCACCATCGGCTCGGCCGGACTGCAGATCATCACCCTGGTGGATGCCAAGGTGGTCATGTCCCGGCTCATTGGGGCAGCCGGGTTTACCCAGGGGCAGGCGGATACGCTCAAGGGTGTGTACAACTTTGCACAGACCATTTTTAACCTGCCGTATGCCTTTGTGTCCCCCATTTCCATCAGCATTTTGCCTGCGATTACCGCCCAGCTCACCCTGCGCAACGCCCGGGGGGCCCGCAGGACGGAGGAGTCTGCCATCCGCATTATGGGTCTCATCACCATGCCCTGCGCGGTGGGCCTCATCGTCCTGGCGCAGCCCATTATGGCTTTGCTCCGGGGATACACCGGGGATACTCTGACCACAGCCGGAAATCTCCTGGCGGTGCTGGGGGTGAGCCTGGTATTTACCAGCGTGGTGATGCTCACCAACACCATGATGCAGGCCCATGGCTTTGTATATCTGCCGGTGATGAACATGTTCATTGGCGGCATTGTGAAGGTGATTGTGAACTACATTTTGGTGGGCAATCCCAACATCAATATCCAGGGCGCGCCGGTGGGCACGCTGTGCTGCTACCTGTGCATTACGGTTCTGAACCTCTTTACCATGCGCAAGGTGATCCGAAAGTCGCCCAATGTACCCAAGCACCTGCTGAAGCCCCTCCTTGCCTCCCTGATCATGGGCGGCGTGGCCTATGGCGCTTGGCGGCTGACGGCGGCGGTGACTGCCAGCAGGCTTGTGCAGTGTGCGTTGCCCATTGCGCTGGCTGCTGCGGCCTATGTGATTTTGGTCATTGTGCTGCGGGTTGTCACGTACGACGACTGTATGCTGCTGCCCAAGGGGGAGAAAATTGCAAAGCTCCTGCGAATTCGCTGATTTTTCCGGGACATGTAAATTTTCTCTTGTAAACCGGGATAAAATATGGTAGATTTTTAAGGCGCGCTTTTGTCGCTGCAATTACCCAGGAAAGAGGCAATGTACCATGAACAAAACCGAACTGATTTCCGCCATGGCCGAGAGGTCCGGCCTCTCCAAGAAGGATACGGAGAAGGCTCTGACCGCCGCCCTGGAGACCATAGCCGCTGCGCTGGCTGCCGGAGACCGGGTCCAGCTGGTGGGCTTCGGCACCTTTGAAACCAAGGACCGGGAGGCCCGCACCGGCCGCAACCCCTCTACCGGAGAGCCGATGGACATTCCTGCCGCCCGCCTGCCTGCGTTTAAGGCTGGCAAGGCGCTGAAGGATGCGGTAGCTCTGTGACTCAAAGCCGGCGGCGTATGCGTCCGCCGGCTTTTTTGACTGGGACTGGTGGAGCCTGGGCTCCGCAGAAAAAAGGAGAAACGATTGTGAGATTAGATAAATTTTTGAAGGTATCCCGCCTCATCAAGCGGCGTACCGTGGCCAATGAAGCCTGCGACAATGGCCGCATCAGCGTCAATGGCCGGGTGGTGAAGGCCTCCTACGATGTGAAGGTAGGCGACCGGCTGGAAATTGCTCTGGGTGGACGGACCCTGGCGGTAGAAGTGCTCCAGGTGGCCGAGACCGTGCGTAAGGACGATGCGGCGGCCATGTACCGGGAGGTGTAGCGGTGATGGAAAACGCGGCCCTGGTGCTGGAGGGCGGCGCCATACGGGGGATTTTTTCCGCAGGTGTGCTGGACTTCCTGATGGAGCGGAAGGTGCAGTTTCCCTATGTGGTCAGTGTTTCTGCCGGAACCTGCTGCGCCATGAGCTACTTGTCCGGTCAGCTGGGCAGAACCCGGGCCTGCATGATGCCGGACCCAGAGACCCGGTACTACGGTCTGCAGCAGCTGCGGGAGTCGGGCAAATTGATGGATTTGCGGAAGATTTTTTTTGAGTACCCCTATGGGCGGTTCCCCTTCGATTTTTCCGCTTATTTTGCCTCCGGGACGGAGCACGAAATTGTGGTGACGGACCGGGCCGACGGCTTGCCCCGGTATTTGAAGGAGTCGTCGGATGCCTACCGCCTGAGCCTGGCGGCCATGGCCTCCTGCTCCATCCCGGTGCTCAATGCCCCGGTGGAGCTGGACGGACGGCATGATTACGACGGCGGGGTGGGGGATTCTATTCCGGTTGGCAGGGCTCTGGCCAAGGGCTACGGGAAGGTGGTGGTGGTCCTCACCCGGCGCGCCGGGGTCTATCCCAGAGTGGGAACCAAAGCCCAGGCTGCTTACCGGGTGTTCTTCCGGCACTATCCCCAGTTCCGGGACGCCCTTCTGTCCCGGCCGGACCGGTATCGGGCCCAGGTGACCCTTCTGAACCGGCTGGAGGCCCAGGGCCGGGCCTTTCTGATCCGCCCCCTGGAGCCGGAGCTGCCCCACCTGGAGAAAAACCCGGAGCTGGCCGCCAGCTATTACCGCCACGGCTACACCCGGATGGCGGCCCTCTGGCCGGAGCTCCAGGCATTTTTGAATGGGAAGTAGAAACGGAAAGGACAAAACTGCTGGGGGGACGCCGGGGAAGGCGCTTCCCCTGCCGGAGGCGGGTCGGATGAGGAACAATGAGATGTGGTTAGCCTGTATGCAGCTTCCTGATTCATAAACTGCATATAAACCGGCTAGAGTTCACCGCTTTTCATCAGTTGGGCTTCGCCTGCCGGCTGGAATACGCGCTGCAGGGCGCGTTGCGAAATAGCGTGTTCTAAAATGATCCCTAATATTTTAGCGGGAGAAGGCACGAATTTCTGTGTTTTCTCCCGCTATCTTTCACTTTTAGAACGGAGTCTGTTGCAAAAAAACACATTTTGCAACAGACCCGGTTGCGTCCAGGCGGCAGCCCCTGGGCCTGGTGGGGCAGACAGGAACCACGGTACATAAAAATTTGCCGCCTCGCGCCGGAGCGTCAGCTCCTGGCGGGGCGGCAATTTGGATGGGATTCATTGGGCGGCATCCATGGATTTGAGCTGCAGCTGGAGCTTGTCGGCTATGAGGGCAATGAATTCGGAATTGGTGGGCTTGCCCTTGGTGTTGCTGACGGTGTAGCCGAAAAAACGCTGCAGGGTGTCCAGATCGCCCCGGTCCCAGGCCACTTCGATGGCGTGGCGGATGGCCCGCTCCACCCGGGAGGGGGTGGTGCCGAAGGTTTTGGCTACCTGGGGATAGAGCACCTTGGTAATGGCGTTGATCACATCCATATCGTTTACGGCAATGACAATGGCCTCCCGCAGATACTGGTAGCCCTTGATATGGGCCGGAACGCCAATCTCATGAATGATGCCGGTGACCATAGACTCGATGTTGGGCTCCGGCTGGGCCGGACGGCGCATCAGGGCGGGGCGCTTGGCAGTCTGGCTGGCGCGGATCTCCTCCAACCGCTCCACCAGGGCCGCCATGTCGCAGGGCTTCATCATCAAATATTGCACACCCAGGTTGGACACGGTCATGGCTACGTAATCTGTAATAAACCCGGAGGTCACCAGGCCTACGGGCGGCTTGTCCATGGCGTTGGCGTAGCGCAGGACGCTGATGCCGTCCCGCTTGGCCAGCATAAGATCCAGGACCAGAATGTCCGGCTTGGTTGCCTCCAGCAGGCGCACCGCTTCCTCTCCATCCGCGGCGGTGCCCACCAGGTCGTAGCCATCCAGCTGCTGCAGCTCGTTTTTCAAGTGACCGCAGAACGCCTCGCTTCCGTCCGCGATCAAAACCTTGATCCGATTCTCCATATATTTCCTCTCCTCCAATCAGTTTAGACACGGCTCTGGCCAATCCGCAAAGGCCGTCGCTGCGACGGTTCTAAATTATCATAAAGCCGCAAGTTTTGCAAGGTCATTTTTCTAACAATCGTTCCCTAAGGTTCGACTAAAAACTTGGTTTCCCATGAGAAAGCTGCATTTTTAGGGGAATTTTGTCGAAGGCCCGAAGACGGGAACGCTGCATTTGGTCGAATGGGCAGTTTTTTTGACGGATGGGATGGGGGAGAGAAGCGGCCGGCTTAACAGCCGCACATGATGTCCAGAATCACCCGATCGGTTTCCCGCATGCCGCTTCTGGCCATGCGGCCGACGTTGCCGATGGTATTGTCCACGCCCTTGCGGACGATGCCGTCGCCGTCCAGGAATTCCTGGCCCCGGCAGTAAAGCTCGTAGCCCAGAATGCCGGCGTCAATGGCGGCGGCAATTTTGGCGGCGCAGGAGGGCTTGGCCCCGTCGCAAACCATGCCGGAGACCACGGCCAGGGCGTTAACGATGGTGTGGGCCACGGCTTGATAGTCTCCGCCCAGGAGGTAGGCAATGCCTGCCCCCGCCCCGCAGCCGGCGCAGGTTGCGCCGCAGAAGGCGGACAGGCAGCCAATCCCGGCCTTCTGGTGGATGGTCACCAGATCCGCCAGGGCTACGGCCCGCAGCAGCCTCTCCCGCCCGATGCCAAATGCCCGGGCGTAGATGGCCACAGGCACCGAGGCGGTGATGCCCTGGTTGCCGCTGCCGGAGACGATGATCACCGGCATTTCACAGCCGCTCATTCTGGCGTCGGACCCGGCGGCTGCATAGGCCCGGGCCAGGAAATGGACGTCCTCCCCGTAGACCTGGCGAAGGGTTTTGCCTACGCTGGCTCCCCAGGAGCCCTCCATCCCCTCTTGGGCAATGGCCATGTTGCAGTCGATCTGACGGCCTGTGAGAGGCTCCAAATCCCGGGGGTCGGCCTCCTGGGCAAACTCAAAGATCTCCTGGACGGACAATTGCAGGGTGCGTTTTGTCTGTCCCTCCTGGCGGCCTGCCTGAAGCAGGGGGACGCCGTCCCGCTCCAGCAGGGTGAGGTTGGTGTGGTTCCCCTGCAAAATGCCCCGGGCGGTGACGCCGTCTGCCCGCCACAGGCGAATTTCGATGTACAGAAGCTCATCGTTTTGCGCCGGCAGAACCCGGATGATCCGCCGGTCCAAAAGGGCGCGGATCTGGTCATGGTGCTCCGGCTCCAGGGCGGCCAGGACCTCCAGCCGCTTTTCCCGCCGGCCCGAGACAAGACCGGCTGCCACGGCGGTCTCAATGCCCCGCAGCCCACCGGTGTTGGGTACAATGACGCTTTTGACGTTTTTAATGATATTGCCGCTGACGGTGACTTCCACTCGGTCCGCCAGCTCCGGCCCGCCGCCTCCGGCGGCGTCCCAGGTTGCAGCGGCGCAATAAGCCAGGGCAATGGGTTCGGTGCAGCCCATGGCGGGAATCAGCTCCTGCCGTAGCAGGGAAAGGTACTGCTGGTATACAGTCTGTTCCATAAGTCCTCCCGCTGACCGGTATGTCTCCGGCCGCTCTGTTTTCCTGATTTTGAAGTTTTCTACAAATGCTCCAATTCAGATGGAGATAGTATAACAGATCTTTGTGTGTTTTGCCACTAGAATCTTTTCCAATCAGGGAGGCGGCATTTACCTGGCCTGTATGGGCCCGGGATGCATACCTGCGGGCCGGATGAGGGAGCCACGTATACTGGCCCCTGTTATGGTGCAGAATTTCATCGGACAGACAGAGGAAAATATGGGATTTTCCTTGCAGAAGGGGGAAAAGGGTGGTATAATTTCTCCCGTATATGCCGCCGGACCGGCATCCGGGGTACAAAGGGAAGGGGGAAATTCCATGGGCAGCTTCCAGAGCTGGCTGAATCAGCTGAATTATGAGAAATTGTTGGAGCTGGCGATCACCCTGGTTGCCGCCATGGTCTGTATCATTCCCCATGAGGTGAGCCACGGCTATGCCGCGTACCGCCTGGGGGACCCCACGGCGAAAAACGCCGGCCGGCTCACCATGAACCCCCTGCGCCACATCGACCCGGTAGGGCTTTTGGTCATGGCCGTGGCCCACTTCGGTTGGGCCAAGCCGGTCCCCATTCAGCCGGGCTATTTCAAGCACATTCGCCGGGATACTGCCATCACGGCTTTGGCCGGGCCTGTGGCAAATGTGGCAATTACCATGCTTGCCCTGATGCTGTACAGTGTGATCATAGGGTTGTCTGCGTTCCGGAGCTTGCCCCAGTGGGTGGAGTATGTGGATCTGTTTTTGGCGTATACCGCCCTTCTCAGCGCCAATCTGGCCGTGTTCAACCTACTGCCCATTCCGCCCCTGGATGGGTCTAAGGTTTTATTTTCCTTCCTGCCCCAGAAATACTACGGCAAGCTGCTGCAGTATGAGCGCTATGGCTTTCTTCTGCTGGCGGTCCTTTTATGGATTGGCGTATTGGACCGGCCGTTGACCTTCCTGAGGGAGGGACTCATTCGTCTGCTTTGGCCCATTTGCAGCTGGCCGGTGGAGCAGCTGCTTCATTTTTTCCACTAGGAGTTTGGAATGAACGAACCAAGTTACCATCTGGAGGGCATTGTCCGCACCCGCTCGGAAGAGATGGAGGACTTCAACGGCCCTCTGGATGTGATTTTGCTGCTGCTGAGCAAGAATAAAATTGAAATCGAAGACGTGAGCATTACCGCCATTTTGGAGCAATATCTGGCGTACCTGGATGAAATGAAGCGGCTGGATATGGAGATTGCCAGCGAGTTTATCACCATGGCCTCCCATCTCATGGTGATTAAGACCAAGATGCTCCTGTCCGCCAGCGAGCAGGCAGAGGCGGAGAGTGAAATGGAGCTGCTGCGCCAGTCTCTGGTGGAGCGGCAGCGGAAGGAAATCCTGGAGCAGATCCGCCAGGCCGTCCAGTTTCTGGAGGGCCGCAACGAAATCGGGCGGGGACTTTTTACCAAAGGGCCGGAGTCCCGGCCCAGGGAGAGCGGCTACCGGTATCAGCATGAGCCGGCGGACCTGGCCCGGGCCTTGGCGGCCGCTGCCGAGCGCACCCGCCGCCGTCTGCCGCCCCCTGCATCCAGCTTTCAGGGCATTGTGGGGAAGGAACCCTTCCCTGTGACCCGGAAGGCGAAGGAGGTCATCAAACGCCTGGTCCTCCATGGGATCATGCGCCTGCGGCAGCTGTTTCGGGGCTGCCGCAGCCGTTCGGAGATTGTGGCCACCTTTTTGGCTGTGCTGGAGCTGTGCCGCACCAGCTCCGTGTGGTTGACAGACGACGGCACAGGTGACAACCCGGAGCTGAAGCTGATCAAAACCCCGGAGGAAGCCATGAGAAAGGAGACGGATGTCTGATGGAGCCGGAAGAACTGGAGAGAGCTGTGGAAGCGGTTCTGTTTGCCGCCGGGGAGCCGGTGGAATTGAAGCGCCTGAGCCAGGCCCTGGGCTGTGAAACCGGGGAGGTGCAGGAGGCGGCGAACCGCCTCATGGACCGCCTGGGCTTTGAACGACGGGGCGTCCGGGTGGTGCGGCTGGACGGCGCCTACCAGATGTGCTCTGCCGGAGAAATGGGGGATTTTGTGGCCAGGGCCCTGGAGACCCGGAAGCCCCCCAAGCTTTCCGCCTCCCAGCTGGAGACTCTGACGGTGATTGCCTATTATCAGCCTGCCACCAAGGCTATGGTGGAGCAGATCCGGGGAGTGGACAGCTCCTATTCCGTGACGGCGCTGCTCAATAAAAAGCTGATTGAGGAGTGCGGGCGGTTGAATGTGCCCGGCAGGCCCCTGCAATACCGCACCACGCCGGACTTTCTCAGGACCTTTGGCCTCGCCAGCCTGGAGGAGCTGCCGGAGCTGGAGCTGGCGGAGCTGGGGACCCCGGATCAGCTGACCCTGGAGGAGGCTGCTCCGGCCCAACAGGAAACGGCTCCATGAGTGTGGGATCGGTGCTTCTTTGGATTCTGGCGGGCATTTTGGCGGTGCTTTTGGCGCTGCTGGTCCTGCCGGTGGGGGTTCGGGTCTGCTACGACGTTTCCGGCCTCCGGATTTGCCTCCTGGCAGGTCCCATCCGCTGGCAGCTGCTGCCTGCAAAATCCAAATGGTGGTTCAAAAGACGGACCAAAGACAAACCGGCCCCCCCTGCCAGGCCTGCCGGAAAGCCGGCGGGGAAGCCGAAGCCTGCCCACAAGGGGGGAGCCTGGTCCAACCTCAAGCCGTATCTGCCGGTCTTCCGCAATTTGCTGCTGGGCCTGCGCCGCCGCCTGCTGGTGCGGCGGCTGGAATTTTGGGTGAAGCTGGGGGGAGACGACCCCTGTGACCTGGCAATCCGGTACGGCCGGGCATGGGCTTGCCTGGGGGCTTTGCAGCCCCTCCTGGACCGGGCCCTTCGCATCCGGCGAAAGGATGTCCAGGTGGATTGCGACTTTACCGCAGAGGACACAGAGGTTGATTTGCGCGTGGACCTGGTGCTGTGTCCGGCCCGGCTGTTGGGGCTCCTGCTCCGGCAGGGCCCGGCACTGCTTCGAATTTATGAGGAACAAAAAATCAAAAAGGCGGTGTAATCCTATGAGTCATCCTCTTCCCAATATGATAGAATCCACTTTGCAGAAAATTCGGGACATGGTAGATGTGAATTCTGTGGTGGGAGATCCCATTACCACGCCGGAGGGCGTCACCATTCTCCCCATTTGCAAAATTCGATACGGGTTTGGGGGCGGCGGCGCGGACTTTGCCTCCAAGCAGCCGTCCAAGCCGGAGTATCCCTTCGGCGGCGGTACGGGCGTGGGCGCCCAGATCACCCCCATTGCATTTCTGGTGATCAAGGGAGAGTCTGTGCGGATGCTGCCCATTGCGGCTCCCGCCAGCACCACGGCGGACCGGGTGGTGGAGCAGCTGCCGGATCTGGTGGACAAGCTCTATGCCATGGTCCACCCCAAGTCCGGAGATGTCGAATAAATTTCCAATGACCGGGGTAAGCTACCGCCGGTGATGATATGAAAAAGCGATTGCTCCGGGCCGTGGCTGTGGCCGCAGCCCTTGTTCTCTTCTCCTCCTTCTCTCCGGCCAGAGCCCTGGGCCTCTCGGCGGAGCATGCGATTTTAATGGACGCAGGCTCCGGCCGGGTCCTCTATGAGAAAAATGCCGATAGCCGGAGCCTCATTGCCAGCACCACCAAGATTATGACGGCGCTGGTGATTTGCGAGCAGTGCAATGTGCTGGACCGGGTGCAGATTATGCCGGAGGCTGTGGGCATCGAGGGGTCGTCCATGTACCTGCAGGCCGGTGAGGTTCTGACGGTGCAAGAGCTTTTGTATGGGTTGATGCTCCAGTCCGGCAACGACGCGGCTGTGGCCCTGGCGATCTATTGCGGCGGCACGGTGGAAGGCTTCGCCCAGCTGATGAACGACGAAGCCCGGCGCATTGGCCTCACTGGCACGCACTTTGAAAATCCCAATGGTCTGGACCATGAAAACCACTATTCCACGGCCCGGGATCTGGCAAAGCTGACGGCTTATGCCATGGAAAATGAAATTTTTGCCAAGACGGTATCCACCAAAAGCATTCAAGTGGGGGGCCGGAGCCTCACCAACCACAATAAGCTCCTGTGGCGCTACGAGGGAGCCGACGGCGTCAAGACCGGCTATACCAAGGCGGCAGGCCGGATTTTGGTCTCCAGCGCCACCCGGGACGGCCGGCAGCTCATTGCGGTGACCATCAACGCCCCCGACGATTGGAACGACCATGCCCGTCTGCTGGACTACGGCTTCGGCCAGTTTGAGACGAAGCGCCTGGTGCAGGCGGGCCAGTGCCTGGGTACGGTGGAGGTCCTCTCCGGGGAAGGCGGCTCCGTGGATCTGGTTGCCGGTGAGGACTTCTACTATCCCGTGGCCCGGGGCGAGACGCTGGAGGTTCAGTTTCCGGGGCCGGGCTTTGTGTATGCGCCGGTGACGGCAGGGCAGGAGGCAGGGACGGCCCATGTGCTCCTGGAAGGCGTACCGGTGGGGAAGGTCCCGGTGGTGTGGGGAGAGACCATAGCGGCCCCCACAGAGCCGGAGGAGCCCAATTGGCTGGAACGTATCTGGGGAGGTAAGGGATGAAAGAGCGCTTGCAGAAAATTTTATCTGCCCGGGGCGTCGCCTCCCGACGGAAGGCGGAGGAATGGATTCTGGCCGGACGGGTGCAGGTGGACGGCAGGGTGGCGGGCCTGGGGGACCAGGCCGACCCGGCCCTTCAGACCATTGCCGTGGACGGCCGGCCCCTGCCGGCTTCAGGGGAGCCGGTGTACATCATGCTGAATAAGCCCAGAGGGGTGGTGACGACCCTCCGCGACCAAAAGGGCCGCCCCGATGCGGCAGCTCTGGTGGCCGGCTGCGGCTGCCGGGTGTGGCCGGTGGGAAGACTGGATATGGATTCCGAGGGGCTGCTCCTCTTCACCAACGACGGCGACTTCAGCCAAATGCTGACCCATCCCAGCCACCAGGTGGACAAACGCTACCGGGTTTGGGTTCGGGGCTACACCCGCCGGCGGGAGGAGGCCTTGAGGCGGCCTGTATCCCTGGACGGCTATACCATCCGCCCGCCCGGGGTGCGCTTTCTCCACAGGCAAGAGGAGACGGCGTGTCTGGAGGTGGTGATTCACGAGGGCCGAAACCGGCAGATCCGCCGGATGTGCGGCATGGCAGGACTGGAGGTCACCCGGCTGCAGCGGGTGGGGGAGGGACCGCTCCGGCTGGGCGGCCTGCCCCTTGGCGCTTGGCGCTATCTGACGCCGGAGGAGCTGACCATGCTGCGCCAAAGGAAATGAATGGGGAGGCTGCTATGGCAAAGGATATCCTGGCGCGCATGAAGGAACGAGCGCCGTCTTTTACAAAGGGCCAGCGGGCCATTGCAGGCTACATTTTGGACACCTTTGAAAAAGCCGCCTTTCTGACGGCGGGGCGCCTGGGCCGGGCGGTGGGGGTGTCGGAGTCCACGGTGGTCCGGTTTGCCATGGAGCTGGGCTACGACGGCTATCCCAGTATGCAGAAGGAGCTTCAGGAGCTGGTGCTCAAAAGGCTCACCGCCGTCCAGCGCATGGAGGTAGCCCAGGACCGGCTGAAGAACCAGGATGTGGTGGACGCCGTGCTGGAAGCGGACATGGAAAAGATCCGGAAAACCCAGGAGAAGCTGGACCGGAAGGATTTTCAGGCAGCAGTCCATGGCATGCTGCGCGCCCGGAAGCTCTACATTCTGGGGGCCAGATCCTCGGCCCCCCTGGCAAGCTTTTTCAGCTTTTACTTAGGCTATATGTTTCGCAATGTTCAGTTGATTACCACTGCCAGCACGGCGGAGGTGTGCGAGCAATTGGTCGGAATCGGGCCGGAGGATTGGATTCTGGCCTTCAGCTTTCCCCGCTACTCCGCTTCCACAGGCCGGGGCGCCTGCTTTGGGCGGAGCCGGGGGGCCACGGTGGTGGGCATTACGGACAACCGGGAGTCTCCCGTTGGGCAGTGCGCCGACCTGGTGCTCTGCGCCAAAAGCGATATGCTCTCTATGGTGGACTCTTTGGTGGCCCCTCTCAGCCTGGTAAACGCCCTCCTGGTGGCCATTGCGGCCCACAGGGGGAAGGAACTGACGGAGACCTTTGGCCAGCTGGAGCCCATCTGGGAGCGGTACGACGTGTATGAGCAAATGGATGGGGAGTAGAGGTATGGAGGAGCTTTACGATGTGATTGTAGTGGGCGGCGGCGCCGCCGGGATGTTTGCGGCCATTCATGTGGGGCTGGCCGGTAAGCGGGTGCTGGTATTGGAGCGCAATGACCGCCTGGGAAAGAAGCTGCGGATCACCGGCAAGGGCCGGTGTAACGTGACCAACTGCTGCGCTGTGGAGGAGGTTTTGCAGAATGTTCCCCGGAACGGCCGGTTTCTGTACAGCGCGGTGACCCAGTATCCCCCGGCCCGTGTGATGGAATTTCTGGAGGCGGAGGGCTGCCCTTTGAAAACGGAGCGGGGGAACCGGGTGTTTCCGGTGTCAGACAGCTCCGCCAGCGTGCAGGAGGCCCTGGAGCGGGCGATGTACCGGGCCGGCGTGACGGTCCGCCAGGGGAGAGTGACGGAAATCTGCACGAAAGAGGGACAGATTTCCGGCGTCACAGCAGGGGGACAGACCTACGGAGCCAGACAGGTGATTTTGGCTACCGGCGGCTGCTCCTACCCTGCCACAGGCTCCACCGGCGACGGATACCGTCTGGCCGCCCGGCTGGGGCACACCGTGGCGCCGCCTACCGGCTCCCTGGTTCCCCTGGAGGTGCCGGGGGATGACTGCCCGGCCATGCAGGGGCTGTCCCTTCGGAATGTGGCGGTACGGCTGCTCCATGAGAAGGGGAAGTGCCTGTACCGGGATTTTGGGGAGCTGCTGTTTACCCATTTTGGCATCTCAGGCCCCACGGTGCTCAGCGCCAGCGCCCATATGGGAAAGCCAGGCCGTTACTGCCTGGCCATTGACTTGAAGCCTGCATTGGAGGAGGGCAAGCTGGAGGCCAGAGTGCTCCGGGATTTGGAGCAGTACAAAAACCGTTCCATGGGCAATGCGCTGACAGACTTGCTGCCGCGCTCCATGATTCCTGTGATCTTGCGCCGGACCCATATCCCGGAGGACCTGCCTGCCCACTCCCTGACCCGGCAGCAGCGGCACAGTCTGGTGCAGGAAATGAAAAATTTTACCTTGGAGATTTCCGGTAAGCGGCCGGTGGAGGAGGCCATTGTCACCTCCGGGGGCGTTAAAACCTCAGAAGTGGACCCCAAAACCATGGCCTCCAGGAAAGTCCCCGGCTTGTATTTTGCCGGGGAGATTTTGGACTGCGATGCCTACACAGGCGGCTTTAATCTTCAAATCGCCTGGTCTACGGCCTTTGCCGCTGCCATGGCCTGCCTGCAACGGGCACAGGACTGATGCTTCATACCCAATGGAGCGGCAGCCCCTTGCCTGCCTCCGGCCAGGGCGAAGCGCCATGGGACCGCATCACGGGCCGGTGGCAAGCGGCTCCACAACCGCCTTGCCTTTCGCAAAGCTCAGATATTACTTGATTCTAAGGGCGGGATTTGGTATAATATCTTCAAATTTTGCCGGTGCAGGCCAAAAATGGCAGACGGGGGAGGGAGCCTTGTGAATAAAAAGCTTGGGCGTCTGGTGGACCCCACCATGGGGCTGTATTTTGTGGTGCTTCTGGTGTTTGCGGCGGCCTCCTTTTTGCTGAACCAGCCGATGCTGGCCGCGGCGGAGGTGGGAGCGGCGGCGGCGCTGTTTCTCTTCTACCGTCTGCGGAAAAATCACCGCAGCAAGGAGCTGGCTGCATATATCCAGTCGGCTACGGATACCTTGGAGATTGCTTCCAAAGGGGAAATCCCGCTACCCATGGCCCTGATTCGCCTGGTGGACGGGGAAATTGTCTGGTCTAACCAGCGCTTTGGCCAGGCGACGGGTATGAAGCAGCGCCTCTTTGAGCAAAAGATTACCACACTCCTGCCCACCTTTACCACGGACTGGCTGGCGGCTGGTAAGTCGGAATGTCCATACGATTTGACCGTGAAGGACCGGCGCTACCGGGTCTATGGCACCACCTTCCACGCCGGGGACTCCGGCGGTATGCTGCTGGGTACGGTGTATCTGGCGGACCTCACCGAGCTGTATCAGGTCCGGGATGAGTACATCCGCTCCCGCCCTGTGGTGGCCATTATCCTGGTGGATAACTACGATGAGCTCACCAAAAACCTGCCCGAGGGCGCCATCTCCACCTTAAATGCGGAGCTCAACGAGGTGATTACCCGCTGCACAGAGGGATACCACGGCCTGCTCCGGCGGCTGGAGCGAAACCGGTTCCTCTTTGTGTTTGAGGTCCGGGATCTGAAGGTGTCCATTGAGAACAAGTTCCACCTCCTGGAGGAAATTCGCCAGGTGGTCAGTCCCACCGGGGTTGCCGCTACCATCTCCCTGGGAATTGGACGGGACGGCGTCAGCTTTGAAGAGAGCTATAATTTTGCTGCGCTCAGCATTGAGATGGCCCTGTCCCGGGGCGGGGATCAGGCGGTCATCAAGGACCGGTATAATTTCTCCTTCTACGGCGGCCGCACCAAGGAAACGGACCACCGCTCCAAGGTCCGCTCCCGGGTTACGGCCAATTCCCTGTCCGAGCTCATCGCCCAGAGCAGCCAGGTATTTGTGATGGGCCATAAAAATGCAGACCTGGACGCCCTGGGTGCGGCGGTGGGCATTTGCTGCCTGTGCCGGAAAAAGGGGAAGCAGGCCAAGATTGTTTTGGATATGGAGAGAAATGCAGCCGGTAAGCTGCTGGAGCGGCTGAATGCTGTGCCGGAATATGCCAACGCCTTCGTTTCCGGTCAGGACGCTCTGCTCCAGGCTGACCCCAAGAGCCTGCTGGTGGTGGTGGATACCAACCGGCCGGACCAGGTGGAGTGCAAGCCCCTTTTGGACGCCATTTCCAAGGTCTGTGTGGTGGACCATCACCGCCGGGCTGCGGATTATATCAATCCGGTGGTGGTCAATCTCCACGAGCCCTATGCTTCCTCCGCCTCGGAGCTGGTGACGGAGCTGCTGCAATATGCCGTGGAGAGCTCCGAGGTACTGCAGGTGGAGGCTATGGCTCTGCTGGCGGGTATTGTCTTGGACACCAAGAATTTCAATGTCCGCACCGGAGAGCGCACCTTTGAAGCCGCTGCCTTCCTCCGCCGCCTGGGGGCAGATACGGTGGAGGTGAAAAAACTCCTCCAAAACGATTTCCAGGCCACCCTGGCCCGGTATCAGATCATCAAAGCGGCGCGGCTTTACCGGGAACAGATTGCCATCGCCGCCTTGAACGGCAGCACCAGCCGCACCATTGCCGCGCAAGCGGCAGATGAGCTTTTGAGCATCCAGGGAATTCTCACCTCCTTTGTCCTGTATCCCTGTGAAGGCCAGGTGATCATCTCCGCCCGTTCCATTGGAGAGGCCAACGTCCAGGTGATTCTGGAGCCTCTGGGCGGTGGCGGAAACGCGGCCACTGCCGGCGCACAGCTGCGTGACTGCGACGTCAAAACCGCCCTGGACCGCCTGGTGGCCTCCATTGATCAATACTACGATGCCTAAGGGCTGGCGTACCCCGGTACGTTTTAGACGGTGGCGCCCCTCATGGAGGGGGGTTGGCAGTATCGTCTTGCCTTCGGGGACGGGGGCAGGGAAGCTGTGAATTGGATTGCGCTTGCAGAAGCAAAAAAGCCTGCAAATAAAAAGTCAAGCTCCAAAATGGACTTGACCGAAAAATATTTGCATGGCGATGAAGGGAGATTTACATTATGAAAGTAATTTTACTACAGGATGTCCGCGGGAAGGGCAAGAAGGGACAGATGCTGGAGGTCTCCGACGGTTACGCCCGGAACTATATGCTGCCCCGGAAGATCGCCATGGAGGCGACTGCCGACGCCATCAACACCATGCGCATGAACGACAAAGCCACCCAGGAACGCCAGGCCCGGGAGCGGGCGGAGGCCATGGAGCTTGCCAAGCGAATGAAGGCCATGACCCTGACGGTGTATGCCAAGGGCGGCGGGGCCGGACGGCTGTTCGGCTCTGTGACCAGCCAGGAGATTGCCGATGCCCTCCAGAGCCAGGGCATTACCCTGGACAAGCGGAAGATTGTCATAGACGAGCCCATTAAAAACGTGGGCACCTACACCATCCGGTGCAAGCTGGGCTACGAGATCACGGCGCAGCTCACCGTGCAGATTCAAGAGAAAAGCTGATTTCTAGATGGCCTGAAAGGAGGCGAATGTGGTGGCTGGGGAGGAAGAATTGCTGGGCCGGCAGGCGCCCCACTCCCTGGAGGCGGAGCAGTCGGTTCTGGGCGCCATGCTCATCGACAGCCGGTGTGTGGCCGACGTCATTGGTCTGCTGAAGCCGGAGGATTTTTACCTCCAGCAAAACCGGGAGATTTACGAGACCATCTACGCCATGTTCAACTTCTCCCAGGTCATTGACCCGGTGACAGTCCTGGACAAAATGCAGGAGCGAGGCGTATGGCAGGATCGTTCCATTGAGTACATCAAACAGCTCATGGAGATTACCCCCACCTCGGCCAACGCCGTCCGGTATGCCTCCATCGTCCGGGACAAGGCCCTGCTTCGGAGCCTGGCCACGGCGGCTTCCGAAATTTCCGAGACGGTTTATGAGGGCGTGGGTACGCCGGCGGAGATTTTGGAGTCGGCGGAAAAGAAGATTTACGCCCTGCGCAAAGGCGAGCGGGGGGAGAGCCTGGAGCCCATCAGCCTGGTGCTCCACAAGGTCTTCGACCGCCTCACGGAGCTGGCCCAATCCGACAGCGACATCCCGGGCCTGTCTACGGGCCTCATAGATTTGGACCGGAAAATTAACGGTCTCAACCGGTCGGACCTGCTCCTCATTGCCGCCCGGCCTGCCATGGGTAAGACCTCCTTTGCCCTGAACATCGCCCTGAATGTGGCAAAGAAATACGGGCAGACTGTGGCCTTTTTCTCCCTGGAAATGTCCCGGGAGCAGCTGGCCATGCGTCTTCTGGCCGGGGAGAGCTTTGTGGACAGCCAGAAAATGGCCACCGGTAAGCTCTCCGAGGAGGAGTGGACCAAGCTGGCTCTGGCTTCCGCCGCCCTCAGCCAGACGGATATCCGGGTGGACGACAACCCCTCCATCACCGTGGCGGAGATGAACGCCAAGTGCCGCCGCCTGGACAACCTGGGACTGGTGCTGGTGGACTACCTTCAGCTCATGACTGGCTCCGGCTATGGCAAGGGCGGGGAGAACCGGGTCACGGTCGTTTCGGAGATTTCCCGGGCTCTGAAAATCATGGCCAAGGAGCTGAACGTACCGGTGATTTGTCTGAGCCAGCTCTCCCGCGCCAACGAGAGCCGCCAGGACAAGCGCCCCATCCTCTCCGACCTTCGGGAGTCCGGCGCCATTGAGCAGGATGCAGATGAGGTGCTGTTTCTGTACCGGGACGACTACTACAATGAAAATTCCGAGGAAAAGAACGTGGCCGAATGTATTGTTTCCAAAAACCGCCACGGCGAGACCGGTACGGTCAAACTCCAGTGGCTCCCCCAGTACACCACCTTCACCGATCGGGAGTGGAAGCATGCTGAATGAAGCCGTAGAACGCGCGCCGGGGTATCGCAGGCAGCCTGCGATACCCCTTGCTGATATTTGCCTATGACATTTCAAACTCAAATTCTATCGTTTTGCCGGGAGCATCGGCTTTTGGAGCAGGGGGACCGGGTCATCTGCGCCATCTCCGGCGGGGCGGACTCTGTGGCGCTGCTGTGGTGCCTGTATCTTTTGCGGGAGCAGCTGGACCTGAAGCTCTCCGCCGCCCACTTGAACCACGGCCTCCGGGGGGAGGAGTCAGACCGGGATGAGGACTTTGTCCGGCAGCTCTGCGCCGGGTACCAGATTCCCCTGACTGTGGGCCGAACCCAGGTCCAGGCCCAGGGACGGGGCCTGGAGGATGCGGCAAGGCGGGCCCGGTATACATTTTTGGAGTCCCTGGACCCGGCCGCGAAAATTGCCACGGCCCACACGGCGGATGACAACGCCGAGACGGTGCTGCTCCATCTGATTCGGGGCGCAGGGCTCCGGGGACTGGGTGGAATTGCGCCTGCCCGGGGCCGGGTGATCCGGCCGATGCTGGGGGTGACCCGCCAGGAGGTGGAGGCGTTTTTGGAGCACTGGAATCTTCCCCATGTGGAAGACAGCTCCAACGGCCAGCCGGATTTCCTGCGCAACCGGGTCCGGAGCCGGATCATGCCCCTGCTGCGGCAGGAAAATCCCCGGTTTGCCCGGAGCTGCAGCGAGACCGCCCTGACTTTGCGGCTGGACGAGGCCTTTCTCGCCCAGGAGGCCGAGGCGGCTCTGGATGAACTCTGGGACGGAGGGGGGCTGGATTGCCCCGGCCTTCTGGCGCTGCATCCGGCCCTGCGCCGCCGGGTTTTGGCGGGCTTTCTCCGGCGGTGCGGCCTTCTTGAGCCGGAGGCAGTCCATCTGCGCCAGGCGGAGGCCTTGGCCCGCTCCCGGCGTCCCGGCGCCTGGGCGGCCTTTCCCGGAGGGCTTCTCCTGGGGCGGCAATACGAAAGGCTGGCGCCCCGGACTGTGCCGTTCCCCCTGGAGGAGACTCCTCTGGCGGTCCCCGGGGTGACGGTGGCGGCCGGTTGGCAGGTCCGGTGCAGTTTTTTGCCGGAGGGAGAAAAAATTGAAAATACGCCGTTCACATTTGGGATTGCCTGTGATACAATTACAAAATGTACATGGGTTCTTCGCTCTCGCCGGGCCGGGGATGCGCTTCGCCTCCCGGGTGGACGGCGGAGCCTGCGCCGCCTGCTGATGGATCGGAAGATTCCGGCGCAGGCGCGGGATGCCATGCCGGTGGTAGCTGCCGGGGACCAGATTCTTGGCGTAGGGGGCATCGGCGTCAATCTGGATTTTGCTGCCCCTGCCGGCGGCCCGGCGGTGGAAATTCGCCTGTCCAAATCCAACTGAAGAGAAAGAGGTCATCTGTTATGCACAATGCTATGGAACGCATTCTCCTATCCGAAGACCAGATTCAGGCTCGCATTGGCGAGCTGGGCCGGCAGCTGACGGCAGACTACCATGGGAAGAATCCCATTTTTGTGGGGATTCTGAAGGGCGTGGTGGTGTTTTTTGCCGATATGATCCGGGCCATTCCCATTGATTGCCAGATTGACTTTATGGCGGTGTCCTCCTATGGCAGCGGCACCGAATCCTCCGGCGTCGTCCGGGTGAAGAAGGACCTTTCGGCGGACATTGAGGGCCGCCATGTGGTGATTCTGGAGGACATTCTGGACTCCGGCCTCACCCTGCGCCATACGGTGGATTACTTAATGACCAAGCATCCCGCTTCGCTCAAGATCTGCACCTTCCTGGATAAGCCGGACCGCCGGCGTGCAGAAATTCAGGCGGACTACGTAGGCTTTACCATCCCCAACCTCTTTGTGGTGGGCTATGGCCTGGACTTTGACGAGCGCTACCGGAATCTGCCCTATGTGGGCGTTTTGAAGCCGGAAGCATATATGAAATAACCAAAGGAGATTACCCCATTGAACGAGAAACGAATCCGCAGCGTCATTCCCATGTTGATTTTGCTGGTGCTGATTTTTTTCCTGGGAAGCTGGCTGCTCCGCTTCCTGCAGCCCCAGGGGCTGCCCTATTCTCAGGTGCTGGAGCAATTCCAGGAGGAAAACGTCAGTAGCTTTACGGTGAAGGACGGCGTCCTGGAGATGACCCTTCACGAGCCGCTGAATGGGGCGTATGACGCCATTGCCTACCTGGATGATACCGATGCCTTCCGCCAGGATACGGCGGAGATGGTCCGCCAACAGAGGGAGAAGGGCACCCTGACCGGGTATGACTTCCAACCGGATACCCAGACCAATGTGCTGGAGCGGTCCATTCCCTATTTCCTGGCAGGCCTGGCGCTGATTTTGGTCTGGATGTTCCTCAGCTCCAGGTCCAATGCAGGGGGCAATGGCCTGGCTGGGTTCACCAGGGCCAGGACCAGCCTGGGCTCTGCCGGGAAGCCCGTCACCTTTGACGATGTGGCGGGAGCCGACGAGGAAAAGGCGGAGCTGCAGGAAATTGTGGACTTTCTCCGGGACCCCGACCGGTTCAACCAGATGGGTGCGAAGGTGCCCAAGGGCGTGCTTTTGGTGGGCCCTCCGGGTACAGGCAAGACCCTTTTGGCCCGGGCTGTGGCCGGGGAATCCGGCGTGGGCTTCCTGTCCATTTCCGGCTCCGACTTTATGGAGCTGTATGTGGGCGTGGGCGCCAGCCGGGTCCGGGACCTGTTTGACCAGGCGAAGAAAATCGCGCCGGCCATTGTCTTCATCGATGAAATCGATGCGGTGGGCCGCCGGAGAGGCGCAGGCCTGGGAGGCGGTCACGATGAACGGGAGCAAACCCTGAACCAGCTCCTGGTGGAGATGGATGGATTCCAGAAAAACGAAGGCGTCATTGTCCTGGCAGCCACCAACCGGCAGGACATTCTGGACCCCGCCCTGATGCGCCCCGGCCGGTTTGACCGGCAGATTTATGTGGGTACGCCCGACGTCCAGGGCCGGCAGGACATCCTCAAGATTTATGCCCGGGATAAGCGGCTGGATGAACAGGTGGACCTGAAGGCCATTGCCTTGGCCACGGCCGGTTTCACCGGTGCGGACCTGGAGAATCTTCTGAATGAGGCTGCCATTCTGGCCGTCCGGGAGAAGCGGCAGGTGATTACCACAGAGGATCTGAATGAGGCCATGATGAAGATCATTGCCGGACCTCAAAAGAAGAGCCGGAAGCAGCTCCAGCGGGACCTGCGCATCACGGCCATTCACGAGGCCGGCCACGCCGTGGCCATGTACCGCTTGCCCAATCACGACCCGGTACACCAGATCACCATCGTTCCCCGGGGCAGGGCCAACGGCCTCACGGTGAGCCTGCCGGAGGAGGAAACGAGCCACATGACCCGCAACGAGATGTATGAGGAGATTGTGGCCGGTCTGGGGGGACGGGTGGCGGAGGCGCTGTTCTGCCAGGACATCTCAACAGGCGCTTCCCAGGATATCCGTCACATCACCCAGGTGGCCCGGGATATGGTGGCCAAATACGGCATGAGCGAAAAAATCGGTCCCATTGCCTACAGCAGCGACGAAGAGGTGTTCATTGGCCGGGACTACGAAAAGACCAAGTCCTACTCGGAGCAGGTGGCGGGCCTCCTGGATGGGGAGGTCCGGGAGATCATCGACCGGGCTTATCGCCACTGTGAGAAGATTTTGCAGGAGGACCGGGAGAAGCTCTTCCAGGTGGTGGAGTTCCTTCTGGCTCACGAGACCATGTCCGGCGCCCAGTTTAAGGCCTGTATGGAGGGCCGGGACATGGACGCAGCGGGTCCCGGATCCCTGTTTGACCCGATATAAGCGGGGGAATTTAGGCGCTCAGGGAGAATCCAACGGGTGAACCACAGATGGCTTTGGCCGGGAAACGCTGCCGTTTCCCGGCTTTTCCATGTCCGCCCTTGATGTCCATCCATTTGGATGGGGAAACAGGGGGAAACCTTGTTTTGTTTTTTGCTGGGTTTGGCAAAATTGCAAAAAAAGGCATTGAAATCGAATTTTCTTTCGTGTATAATGATACCGTTGTGGTGCCGATCCACTGCGCGCAAAGTGAATGGGGGAGGGCCCCATGAAAGGAGTAATTTTCTTATGTACACTGCTAAGGACATTCGTAATATTTGCCTGCTGGGCCACGGTGGCGACGGAAAGTCCGCCCTGGCCGAGAGCATGCTGTTTCTGACCAAGGCCATTGACCGTCTGGGCAAGCGCACGGACGGAAACACCACCAGTGACTTCGACCCGGAAGAAATCAAGCGCGGATACTCCATCTCCACCGCTGTGCTGCCGGTAGAATATAATAAGTGCAAGCTGAACATTCTGGATAACCCCGGTTACTTTGCCTTCTCTGGCGAGGTGGCCCAGTCTCTCCGGGTGGCGGACGCCGGTCTCATCTGCCTCACCGCCAAGGGCGGCATCGCTGTGGGCACGGAAAAGGGCTGGGACGCCCTGGCTGGGGCAGGTCTTCCCGCCATGTTCTATATTTCCAAGCTGGATGAGGAACATGCCGATTTCTTCCAGGTTTACGACGCCCTCCACGATACATACGGCCAGGGCGTGGTTCCCCTGACCTTCCCCATTGTCTCTGGGGAGAAGGTGCTGGGCCTGGTGGATGTGGTCAGTGGCACGGCCACAAAGCCCGACGGCAGCAAGATGGAGCTTCCCGGGGATGCAGCCGACCACTTGGAGCTGTACCAGCACGCGCTCAATGAGGCTGTGGCAGAGACCAGCGAAGAGCTCATGGAGAAATTCTTCATGGAAGAGCCCTTCACCCCGGAGGAGCTGAACGCCGGTATCCGGGCTGCCATCAACAGCCGCTCCCTGTTCCCTGTGTTCTGCGGCTGCTCCATGACCGGGCTTGGCACCCTGAACCTCCTGGACAACCTGGTAAAATATGCGCCCAACCCCCTGGAGGGCAAGCCGATGCCCACAGCCGAGGGCGGCGAAATCGCCCTGGACCAGAAGGGCGCTCCCATGCTCTTCGTGTTCAAGACGCTCATCGACCAGTACGGCAAGAACTCCTTCTTCAAGGTCTTCTCCGGGGATGTGACCTCCGACCTGACCCTGACGGATACCCGCACCGGCAGCAATGAGAAGCTGGGCCGTCTCTTCCTGCCCAAGGGCAAGAAGTATCTGGACGCCACCAAGATTTGCTGCGGCGACATCGGCGTGGTGAGCAAGCTGGCCAATGTCCGCACCGGCGACACCTTGGGCGCTGCCGGTAAGGTGGTGGCTCTGGCCCCCATTACCTACGAGGAGCCCTGCTACACCCTGGCAGTTTACGCCAAGGTCAAGGGCCAGGAAGACAAGATTGCCAACGGCCTCACCAAGCTGAACGAGGAGGACTGCTCCTTCACCTTCGGCAACAGTGGCGAAACCAAGGAAATGATCATTTCCGGCGTGGGCGACATTCACCTGGATGTGCTGTGCGCCAAGCTGAAGTCCAAATACAATGTGGAGGCCGAGCTCCGGCCCGCTAAGATTGCCTACCGGGAGACCATCAAGAAAAAGGTGGAGGTCCATGGCCGCCACAAGAAGCAGTCCGGCGGTCACGGCCAGTTTGGCGACGTATACATCCGCTTCGAGCCCCAGCAGGAGTCTGAGGAGATGATCTTCGCAGACGAGACGGTGGGTGGCTGCGTGCCCAAGAACTTCATCCCCTCTGTGGAAAAGGGACTGCGAAACTGCGTGGGCAAGGGCGTCCTGGCCGGTTACCCCGTGGTGTTCCTGAAGGCCACCCTGTATTTCGGCTCCTCCCACCCTGTGGATTCCTCCGATATGGCCTTCCAGACCGCCGCTGGCATCGCCTACAAAGACGGCCTGCCCAATGCCGGCCCCACGCTGCTGGAGCCCATCTGTGAGCTGAAGGTCTACATCCCCGATGCCAACATGGGCGACATCATCGGCGACCTGAACAAGCGCCGTGGCCGTATCATGGGTATGAATCCCGACCCCAAGCGCCGTGGCTGGCAGGTTGTGGAGGCTGAGGTGCCTCAGGCTGAAATGAGCTCCTACACCATCGACCTCCGGGCCATGACCCAGGGCCGTGGCTCCTTCTCCATGAATTTCGTCCGCTATGAGGAAGTGCCTCAGGCCAACCAGGCGAAGATCATTGCCGACGCCAAGAAGGACGAAGAGGGCTAATTTGTTGATTTGATACTCCTGGAAGCTGCCGGGAAGGGGAGCGGTCAAGACCGCCCTTCTTCCCGGCAGTCACTTTTTAGGGGCAGGCTTTTCCTGGAGATGGACGTTTCAGTGACATCTTCGCCTCCGGCTGCATAGAATGGACGGATCCTGGCGCTTACCCGGAGGGGGATGTGGGTGACCGCGCAGATGGTCCGCCTGTGTGGTAGAAAGGGATGGGCATAGGCGGCGCCGTCTAAGCGGTACGCCGGTACCCGGAAGGGGAGCGCCAGTGTTTGGAAGGAGGAGGGCGCTATGCCTGCAGAAGGTTTTATTCAGGTTCACGTATATACCACTTCCGAAGCGCAGATTCCCGTGCCGGGGGCGGCCGTGGCCATTGTGGCAGACGACGGGACGCTTCTGGCTGCACGTCTCACCAATGAGAGCGGACAGATCCAGCCGGTGGCCGTCAAGGTGCCGGATGCTTCGGAGAGCCGCGACCCCAATTTCCGGGGCAAACCCTTTACCACAGTGTCCATCCGGGTGCAGCATCCGGATTATGAGCAGATTCAGGTGGACAATGCCCAGGTGTTTGCCGGGGTCATCACCCTGCAGCCCCTGGAGCTGATTCCCCTGCCCACGTTTCCGGAGCAGTATGACCGGGTGGAGTATTTTGACGTGCCGCCCCAGAACCTTTAGGAGGTGCGGCCATGCCTGTTGTCATTCCATACGTACCGGAGCAAATCACGGTCCATCTTGGCCCCCCGGATTCGAACGCGGCCAATGTGACGCTTCCCTTTACGGACTATGTGAAGAATGTGGCCTCCTCAGAGATCTATCCCACCTGGGATGAGAGCGCCCTGCGGGCCAACATTCTTGCCATCATTTCCTTTGCCCTGAACCGGGTTTACACGGAGTTTTACCGGAGCCGGGGCTACAACTTTGAGATCACCAATTCCACTGCCTACGACCAGGCCTTTGTGAACGGGCGGAATACATTTGAGAACATCGACGCCATTGTGGACGATATCTTCAACAACTACCTCCGCCGCCCAGGCTTTGTGGAGCCTCTGGCTGCCAAATTCTGCAACGGGACGACCGTCACCTGCGAGGGGCTCAGCCAGTGGGGGTCCCAGAACCTGGCGGAGCAGGGCTACAACTCTGTGGATATTCTCCGCACCTACTACGGCGACAACATCGAAATCGTGACCAATGCGCCGGTGCAGGGTCTGGTGCAGTCCTATCCCGGGACGGCGCTGCGGCGGGGCAGCACGGGTCCCAATGTGGTGGTGGTTCAGACCTCTCTGAACCGGGTGGGGCAGAACTACCCGGCCATTCCCAAGATCTCCCCGGTGGACGGCATCTTCGGCTCTCAGACGGAGAACGCAGTCCGCCGGTTCCAGGAGATTTTTGGCCTGACCCCGGACGGAGTTGTGGGCAGGGCGACCTGGTATGCTCTGGTGCGGCTGTATGTGGGGGTCACCTCCCTGGCGGAGCTCCGCTCCCAGGGCCAGCAGTTCTACAACATATCCTGGAACTACGGCGGCGCGCTGCAGCAGGGAAGCCAGGGCCAGGAGGTGCGGCAGCTGCAATACATGCTGCAGGTCCTCTCCAGTGTGATACCTGCCATCCCGCCGGTGGAGGTGGACGGCATCTTTGGCCCCGCCACCCGGGCCTCGGTGCTGGCAGCCCAGCGCTACTTTGGCCTGCCCCAGAGCGGAGCGGTGGATGAGCAGACCTGGCTGAGACTGGAGAGCCAGTTCCGCAGCATCGATAACAACCTGTTCCGCAACCAGGAGCTGTTCCCCTTTGCGCCGGAGGGAGGGGCCGCTGCCCAGACTGCCTTTGCCCCGGCCACTCCACGGGGGCAAAGCCGGGGGCCCCGGACCGGCACAAGCCGAAATGAGCCGCCGGCAAGGGCAGGGGACCGGTATTCCCAGACCACCCGCATGACACAATTTCCAGGTGCAGAGCTCAGCATGGGCCAGCAGGACGGAGTGCCGGGGGAGGTGACAGGAAGATGATTTCAGAGCCTAGTTATTACGTCGGCCGCCCTGTTGAGAGTATGCAGACCATGCTCCGGTTTGCGGCGGAGGGAAACAATCGCCTGCTGCCGGTGGTGCCTGACGGCGTGTTCGGCCCCAACACCATGGCGGCAGTGACTGCCTTTCAGCGGTACTACGGTCTGCCTGCCACCGGGGTGATGAACGGAGTCACCTGGGAGCGTCTGGTGCAAACCTACCAGGCTCAGCTGGTGCAGCAGGCTCCTGCAGAGGCCATGCAGCCCATTTTGAACCCCCAGCAGACGATGAAACCGGGAGAGAGCAACTACCACATCTATTTGGTACAGGCGGCGCTGCGGGTCCTGAGCTCCGTGTATCGTGGCCTTCCTCAGACGCCGGTGAGCGGCACGCTGGATGCGTCCACAGTCACGGCGGTGCGCCGCTTTCAGGCCCTCTGCGGCCTGCCGGTGACCGGCGAGGTGGACCGGCACACCTGGCGGTATCTCTGCCGCCATTACACCCTGGCTGCCGGAAACGGAACCGGGAGCTGCCGGAGAGGGAAACAATAAACCCCAGGGGGCGCTCCCGCGCCATTGCGCATCCAGTGGCGTTGCGGAAGCTGGCCGCCTGATGTCCACGCCGGTTATTTCAGCCGCACGGCTGCAAAGGCACGGGCGCGGCAGCGCCCGGCCTTCCCCCGGGGAAGGCGCCGAAGGAAGCGAGGCGGACGAGGAACGGGGATATCCGGCGGACCGATCAGGAAATGCCGCTGTCTGGAATCATCCCGACGCCGCTCTTGACAAGGGGCGGCGGGAGATGGTAAAATGGAGCAAATTTCATATCACGTGGAACGGAAAGAGTACCCCCGCTGCGCCCCTCAGAGAGCCTTGGCCATCGGCTGGAAGCCAGGGCGGTGTTTGTGCGCGGGTGGGAAGTGCGTCCGGGAGTGAAGGGGAGACCCCGTTGGCCGCGTCAAGGCCAAAAGTGAGAAATCAGAGTGGAACCGCGAGCCATGGCCCGCCTCTTGAGAGAAACAAGGGGCGGGTTTTCTTCATAGAATGGACCCGTTAGGAGGGATGCCTATGGGCTTTTTACGCGAAACCATTCGCGCCTATCAAAAAAACGACCCCGCTGCCCGGTCGGCGCTGGAGATTTTTTTCCTGTACAACGGCCTGCATGCGACCATCTATTACCGCATTTCCCACTGGCTCTACTGCCATCACTGCCGTTTTCTGGCCCGCTGGGTGTCCCAGCATGCCAAGTGGGTCACCGGGGTGGAGATCCACCCCGCCGCCACCATTGGCCGCCGCCTGGTCATTGACCACGGCACCGGCATTGTGGTGGGAGCTACGGCGGAAATTGGAGACGACTGCCTGCTGTACCAGTGCGTGACCCTGGGCGGCACCGGCATTTCCAGCGGGAAGCGGCACCCCACCCTGGGCAACGATGTGATGGTGGGCAGCGGCGCAAAAATACTAGGACCCATCCGAATTGGGGATCATGCCCGTGTGGCGGCCAACGCCGTGGTGCTGCAAAATGTGCCGGACAATTCCACAGTGGTGGGCGTCCCGGGCCGGGTGGTCCGGGTCAACGGAGAAAAACTGGACCATGTCCACACCCCGGACCCCATTGCCCTGGAGCTTCTGGAGCTCCGGCAGCGGGTGGAGCAGCTGGAAGCACAGCTACAAAGGAAGGAGCTTTAAACGATGTACCTGTACAATTCCCTCAGCCATCAGAAAGAAAAATTTGTCCCCAATCACCCGGAGCAGGTGAAGATGTATACCTGCGGCCCCACGGTGTACCACTTTGCCCACATTGGCAATCTCCGGTCCTATATCATGGAGGACGTGCTGGAGAAGTACCTGCGCTATGAGGGCTACCCGGTGAAGCGGGTGATGAACATCACGGATGTGGGCCACCTGGCCTCCGATGCGGATACCGGTGAGGACAAAATGCTCAAGGGCGCTAAGCGGGAGCACAAAACCGTGATGGAGATCGCCCAATTCTACACCGACGCCTTCTTCCAGGATTGCAAGAAGCTGAACATCAAGCGGCCTGATGTGGTGGAGCCTGCCACCAACTGCATTGGGGAGTATATCGCTATGGTCTCCCGGCTTCTGGAGACGGGGTATGCCTACCTGGCCGGAGGAAATGTGTACTTTGATACGGCCAAGCTGAAACAATACTATGTGTTCAACGACCACAACGAGGAGGACCTGGCGGTGGGCGTCCGGGAGGGCGTGGAGGAGGACGCCAATAAGCGGAACAAAAATGACTTCGTCCTCTGGTTCACCAAGTCCAAATTTGAGGACCAGGCTCTGAAATGGGACTCCCCCTGGGGTGTGGGCTATCCCGGCTGGCACATTGAGTGCTCCTGCATCAGCATCAAGCACCTGGGGGAGGACCTGGACATTCACTGCGGCGGCATTGACAACGCCTTCCCCCACCACACCAACGAAATTGCCCAGAGCGAGGCCTTCCTGGGTCACAAATGGTGCAATTACTGGTTCCACGTGCACCACCTGAATACGGAGTCCGGGAAGATGTCCAAGTCCAGCGGGGAATTTTTGACCGTTTCCCTCCTGGAGAAAAAGGGCTATGACCCCATGGTTTACCGGTTCTTCTGCCTCCAGTCCCACTACCGGCGGAATCTGGTGTTCAGCTATGAGAACCTGGACAATGCCGCTGCGGCCTATGGCAAGCTGATTGCCAAAATTGCCGCCCTGGACCCGGAAAAGCCGGAGGAAGTGGACGAGGCGGCCTTTGGGGAGCTGAAGGTTCGGTTTGAAAAGGCCATGGACGCCGACCTCAACACCTCCCTGGCCATTACGGCCCTGTATGACGTGCTGAAGGCCAAGACCAACGACGCCACCAAGCTGGCGGCCCTGGCGGATTTCGACCGGGTCCTCAGCCTGGACCTTCTGGCCCATGGGCAGAAGCAGCGCCAGGCGGACCGGGAGGCCCAGGAAGAGGGGGATCCGGAGATCGACGCTCTGGTCCGGCAGCGCACGGAGGCCAAAAAGGCCAAAAACTGGGCAGAGGCGGACCGAATCCGGGATGAGCTGAAGGCCCGGGGCATCACCATCACCGACACCCCCCAGGGGACGAAATGGAGCAGGTAATCCAATGAAACTGATGATTTTAGACGGCAACAGCGTGGTCAACCGGGCGTTTTACGGCGTCCGGCCCCTGACCACCCGGGAGGGGCTGTACACCAACGCCATTTTTGGCTTCCTGAACATCCTGCAGCGCATGGAGCAGGAGGAGCGCCCCGATGGGGTCTGCGTGGCCTTTGACCTCCAGGGCCCCACCTTCCGCCACCTGCGGTACGACGGCTATAAGGCCACCCGCCATGGGATGCCCCAGGAGCTGGCCCAGCAGATGCCCCTTCTGAAGGAGGTCCTCCGGGCCATGAACATTCCCATCCTGGAGTGCCAGGGCTGGGAGGCAGACGACGTCATCGGCACCGTGGGCAAGCGGTGCGGCCAGGAGGACTGGGACTGCGTGGTGGTCACCGGGGACCGGGACAGCCTGCAGCTCATCGACTCCCATGTGCAGGTGAAGCTGCTCCTGACCAAGGGCGGCCAGACCACGGCCAACTGCTATGACCAGGCGGCCTTCCAGGCGGAGTATGGCTTCCCGCCCCCCATTTTGGTGGATCTGAAAAGCCTCATGGGGGATAGCTCTGACAACATCCCCGGGGTTCCCGGTGTGGGACCCAAGACGGCCAGGGAGCTGCTCCTGAGGTTCGGCGCCATGGCGGAGGTGTACCGTCACCTGGACGATCCCTCCATCCGGCCCAAGCTTCGGGAAAAGCTGGAGGCCGGCCGGGAGAGCGCGGAGCTGTCCTATGACCTGGCCACCATCCGGTGCAACGCCCCCATTGATTTTACGCCCCAGGAGGCCATGCTTCAGGAGCCCAACAAAAAGGAACTGTACGACCTCTTTGTCAAGCTGGAGTTTGTGAAGCTCATAGACCGCTACAAGCTGCGGGAGGCGGCTCCGGAGCCGGAGCCACAGCAGGTGGCGGTGCAGCTTCCCCACCGGCAGGAGCTGCCGGAGGCGGGGACGCCCTGCGCCCTGGTCCTGGGGGAGGACGGCGCCGTGGCCGTGGCTTGGGCAGAAGGGGTATGCGCCGTGCCGCCCCTGGAGCGGGAGGGCCGCCTGGAGGCCCTCCTGGGGCCGGAGACCCCCAAAATCTGCCATGACCTCAAAACCTGCCTCCATGATTTGGAGGCCCTGGGGCTGCCTCAGGCGGGGTTCCGGTTTGATACGGCCCTGGCCGCCTATGATTTGAATCCTTCCCAGGGGGATTACAGCCTGACCAAGGTGGCCATGGCCTACCTGGGCCGGACGCCGGAGGGCCTGGAGGACCGGGCTGCCGCCCTGTGGCAGCTGAGGGAGTGCCTGGAGCCGAAGCTGCAGGAGCAGGGGATGGAGAACCTGTATCGGGAAATCGAGCTGCCCCTGTGCGCCACCCTGTACCGCATGGAGCGGGAGGGAGTGGCTGTGGACCGGAATACCCTGGTGAGCTTCGGCCAAATGCTGACGGAACGGATTGCCGCCTGCGAGCAGGCAATCTTCGGCTACGCCGGTGGGGAGTTTAACATCAACTCCACCAAGCAGCTGGGAGAGGTCCTGTTTGAGCGGCTGAACCTGCCGCCGGTGAAGAAGACCAAGACCGGCTACTCCACCAATGCCGAGGTGCTGGAGAAGCTGGCGGACAAGCACCCCATGGTGAGGCAGGTGATGGAATACCGGGTCCTCACCAAGCTGAAGTCCACCTATGCCGACGGCCTTCTGAAGGTGATTGGCCCCGATGGGCGCATTCGGACCACCTTCCAGAACCTGGTCACGGCCACAGGCCGCCTGTCCTCCACAGACCCCAATTTGCAGAACATCCCGGTGCGTACGGAGCTGGGCAGCGAGATCCGGAAGATGTTTGTGCCCCGCCCTGGCTGGGTATTTGTGGATGCGGATTACAGCCAGATTGAGCTTCGGGTCCTGGCCCACATTGCAGAAGACCCCTTGATGCAGGAGGCCTTCCGGACCGGCCGGGACATTCACACCGCCACTGCGGCCCAGGTCTTTGGCGTCCCCCCGGAGGAGGTCACGCCCCTCCAGCGCCGCCATGCCAAGGCGGTGAATTTTGGGATTGTCTACGGCATTTCGGAGTTCTCCCTGGCCGAGGACATCGGCGTGAGCCGGTATGAGGCGAAGGCATACATCGACTCCTACCTGGACCGGTACGCCGGAGTTCGGGCCTATATGAGGGAGATTGTGGCGGAGGCCAAGGACCGGGGCTACGTCACCACCCTGTTCGGACGGAGACGGTATATCCCGGAGCTGAAGAGCAGCAACTACAACATCCGCCAGGGCGCGGAGCGAATCGCCCTCAACACCCCCATTCAGGGCACGGCGGCGGACCTCATCAAGCTGGCCATGGTCCGGGTGGACCGGGCGCTGGAGGAGGCGGGCCTGCAGGCCAAGCTGATTCTCCAGGTCCACGATGAGCTCATTGTGGAGTGCCCCCCGGAGGAGGCGGAGCAGGTCCGGGCCATTGTCACCGGCCAGATGGAGTCGGTGGCCCAGCTGTCCGTCCCCCTGGTGGCAGAGGCCAAGGTGGGCAGAAGCTGGTATGAGGCAAAGTGATGGAATATGAAATTGTAAGGATGGAGGCGGCCCATGTACCCCAGATTGCCGCCCTGGAACGAAGCGCCTTCCCGGACCCCTGGAGTGAGAGCAGCGTGGCTTCGGAGCTGGACAACCCCCTCAGCCTGTGGCTGGTGGCCCAGGCCGGGGGAGAGGTCCTGGGCTATGTGGGCAGCCAGTCGGTGATGGGAGAGGCGGATATGATGAATTTGGCCGTCCTGCCGGCCGCCCGCCGCCGGGGGATTGCCCGGGCGCTGGTGACGGCCCTGATCCGGGAGCTGGCCGGCGGTGGCGTGCACAGCCTGACCCTGGAGGTCCGGGCCTCCAATGGGCCGGCCAAGGCGCTGTATGGGAGCCTGGGCTTTGTCCGGGTGGGCTGCCGCCGGGGGTATTACCTGTCGCCCAAGGAGGACGGGGAGATTCTCCGAAAGGAGTGGGATTTATGATACTGATGGCCGTGGAATCCTCCTGCGACGAGACCGCTGTGGCCCTGGTGGAGGACGGACGGCGGGTTCTCACAGACTGCATCGCCTCCCAGGTGGATTTGCACCGGATTTACGGGGGCGTGGTGCCGGAAATTGCGTCCCGTAAGCACATCGAGGCCATTTACGGCCTGGCGGACCAGGCCCTGGTCCGGGCGGGGCTGAAGCGGAAGGATGTGGACGGCATTGCCGTCACCTATGCCCCGGGGCTCATTGGCGCGGTGCTGGTGGGGGTGAACTTTGCCAAGGGGGCTGCCCTGGCTCTGGATGTGCCCCTGATTCCAGTGCACCACATCCGGGGCCACATCGCCGCCAACTACCTGGCCTACCCGGAGCTGGAGCCCCCCTTCCTCTGCCTGGTGGTCTCCGGCGGGCACACCATGCTGGTTCATGTCCGGGACTATACGGACATGGAGATTTTGGGTACCACCCTGGACGACGCCGCCGGGGAGTGCTTTGACAAGGTAGCCCGGGTCCTGGGAATGCCCTATCCCGGCGGGGCCGCTCTGGACCAAAAAGCCCGGGCGGGGCGGGAGGGGCGGTATCCCCTGCCACGGGCCCGAGGAGGGGAAAACCCTCTGGACATGTCCTTCTCCGGCCTCAAAACCGCCGCCATCAACCTGATTCACAACGCCGGGCAGAAGGGGGAGCCTCTGGTGGTGGAGGACCTGTGCGCAGACTTCTCCGCCGCTGTGTCCGACACCCTGGTGCCCCGGGCCATGGAGGCCCTGGGCCGCACCGGCTGCAGGAAGCTGGCTGTGGCCGGAGGCGTCGCCGCCAATTCCCGCATCCGCCGGGACGTCCTGGCGGCGGCCAATGGGCTGGGCGTCCAGGTGTACATGCCCCCCCTGGCCCTCTGCGGGGACAACGCCGCCATGATTGGCGCCCAGGGCTACTACGAGTACCTGGCCGGAAACACCGGGGACATGACCCTCAACGCCTACGCCACCAAGTCCATCATAGGCGAGACTCTATAGAATGGACCGCAGCCCCCTGCCCCCGGGGCAGCCGGGTGCGGCCTCCCGGACGCACCGGCGGCAGAATGCTCCGGGATCTGCCACGTTTCGGCAAATCCGGACCAACTTTCAGGCCGGTACGAATTCGCCCGGCCAGTCTCTTCCGCCGTAGGGTGCGCCCAGGAGCCGCGCCCTACGGCGTTCCCCACAGCATGCCTCTATAGGGGCGCACATGGGGCGGGCCGGCAGGGAAATGTTCTGCCGGTTGCGAAAATAACCCCCGGGGTGGCGTTGCCGAACCGGGGGATTTGTGGTATAGTATATACGAACAAATGTTTTTAACTTAACCGGGAGCCGGAGAGGCTCTGAACAGGAGGATGCGCCTATGCCCAATCGAGTGATCCGGGATTCTATTTTGACCAGCCGTCAGGTGGGGCAGCTGGACTGGTTCCAACAGGCCCTGCTGGTCCGGCTGATTCTGAGCTGCGATGACTACGGCCGGTATTTTGCAGCGCCGGATATCATCCGAAACCGCTTTTTCTGCATCTACCCCGGGGTCACCCAGGACCAGGTGACCCAGGGGATGGAACGGCTGGAGGAGTTGGGATTCATCATCACCTACCGGGTGGAGGGAGAACTCTACTGTGCCTTCCCCCAATGGAGCAAATATCAGGTCTGCCGCACCCGCCGGGAAATATACCCGGCCCCGCCCCCCGAAGCTCCGGGTCAGGAGCTGAAAAATTTTGCCCCTGAGTTTCACGAAGCAAAGCGGAATAGTATCGAAACGGCACCTGAAACCAAGTCTGCGCCTAATCCAATCCAATCCGAATCCGAAATCGAATCCCAATCCGAAGCCGAATCCGAATCCGAAGGCCCTGCGGGGCGGAAAGCGGCTGAGGCGGCGGCTGAGAAAGGGCGTGGGAAGCTTGTCTGTCTGGATGCACCAGCAGCATGGGACGCACTGGCGAAGACGCCATCCAAATCTCCACGGCCCAACCATGTCCCCATCCGGGTAAACCCACGGCCCCGCCCGGTGGGGGAGACTGCCGGTTTTCGTCCATGGAACGGGACGCCGGTGTCTCCAGGCAATAGGCCGCTGCCCCGGATTTGTGAATGCCGAAAACCACCACGGCATGCCCCCACAGGGGCTGGACCGCAGCTCCCGTCTGCCCTGGAGGCCACATCCTACGCCCCTGCCTGCAGACCGGCAGGCAGGGGCGCTCCAGACGTCAGCTGTTTCCTGCTTCGCGGCGGGGAAATTGGTGGGGGTGGAGCTGGAATTTTCCTTGACAAAGGATACTACGTGTTGTATAGTATTATGCGAAGGGGGGCATTTGGATGATCGATCCGCAGCTGAAGCGCGGCTTGCTGGATTCCTGTGTGCTGGGCGTACTGTGCCGGGGGGAATCTCATGGGTACAAGATTGTGAAGGATCTGTCGGCCTGCATTGACATTTCGGAGTCTACCCTGTATCCCATCCTCCGGCGGTTGGAGACAGACGGATGCCTGACGGTGCGCAGTGTGGAGCACAATGGCCGCCTGCGCAAGCTCTACACCATCACAGAGCGGGGGCTCCGGCGTCTGGACAGCTTTTTGGCCAGCCAGGAGGAAGTGATGGGAATTTACCATTTTGTCAGGAGGCAGCGTGATGACAAAGCATGAATTCTTAAAGCAGCTGAAAGCAGAGCTGGCGGGATTGCCTGGGGCAGAACGAAGGCGGCAGCTGGACTACTATGCTGAGCTGCTGGACGATATGGTGGAGGATGGCATGGACCCGGAAATGGCGGTGGAACGGCTGGGGCCGGTCTCCGAAATTGCAAATGCCATCTTCCGGGACAATCCCCAGGCCCGCAAAGGGTCCGGCCGCTTGGGCCTGCTGCTGGGGGTGAGTTGCGGCGCGGCGGCGCTTGTATGCATGGCGGGCCTCCTGTTTTGGACGGTGAGCCGGGCAAAGCCCCAGGAAGCAGTGGAGGAGACCAAGGTCAGCGTGGCCCCGACGGCGCCCACAGAGGCCACCCAGCTCCCGACCCAGCCCCAGACAGAGCAGGAGGAACCTGAGGAATTTGGCTTTGACAGCGACCGACACTGGAGCAATGCCTATTCCTCCGTGGGCTTTTACGACATTCCCATCTCGGATGTGACCTCCCTGGACCTGAGCTGGATGAAGGGGGAGGTCACCCTGAAGCCCTGGCTGGGGGAGGTGATCCGCCTCCATGAGACGGCGGTGGAGGAGGCATATGCGCTGCAATATGGGGTGGAAAATCATACCCTGTATATTCAATCCTGCGCCCCCGGGCACTATACCGGCATGCCGGACAAGACCCTGACGGTCTGGATTCCGGCCCAGCTGGCGGAGTCCCTGGAGGAGCTGCACGCCCAGACGTTCTCTGCCAGCCTCACAGTTCAGGAGCTTTCCGCTACCCGCCTGAATCTGCAGTCGGTTTCCGGTCTGACTGAGCTTTACGAGGTGGAGGCGGAGGAGGCCAATTTCTCCTCCGTGTCCGGAGATATGACCTGGGATGGCGTCATCCAGGCGGTCACCATGAGGACCACCTCCGGAAACATCCAAGCGATACCGGGCCAGGCGCCGGAGGAGATGAGCCTCACAACCCTTTCCGGGGATATTGAGCTCTACATGCCCCAGGGGGTGAAGTTCAGCATCTATTTTGACACCACCTCGGGACAAATGGTGGGGAATTACCCCCTGTATGGCACTGAGGGCGGAAAACAGTATTACATTGGCAGCAGCGATCTGGAGTATACGGTGAACACCGTCAGCGGAAATCTGGCGGTGAACCAGAGAGTTTACAAGGATGAATGAGGCGCAACAGGAGGTATCCCATGAATCATGTGAGAAAACTGGCCCTCCATGGCATGAGGGGGCGGCGTAAGGACACCCGGGTTCTGGCCCTGGTGATTGTGATGAGTTTTTTATTTCTGACGGCGGGGACGCTGCTGCTGTCCTCCTTCAGCGGGAGCCAGGCACGGCAGCGCCAGAGCCTGTACGGCGGCTGGCACCTCCTGTATGGCGGCGGGGATTCCAGAGTGGCGGAGAGTCTGACGGGCCTGTCCCAGGTGGCGGAGACTGCAGAGGTGACCCTCCTGGGGGTAGACGGGCAGTGCGGCCAGGTGGCCGCCTGGAGCGAGGACTTTGCCCGGATGGGAAGCCTTCAGATTGTGGAGGGCCGCGCCCCGGAGGCAGCGGGAGAGATTCTCCTGGAGCGGGGCCAGCTGGGCCTGTTTCCGGAGGAAACCGGAGTGGGAAGCACGGTCACCCTTACCCTGGAGCATCATCTGACCCAGCTGCGGGGCCGCCAGCTGCCCTCCGGCACCATGACCATCCGGGGTGAGGAGGTTCCGGCAAAGACCGTGATCCGCGCCTTCGGCGATGGCGCCACGGAGGCAAGCATCCAGGCCATCATGGAGCGGCTGTGGCGGGAGGAGGTCTGGTCCACCTATTCCACCTACATCGATGAAAACGGGGAGGAGCAAAGGGAGCTCTGGTTCCCGGACCCCGCCACCCACTGCCCGGTGTCGGAGATGGATGACGAGACCTACCGGTCTACGCTTCTGGCGGTTTGCAATTGCTGGGGAGCAGCTCTAAACGACTATTACAAGTACCAGCTGGGAACCGGCCGGGACGCCCTGGTGGAGGTGGACCGCACCTTTTTCGACAGCGGCGTTCAGGGAGCGGTCTCCTGGGGTCTCAACACCAACTATGAGCAGCTGTATGCCAAAGGTGTGGAGCTGGACGAGGCGGAGCTGCGGCAGATGATTCTGGACCGGGGGGCGGTGCCGGCTCAGGATCTGACGCTCACCCGGACCTGTACCGTGGTGGGCATTGTGGAGACGGTGTCAGACCGGTGGGATGTGGGGGATACGGCCCTGCCCAATTGCTACCTCTCAGAGGCTACGGCAGGGGAGCTCCGGGACACCCTGTCCTACCTGGAGACCAAGGACGCCCCCCGGCTGTACCGGCTGCCGGAGGAGCAGAAGCTCCTGTTCCTCCGGGGCAGCGGAACGGTTGCCGGCCTCTATGGGCAGGTGCTGGAAACCGAGCTGCCCCGGGTGCGGGAGATTTCTGAAAACCAGTATTACCGGCTCCTGGATAATGAATGGGGACTGGCCGGCTACGGCCATGAGGCGACGGAGTGGGACCTGAATCTGGCCCGGGAGCAGTGGGCGGAGGAGCAGGCGAAGGACCCGTCCCTGGCCGGAATTTCCCTGGTGGATTTGGAGGTGGATTCCAGCCGGTATGGAGGGGTCTGGATGGAAAAGGAGAATCTCCTGGGCAGCTCCTATCGAAGGGAGGTTTACTTCCATGTGCCCGTCTTCCGGTGGGAGATGAGTGATGGCTCCACCAGGCTGGAGGAGGGGCAAATAGCCTATCTGATGCTGCCCCAATACAGTTCTGACTCAGCCTCTGTGGTAAGCGCCTATTACAGCGCCAGAGAGGTCCCCTATCAGGAGCTGCTGGACGGTACGGCGCAGGTGGACAGCGGAGAGGGAATCTATGCATCGGCCTCCTGGGAGCTTCCGGACCTGACAGAGGGCTATACCTACAACCAGGGCCAGGTCCTCTTGAACCGCTATGGCTACCCCCGGGAGGGCGGGCTGACCGGGACCATGGGGGCGGCCATGATCGGCGTGATCGTCACCATCACGGTGTGCGCAGTGTTTCAGATTTCCTTCATCCAGCTCCGGCGCAGGGCCAGGCGGCTGACCCTGCTCAGAAGCGTGGGAGCTACCAACGGGCAGATATTTGAGCTCCTTGCCTGGGAGTGCGCCTACATAACCCTGGGGAGCCTGATTTTGGGGGACGTCCTAGGCGTGGCTGTGGCCTGGGGGGTGACGGGAGCGCTGGAGGAGGTTTCCCTCTTCCTGAGCTGGCCTTTGGTGCTGACCGGTCAGGCCTGCGGCCTCCTGGCGGTGGCGTTTGGTATGCTGATGCCCAGCCTCCGGGCTATGAAGGCCCCCCTGGTGGGGCGGATGGAGGGGCGCAAGGGCCGCCACGTGAAAGTGAAGCCCATGAAGCGCCAGACCTGGCGGCGGCTGCGGGCCAGAGACCGGGCGGCCAATCCAGGCAGGACGGTGGGCATGGCGGCGCTGTGCACCTTCCTGGTCACCATGGAGCTGATTTGCGTATTCCTGGGCAACGCCGCCTTTGACACCTACCGGCAGACGGTGGTGCAGGCGGATCAGCCGGACTATACCCTGCTGTCCAATCATACCGGCAGCAGCCGGGAGGTGGCGGCGCTGCAGGAGGCCCTGGGCCGGGCGGAGGGCCTGTCCCGGGTGGACTTCTGGCAGCGGGAGGACCATATCTTCCTCTGGTACGAGGGGATGGACCGCAGCCCGGTGCTCTCGGCGCTGAAGCAGGCGGGGGGAAGCGGCTTCTTTGCATCCTCTGAGGCAGAGTCTGCCCAGAAGGAGGGGGAGGCTTTCCTGACCCAGGCCTATGGGGTGGATGAGACCTCCGGCCTCTTTGCTCGCCTGGAGGCGGCGCTGACGGAAGGGAATGTGGATCCGGCGGCCTTTGAGGCGGGGCAGGAAGTGATCCTCCTGCTGCCTATGTACCGCCCCCTGCAGGGCTCCGGAGCGGGGAAGGAGGACTCCATGGCCCAGTTCCTGCGGTCCTCCGGCGCCATGGACCTGAGCCTGGCGGCCAGCGCCGGCGAGATGTGGGAGGCTGACCGGTCGGTGCAGGTGGGAGATGTCCTCACCCTGGCGGTAGACTGCCCCCATGTAACGGATTCATCCGCTTATTACACCCAGACGGTCCGGGAGGTCACCGTGGGCGCCATCATCCGGTATTTTCCGGATCAGGGCGTCTGGCCCTTTGCAGGCGACCCCCAGAGCCACGTGGTGATCGGCAGCTCCAAGCTCCTTTACAGCCTGTACAGCGACGGCTTCAAAACCATGACCTATGAGGAAAAGGTGGGGCTGCAAATGCGGAAGGACTGGCTGTACGCCTACAATTACGGCGAAGCCGGCTTCAGCCTCTATGCCGGGGAGGGGGCCACCACGGAAAACACCCTGACGCCCCTGTTTCAGATTTCCAGAGAATACTATTTGACCTTGGGGAACCTCCGGGACTCCAACCAGGCGATTTACAACAAGGCCCTGTCCTCCTGCCTCCTCATGGGGCTGCTGGCCTTCGCCGCCACGGTGATTGTTTGGATGATTCTCAGCAATACCCTGGTTTCGGCCCAGGAGCAGGGAAGAAGACGGACCGGCATTTTGCAGGCTCTGGGCGTCACCAAGGCCCAGCTGTACCGGGGGCAGGCCCTCCAGGCACTGCGGGACTGGCTGATTGCTCTGGTTGGCTCCCATGGAATTCTGGCGCTGGTGGTATTGGCGGCCGGTTGGGTCCAGCGTTGGGACCAGGGACTGGCTTTCCGGCAGCTGCTGCTGGCGGTTGCCCGGGAGGATCTGACGGCTTACCCGTGGCTACTCCACCTGGGCCTGTGCCTCCTGGAGCTTCCGGTGCTGCTGTGGTTCCACCTGCGGGCCCTGGACAAGCCGCTGCAGGCCTCTCCCATTGAAAATATCCGAAGCTGACGCCGACGAAAGGAGCTTAATTATGGACGCCATTTTGAAATTGGACGGGGTGGAAAAGGTGTACCACCCTGGCACCAGTCTGGAATGCCGGGCGCTGCAACCGGCGAATTTGGAGTTCACAAAGGGCAGATTTTATGCCATTGTGGGCAAGTCCGGCAGTGGAAAATCCACCATGCTGCATATTTTGGGAGGCCTGGACCGGCCCACCGGGGGCAAGGTGTACCTGGAGGGTAAGAGCGTCTTTGACCTGAAGGACAGGCAGCTGGCAATTTTGCGCCGCCGCCGGATTGGCTTTGTGTTTCAGTCCTACAACCTGCTGGGGGAGCACACGGCCCGGGAGAATATTTCCATTCCCCTGAACCTGGACGGCAGAGATCCGGAGCCTGCTTTTTTCCGGGAGGTGACCCAGGCGCTGGGAATTGAAACGCTTTTGGACAAGTACCCGGACGAGCTGTCCGGGGGCGAGCAACAGCGGGTGGCCATTGCCCGGGCCCTGATGATTCAGCCGGCCATTCTCCTGGGGGATGAGCCCACAGGCAATCTGGACCCTGCCACGGGGGAGGAGGTGCTGAAGCTCCTCAAGACCCTGGCGGCCCGGCTGGGGCAGACGGTGATCCTGGTAACCCACGACATGGAGCTGGCCCGCCAGGCGGACACGGTCATCCGGCTTCACGCCGGTGTGGTGGAGAGGGTGGAGGATTTGGCATAGCAGCTGTGTGGGCTGCCGCGGCTGGTGACCCAGGCGAATTGGCACCAGCCCGTGAGATGCGTACAAAAAACCATGCCCCGTTCCGAAAACCGGTGAGGTTGCTTCGGCCTGACGCAGTTTTGTCAAACTAAATCAAAATAGCGGCCCCCTCGGGGGCCGCTACATGAGCGTTGTGGAGAGATTGGTTCATTGGGGGAGAGACAGGAGCTTCAGGTACTTGGGCTGGTCCGCTGCCGGAATTTTCATGGCGGTCATCACTTGCTCCGCAGGCCAGCCGGTGGTTTCCATCAGGCTGCGAATGTTTTGCAGCCGCTCCCGGTTTGTGCCCCGCTCGATGCCTTGTGCGATGCCCTTCTCCATGCCCTTTTCCATGCCCTTCTCCATGCCCCGCTCGATGCCTTGCGCCATGCCTTTTTCCATGCCTTCTTCAAAAATACCCTGGCTCAAATTACACATTTCAGACACCGTCCTTTCCATGGTATGTGCGTGAGCAAACTCGTACTCGTCTTCTAAAATCTGTATGACCTCTTTGGCGGCATATCGTCCGGTGAACAGCACCTCCAGCATTCGCAGGAGACCTCCGTAGTGTTTGCCCTCCGGTTTTCCCAGGCAGATCATGGTGACGTTCATCAGGTCGTAGTTCCTGACCGGCTCTGTCACATGGCCCACCAGGTGCCGCTCCTGGAGGGTGTAGCTGGTGATGGTATTTTCCCGCTCCTTAGGCGGCCGGGTGCAAATCCAGATGGAATATACCTTCTGAATTTCCCCGTAGTGAGATTGGGTGAACACGGACCCGTATTGGGCCGACAGCATCCGCCCACAGTAGTAAATGGCCCGCTTCACCAGGGGATAGCCGGGGTGGTACTTGCTTTGGGCCTCGATGTTGATGATGAGGCCGATTTTCCCGTCCTCCCCCGGGGCTACGGCGGAAAAACGCACGTCGTAGACCACCCGCTCTTCTGTGGTGGTGGTGCTCTCGGTGGACATGCCCTGAATCTTGGGCGGGTTGGTCTCGTCCGGGTGGAGACCCACCTGGCCCACCTGGGGGTTGGGCTCAATATAGCCTATGATCTGGGGAATGGTGCAGTCCTTGTATTCCGGCACGCAGGTTTTCATAATGTGGGCCAAGACCTCTTTGTAGGCCAGCACGTCCTTGAAGATGGCGTCCTGGCTGGTGCTCCCGTCCATCCGGGCAATGCTGCCTGCAATTTGCGTTTCCATGGGCGTCACCTTCCTTTGGGGGGATTCTGTCCATCTTTAGTATATAATGTTCTGCCGGTTCTGTCAAGATAAGAGAGTGACGTTACTGGGGTAACCGCATTGCCTGGTTTGCACTGGCCTGGCTGGGCTTGGAGCCCGGACAGCGTGGAAAAATAAATTAGAACAAAAATTCGAGATAGGCCTTGACAAAGGGAAAGAGGTATGGTATAGTCTTATCATGAAAACGAACAAATGTTTTCTAGAGAGGTGGAAGCGGTGAAATTTGAGATGAAGCAGGGGGAATTGAACCGGCGGATCGAAGCCTATAAGACGGCGCTGGCGGCGGGGGAGTTTGCCCGGGCCTCCTGGCCCCACCTGGCGGCCTGGCTGGACACCACGGAGGAGGCCCTGAGTCAGGTGCTGCGGGACGGGCCGGATACGCCCCGGGGCAGGCTGCTTCGCAAAACTGCCACCTGGCTCCGGGGGCAGATCCTCTCCAGCGAGGGGTGGAGCGGCCCCAACAGCAGCAAGGGGGTGTTTCTGCTCCGGCAGGATGTGGGGGACGGCATCCGCTATTCCGACCGGCCGGAGCCGGACGCCGGGCCGGTGGAAATCAAAGTGACCTTTGGCGCTGGGGATGAAAGGGGGCGGGAGGCCTTCCGATGATCCCTGCAGGCGGACGCGTGAGTCCGCCCCCAGTACAATGGACAGGGATGGCATGGCCAATATGGGGTAGTTTTATTTTTTCTCTTAAAATCGAACAAAAGTATGGAATTAAAGGGGGAAACCCATGGAGAAACGGGTGGAGATTGATTTGGGCCGGCCCAATTCGGAGCCGCAGTGGAGGTTTTTCCTCAGCCGGGCGAAATACACCTGCTACGGCGGGGCCCGGGGAGGGGGAAAGAGCTGGGCGGTGGTGCGGAAGGCAGCGGGTGGGGCCTGGCAGTATCCGGGAATCCAGATTCTTCTGGTGCGCCGGGAGTTTGACGAAATGGAAAACACCCTCATTGGGCCGTTGCTGCGCCTGTTTCCACCTGGGACGGCCTCTTACAACCGCACCAACCGGGTTCTCACCCTGTGCAACGGATCGGGGGTGAAATTTGGGAACCTGCCAGGCTATGGGGCCTCGGTGGAGGGCAAGTACCAGGGGCAGAGCTATGACTGGCTGTTTCTGGACGAGGCCACCAATTTTACCGAGGAGGAGTTCCGGGGATTGGCGGCCTGTGTGCGGGGGGTCAATTCCATTCCCAAGCGGGTCTACCTCACCTGCAACCCGGGGGGTGTGGGTCACGCCTGGGTGAAGCGGCTGTTTTTGGACCGGCAGTTCCGGGCGGGAGAGGATCCGGCGGACTACTGCTTCATTCCCGCCACGGTGGACGACAACCGGGACCTGATGGAGGCCAACCCGGACTATGTGAAGCAGCTGGAGCTCCTGCCGGAGGACAAGCGGCGGGCCCACCGGTACGGGGACTGGGATGCCCTGGCGGGGGCTTACTTCAGCGAATTTGACCGGGAGGTTCATGTCTGCGCGCCCTTTCTCCTGCCGCCGGGCTGGGCCAGGTACCGGGCCTTTGACTATGGGCTGGATATGCTGGCCTGCCTGTGGGTGGCGGTGGAGCCGGGGGGACGGTGCTACGTCTACCGGGAGTGGTTTGAGAAGGACCTGGTGGTCTCTCAGGCGGCGCGGCGCATGCTGGACCTGACGGCGCCTGGGGAGAGCATTGTGTGCACCATGGCGCCGCCGGACCTGTGGAGCCGGGTGAAGGAGTCTGGGAAGACCATGGCAGCTCTGTTTGCAGAGGCTGGGCTGGGGCTCTCCCGGACCGGGAACAACCGGCAGGCCGGGTGGATGGCGGTGAAGGAGCTGCTCCGGCAGGACGAAACGGGAGCGCCGGGGCTGCAGATTTTTGCCAGCTGCACCAGGCTGATTTCCGACTTGCAGTGCTTGCGCCACGATTCCCGGAATCCCAACGACGCGGCCCGGGAGCCCCATGGGGTCACCCATGGACCGGACGCCCTGCGGTATTTTGCACAGACCTATTGGCTCCCCCCGGGAAAGGAGGAGGAGGGGGAGCTGGAGGCATACCGAAGGGCGCTGTGGGGATGAGGAGGTGGGAGAAGGTTGTGGGGTGGAACGGGTCAAGACCGTTCCCTACGTATGGTTCATCATTTGCACGTGAAAGAGGAGGATGATGTATGGAAGAGCATGTGGAAGCGTTGACCCCGGAGGAGGATCGGGCGAGGCGGGAGCTGGTGGAGTTTCGGAGCCGGTACCCGGAGGTGAGCCTCAGCCGGGAGGAGCTGCTTCGCTTGGCGCCGGAGATGGTGGGGGAGAATCCCAAAACCCTCACGGAGGCCTACCGAAGCTGGCAGGAGGCAGAGAAGGACCGGGAGATTGCAGAGCTTCGGGCTCAGCTGGCGGCTCAGGCCCAGAATCAGGAAAATCGGGCGGCCTCTCCCAGCTCCCAGTCCGACTCCGGCGCGCCCCAGGCCGCCGGGCCCTATGACCAATTTCTATCTGCCTATACGGGATAAGAATGGCACGGCGTAGCCGTGGCGGATGAGGAGCGGTGAGCGATGACAGGCGGGATCGTTTCAGGCGGAGCGTGCTTCCCTTTCACGAAGCTGCATATAGACCGGCCGGATTTCGCTGCTCCCCATCTGCCTGGTGAAGCCCGGCGCCTGGAATCATAGCGTTACTTGCCGCTGGCAAGGGATGAGATCCCATGGCGCTTCGCCCCGGGGAGACAGATGTTTGAGATGAAAGCTGACGAAAAACAGGAGGGAATTGTATATGAATACCATGCATTTCGGAGAAAAGTACCGGCAGGCGGTGCTGGAGGGGTTCCGGCAGCGGAGCTATACGGAGAGCTCCATGAGCCATGAGCTGGACCTGGAGTTTTCCGGGGCGCGGACGGTGCACGTCCTCAGCTTGCAGACAGAGCCCCTGCAGGACTATAACCGCGCCGGGGACCTGGGCGAGGGCAGCCGCTTCGGGCAGACCAAGGAGGTGGGGGATTTTGAGCAGACCTTCACCATGACCCAGGACAAGTCTCTGAGCCTTTCCGTGGACAAGGGGAACCATGTCGAGCAGTTCAACGTGAAGAAGGCGGGGGCCATTATGGCGGCGGAACGGGATGAGCATGTGGTGCCGGAGCTGGACCGGTACCGCCTGGAGCAGTGGGCCCGCCATGGGGGAATCCACAAGGCCCTGGGGGCCGCTCCCACCCGGGAGACCATCGTCTCCCAAATTGTGGAGCTTCACAATGAAATGCTGAACCTGGGGGTTCCGGAGGAGGGAGGCACCCTCTTCATCCAAAGGGCTTACGTCCCGGCCCTGAAGCTCTCCACAGAGTGGACCGGACTGGACAGCCTGGGAGGTAAGAGCCTGCCTTCGGGGTCCATCGGCATGGTGGACGGCTTGGCGGTGAAGCCGGTGCCCACCAGCCGCTTCCCCAAGGACTGCTACTTCCTCATTGTCCACCGGGGGGCGGTGATTGCGCCCATGAAGATCCAGTCCTTTAAGGGGCATACCGATCCTCCCGGTCTGTCCGGCGACCTGCTGGAATTCCGGATGATTCACGACGCCTTTGTTTTGGCGCCCAAGTGCAACGGGGTGGCGGCGGCCTGCGTCTCCAGCGCCGTCTGCGCTGCGCCTACGGTGACCACGGCCAGCGGAAAGACCACCCTGGCCTGCGCCACAGAAGGGGCAACCATCTATTACACCCTCACAGGGGCGGACCCCCGGTATGCGTCCGACGCCATGACGTACACGGCGCCCTTGACCTTGGGAGAGGGGGACCGGCTGCGGGCCTGTGCGGTGAAGACGGGAATGTACGGCAGCGGGGTTGTGTAACAGGCCCCCTTGGCGCTTCACCCTTGCCCTGGGGGAAGGCAGGCCGTTCCAGTGGAAAAGAAAACAGGATTGGTTTCAAAATGGAAAGGAGAACAACATGATGACGTTTATTTGTGTGGTTTCGATTGCTTTGAGTTTGGTGCAAATTCCGGCTTTGGCACTGCTGTTCCGGCGGGCGCACCGGCTGTCCAGGGGGCAGGGGTGGTGCTATCGGGACCTGCAGCGGGTGCTGCTGCGGATTGGGGCGGTGGAATCCTCCCTGACGGACGCCCGGGAGGAGCAGGAGAAGCTGCGGGACCGGCTGGAGGAGTCCTTCGATGTGGTTGCCGCCAAGCTGGACATGCTCACCCCGGAGGAAGAGGAGATGGCCGCCTTTTCCCAGGGGCTGGAGAACATTCTGGGCTACACCCCTGAGGCCGGATGGGAGGAAGCATGAAGCCGGTGACGGAAAAGCTGGTGTGGGACCGGTTCTGCCAGGCGGTGGACTTTAAGCGGCAGATTGGGCTCTATGACACGGTGCGGACCAATGAGAATTACTTCATCGGGAACCAGTGGGAGGGGGTGCAGGCCAAGGGCCTGCCCACTCCGGTGTTCAATTTTCTGAAGCGGGTGGTGCTGTTTCAGGTGGCCACCATCACCTCGGACAATATGACCCTTCAGGCGGCTCCCTTGCTGCCCACGGCCCAGTTCCCCGCCCGGCGGCTGGAGGAGATCACCGGGGTCCTCAACGGGCAGTTTGCGGCCCTGTTTGAGTCCGCCAAGCTCACCACCCGGCTGCGGGAGATGATGCGGAACAGTGCGGTGGATGGAGACGGGTGCATGTACTTCTGCTTTGACCCGGATGTGGAGAACGGACAGCCGGTTAAGGGGGAAATTCAAGCCGAGGTGGTGGAGAATACCCGGGTCCACTTTGGAAATCCCAACCAGCGGGACCCCCAGAAGCAGCCCTGGATCATTCTCTCCCGGCGGATGCTTCTGGAGGACGCCCGGGCCCTGGCGGAGCGTTGGGGCGCAGACCCAGAGGCTCTGCGGCCGGATCAGGAGGCCTTTCACAACCGGTATGACAGCTACACCGGGGACAAGGTGACGGTGCTCACCCATTTCTGGCGGGACCGGACCACAGGCTCCATTTTCTGCTGCGAGTCGGCGGAGCGGGGGATGCTCCGACCTCCCTATGACACGGGGCTCAGGCGGTACCCCCTGATTTGGCTCAGCTGGGATTTTGTCCAGGACTGCTACCACGGACAGAGCCTCATTACAGGCCTCATTCCCAATCAGAACTTCATCAACAAGATTTTTGCCCTCACCGGAGTGTCCCTCCTCACCACGGCCTTCCCCAAGGTGATTTACGACAAGAACCGGCTGCGGAGCTGGGACGGCAGCGTGGGGACGGCGGTGGCAGTGGCAGGCGGTGTGGATGGGGTGGCCCAGGTGATGGCCCCCGCTGCTGTAAATCCCCAGATTGCCCAGTTCATGGAGCTGTGTATGGACAAGACCCAGAGCTTCCTGGGGGCCTCGGAGGTGGCTCTGGGAGAGGGGAGGCCGGAGAATACCTCCGCCATTTTGGCCCTCCAACGGGCTGCCAACACCCCTATGGAGACCACCAAGCAAAACCTCTACCAGGCGGTGGAGGATATGGGGCGGATTTTTCTGGACATGATGGCGGCCCGGTACGGAAGCCGCTGGGTCCAGGCGCCGGGGCGGGAGGAGCTGGCCCTGTTTGACTTTTCTGTTTTGCGGCAGCTGCCTCTGAATGTGAAGCTGGATGTGGGAGCCTCCTCCTACTGGTCGGAGATTGCCTCCATGCAGACCCTGGACAATTTGCTGCTCCATGACAAGATTACCCTGCTGCAATATCTGGAGCGGATTCCTCAGGGGTATGTGGCGCGAAAGCAGGAGCTGATGGATCAGCTGCAGCAGGCGGGGGGATAGGCCGGTGAGTCTGGGAGGAATGGCGAGATGTTACGGCCGGTGGGCAGGATTGGTCAAGGCGTAACGTGGCTCCTTCTTCACGGGAGTGCCGAACGGTCTGCCGGATATCGCCGTTCCTCGTCCGCCTCACGTCCTTCGGCTGCCGCGCCAGTGCACAGAGCGAGGGCGTGGGTTGATTCTCCAGGTTGTGGGATGACAGGAGCGCCGGCTTCTACGACGAAATGGGTGACGTTTTTTGGAAAAGGAGGAGGGTATGGCAATTGCAATATTGACGGAGAATTTGGCCGTACATCAGAGTATGGCCGATGAGCCCAATGGAGAGGACGGGCTTACGGCGGGGGAGGTAAAGGCAAAGTTTGATCAGGCGGCCCTGGCCATTCAGAAATATCTCAACGAGACGGTGGTCCCGGCGGTGAATGCGGCGGGAGAAGGGGTCCGGACGGTCAATGGACAGACGCCGGGGCCGGATGGAAATGTTGTGATTGAGCAGGGCGTTGCCCAGTCCTATGTGGATGCGGCGGTCCAGGAGGCCAGGGAGGCCTCGGTGCCCCGGACTGGGGGACAGGTGACAGGGGATCTGGGAATCGCCGGGGGATTGACCTTGGGCGGCTGCGCTCTGGCGGGAGCAGAGGGGACCTTGACCCTGGGCGGGGCGGCTGGGGTGCGGCTGCAGAATCTGGCCCCGCCGGAGCAGGGGTCTGATGGGGCCAACCGGGACTACGTGGACCGGGGGTGGAGCTTGCCCCAGTGGTGGGACGAAGCCCTGGAGGAGGCGGTGGCCAAGGTCCGGGCCATACAGGACAAGGCCGGGGCGGCATGTACCGGGTTCCTGTTCTTCACCGACTGCCATTGGGGGGCCAATGCGGGACGCACGGGACAGCTGGCGGCGGCGGTTCTGGACCGGTGCCGGCTGTCCTGGGCTCTGTGCGGCGGGGACCTGGTTCGCTCCGGGGTAGCGGCCACGAAGGAGGAGATGGAGGGAGATTTCGCCGCCGTTGAGGGGGCGCTGCGCCCCCTGCGGGGCCGCCTCCTCACGGCCCTGGGCAACCACGACGGCTCCTGGGGACAGGCAGGGGAGAAGCTCTATGCCTTCAACTTCACGCCTGAGGCCCTGTACAGCCGGCTGCTGCGGCAGTGCCCTTGCTCTGCCCGGGGGCCCGACGGCAGCTATTACTATCTGGATGACCCCGGGGCGAAGGTCCGGTATCTGGTGCTGAACAGCGTGTGGTGTCCCTATGGAGAGGACGAGACGGGGGCGGCCCTCTATCCCCGGCAGGATGACTACGGCTTTGGACAGGAGCAGCTCACCTGGGTGGCCCAGGTGGGGCTGCGTTTTGAGGAGCCGGGGTGGGCCCTGGTGGTGATGACCCATGTGCCGGTGCACACGGGCTGCGACGGGAAGTTCCGGGACCGGGAGCTTCTGACCGGGATGCTCCATGCGTTTGCAACCGGCGGGACGTATCAGGGGGTGTACCGGGGCAGAAACGGAGGCACAGGGGGCGCCATTGCCCCGGGCTTTACCAATTTGGCCGACCCGTCTTCCTCCGACTGGAAGCGGGACTGCCGGGTGAGCTCCAGCGGGGCGGAGACGGCGGCGGCCGGGGTGACCACCACCAACTTCATCCCCGCCTGTCAGGGCCAGATGCTTCACATCCGGGGCCTGGATTTGTTCAGCGCCGCGCCCAATGGGGAAATATACGGCAGAATCCATTTTTACGATGAAAACCGGCAGTTTTTGGCGCAAATCAATCCCAACTCCTTTTCTCAGGTGGTGACTGCGCCGGAGTATGACGAGCAGGTGCGGACCTACCGCCTGACGGTGTCCAACAGCGGGGAGCAAATGACCCAGTATGGGAACCTGGCCTACGTCCGGATCACAGGTCTGACGCCGGAGACGGGGGGAGATGTGGCCGTTGCGGTGGACGAGGAGATCCGGTATGAGACCACAAAGCCTTGGGATTATGCGCAAGTGGATGTGGACTTCACCCAGGGGGTGCGGGCGGAGGTGGTGGGCTGCTTCAGCGGCCACCTGCACCGGGATGTGATGGCCCAGGTGGGACAGGTGCAGGTGGTGGTCACCAGCTGCGACGGGAACCTGGCCTATGACCCGTCGGAGGAGCCACGCACGCCGGGGACGGCGGGGGAGCAGGTGCTGGACATTGTGAGCATCAACCGGCGGGACCGGACGGTTCAGCTCACCCGGGTGGGACCGGGGGCGGATCGGAGCTTTACTTACTGAGGAGGAGAACACATGCCAGAGGCGGTAGCGGTTGCTGCCCTCAGCCTGTTGGGGACGCTGTTGGGGTCCCTGGGGGGAGTGATTGCCAGCTCGAAGCTGACCAATTTCCGATTAGAACAGCTGGAACGAAAAGTGCAGGCACACAATAATCTGATAGAGAGGACCTTCCAGCTGGAGGCCGCCCAGGCCATTGCGGAGCAGCGCCTGGACCGGCTGGAGCAGCAGGATTGAGGTTCCCGACATGCCGCCCTGGGAGGCGGAAGGAGGTTTCTATGGAAAGCTTTGGAATTGCATCGGTGGCCGGAATTACGGTCATCTGCTATTTGATGGGGCTCATTGTAAAAAATCTGCCTCTAAACAACAAATGGATTCCCAGCCTGGCAGGGCTGCTGGGAGGGATTTTGGGCCTGGTGGGATGGCGGTTCATGCCGGACTTTCCCGCAGGGGATGTGCTCACGGCCCTGGCTGTGGGCATTGTCTCAGGGCTTGCCGCCACTGGCGTTCACGAGGCCGGGTGCCAGCTGACCCGGGAAAAGCCATGACGGTGCGGCAGCAGCTGGCAGTCCAAAATGACTGCTACCGCCGGAATCAGGGGGAAATGGAAAAGAACCCGGGGGAGCGGGACAGCCGCTATGCCCGATACTATCAAGGTCCCCAAGGGGTGATGATCCACTCCACGGGGGCCGAGAACCCAAACCTGCGGCGCTATGTGCAGCCGGATGATGGCACATTGGGGGTCAACCCCAATGGCAACGACTGGAACCGGCCGGGGCTGGATGTGGCAGTCCACGCCTTCATCGGACTGACCCGGTCGGGAGAGGTGGCGGCCTATCAGATCCTCCCGTGGGAGTACCGGGCCTGGCACTGTGGCGGCAGTGGAAACGACACTCATCTTTCCATTGAGATTTGTGAGGACAATTTGCAGGATCGGGGATATTTTGACCGGGTCTACCAGATGGCTATGGAGCTGACGGCAGAGCTGTGCAGGAGGTTCCGGCTGGATCCACTGGCTCCGGGAGTGGTGGTGGACCACGCCGAGGGGGCGGCGCTGGGCATTGCCAGCAACCACGCCGATGTGGGCCACTGGTGGAGCCGCTTTGGGACTTCCATGGACGATTTTCGCGCCGGTGTGGCGCAACGGTTGCAGAAGGAGGAGGAACCTGCCATGACCCGAGAGGAAGTGGCACAGATGATAAGCAAGGCCCTGGAGGAGGATCGGAAATCCCGGATTTTCCCCAAGCTGGCAAATGTGCCGGGCTGGGCCGGGGCAACGGTACAAAAGCTGTTGGAGCGGGACGCTTTGCAGGGGGATGGACAGGGACTCAACCTGAGCTATGACTTCCTGCGGACCATGGTGGCCCTGGACCGGTTGGGGGCGCTGGATCGGAAGGAGTGACGGGCCGCTTCCAGGAGGACGGGCAGGTCAGGTCGGGCCCCTGCCTGCCTACTGCCGTGTAACGCTTAAAATTGCCCATTTTCTGGCTGACGGATCTGCCGCAGGCCCGTAGGGGCGCACCGTGTGCGCCCGGGTCAGCGGTTGGAGCCGGAACCGCTGAGCAGCAAGGCCCCCTTGGCGGTAGGGCGCGCCCAGGATGCCGCGCCCTACCGCCGGGATGGCGCCTTTCCGCCTGGACCCTTCCGAAGAAAATAGATACTTTTGGAGTTGCGTTGTACTGCGCCTATGCCCCGGGAAAGGCTGGCCGCTCCTGAACAGGCAAGGTCTTGCAATCTTGTACGTGGGAGTGGTATACTAGGTGGGAAGAATGGCGCTCTGGGCGCGGAATTGAGGAATGGTATGGCGAATGGGAAACTGGAGGCGCTTCTGGCCGAATGGCGGCAGAAGCGGCTGTTGATTTTGGGGCTGGGGGTCAGCAACCGGCCCCTGGCCAGGCTGCTGCTGGAAGCCGGGTGCCGGGTTACGGGCTGCGACCGGACGGACCGGGAGAAGCTGGACCGGGAGGTCCTGGACCTGGAGGAGCAGGGACTGGAGCTCCGGCTGGGAGCGGGGTATCTGGAGAATTTGGAGGCGGATGTGGTGTTTCGCACCCCGGGGATGCATCCGGCAAATCCGGCCCTGGAGGCGCTGCGCCGCCGGGGGGCGGCGGTGACCTCGGAGATGGAGATATTTTTCCAGGTCTGTCCCTGCCCCGTGATTGCAGTCACCGGCTCCGACGGGAAGACCACCACCACGACTCTCCTGGCTGAGATGCTCCGGGCGGCAGGGAAGACCGTCTGGGTGGGGGGGAACATTGGCAAGCCCCTTTTGCCGGAGGTGGGGCGCATGGCCCCCTCGGACTGGGCGGTGGTGGAGCTCAGCTCCTTCCAGCTCATGGACATGGACCGCAGCGGCCACATTGCCGTAGTGACCAATCTGGCCCCCAACCATTTGGATGTGCACAAGGACATGGCGGAGTATGTGGAGGCCAAGGAACATGTGTTTGCCTACCAGAGTGAAGGGGATATTCTGATTTTGAACCGGGATCATGAGATTACCCGCTCCTTTGCTCCTGGGGCCCCGGGACAGGTTCGCTGGTTCTCCCGCCGGGAGCGTCCGGAGCGGGGTGTGTTCCTGGAGGATGGAGTCATTTACCGGGCCACGCCGGAGGGCGTCCGGGAGATCATGGCGCAAAGGGATATTTTGCTGCCGGGGCTGCACAACGTGGAAAACTATATGGCCGCACTGGCCGCCCTGGAGGGGCTGGTCTCCGATGAGACGGCCCGGCAGGTGGCCAGGACCTTTAAAGGGGTAGAGCACCGGATTGAGCTGGTCCGGGAGAAGGACGGCGTCCGGTTCTACAATGACTCCATCGCCTCCAGCCCCAGCCGTACCATTGCCGGGCTCCGGAGCTTCCAGCAGAAGGTGATCCTCATCGCCGGGGGCTATGACAAGCACATCCCCTATGACGTCCTGGGGCCGGAGATTTGCCGCCATGTGAAGCGGCTCATTGTCACGGGAGCCACCGGGGAAAAAATCCGCCAGGCGGTGCTGGCGGCTCCGGAGTACCGGGAGGGCCAGCCGGAGATTCTCTCCATCACGGAGTTTGATCAGGCGGTCCTGGAAGCGGCCCGGGGGGCGGAGCCGGGAGATGTGGTGCTCCTGTCGCCGGCCAGCGCGGCTTTCGACCGGTTCCGGAACTTCATGGTGCGGGGCCAACACTTTAAGGAGCTGGTGAGGAGCCTGTGATGCATGTGAGAAAGTGGACCCATCTGGCCCGGCGGGTGATCCCTTGCCAGTCCTGCGGGGCGGTGATTGTGGCGGCAGGGTCGGCCCGGCGCATGGCCGGGGTGGATAAAATCATGGCGGACCTGGGGGGCGAGCCCCTTTTGGTTCGGACGGTCCGGGCCTTTCAGGAGACGGCAGTTGTGAAACAAATCGTCATTGTCACTCGTCCGAATTTGATCGGACCGGTCTCCGCCGTCTGTGAAGCGGCGGGATTCAGCAAGGTAAAGGCTGTGATCACCGGTGGAGATACCCGCCAGGCCTCGGTGCAGCTGGGTTTGGCAGCCCTTTCGGGGGTGCGTCTGGCGGCGGTGCAGGACGGGGCCCGGCCCTTTGTGACGCCTCAGCTCATCGACCGGGTGGTGCGGGCGGCCAACACCTACGGAGCCGCCGCTCCAGCCATTGGGGTGAAGGACACCGTCAAGGTTGCAAAAGGGGGCCTGGTGGTCCGGACGCCGGACCGCTCCACCCTCTTTGCGGTTCAGACGCCCCAGGCGTTTGATTTTGACCTTCTCCGGGGGGCGCTGTCCCAGGCGGAGAAAGATGGCGCGGCGGTGACGGACGACTGCTCCGCCGTGGAGCGGCTGGGCATGAAGGTCCGGCTGGTGGAGGGCGAGGAAGAGAACTTTAAGGTGACCACCCGGCAGGACCTGCTCCTGGCCCGGGCAATTGTGCAGGGGGATTTGACATGAGAATTGGACACGGATATGACGTACACCGGCTGACGGCAGGCCGGAAGCTGATATTAGGCGGGGTGGAGATTCCCTTCGAGCTGGGCCTGGAGGGCCATTCCGATGCAGACGTCCTGCTGCATGCGGTGATGGACGCCCTCCTGGGGGCCGCCGGTTTGAGGGACATCGGCCAGCATTTTCCCGATACGGACCCCCGGTACAAGGGAATTTCTTCCCGGAAGCTCCTGGCCCTTGTGGGGGAGAAGCTGTACTGGGCGGGATACGAGGTGTGCAACGTGGATGTGACCATGATCGCCCAGAGGCCGAAGCTGCGGGGCTACATCTCCCAAATGGAGGAAAACATTGCTGACACTTTGGGACTGGACCCGGAGCAGGTCAATGTGAAGGCCACCACGGAAGAGGGCCTGGGCTTCACCGGCGCCGGGGAGGGCATGGCCTGTCACGCGGTGTGCTTGCTGGAGAGGCTGTGAAACCGGGAAGGGTGAATGGAAGTATACATCATGGGGCTGGTGAACTAAATTGAAACACAGAGTATTTATAGGCTCTTCAAAGGAAAGCGAAGAAATCGCAATAACAGTGAGCGAATTTCTAAGCGGTGATTATGAATGCGTGGTTTGGAATAACGGATTCTTTGGGATTAACAAAGGAACTTATGAAAGTCTTGCAAAAAATGCAGTAGCATTTGATTATGCAATATATATTGGGGGGGAAGGACGACCTGTCTGTACGTCTTAAAAGCAGGAAAGTCAAAATATCGCCAAGAGACAATATTTATTTGGAGTTTGGACTATATGCAGGAATTCTGTCTCCAGCAAGAAGTTACTTTTTAATTGATGAAAAATGCAAAATTGCGTCTGATCTTTTGGGTATAACTGTGCTGCGCTATTCGAACAGCCAGTCATTAAGGGATTGCTGTGCCCAGGTTAAAGAGAAAATGTGGGAAGAAAGCAAGCTGAATCGCATCCAGTTGCTGCCGTCTACGAGCTTGGCTATAGGATATTTTAAGAATTTTTTACAAAATTTAGAGTACATCTTAACCAGTATAGATGCAATAGACATATGCGGGCATACATATAGTGTGAAGAACCTCCCACAGAGTTTAGAGGTAATCATTCCCGACACAGTTGATGCTGATTGGGCATCCTGGGCGGTTAGCTATAAGAAGAAGCACCAGTTGAAAGAAGCTGTTTTGAATAGCCAATTGAGAAAGGTTGTCGTTTTGCTTGATTACGATGCATTGACCAAAGATCAAAAACTTCGGCTGCTGGATATACCCCAAACCCTTCGAGCTTCTTTTCAAGCAGTAGATTTGGTGCTGGGAATTGACTATATTGGCAGAACTGCAATACTTGATGCTGCAAAGAAAAAAGAAGTAAGACGAGATGGTGCAGCAAACGGGAAGCCCATCTAATTTTTGTTTAT
>OIXV01000158.1_pt1 | contig 65713 bp, 61 predicted proteins | sample 1587771 | NCBI WGS metagenome assembly OIXV01 (sample SAMEA3888893, study PRJEB22519) | human gut metagenome | biome: human gut; feature: human-associated habitat; material: faeces | place: Denmark | collected 2010
CCCTGTTGAGCCGCTCGATCGCGTTGTTCGTGCGGATGCGCCGCCAATGCTCGCGGGGCATCGCGCAGTACGCCAGCGTCTCGGCGAAGCCCTCGCGCACGACCTTGGCGGCCTCCTTCAGCTTCATCGACTCGAGCTCGGCGGCCACTGACTCGGCCTTGGCCGCCGAGGCCTCGCGCGACTCCATGGCGTGGATGGCCTTGAGCATGGCCGCGACCTGGGAGCGCTTCGATTTGGGGACCTTGGCGAGGACGTTGCGGTAGAAGTGCACGGTGCAGCGCTGGTATTTTGCCTTCGGGAACACCTCGGCGATCGAGCCGACCATGCCGGCGGCCTTGTCGCCCACGAACATGCGAACGCCGCGCAGCCCGCGCGATTTCAGCCACGACAGGAAATCGCGCCAGCACTCGGCCGACTCGGTGAAGCCCTCGGCGCACCCGATCACCTCGCGGTAGCCGTCCTCGTTCACGCCGATGGCGACCATGACGGCGACGTTCTCGTAGGAGCCGCCCCAGCTGCGCTTCAGGTAGATGCCGTCGACGTAGACGTACGGGTATTCGCAGGCCAGGGGCCTGCACCGCCACTCCTCGACCGCCTTGAAAGCCTTGTCGTTGAGGTTCGAGACCGTGCCGGCGGAAACGCCCGCGCCCCACAGGATCTCGCTGACGTCCTCGATGCGCCGCGTCGACACGCCGGCCAGGTACATCTCGATGATGGCCTCCTCGACCGACGTCTCGCGCCTTTTGTAGCGCTCGATGACCGCCGTGGCGAAGCGCATGCCCTTGAGCTTGGGCATCTTGAGCGTGACCCGGCCCGACGTCGTGGTGAAGCCGCGCTCGTAGTGCCCGGCGCGGTACGCCGCGCGCTCATCGGTGCGCTCATAGGGCCCGGCACCGACGAGCTGGTCGGCCTCCTCGTCGAGCATTGCGTTGATGGTCTCCTCGATGGTTTTCCTGACCAGCTCGCGTAATTCGTCTTTCACGGCCTGCTCGTCGAATGATACGATTGGGTTGGACATGGCCTGCCTCCTAGCATGATTGAACTCGACACTCAAATCATACCGACGGCACGCGCCATGTCTTTCTCTTTTTCTGGGCGTGTTCAGCTTTCAAAGTGCGCAAAGAATTTTACGTTACCCGATGCCCTTGTGCGGGCGATGCACCGTAACGTCGCCGCAGGTGTTATGCCCGATGACAGCTTCCCGGTTGCATTCTACGAAAATGTGCTGGGCTTTGCGGAAAACGAATAGGTCATCTCGCCAGCCGAGACCGGCGCTATCACGAACGAGATTTATCCGCTGACGGGCGCTACCGCGTTCGCGGCTTCAGGAGGCTTGCGAACAGCCAAGTCACACACATGCCGACGGCGATTCCCAGGGCGAATTGGCCCGTTCTCATTGCGTAAGCCGCTACTTGCGTCCAATCAGCCGCTACGGCAAAGCTCATTGTGTAATACAGTGGGGCACCGGGGATGAGCGGGATGACGGAGGGAATCACGAACAGCAGCGAGGGAATGTCGCGCCACTGTGCGAGGGCTTCGGAATAGAGCGCGGAAAAGGCGCTCGCGACGAGTGCGGGGAAGAACACGCTGCTCGACGCGCATCCGACGGCCAGATAGATCGCCCAGCTGAGGATGCCGCCGATCGATGCGGCAGCGAGGTACTTGCGGGGCAGGTGAAAGATCATCGCGAAACCCGCTGCGCCGAAGAACGCCGCTATGAGCTGGGCGGTAACACCCATCCAGTTGAGCTCGAACCCGGGGCCGACGTTGTGACTTGCGTCGAACAGGAATATTGCGGTCATGAACCCACCCGCCAGTGCCACCGCCCACAGCATCGTCTCCACGAAGCGCATGGTGCCGGCCACGGTGTCGCCGACGAGCATGTCGTGGATGGCGTTCGTCATGAAGATGCCGGGGATGAGCAGCATGACCTCGCCGATGAGAATCTTGTCCAGGTGGATGAGCGGGTTGGCGCCCTGAAGCGCGTTCGTGCTGCTGATATCCGCGCCGAGAATTCCCGCCGCAATGGCCTCGACGAACGCAACGGTTGCGCACGTTCCCACGCCAGCGAGAAACGAGCACAGCAGGTTGAACATGAGCATGTTGGGACAGCGCGGCGCGAACTTCTCCTGCAAGAGGCAGATGAGCACGGCGAACACCGCGGCGAAGATGGCGTCGACCGCCGTGCCGCCGAAGAATACGGTGAAGCCTGCTGCGGCAAAGATGCTTCCCAGGTAGAACGTCATGCGATCGGGGGGTTGGTCGATGCAGCGCTTTATGGCCCTGGCGAGCTCATCGACGCTCGGGGTTTTCTTGCAACATTGTTTTCCAAGCTTGTGGAAGGCGGCGACGACGCGGTAGTCCGTCGGTCCCGGCGCGATGATGCGCCGCGTTTGAGTGAGCCGCTCGCCGTCGGGAAAGTCCATCGTGACCACGAGCGTCGCCGTGATGGCGAACACGTTCATGGCGCATGCCCCGTAGGCTCGTCCGACGCTGGAAAGCGTGCTTTCCACGCGGCTCACTTCGGCGCCAGCAAGCAGCATGGCCTCGCCCATGTTCAAAAGCTCGTAGAGTATGTCACTGCGATTTTCCATGGCTGCCATTATACGCGAGCAAGCTGCGCAGCCCGTCGTTTTCGGGCATAATGCGTGAGGAAGATGACGCGGGAAAGGAAGCGGTACAGTGTTTCGCTTGCAGGTGCTCGAATCGGTGGACTCCACCAACGAGGTGATTAAACGTGCGATCGAGGATGGCGAACCGGAAGGGCTTGCCATCAGGGCATATCGTCAAACTGGCGGCTATGGGCGACAGGGCCGTGCATGGAAGAGCCCCCGTGGTGGCATGTACGAGTCGATTCTTCTGCGCCCCGAGGTCGAGATGCGCGAGCTTCCCACGCTGGCACTCGTCGTCGCGCTCGCGGTGCGCCGCGCGCTGGCGAGCCTTGTTGTGGACGACCAGGCGCGCCGCATCTGCATCAAGTGGCCGAACGACGTCGTGCTGGTTGGTGGGACGCTTCCGCAGACAAACGCCCCAAGCATCAAGAATCTCTACTCCAAGCTCGCCGGTATCTCCTCGGAGGTCCATGCGGGTGGGATATGCGTGGGGATCGGCGTGAACGTCGAGCCGCCCGAGGACGCGATGGAGGTTGGCGGAAAGAACGCGCCGGCTTATCTGGCCGACCTTGGCTTCGGGTTCACCTGCGAGCGCGAAGCTGCGATCAACGCCGTGGGCGATGCGGTTCTCCACGAGTTCGAGCCTCTGTATCGTCGCTGGTGCGACGGTGGATTCGCGGCGCTTTCGGGTGAGTTCGCCGAGCATTCGATGCTCGAGGGACGTTTCGTTCGTATGGCCAATCAGCTGGGAGAAGTCGTTTGCGAGGGTACGGTGCGCGGAGTCGATGCGTCCGGGCGGCTGCTCCTCCGACTGGAAGACGGTGAGACGAAAGCCGTCGCTTCGGGCGAGGTGCATCTGCTTTAGCGAGCCCGAGCGCCACGGTGCACGCCGTGTTGGGCGTGGTCGCGACGCACGTCGCAGCATGCGTGGCCGGCGATGCAATCCGCAGCATGCGTGGCCTGCGGCGCACGCCTCAGCATGAGCGGCCCGCTTCGGGTCCTCAGCCTTCCTATTTCGCCTTCCGCTTGCCGTCGCTTTCGCGCGGTGGGCGTGATAAACTGTTCCTTCTTGTGCGCTGATATGCATACAATCGTATGTTTCCGAAAAATGGCAAATGAGACGATTGAAGCATGAGGTATGCATATGACAGCACAAGAAGAACAGCGTGGCCAATCCTTGAAATCGACCCCCGAAGCCTCGGCGGGCACCCCCTCTTCTCCTAAAGGAGCCCCTGCGCGTAAGCCGCAGGGCAACGATCGTGTTACCCGCATGGGCACGGCGTCCCTTCCGCGGCTCATCACCGAGTTCGCTATTCCCGCTATCCTGGGCATGCTGGTGAATGCGGCGTACAACCTGATCGACTCCATCTTCCTCGGGCAGGCGATGGGGGAAATCGGCCTGTCGGCGGCAACGGTCGCGGCACCGCTTATGGTTGTGTTCATGGCGCTTGCGATGCTTGTCGGCAATGGCGGCAATGCGCTTGCGGCGCTGCGTTTGGGCGAAGGACGTAAAAACGATGCCGAGATCAGCCTCGGTAACACGGTGACGCTCGGCATCGTGCTCTGGATCGTCATTGCCGCGGTTGCAGCGTATCCGCCGCTGCTCGACGCCTTCCTCACCTTCTCAAGCGCGACCGACGAGGTGCGTCCGTACGCTGCGACGTTCATCCAGATCCTGAGCTTCGGTTTCGTGTTGCAGATGATCGGCATGGGCGTGAACAACTTCATTCGTACAGCCGGCGCTCCCAATCGCGCGCTTCTGACCATGGTTATCGGCGCGGTGGTGTGCACTATCTTCAACTACATCCTTGTCCTGAAGCTTGGCTGGGGCGTTGCCGGTTCTGCTTACGCCACGCTGATCGGTCAGGCTGCGTCGTGCATCTCGGTGTTGTGGTTCTTCATTTTCACGAAGGATGCGCCGCTCAAGCTTCATCTGCACTGCATGCGTCCCCATGCGAAGATCATCCGTGCTATCCTGTCGCTCGGCCTTGCGAGCTTTGCCGTGCAGGCAGGTGCCGCGGTCGTGAACTTCGCTGTGAACTTCCTACTGGTGAAGTACGGCAGTGCGAGCGCTATCGGCGCCGAGGGCGCGCTCGCCTCCATTGGCGTCGTGCAGCGCATCGCCATGTTCACGGTGATGCCGCTTGTCGGCGTGTCGATTGCGATTCAGCCGCTTCTCGGCTTCAACTACGGCGCCAAGATAATTGCGCGCGTGCGTAAGACGCTCTGGCTGGGCGTGGCGTTCGCCACTTCGCTTGCCGTCATCATGTGGGCGCTTGTGCACCTGTTCCCGAATCAGATTGTGGGGCTGTTCGGCATCACGAACGCGTCGCTCGCCGATTTCACCATCTTCGCTCTGAAGATCCAGCTGCTGATGCTCCCGCTCGTCGGATTCCAGATCGTGGGTTCGAACTACTTCCAGGCAACCGGCCAGCCGATGAAGTCGATGATCCTCTCGCTCACGCGCCAGGTACTGTTCCTCTTGCCGCTCATGTTCTGGCTTCCCGAGGTGTTGCCTGGTTGGTTCCCACAGTTCACGGGCTTGGATGCTCTCTACATTGCGACGCCGGTGGCGGATTTCCTCGCTATCTTTACGGTCGGTGTCTTCATCGCGATCGAGATGCGCCGCTTGAAGAACGTCGAGAGCGGGAAAATCATTTCGAAGTACTAAGCTGCCGCGCGTGCTTGAGTGCTGTATGTCGCTTGCTGTCGTGGGAACTGCGAGACCCTGAGGGGCGCGGGGCGCGCGCAAACTGCGGGGGAATCGCGCCACGGCTTGCGCGCACAAGCTAGCTTTCTTATGGAATTCCGCGTTCAAACGATGAAATTCGAAGTCAACTGCTAGAGTTTCAACGTTATTGTCGTCTGACCCGAAAGAGGTACAGAAAGTGGAGCAAGTCAAAAAAGGCGCCGCCTCGGTGTCGCGCACCCGCTCGATCGCATTCGTCGGCTTGGCTGTTGCCATCATGGCAGTGTCCGCCTGGGTTACCGTGCCGCTTGGCCCCGTTCCCTTTACGCTGCAGATGTTCGCCATCACCTTCGCCATCGTGATGCTCTCCCCGAAGGAGTGCATCACCGCCATCGTGCTGTACCTCGCGCTCGGCGCCATCGGTCTGCCGGTGTTCTCGGGCATGAGCGGTGGAATCGCCAAGCTCATGGGCCCGACCGGCGGCTTTTTGTGGGGCTATATCTTCGGCGTCGCCGCTGCCGTGGGGCTGCTCTACGTGCTGCGCCGCCGCATGGGTGCAGCTGACAAGGCCGGCGCCTCCGGTCAGCGCGGTTTCGTTGCGTTCCTGAAGAACGCCGCTGCCGAAATCGTCGCGGGCCTTGTGTTCACCGCGATCGCGTACTTCTGCGGCTGGCTGCAGCTGATGCTCGTCATGGGAATCTCGCCCGAGGCCGCGTTCCTTGCCGGTGTGGCGCCTTTCGTGGTGGTCGACGTGCTGAAGATTCTTGCCGCCGTCGCGTGCGCTCGCGCCGTGAAGGCTGCGGTTCGCTAAATACCCATTCCGCGCACGTTTGGGGTGCGTGCTATAATCGCTTGGAAACAAGCAACCATCATGCGCAGGCGATTTTCGCCTGCGCTTTCTATGAGGGAGTGACTAGTGGGCTGCGCAATCATCGGTTGCGGGAAATCTCTTCCCGCGCTTGCCGTCGCGAACGACGACCTTACCCAGCTTGTCGACACGAGCGACGAGTGGATCACCACGCGCACGGGCATCAAGTCCCGCCGCATCGCCGTTGGGGAAACGAACGTCGATTTGGCTGAAGCCGCCGCGCGTCAGGCGATGGGCCTTGTCGAGGGCGGCTATTGCGAGGCCCCTATTGAACCTGAGTCCATCGACCTTGTGGTGTATTCCACGTGCACGCCCGATGTGCTCGTGCCCTCGTGCGCGGCGCTTGTTCGCCGTCGCCTGGGCCTGGTGAACGCCGTGGCTTTCGACGTGAACGCGGCGTGCTCGGGTTTCATCTATGCGATGAGCGTTGCGGAATCCATGATGGCGGCAAGCGCAGCGGGCGTTGCGGGCGCTGGCCGTCGCAACAAGGTTCGCCGTGCGCTTGTGATCGGTTCCGAGCGCCTGACGCGCATCACCAACTGGGAGGACCGCACGACCTGCGTGCTCTTCGGCGATGGCGGCGGGGCTGCCGTGGTCGAATGGGACGAGGGCCGCGCGGGCGTGCTCGCCACCTACATGAAGAACGACGATGACGACACCAATGCGCTCACCTGCCCCTCTGCGTTCGACTCGCCTCAGCCTTTCGATGTGAACGGCGTTTCGAAGGAAGCTGCCGTTGCGGGCGACCCGGGCAACGCGCGCATCGACGAGGAACTTGGCGTGACTGAGGCCGTCGCCGCCGGTCGTCCGCGTCAGTCCCTTTTCATGCACGGGCAGACTATCTTCAAGTTCGCCGCCAATGCGATGGGCAACGCCATCGACGAGGTGTGCAAGCGCGCCGACGTGGACATCGACGACGTGAAGCTTATCGTGCCTCACCAGGCAAACGAGCGCATCATCAAATACGCTGCCAAGCGTTGCGGGCTTTCGCTCGACCGTTTCCAGGTTTCCATTGGCGATCGCGGGAACGCTTCTTCCGCCTGCGTGCCGATGGCGCTTTCCGATGCGTACGAATCGGGGCGCATCCAGAAGGGCGACAAGGTGATTCTCGTGGCCTTCGGCGGCGGGCTTACCAGCGGCGCCGTGCTCTACGAGGTGTAAGCAAGCCGAGGCTCAGCTGTTTTGCGGGCTAGGTTCGAGGGCGTGGCCCGAAGCGCAGTCAACTTGCGCTGTGCTCTTACGCAATCGAGGGGATGGCCACGAGGAAGCAGGCGCCTCCGTCGGGCAGGTTAAATGCCTCGACCGTGCCGTCGTGCGCATCGATGACGGACTTCACAATGGCAAGCCCGAGTCCTGTGCCTCCCGTGCCGCGGTTGCGCGACGGGTCGCCTCGATAGAACCGATCGAACAGAAGCTTCGGGTCAGCATCGCCCAAGCCGCAGCCGTCGTCGCGCACGGAGAGGACGGAATTCCCCCGTGCTCCCATGAGCTCGACGGTGATATGCCCGCCTGGCTCGATGAAGCGGCTCGCATTCTCCACCAAGTTGAACACGACCTGTTTTAACCGGTCGCGGTTGCCGAGCACGTCGGGCGCCTCGCCTATGACCTGGCAATTTGCCTCCCTTTCACGCAAAAGCGGCGAAAGGGAATCCACCACTTCGCGTGCCACCTGTCCCAAATCGACGCGCGAGAACTCGGTTGCGATGTTGCCGCTTTCCAGCCGCTGCAATGCAAGCAGGTCGTTCACCAGGTTCGAAAGGCGGCGGCTCTCCTCCACGATGATGCCCGTGAACTTCTCGCGCATTGCGGGCGGCAGGTCGGGATCCGACAGCATCTCGGCGTTCCCCCGAATCGCGGTGAGCGGGGTGCGCAGCTCGTGTGCCACATCGCTCACAAACGTGCTCTCGCGGCTTTCGCGCGAGGCGAGGCTTTCCTGCTGCGTTCGGATAGTCTCGGAAAGCCTGTTCAAGCTCACCGTAAGCTGATCGACCTCCTCGATACGCCCATCGATGGGAATGGTCGTCGGCGCGGGGTCGCCGGTGCGGAAGTCGCGAAAGCGCGCCGCCAAGCGGGTGAGCGGTTCGGAGAGGAAATGCCCAATGAGCAGGCTAAAGGCGAACGTGAATACGGCGACTGGCACCAAAAGGAAGAACGCCAAAGGCCGAAGTCCGAACGCGAAATGCGACACCGCGATTGCAAAGACGGCCGCGAGGATGGCGAACAGCGTTGCGAGAAGCGCGAAATATGTCTGCAGTTGCTTTATTTCTTGAACCTGTATCCGTAGCCGCGAACCGTTTCCACGAGGCCGGAATCGTATCCGGCGCTCGAAATCTTATCACGCAACCGCTTGATGTGCGTATCGACTGTTTTCGTTTCCGTGAGGTATTCCCAGCCCCACGCATCGCGCAGTAGGTCCTCGCGGGAAACGACTTTTCCCGCGTTTTTCATCAGCGCCGCGAGCAGCTCGAACTCGCGCGGGGTCAAGTCGATATCTCCCGCGTCGCCGGTTGCGGTGTGCGCATCCTCGTTCAAGGTGATGCCTCCTGCGGTGATGGCGCTCGAGTTCTTCGCGAAATCCTCGCCCTGGCTGCGGCGCAGGAGGGCGCGAACGCGCGCAATTAGCTCGCGCACGCCGAAGGGCTTGGACAGGTAGTCGTCCCCACCGATTTCGAGTCCAACGACCTTGTCGAGCTCGGTGTCGCGCGCGGAGAGGAATAGCACGGGGGACGAGGTGTGCGCGCGAAGTCGTCGGCAGAGCTCGTAGCCGTCGATTCCCGGCAGCATGATATCGAGAACGAACAGGTCGTAGTCGTTTTTCATCGCACGGGAAAGGGCGTCCTCGCCGTTGTCAATCACATCGACCGAGAATCCTTCCTTGCGTAGCGCGTACCCGACGAATTCCGTGATGGAGGGTTCGTCGTCGACTACGAGAATGCGAGCGGGCGCATCGGGCATAGCCTTTCCTCCTCGTTGCTGTTGTGGGCGCTTGCAGCCGTCGCCATTCGCGCACGGGCGGTGCTCGCGGCGCTGTCGGGCGTCTTTCCTGGTAGTATTATGCCAGCTACCACTATAGACAATTCGCGTTTGCCGTGTGCGGCGAAGGGAGACTGTCAAAATCATGTTACTTGTCATCGATGTGGGGAACACCCAGACGGCAATCGGCGTCTACGAGGGGGAAAGCCTCGATCGCATGTGGCGCGTCGCCACCAACCGCGACCATACCGCCGACGAGCTGCGCGTGAAGCTTCTGCCGCTGCTCCAGTCCGAGAACCTCCAGGCAAGCGACATCACGGGTGCGGCGCTCGCGTCGGTGGTACCCCAGCTCACGGGAGCTTGGACGCGTGCGGTGCAGGATTTGGCGGGCGTTCGCGCCGTTGTATGCTCGGCAAAGACGGCGGGCTCGCTTTTCGACGCAGACTATCCCAACCCGCGCGAGATCGGATCGGATCGCGTGGCCGACGCCGTCGCGGCGCGCGAGCTGTTCGGCTCTCCTGTCATTGTCGTCGACTTCGGCACGGCGACCAACATAGAGGTGGTCGATAAGCAAGGGCGCTTTTTGGGCGGCATCATCGCGCCGGGTGTCCAGACGGGTGCGGCGGCGCTGTTCTCCCACGCCACACGCCTGGCTGCGATCGACCTGATCGATCCCCATCACGCTATCGGGCGCAACACCGAGGAGGCCTTGCAAGCGGGCATCGTCTATGGCGAGGCCGATCGCGCCGACGGGCTTGTGCGCCGTGTGGTCGAGGAGCTCGGATACGACGCCCCAGTCGTCGCGACGGGCGGGCTTGCGCCCCTTATCGCCGAGCACTCGCGTACCATCACCGACGTCCAGCCTGACTTGACGCTCGTCGGGCTGCGCCTTGTGTATGCTGAATGCACCAAGGTGGGAAATTAAACATCCGAAGGGAAGGGTCGACATGCAAAGTGATATCGAAATCGCACAGGCTGCGCAGCCGCAGCGCATCGACGCGATTGCCGAGAAGGCGGGTATCGACGATAAGTATCTCGAGATGTACGGCAAGTACAAGGCGAAGGTCGACTACAACCTTCTGCGCGATAACGAGCATACGCCGGGCAAGCTCGTGCTCGTGACGGCGATCAACCCCACGCCGGCGGGCGAGGGCAAGACCACCACGACGGTCGGCCTGGCCGATGCGCTCGCGAAGCGCGGCAAGAACGTGATGGTCGCCTTGCGCGAACCGAGCTTGGGCCCCGTGTTCGGCATCAAGGGCGGAGCTGCGGGCGGCGGATATGCCCAGGTCGTTCCCATGGAGGATATCAATCTGCACTTCACCGGCGATTTTCATGCCATCGGTGCTGCGAACAATCTGCTTGCGGCTATGCTCGACGCGCACATTCACAACGGCAACCAGCTCGGCATCGATGTGCGCAAGATCACCTGGAAGCGCGTGGTCGACATGAACGACCGACAGCTGCGCAACATCGTCGACGGCCTGGGCGGCAAAGCCAACGGCGTGCCCCGCGAGGACGGCTTCGACATCACCGTGGCATCCGAAGTCATGGCGATTTTCTGCTTGGCAACGAGCATTACCGATTTGAAGGAGCGCCTCGGCCGCATCGTGGTGGGCTACACCTTCGACGACCAGCCCGTCACCGCTCATGATCTGCACGCCGAGGGCGCTATGGCCGCGCTGCTCAAGGACGCGCTCAAGCCGAATCTCGTGCAGACGCTCGAGGGCACGCCCGCGTTCATCCACGGCGGCCCCTTCGCCAACATCGCGCACGGATGCAACTCCATCATGGCGACTCAGATGGCCTTGGCGCTTGGCGACTACGCCATCACCGAGGCTGGCTTCGGTGCCGATCTGGGCGCGGAGAAGTTCCTCGACATCAAGTGCCGCCTGACAGGCCTCAAGCCCGATGCCGTGGTCGTGGTGGCCACGGTCCGTGCGCTTAAGAACCACGGCGGCGTGGCGAAAGACGCGCTCAACGAGGAGAACCTCGAGGCGCTCGAAGCGGGCCTTCCCAACCTGCTGCAGCATGTGGAGAACATCACCCAGGTGTTCAACCTGCCCTGCGTGGTCGCGATCAACCGCTTCCCGACCGACACCGAGGCCGAACTGAAGCTCGTCGAGGACAAGTGCCGCGAGCTGGGTGTGAACGTGGCGCTCTCCGAGGTGTGGGCGAAGGGCGGCGAAGGCGGCCTGGCGCTGGCCGACGAGGTCGTGCGCCTGTGCAACGAGGGCGACGAGGCCGGCCGCGGCGCCGACACGTTCCAGTTCGCCTATGACGGCGATTTGAACCTGTGCGAGAAGATTGAAGCCATCGCCACGCGCGTCTATCGCGCCGACGGGGTGGATTTCGATGCCAAGGCGGCAAAGGAGCTGGCCAAACTGGAGAAGCTCGGCTTCGGCGACATGCCCGTGTGCATGGCGAAGACCCAGTACAGCTTCAGCGACGACCAGAAGAAGCTTGGCGCGCCGCGCGGGTTCCGCATCACGGTGCGCGACGTCAAGGTGAGCGCCGGCGCCGGGTTCGTGGTGGCTCTCACGGGCAACATCATGACGATGCCAGGTCTGGGCAAATCGCCTGCCGCCTTCAAGATCGACGTCGACGAGACCGGAAAGATCACGGGGTTGTTTTAAAGAAAACCCGCTTCGGCAGCTCTGCGCTCGTGCAGTGGTGCGCGAGCGCTCGCGACAGTCGTTGCATGCTCGAAACAATGGTGGGTTACCGTACCCTAATCGCCCTATCAGTTTGAGGGCTTGAAACGAGGAAGAGGCTTTGATGGTAGACACCTGTTTCGTTGAGGAACTTGCATCCGCGGCCCCCGCTCCCGGCGGGGGCGGGGCGTCGGCGTACGTCGGCGCGCTCGCCGCGGCGCTCGCGTCCATGGTGGGCAATCTCACGGTGGGAAAGAAGACATATGCCGAGGTCGAGGGTGAAGTCATGCATCACCTTGAGGAGCTTAAGGGGCTTCGCTCCCGCCTGATCGAGCTTATTGATGCCGATGCGCGCGCGTTTAAGCCCCTTGCCGCGGCGTACCGCATGCCGAAGGGCACGCCAGAAGAGCTTGCGGCGAAGCAGGATGCGATCCAGCGAGCGCTTGTCGGGGCGACCGAGGTGCCGCTTGATATCATGCGCACGGTGGCGCGCGTGGTCGACCATGCCGACTATCTGGCGCACCATGGCAGCCGAATAGCCAGGTCGGACGCGGGGGTTTCGGCTGCATTCGCCCGGGCGGCGGTCGATGGCGCAAGCTTGAACGTGTATATCAACGCGGCTTCGATGGACGACCCCGCAAGGGCGCTTCGCGTTCGCGAGGAGGCTTCGGCTATCGCGTCGACGACGCGCGAGCGCTGCGATGAGCTGTTCGATTTTGTGGTCAAAGAGGTTTCATAGGTAAGGGACCTCAAGGGTTAAGGTGTATTATGGCAACGCTTCTCAAAGGAAAACCAGTCGTCGATCATATGGCGGTTGATCTGCGCAGTCGCATCGAGGCGCTCAAATCGCGAGGCGTTGAGCCCACGCTCGCGCTCGTGCGCATGGGGGAGCGCCCCGACGATTTGTCCTACGAGCGCACCGCGAAGAAGCGCGCCGCCAGCCTAGGGCTTGCCATCAAGCCATACGTGTTGGACGACCTGGCGCCGCAGGCTGCTGTGCAAGCGACGCTGCAATCCATCAACTACGACAAGACCGTGCACGGCTGCCTGATGTTTCGTCCCCTGCCGAGCTTTCTCGACGAGAAGGCGCTGTGCAACATGCTTTCACCGGAGAAGGACATCGACGGCATCTCGCTTGCGTCGCTCGCTTCCGTGTTCACCGACTCGAGCGATGGGTTTCCTCCTTGTACGGCGCAAGCGTGCGTAGAGATTCTCGACTTCTACAAGATTCCCCTGGTGGGAAGGCACGTTGTGGTTATCGGCCGAAGCCTTGTGGTGGGCAAGCCCGTCTCGATGATGCTCCTGCGCCGCAATGCGAGCGTCACCATCTGCCATTCGCGCACCGAGAACCTGCCCGAGCTGTGCCGGACGGCCGACATCGTCATCTGCGCCGTCGGTCGCGCGCGCGCGTTCGGCAAGGAATACTTCCGTGCGGGGCAGACGGTGCTCGATGTGGGCATCAACTTCGATTCGCGCGGTACCCTGTGCGGCGATGTGAACTTCGACGAGGTCGAGCCCGTCGTTGACGCTATCACTCCCGTTCCCGGTGGTATCGGCACCGTCACGACGAGTGTCACCATGGCACATGTGGTGGATGCCGCCGAGAAGATGACGGGGAGGTAGGGCCGCCGTGCGGCGGCCTCTCGCGTGCGCGATTCGCTTCGCACTGTCGAGCTATCGGGGGCCTAGCACCGTGAGCTCGCGGGGGTAGCTGTTGAGTACCTCGCAGCCGTCGTCGGTCACGCACACCAAGTCCTCGATGCGCACGCCGAACTCGCCCGGCAGATAGATTCCCGGTTCGATGGAGAAACACATCCCGACCTGGACTTCCTCGTCGTGAACGGAAGAGACGTCTCCCGGCTCGTGCTCGTCAAGGCCGATCTGATGCCCTAAGCGATGGGTGAAATACTCGCCGTATCCGGCTTCGGCGATGACATCTCGCGCCGCCTTGTCGATGTCGCAGAAGCGCGCGCCGGGGTGTACCGCTGCGCGGCCCGCTTCGTTTGCGCGGCGCACCAGTTCGTACACCTCGCGTTGCTTGGCGGTCGGTTCGCTCCAGAAGAAGGTGCGCGTCATGTCCGAGCAGTACTCGTCCTGGCGGCATCCCACGTCGAAGAGCACGACGTCGCCGGCTTTCAACTTCGTGTCATCGGGCATATGATGCGGGTCTGCCGCGTTTGCGCCGAAGCTCACGATCGGGTCGAAAGAGTGTCCCGAAGCGCCCAGCTCGCGGTAGATTCCCTCGAGCTTGTCAGCGATTTCCCGTTCGGTCGCACCTTCGTGCACGAGTTCTCGAAATCGCACCATGGCCTGGTCGTTCGTCGCCGACGCCGCGCGCATGAGCTCCTGCTCCTCGACGCTTTTGATGGCGCGCGCGCCATCGATGGCGGGAGACCCCAGGACGAAGGACTTCGCCGCATGCGTCTCCATAAGCGGCACGAGGAAGCGGGCGGCGAGGTTCTTGTCGACGCCGCAGGTCTCCTCAGCGTGCAGGAGCTTTGCCACCTCAGGAAGCGGGTTGTCCACATCGTCGAACGAGAACACTTCGCAGGGAAGTGATTTCGGAGCTGTGAACAGGCGATTCAAGAAAAGGACGGGCGCTTTCCCCTTGGTGACCACGAGTGCCAGGAACCGCTCGCCCGGTTCCACGTAAGCGCCGGTGAGATACTGGATGGAACGCGGGTCGCTCACGACCATCTGCGTGAGGCCCATCTCGCCGAGGAGGCGGCGAACCGTTTCTATGCGCTGTTCGTACATGGTGGTCCTTTCTCGTGCTGTGCCGCGACCGGGCGTCGGCGGCCTGAGCTCTCGCAGCGCGCAAATCGGGGCGCTTGCGACGCATGGGCTGCGGTGTTTGCGCCATGCGCGTTGCGACGAGCGGATTCGTTTCGTTTACTATAGCGTGAATCGCGGCGCTGGCGGGCGTCGGGGCGAGCAAAACCCCTTGTTCGCGGCCATTTGAGCGAGTTGGGGCAGCGCCCAACATGGCGGAACATCGAAGGCGATTCGGCTCAGGCGGATGGGGTGCTTGCCTCTTGCGCGGCGGAGGGCACCAAGGAAGTGCGCTTTCATGCGTTTGTTGTCGGGTTGCTCCGTCCGCCTGGCGCAGGGCGTATGATGGGCGCATGGCAAACGGACTTTCATACATGCGGAAAACCACTTCCACCGAGGCGACCAAGAAGCTCGGCCAGACGCTCGCGCCGTATCTCCATGAGGGCGATGTCGTGGTGCTCTCGGGCGATCTGGGCGCGGGGAAGACGCAGTTCGTCCAAGGCGTCGCGGCTGGCCTGGGAATAACCGATGACGTGGTCAGCCCGACCTTCAACATCGTCATCGAATACTCCTCGGGCTCGATTCCGCTCTACCACTTCGACCTTTACCGTCTGGAAGATGCCTCGGAGTTGGAAGACGTCGGCTATTACGACCTCGTCGAAGGCGATGGCGTCGCGTTCCTCGAATGGGGCGAGAAGTTCCCCGAGGAGCTGCCCTACGGTTATCTCGATGTTTCGATTACCGTCAGCGACGACGGCTCCCGCGTCGTGCGGGTTCACTCCGTCGGCGACAGGGCGCGCCAGCTTCTGTGTGTATGGTCGAACGATTCGCGCTCTCATCTGGTGAAAACGTCATAGAAGCTGAACTGATGCGCGCGGTGCGCTATCATGCGCACGAACGATTCTCCCTCTGAAACGGAAACATTGCATACTATGAGCGAAACGAAATCTCCAGCATCGGCTGCGCTTGGCGTCGATGCGCCCCGTCACGAACCCGCCTACGTGCTCGCCTTCGACACTGCCAACGAGGTGATTGCCGTCGGCGTGGGCGTGCTTCACGAGGAAGCGTGCGCGGTCGAGCTTGTCGCACATGCTGAAATCGAAGCGCGCCGTCAATCGAACACCCAGCTCATCCCCCGTATCGATGCGCTACTCGCCGAAAGAGGGATCGCGCGCGGGGACATTGCGTGCGTGTGCGTCGGGCGCGGCCCCGGCTCGTTTACCGGCGTGCGCATCGCCATGGCGACGGCGAAGGGCATCGCGAGCGCGCTCGAGGTGGGGCTTGTTGGCGTGTCCTCGCTCGACGCGGTGGCTTGGGGCGTTTGGGAATTTGGCGCACGCGGCGAGGTCGCCGTGGTGGCCGACGCTATGCGCAAGGAGGTCTATCCCGTCCGCTATCTCGTCGACGATGCGGGTGCGCATCGCCTCGAGGCCGACCGCGTCGTGAAGGCGGATTTGGCCGCTGAAGAGCTTGTGGAATGCGATACGACGACCCCTGTCGCTTCCGACGCCGGCGCTCCTGAGGCCGGGCGGCATACTCCGTGCTCAAACAGTCCTCGCTGCGCTGCGGAACTGCGCGCGGAGCACGCCGCCCGCCCTCAGGAGCTTTCGTGTTCCGGTGAACTTGTTGCTGCGAGCCTTCCTGGTCAGCAGCTTCTCCTTGCGGGGGATGCGCTGAAGAAGTATCGCGATCTGTTCGCGCCATGCGGGGAGGCTCTTCCCGAGAACACATGGACGCCGACGGGCGCAGGGCTTCTCCTCGCGCTTCAGGCTGCGTGGCGCAGCGGGGAATGCGACCCGTTCGACGCAGTGCGTCATAACCCGGCGTTTGCGCTCCCCGTGTACACGCGCCTGTCCGATGCGGAAGAAAACGAGCGTGCCCGTGCAGCCCGCGCGGCTCGCGAAGGTGCGGCCCGCGAGGGCGAGGCGAAGCCGGGCGTTCCCGATGCGAACCTTCGCACGGGCGTCCAAGATGCCGAAGCGGTGGCCCATCCGTCGCTCGTCCATTCGCTCGCGGGGAAGGCGTCCGCTTACGAGGAGACCTCGCCTGCACATCATGCCACGCTTCACGAGCAGTCTATTCTCGTGGCTCCGCCCGATGAGCAGGGGATATCGTACAAGCCTCTCGACCTTTCCCATGCGGGATGCGTCGCGGCGCTCGAGTCGCGCATCATGGGAAGCGATGCGTGGAACGAGTCGCTTGTGGCCGACGAGATCCCGCGGCGCGATCGCACCTGGTGGGCGGCGTACGCGAGCGAAGGCAAACCAGGCGAGGTGGGCACGCTTGTGGGGTATGCCGGCGGCTGGGTGGTCGACGGCGATGTGCAGATCCTGAAAGTGGGAACGGACCCGGCGTGGCGCCGTCGCGGCATCGCCCGCGAGCTGCTCGCGCATGTTGCGGCCGACGCGCGCAACCTCGGTGCGCAGACGGTTTCGCTCGAGGTCCGCGCGGGCAACGAGGGCGCGCAGGCGCTCTACAAGGCGCTTGGTCTTGCGCCCGTGGGCACGCGTCCTCGCTATTACTCCGACCGCGAGGATGCGCTCATCATGCAGGGTGATCTGGCGGCTCTCGTGGGTGCGGCAGAGCCTGCCGAGGAATCATCGCGGCTGGTCGCGGGCATGGAGCTGCAAGTCGACGCCTCGCACGACGTGCAGGCGACCGCCGTCGGCGCGGCGGGAGTATCGCGCCCGCTTATCCTGGCGATCGAGTCCTCATGCGACGAGACCGCGGCGGCGATCGTCGACGGGGAAGGGGCACTTGCCTCGGATGTGGTTGCAAGCCAGATCGACTTCCACGCGCGCTTCGGTGGCGTCGTTCCCGAAATCGCGAGCCGCAAGCACATCGAGGCCATCTGCGGCGTATGCGACGAATGCCTCGAGGTCGCGGCGAAAAACCTCGGGATGAAATCGCTTCGCTGGCGCGACCTTTCCGCGGTGGCCGTCACATATGCGCCGGGGCTTGTCGGCGCGCTTGTTGTGGGCGTTGCGTTCGCGAAGGGCGCGGCGTGGGCGGCGGACGTACCGCTCATCGGCGTGAACCACCTGGAAGGCCACCTGTACGCCAATCGTATCGGGTGTCCCGATTTCACCCCACCTGCCGTGGTGTCGCTCGTGTCGGGTGGCAACACCATGCTCGTCCACATGAAGGGCTGGGGCGACTATGAAACGCTCGGCACCACCATCGACGACGCGGTGGGCGAGGCGTTCGACAAGGTCGCGAAGGCGCTCGGGCTGGGATACCCCGGCGGGCCTGTGATCTCGCGCTACGGTGCGAAGGGCGACCCGTGTGCCATCGCCTTCCCGCGCGCGATGATGCACTCGGGCGATTTGCGCTTCTCGCTTTCGGGATTGAAGACGGCGGTCGTCACCTATATCAACGGCGAGCGGGAGGCTGGGCGCGAGCTCAACGTGCCCGATATCTGTGCGAGCTTCGAGGCGGCGGTGGTCGACGTGCAGGTGGCGAAGGCGAAGCGTGCTCTCGAGATGACGGGCGCTCGCACGCTTTGCGTGGGCGGCGGCGTCGCGGCGAACCCCGTGCTCCGCGCATCGTACGAGAAGATGTGCTCGAAGGCGGGTGTGCGCCTGGTGCTGCCGCCCCTTTCGGCATGCGGCGACAATGCGGGGATGATCGCGCTCGTCGCGCTCGATCGCTTCAGGCAGAAGAAGTTCTTTTCGTTCGACTTCGACGCGAAAGCGCACGTCAACCTCGACGAGCCCTACTAGGGCGCGCGGTGCTGCTGCTGGAAACAAACGGGGCGCGGACGCTTGGTGCTGCCGCCGGGAACGGGGCGCGCGGTGCTGCTGCTGGGAACGAACGGGACAAGGCAAATCGTCTCCCGACAAGAACGTCTTTGTTCGTGACCTACTATTCCTTCGGATAAACGGCTCGCGCGACGAAGTACGACGCCGCGATGCAGCACATCGCGCAGCAGATGGTGACGGGGAACCCGAAGCAATCGTTCACGATTCCCCAGATCACGCAGGCTCCCCCGATGCCGACGTCGATTGCAAGCTGGAAAAGCGCGTTGGCGGCTCCCCATCGCTCGGGCGGTGTGTTCTTCACCGCCACCGACTGGTTGAGCGGCAGCGCGATGCCGGTGCAGAAGCCGTACACGATTCCCGACAGGTTGAACACCGCATCGCACACGGGTGTGCCGTCGAGAACCGTCCCGCAGGCGACGAGCATGGCAAACGCGACGAGGCCGCACGCCAGTGCGACGGGCAGGATCTTGATGGGCGCGAAGCGGTCCATGAAGGCGCCCGATTTTAGGCGCACGAGAATCATGCTCACGGCTGACAGGGTGTAGAACAGCCCCGCGTTCCCCACGCCGAGCGAGGCGCCGTACAGGCCGACGAAGAAGATCGCGAACCCGAGCGCCGGGGAGAGCACGATCATGGGCAGCGTGCCTGGGAGGGCGTGTTTCTCGAAGATGCGGGAGGCGATGCTTTCGCGCTTCGGCCGCCCTTCCATCCTGGACTGCGCGGTTGACGTGGTCGTTTCAGCCGCCTCGGCTGCTCCCGTTCGTGCGGCCTCGCTTCCCCCCTCTTCGAGCCTGCGCCGGTAGACCGCTTCCTTGGGCAGCATCTCGGGGTGCTTCTCGTAGCGGCAGAGAAAAATCATCGAAAGCCCGACCACGGCGATTGCGGTCACGCCGACAAAGAGGTTCTCAGGTGGGTCGGTCGACACGAGGGCGAGAGCGAGGGCGGGTCCAACCGACATGGAAAGCGCCTGGCCAAGTCCGTAGTAGCCGATTCCTTCCCCCATGCGCGACGCAGGAAGCGCATCGGCTGCGGCGGTCGCCGACGCGGTGGTCACTGCCGAGAAGCCGGCTCCTTGCAGGATGCGGAACACCACGAAGGGCGCGACGTCGTGGGTGAACAGGGGGCCGACGGTCCCGACGATGAGCACGGCGAACCCGAAAAGCATCACGATGCGGCGCCCGCGCCCGTCGATCAGCGGCCCCGAGAGCAGGCGCACGACGGCCGCCGCTCCCGAAAACACGGCTGCCAAAACGCCAGCGTACGCGGCGGTTCCGCCATAGAGGGCGACATAGACCGACGTGCTCGAGTTGAGCCCTTGGCCCGCCATGAAGCAGCACAACGTTGAGGCGACAACCAAGACGAAGGTGGTCGACCATAGCTGCTCGCGTGGGCTTCCTCCGCGCGAATCGTCGTTTTTTGAGGCTCGTTTTTCCATGTGCCCATCATAGCGATTTCTCGGGACCTGCATAGATGGTGCGAAAGATTCGCAAGCTGAGCGATGATGCGCAAGGGACAATACTGGGAGGAATCTAATGATAAGTGGTGAAAACGATGTCCTCATCCCGTGCAAAAGTAGACGATATTTGGAGAAAGCATGCATCAATAATATTTTTACGATTACACGTAAAATCTGGTGATGCTGGTGCATTTTCGTCCCAGTCGCAACTTTGTGCGGTAACTGTGTAGTGTGACCTTAGATACCTTGTTGCATAAAGGAAAAAAATGTATCAAATGAGCAAGTCAAAACACCGCCTCGAAACGAGAAGGGAGACCTCATGGCATCCCAGAGTAAAAAGCCGAAGAACAAGGATGCACAGCTCGTCGATTTGTTCCATCATTGTGCGCACGTCGCTGTCCATCGCGGAAACCGATCCGGTGGGCGTTCCGGCACCCTGTCGGCGTTGTTGAAAACCGGTCCGGTGAGCCAGCGTGAGCTTGCGGAGGTTATGAACGTCCGCGCCGCGACGCTCTCCGAACAGATCGCTCGCCTTGATCGCGCAGGTCTTGTGGAGCGCACCCCGAGCGAGAAGGACCGTCGCTCGGTAATCGTCTCGCTTTCCGAGGAGGGCAAGAAGGAGGCCCGCCGCTGCTCCCGCGAGCGCACGAAGTACAACGAGCAGCTGTTCTCGGTTCTCTCCGACGACGACAAGGCCGAGCTCATCAGCCTGCTTGAGAAGCTCTCCGACCACTGGAGCGAGAGCAATCTCGACGGCGGCAAATAGAAGTCAAGCTGCGCGAGCTGTCCGGTTCGCACCGCCCTCTGCGGGCGGTGCCGCTCGGACAGCCCGCTCAGCCTAAAAGGCGCTGCTTTCAGCGGAGCTTGCATGGGCATCGCGCATCAGCGCTTACGAAACGAGGACCCCGCATTGAACTGCGGGGTCCTCGTCGTTACGCCTCGCATCACGCTGCGGGGGTCCTCGTCGTTACTCGGGCTTTTTCGCCACATGCACCGCGGCGATGCCGCCGGTGTAGTTCTTCCAGGTGACGTCGATAAACCCCGCCTCGCGCATCATCTTTGCGAGGCCCTCTTGGTTCGGGAACGCCTTGATGGACTTCGATAGATACACAAACCCCGCCTTGTCCCCGGTGATAAGGCCGCCCCAAAAAGGGATCAGGTGCTTCAGGTAGAAGTTGTACAGCGCGCGCCACACCGCGTTCGGCGGCGTGGAGAACTCCAGGCACACCAGATGCCCGCCCGGCTTCAGCACGCGGAACATCTCGGAGAGCGCGCGCGGGCGGTCGGGCATGTTGCGGATGCCGTATGCCATGGTGAGGGCGTCGTAGCTCGCGTCCGCATAGGGGATGTTCTGCGCGTCGACCACCTCGAAATCGACGGGCACGCCGCATGCGGCCCCGTCGGCGTAGTGCGCTCGTGCCACGTCGAGCATCTCGTTTACCAGGTCGGTGCACTGGATATGGTGCGGATGTTTCGCGCGCGCCACCGTGAAGGTGACGTCCCCGGTGCCTCCCGCGATGTCGAGCACGTCGTCGGTCGGCTCGATGGGGGCCTGCCTCATCATTCCTGCGAGCCATGACTTGTAGGCGCCAAAGCTCGATACGGCGTTGAACCGCTCGTATTTCTTGGCGATTGACGAGAAAATATCCTTCACGCGTTCGGAAGATATCTCGGCGGGCGCTTCCTTGCCCGTTGCGGTGTCGATGCTCATGGTGGTCGTGCTCCTGATGTGACGCTTTCGCTTGTCCGCGGGACGCTTCAGTATACGCCAAATCGCCCGCCTTCTCCCCGTCGCCGATTGCCAAGGTGTGGATTCGGGGGATGTGCGAACCCAGTGTTATCATATCGTGACTAATGAAACCAAGGGCGAGTGAGGCTCAAGCTATGTTGTTGTGCGCACAATATGTTCTGCCCGTCACCTCCGACCCCATCGTCGGGGGCGCCGTTCTCGTTCGAGACGGACGAATTCGGGACATCGGCAAAACCGAGATGCTCAGGCTGCGCTATCCGGACGAAGAGGTGCTTGACTACGGGACGGCCGCCATCATGCCTGGCCTAGTCGATCTCCACACTCATATGGAGAACTCGATCATGCGGGGCATCGTGCACGACGTACCCTACATCACCTGGCTCGCTTCCGTTGCCGCCCTCTCCGTGAAGATGGAAGTGTCCGACTGGTACGACTCCGCCATTTTGGGCGGCTTGGACGCGCTCGCGTCCGGCATCACCTGCGTGGCCGACATCACCACCACGGGCGCTGCCTGCACGGCGGCCCAGAAGCTCGGCCTTCGCGGCGTGGTCTATCGCGAGGTGGGCGTCATGGACAAGCGCCGCATCGACTACGCCATGCGCGCCGCCGAAAACGACATCATGCATTGGTCCCAGGAAGTGGATCCCGACCGCATCTCGATCGGTATCGCGCCCGCTCCCATCTACATGTGCCATCCCGCCGTGTTCGGCAGGGTCTCCGAGCTCGCCACGCGTGACGATCTGCCCGTGGCCATGCACCTTGCCGGCAGCCGCGAGGAGTACTACTTCGTGAAGCGCGGCTCCTCGTCGTTCTCCGTGCACGGCGAGTCGGTCCGTCGCGGCTTCATCGAGATTCCGCCTTGGCTCCCGACGGGCGTTTCCCCTGTTCGTTATGCGCTGAACTGGGGCGCCTTCGAGTCTCCCAACGTGCTCGCCGTCCACTGCGTGCACACCGACGAGGAAGACGTGAAGAAGCTCAAGGAGTACAACGTGGCCATCGCCGTGTGCCCGCGCTGCAACGCGCAGCTCGGCATGGGCGTGGCGCCCGTCGACGAGTTCATGCGCGCCGGCCTGCGCGTCGGCATCGGCACCGACTCTCCCGCCGCCACCGACTCGACCGACATGCTCTCCGAGATGCGCCTCGGCATGCTTATACAGCGCGCTGTCAACGTCGGGCGCTTCCTCGATTCCGAGTCGATGCTCGAGATGGCGACCATCGGCGGCGCCCGTGCGCTCAAGCTCGACGACGAGATCGGGTCGCTTGAAATCGGCAAGCGCGCTGACATCATCGCGGTCGACCTTTCGAGCTCGCAGCAGTCGCCTTCGACAAACCCTGTCTCGGCAATGGTGAACACCTGCACCTCCGCCGACGTCATCATGACGATGGTCGACGGCAAGACGCTCTACGAGCGGGATAAATGGCACATCGACGTGGAGGTTGCCAAGCACATTGCCCGTGTCATCGAGATCCGTGGAAAGCTGAGGCTGTAACCCATGGCCAAGAAATCCGGCAACAAGCAGCAGAAGCTGACGGCGCAGCAGAAAAGCGACCGCATCAAGGCGGCGAAGGAACGCGAGGCGCGCGCGCAAGCGCAACGGGAGCGCTCGGCTAAGATGAAGAAGATCTTCACCGTGGTCGTGTGTGTGATTCTGGTTCTGGCGCTCGGCATTCCCACGATTGCGCTGTCCGTGCTCACGGCGTAACGGTGACAGTCGGACGGTCTTGCGGCGAGCCGCAGAGCTGCCCGGCTGTTTTTTCGTTTGAGGGGAGCGTGCGGAAATCGTGGCGTGGCGTGCGGTGTGCTACCATAGACCGCTGCTGTGCCCGATAATGGTTCGGTACGCGTGGCAATCCTTTCCGGTTTGTTCCTCCGAAGGAGTTTATTTTGTTTGGCATAGGTGGATTTGAGCTTTTCCTCATTCTGCTGTTCGGTTTCCTTATCTTCGGCCCCGACAAGCTTCCCGCCATGGCGAAGACGCTTGGCAAGGCCATCGCGAAGTTCCGCAGCGCCCAAGATGAGATGAACAAGGTCATCAAGGAAGAGAAGATCTTCGACCCCGACGCGGAAGACCCGTTCAAGAATCCTCTCGACGCGCTCGAGAAGATGGGCAACGCCGCAGAGTCGGGTGCGAAGAACGTGAAGAAGGCCGCAACGTCTACAGTGAACGCCGCGAAGGACGCGAAGCAGGAAAGCTTTTCCGAGCGCAAAGCGCGCTACGACCGCGAGCGTGCTGCTCGCAAGGAGGCTGAGAAGGCCGAGGCCGAAAAGCGGGCGGCTGCCGATGCGGTCGCTGCGACCGCGGCACGCGCCGAGGCGAGCAAAGCCGACGCGAAGCCGACTGCCGATGAGCTCTACGGCAACGCCAGCGCATCTGAGAGCAAGGAAGCGAAGGCGGCTGCCGCCGACGCGCCTACAAGCGAAGAGAAGGGGGAGTAAGCGATGCCTATCGGTCCTGCCCGAATGCCCCTTTTCGACCATCTGGGCGAGCTGCGCATGCGCCTTGTCCGTATCGTGGTCGTGCTGCTCATCGCCGTCTGCGTGTTCTATATGGCAACGCCGACGCTTTCGGTCATCCTGTTCGCGCCTATCTCGGAGTTTCTCCCCGAGGGATTCCAGCAAGGCATGTACACGACGCCCTTCGACGCGTTCGCAACGCGTTTCAAGCTGTCCTTCTGGGCATCGGTCGTCGCGTGCTCGCCTGTCATCCTCTGGCAGATCCTTGCGTTCTTCCTGCCGGCGCTCAAGCCTAAGGAGCGCAAGTGGTTCATCCCGACGTTCGCAATCGCGGTGTTCCTGTTCATCTTCGGCACGCTGTTCTGCTACTTCATCATCCTGGACCCGGCGTTCCAGTGGCTCACCGACCAGGCGTACGGCATGAGCGCGCAAGTGCTTCCGCAGGCATCGTCCTACCTTGACATCATCATCAAGTTCGAAATCGGCTTCGGTTTCGCCTTCGAGCTGCCGGTCGTCGTGTTCTACCTGGTCATCTTCGACATCATTCCCTACAAGAAGATGCGCGGGCAGTGGCGCACCATCTACGTCGTGCTCATGGTGCTCTGTGCGATGATCACTCCGGACGCGAGTCCTATCACGATGCTGCTCATGTTCGCTGCGCTCGTCGTGCTCTACGAGGCGTCGCTTCTGCTGGCGCGCATCGTGCTTTCGAAGCGCATTAAGAAGCAGAACGCCGAGCTTGCCGCGGAGGAAGCGGAGGACTAGCTCGCTTCGCTTTGTTGATTCGGTTAAGGCCACTCGTCTAGGGTGGCCTTACGTATATATCTGCGTTCTACTACCATAGAAGGCGGATGGACGGCGCGTCTGGGAAGACGCCTTTCGCGATGGGAGTTTCATGCACGAACTGGGAATCATGACGGGCGTCATCGAGGCTGCCGAGAAAGCTGCGCGCGATTCGGGCGCGACCCGTCTTCTGAAGGTTAACCTGTCGATCGGCGAGATGACCGAGGCGATCGAGGATGCGCTCGTGTTCGCGTGGGAGGCCCTCACCGAGGACGACCCGTATGCGAAGGGCGCCGAGCTTGCCATTAACATGATCAAGCCGAAGAGCCGCTGCCTCGAATGCGGCGCCGTCTTCGAGCACGATAGGTTCCATATGTTCTGCCCGGAATGCGATGGGTTCGCAACCGAGCTTCTGTGCGGGCGGGAGCTGCAAATCGACTCGATCGAAGTCGACCTGCCCGACGATGAGGAAGGAGATTCCCATGAAGATTGATATGAAACAGCCTATTCTCGATAAGAACGACGCCATCGCGCGCGAGCTGCGCGAACGGTTCGCCGAGCACCACGTGTACGTGGTTGACCTTTTGGCGAGCCCGGGGTCGGGCAAGACCTCGACCATCTTGGCCACGATTGACGCCCTGCGCGATGAGTTCAACATCGCCGTCATCGAAGGCGATATCGCGAGCAGTGTCGACGCCGAGAAGATCAAGGCGCAGGGGATTGCTGCTGTGCAAATCAACACGGGCGGGGCGTGCCACCTGGAAAGCGCCATGATCAAGCGCGCCATCGACGTGCTCGACCTTGAGCGCCTCGACCTGATTATCGTGGAGAACGTGGGCAACCTCGTGTGCCCGACGGACTTCGATTTGGGCGAGAACGCCAAGGTCATGATCTTGTCGGTGCCGGAAGGCGACGACAAACCGCTCAAATACCCGGGCGTCTTCCAGGTTTCTGAGGCAGTCATCCTGAACAAGGTTGACACGATGCCGGTGTTCAACTTCAACCAGGAGGCTTTCGAGGAAAGCGTGAACCGGCTGAACCCGCAGGCTCCTATCTTCCCTCTCTCCGCGACGACGGGCGAAGGCTTGGAGGCGTGGACGAGCTGGCTCGCTGAGCGCATCCGTAAGGCGTAATTCGACCTGCGAGTGGGCAACCCGCGAGGTTGCGGCAGTAGTTCAACCTGCGGGTGGCCAGCCTGCAAGGTTGTGGTCGTAGTTCAACCTGCGAGATTACGGCCGCGGCCAGGGGTCCCGTGCTCAGACAGTCCTCGCTGCGCTGCGGAACTGCGCGCGGGACCCCTGCCCGCGGCCTTTCGAGTCGAAGGCGGAGTTCAACCTACGAGGCTTGAGGTTGCAACGCGTCTGAAACAATGGACTGGCATACTTAGTCGTATCACGCGGATTATTGCGCAAGGAGGCTCCATGAAAGCTGGGGACAAGTATCAGGCATGTGTCGACGCGCTCGCGGCGTACGCGAAGGGCGTCGGCTTCTCGCAAGTCGTCATCGGTCTTTCGGGCGGCATCGACTCGTCGGTGACGGCGGTCATGGCTGTCGACGCGTTCGGCGCCAAGAACGTGCACGGTGTGCTTCTTCCCGGTCCCTACTCGACTGGTCATTCCATCGATGATGCCCTCACCTTGGCGGAAAACCTCGGCATCGAGAGCCATACGGTGTCGATCTGCGAGCCGTTTGAGGCATTCGAGCAGGTCATTCGCAAGTCCTACAAGGAAAAGCTCGAGGGTTTGGCTTCCGAGAACACGCAGGCACGCTGCCGCATGGTAATTCTCATGGCCCTTTCGAATGCGAATCGCTGGATGCTTGTGAACACTGGCAACAAGTCCGAGGCGGCGATGGGTTACTCCACGCTCTACGGTGATACGGCGGGCGCGTTTGCCCCGCTCGGCGGCTTGTACAAGACCGATGTGTACGAGGTGGGCCGTTGGCGCAACGAGCAGGCGCGCGCGGCGGGTGACGTCGAGCCCATTCCCGAGAACGTGTTCGTGAAGCCACCGAGCGCCGAGCTCGCTCCCGGACAGAAGGATGAGGCCTCCATGGGCATCGACTACGAGACGCTCGACAAGCTGCTGATTGCCGTGCAAGAACAGGGGCAGTCGGTCGAGGACGCGTGCGATGCGCTGGGCTTCGACATCATGCAGGCGACAGGCCTTCTCGCGCGAGTGGATTCCTACGCGTTCAAGCGCGCCCAGGAACCTCCCTTCCCCGACGTGAAGTTCTACGGGTAAGGCTATCTTTCCGTGAGCAAGAAGGCCATGTAGAGTGGCAGGGTTAGAATCGCGCCTGTGCGGCCGATGTTCAAGTCTGCGAGTTTTATCGCTGAATCGACACGGTATTTTTCCGGGTGCTTGAGCACGGTTTTTACGCTTTTCGCATTGCCGTCTCGCGCTTTCACCTCAATGGGTACGCATTTGCCTCGATAGCGAATCACAAAGTCGAGTTCGAGCCTGGGCGTTTCAGTGTTTGAAGAGAATGAGGGTCGTGATCCCTGGGGCAAAACGCTTAGAGGAGCCAGTGCGGGCGCATGCTCTGGCCTCTTTTGAACTGGGCAAATCAACTTTTCCAAGCGACTTTTTAGCGGAGCGAGCAACTTTTCCTAGGGACTTTTAGGGACGTGCTCTCCCCTTGCTTGTCCAAAATAGCGCCTTAATCTGCCAGAAATCGGGTGGTTTTCATCAAGGGAAGGCCACTAGAGGGCGATACCCGCTCTTTGGGGAGATTAGTCGCAATCGGCGTGTGAGCATAATGCCAGGTCATCGCCTCATGGCTGATAGGCGGCCTTTACCTGCTTTCCGAGATTCCTTCTTATGATGATGAAAACTGCCCGATTCCTGGCGGGACCCCCTCCCTCTTTTGCCTTCCCTTCCCCGACGTGAAGTTCTACGGGTAACTTCACGTGCGCTCCTTTGCGCGTGATAAAATAGCTGCTTGCCCGCATAGCGTCCGACGACGCACGGGTGACGTGAATTCGGCACGAGGGCACCATTCGCCTGACCTGCCACGATGCAAAGGAACACATGATGTCAAAGGGAACCTATTCGTTCACCACACCGATTTATTACGTGAATGCCGCACCTCATCTGGGCACGGCGTACACCACCGTCGCAGCCGACACCGTTGCGCGCTACCAGCGCATGAACGGCTACGACGTGGCGTTCGTCACCGGCATGGACGAGCATGGCCAGAAGGTCGCCGACACGGCCGCCTCGAAGGGCATGACGCCGCAGGAATGGTGCGACTCCATGGAGCCGGCATTCCGCGACGTGTGGGATCTTCTCGACATCACCTACACCGATTTCGTGCGCACGACCGAGCCGCGCCATGCCCGCACTGTGCAGAAGTTCTGGCAGGACCTCTACGACAAGGGCTACTGCTACAAGGGCAGCTACGAAGGCTGGTATTGCGTGCACGAGGAAACCTACTACGCCGAGTCCGACCTCGAGAAGAACGAGGAAGGCGAGTTCATCTGCCCCGACTGCAAGCGCCCGGTGCAGAAGGCCGGCGGCGAGGAGAACTGGTTCTTCAAGCTGTCCGAGTTCCAGGAGCCGCTGCTCAAGTTCTACGATGAGCACCCCGACTTCATCCGCCCGGAAACCCGTCGCAATGAAATCGTCTCGTTCGTGAAGAGCGGTCTGAAAGACCTCTCCATCAGCCGTTCCACGTTTGACTGGGGCGTGCCCATGCCGTTTGACGAGGGGCATGTTGCCTACGTGTGGGCCGACGCGCTGCTCGCGTACCTCACCGGCATCGGCTATGGCGACGAGGGCCGCGAAGGCGAGTTCGAAGCCCGCTGGCCCATGCAGTACCACTTCGTCGGCAAGGACATCACGCGCTTTCACTGCGTGATCTGGCCGGCTATGCTCATGGCGGCGGGGCTGCCCGTCACGCACACCGTGTTCGGCCACGGCTTCCTGCTCACCAAGGGCGAGAAGATGTCGAAGTCGAAGGGCAACGGCATGAAGCCCGCCGACCTCGTGAAGATCTTCGGCGTGGACGCGTACCGCTACTACTTCATGAGCGACGTGCAGTTTGGCCATGACGGCAACATCTCGATGGAGCGCATGGTGCAGGTGTACAACGCCGATTTGGCGAACACCTGGGGAAACCTGTGCAGCCGCGTTTTCAATATGACGAAGAAATATTTCGATGGTAAGGTACCTGAAGTTCCCGCCGACGCCGCTGCGCGTGTGGCGAACCCGATGCTGCCCATCGCCGAGGGACTTTACGCGAAGTACGACGCGTGCCTGGGGCAGGTCGACTTCACCGGTGCCGCCGCCGCGGTGCAGGAGCTTGCTGGCCGCGTAAACCTCTACGTGGAGGAAAGCGCCCCGTGGAACCTGGCGAAGAAGGAGGAGACGGCGGGCGACCTGGCTGCCGTCATCTACAACTCGCTCGAGGCGATCCGCATCATCGCGCTCTACATGGCGCCGTTCATGCCGAACACGTCGGCCGAGGTCTTCTCCCGTCTTGAGCTGGGCGAAATCGCTGCCTGCACCGATATAGAAGCGGCCACCAAGTGGGGCCAGCTGCCTGCCGGCAACGCCGTCACCGTGGGCGACCCGCTGTTCCCGCGCCTGAACATGGACGAGATCGACCTCGACGCGGAATAGCGCATCGGGTTCGTGATTTTGGAGATGAGCGACATGGGCATGACCGCACCTGAAACGTCGACGCGCGAGGCGGCTGGCGCGCAAGCGGCCGTCGAGCCGACCGCGACGGACGAGCCGACCGAGCCTGAGTTCTTCGACAGCCTGTTCCGCAAGCGGAAGAAGAACGGGGAATGGAAGATCGTAGAAACGCCTGACCTGGGCGTTTTGGCGGTTGATGCCCATTGCCATCTGCAGTATCAGAAAAACCCCGGGCTCGCGCTCGCCCGCGCGGGCCTGCATGGGGTGGGTTTCATGTGCACGGTGGTCGACGTCTACGAGGACGGCACGACCACCTACGACAGCCTCTCGAAGTGGAACCACGAGGCCGCGCTTTCCATGCAGCGGCTTTTCTCACGCTGTTGAGGCCAGCCGTCTCCGCGCGTGCCGCGGATGCGCATCGCAGCCGGTCTTCACCCGCATAACGCGAAGTACTGGGGCCCCGAAACCGAGGAGCGCCTGCGCGCGATGCTCCATGACAAGCGCACGTCGTGTTTGGGCGAGATTGGGCTGGACTATCACTACGACCTCTCGCCCCGCGAGGACCAGGAGCGTGCATTCCGCGCGCAGGTTCGCATCGCGAAAGAGGCGGGGTTGCCTGTAATGCTGCACATTCGGGAGGCGCACGATAACGCGCTCGCCATCATGCGCGACGAGGGATGGCCCGAGGCGGGTTGCATCCTGCATTGCTTCACGAACGATTGGGGCACGCTAGAACCGTGGATTGAAGCGGGCTGCTCGGTCACGTTCGGCGGCGCGCTCACCTTCAACAACGGCGACGCTATCCGCGATGCTGCGGCGCGCGTGCCGGAGATGCAGCTCATGGTGGAGACCGACTCCCCGTATATGGCGCCGAAGCCGTTGCGCGGCGAGGTGTGCGAACCCGCCATGGTAGTGTTCACCGAGAGCGCGCTCGCGGATGTGCGCGGTGCGGAGGGGGAGGAGCGCCTGGCCTTGTTCCGTCGTGTGCTCACGAACGCGGAGAGCATGCTGAATCGCCCGCCTACCGCATGGCAGCTGGGGAAATAGCCCGCTGCACCGCGCGGCCATAGTACAATGCGCACTGATATCGCTGCGCTCGGGAGGAAAATTTTGAATCGTCTTATCATCGTCGGATCGCCGCGCACGGACGGTAGAAGCGCGCACCTGGCTAACATGCTGTTTGAGACCTGCATCGAGGAATGCCCCGATGACGAGCTTGCGCTTGCACCGGTTTCCACGCTTGACGTGGGAGGGTGCACAGGTTGCGATGCGTGCCGCGACAACATTGCCAAGCTTGTCGAGCTCGGCGAGGAGGCGATTGACGACGATTTCGCCCCGTGCGTCATCGACGACGATATGCAGGAAATCTATGAGCTCATCGATTCGGCGGACGAGATCACCGTGGTGAGCCCCGTGTATTTCGCGGGCCCGCCGTCGCAGTTGAAGGCGCTGCTCGATCGTTTGCAGCCTTACTATTGGACGAATGCGCGTGTCGAGGAAAAGCGCCCTGCCGTGCTGCATGTGGTGGGCGAGGGCGGCGATCCACATGGATTTTCCGCGCTTGTGTCCATCGTCCGCTCGGCGCTCGCTGTTGCGGGGTTCCGTCTGGAAACCGTGTTCGACTGGGTGGGGAAGATCGACGAGAACGGCGAGATCACGGCCGATGCCGAGGTTCGCTCGATCGAGGACCTCTTCGCAGCTGCTGACTCTGCTATGGCGCCCGCGCAGGGTGCGGTAGGCGACGGGGCTGCGATTATAGCGTTCCCCCAGATGGAAGAGCCTTCGAGTTCGAGCGAAGAGGATTCGGCCGAACCTGGATCGTCGCGCGGCCCGCGCGGTGGTGCGCACACGAGGCTTTCGCTCGACGATGCGGGTGGTACGAAAGCGCCCCATGCGAAGAGCGCGTCGCGTCAGGGCGGCGGCAAGAAGCCTGCGGGCGCGTACGGCAAGCCGAAGGGGTCGCATGCAGGCGGCGGCTCGCGCAAAGCTGGCGGCGCTCAGGGCAAAAGAGGCGGCCAGCAGGGCGGCGCGCGAGCGAAGGGCGCCGCAAAGAAAGGCAACTCGAAGAAGGGCAACAGCCGTGGCTAATATGCTCTCCCCCTTGGCAACTCCTGCGGCAACGCGCGATGTCCTGGAGGAGCATGGTCTTTCGACGAAGCATGCGCTCGGCCAGAACTTCCTGGTTAACGATGCGATTCTGCAGAAAATCGTCGAGCTTGCGCAACTTGACACCTCTGATGACGTGCTTGAAGTGGGTCCTGGAATTGGGACGCTCACTATTGCGCTGTTGAAATGCGCGGGCCGCGTGGTGTCGGTCGAGCGCGACGCCGATTTGCCCGCGGTGCTTGAGGACACGCTCGAGCCGTGGGCTGATCGCTTCGCCCTCATCTCGAAAGACGCGCTCGAATTGACTGAGGAAGAAGTGCATCTTGCGTTGGCGAAGTGTGCTGTTTCGAACGAGGGTGAGGGGTGTGCTTCGCGCGCAGTTCCGCACGACGCGAACAGCCCAGTGGACTGTTCGCCAAAGCAGGACTGTTTGAGCACGAAGTATGCCCTTCACCCTCTTGGGTCTGGGAATGGTACTCGCCGCTCTTTCCCCAACAAGTTCGTGGCCAACCTGCCCTATGCTGTGGCAGCGACGCTCGTGCTCGACTTCTTCCAGAAGTTTTCCCAGCTCGAGAGCGCGACGGTGATGGTCCAAAAGGAAGTGGCCGACCGCATGTGCGCCGAGCCGGGCTCGAAGAACTATGGTGCCTACACGGTGAAGCTGCGCCTGTACGCCGAGCCTGCGGGCCGATTCCTGGTGAGCCCCAACAATTTCTTCCCGCCGCCGCATGTCGACTCATCGGTTTTGCGCCTTGACCGCAGGCCCGTGTTCGACGCCGATGGCGAACCGCTCGATGACGCGCTTCTCAAGGCGACGTGCGCTATGGCCGACGCCGCTTTCGCGAGTCGCCGCAAGACCATTTCCAATTCGTTCAAGACGTATTTTGCGAGCAGGGGAAATGCCGGCAAGGCTTTCATCGGGTGCATTCCCGACTTGCTCGATGAGTGCGGAATTGATGCGAAACGACGCGGTGAGACGCTCTCGCTCGACGAGTTCATTGCGCTGGGGAAGGCGTATTTACGAAGGGAATCTAACCCATTATAGCGGTTTTTGTGCCGTTTATCGCGAGATTTCGCATGAAAATTGACGTCCGTGATACAATGTGCAATCGAGATAACTATATATGCGGGAGAAAGAGCCAGCATGGATTTAGCACAGCAAGCAAAAATCGTCGACTCCATTCATGACACGCTGCATGATTTCGTGGGTCAACGCCTGAAGGTGCGCGCGAATATGGGGCGCTCTAAGATCGTTGAAAGCGAAGGCGTCCTCACCCAGGTTCATCCGCAGCTGTTCATCATGGAAGTCGATCGCAAGCGCGGTCGCACGGCGCGTCAGTCTTACCAGTATGTCGATGTCCTGACGGGCATGGTCGAGCTGTCCCAGAACGGCGAGCCGCTGTTCGAGCCGTTCGAGATCGAAAACCCTAACGCTATTCCCGAGAAGACTGAAGTCGTTCTCGAGGAAAAAGTTCTCTCCTAAACCCAGCCGCATGGTACAAGGAGGTATGCCCCGACTCGTTCGGGGCATACTTGTTTTTTGGGGCGATGGTTGCCGCCCGCTTGCCCTTCGGCTGCGGTATTGTGTGGACGATTTGAGCATCTCGGGATTTGATTTGACAATCTGCGCAACATCCGTCATTATTTATAGACGCGCCAAGAGCGCAAAACCCGTGGGGATGTAGCTCAGCTGGGAGAGCATCACGTTCGCAACGTGGGGGCCGAGGGTTCGAATCCCTTCATCTCCACCATGGGAGCTCAGGCAGGTCGGAAGCAATTCCGGCCTGCTTTTTTCTTGCTCCATCTGAGGCTAAGCGGCTTACAGGACAAGATGCGCATCCTCTAGTACGGCCTTGCATTCCAATTGCCCTGCCATCGGAAAACCGACTCTTCGCAGGCTTTTCTTCCCTCTGTACGCATTGTGCGACGCGCGAAGTTTTTCGCGGGAGCGTTTCCAATCGTGAAATGCCGCTCGTGATACCGTCGCTTAGCGGGGCGAGATGCGACAGGTCCTCCCTTCTTTGCTGAAAACTCTGCATCGTGGACAGAAATCGTCGATATGTGAGTCTGGAAAGGGCGACGAGGGAGGACGGCCCAGCGAGGTTTCTTGTTTTCCCAGGTCAGTTTTCTCGAAGTCAAGTTTTCCATAACTAACTCCTCTCATATCGATGATTTTTGTCCACGACGAGCCGATTCTGAAGAAGAAGGCATTCTCATCGCCGCGCCTCAAAAAGTTTCGGCGAGGCAGCGGGGGAAGAGCTCCGGCGATAGCCCTCGATACGCCGCGGATCGAGAGCCATCAGGCGCGATCCCTTGAACGACCTTCCGGGAGAAGCGTGGCAAGTTGGTGGTCAACTGGGCGAGTTGTGCATTCTCGTTTTTACTCATGCTCTCGAATGGAATAATCGTGACCAGGTATTGTGCTAACAAGGGCGTCCCAATCGGTATCTCAGAGAGCGATAACGTGGGTTTTCGGCGATTCGAATGTCTCTATTACGAGGGCCGCGTGAAGCTGACCGAGGGCACTGACTATACCTACGTCGTGGAGGGCAGCGACGGCTTCGGCACGGGTTGCGTGGTGCTCACCGGCATGGGTGATTATCGTGGTACCGTCGAGAAGACGTTTAAGGTGAAGTCGAACGAGGTCGAACCAGATCCCTCCGAGGGCAAGATTGACGTGAGCTCAGCGAAATTCGTCGGGCTTGCCGCGAGTTATGCGCGCATGGGTCAGCCGGTCATTCTGGTGGCGAACCTCGTGCTGGGCGATACGCTGCTCGTCTCGGGCGTCGATGGTAAGGGCGAGATGCAGCCCAACCGCGAGATTACGCGCGAAGAGCTTGCCGTCGTCATGATGCGCTATGCCAAGAGCTGCGGCATTGCCGGGGCCGACGCCGAGCCGAGCGAGGAGGGGATCACCGACTGGGCCGATGTTTCCAGTTTCGCGATGAGCTCGATCAAATGGGCGCTTGCCAACGGCGTGATTTCGGGCGTCGATAATCTCGACGGTACCAGGTCGCTTTGCCCGCACGACAGTGCAAGCCGCGCCCAGATGGCGAAGATCATCCTGAATGTCGAAGCGATGAGGGGCTAAAAGAAGCTGGCGGGGCTGCGGTCCCGGCCGCGACTTGCTGGCAACCAGTCGGCTGGCGGCCCAGTAGCGGCCCGGCGGTAATCCGTTGACGAGCTGCTTCGGCTAATTCCCGGCCCGGTTCCCTTCCTCTGAGGTGGGAAGCGGGCCGGTTCACGTTTGGGCTTTGTGGCCTTCGGGTCGCGTTTGCCGGCGCCGCGGGTAGCGCAATTGCCCCGTGCTACAATCTGTCCCGTGAGTTTCCGGGAAGCGCCGAGCGGGCGCTTTCCTTGTATGTTGCCTCGCGAAGAAAGGTTTCCTATGAAGGCACTTATTCCCGCTGCCGGTTTGGGCACGCGCTTCCTTCCCGCCACGAAGGCGCAGCCGAAAGAGATGCTGCTCGTGGTCGACCGCCCCGTCATCCAGTACGTGGTGGAGGAGGGCTTGGCGTCGAAGGCCGACGAGGTCGTCATCGTAAACAGCCGCTCCAAGAAGGCGATTGAGGACCACTTCACGCCCGACCCCGACCTGGTCTCCACGCTGCGTGCGCGCGGCAAGGATGCTTACGCCGACGAGGTGGAGCGCGTTGGCAACTACAACGTGAGCTACGTGTACCAGGAGGAGCCGCTCGGGCTGGGGCATGCCATCTGGTGCGCGCACGAGAAGACGGCGGGCGAGCCGTTTTACGTGCTTCTAGGCGATGTGATCGTGCCCGACAACCAGATGCTTCCCGCGATGCAGAAGGTGTCGGACGAGCACGGCGGGGCGAGCGTGATCGCAGTCATGCCCGTGCCCGATGATCAGGTGCATCGCTTTGGGATCATCGCTGGCGAGAAACTTTCCGATGATGTGTGGAAAGTCGATTCGCTCGTGGAGAAGCCGGCGCTCGAGGACGCGCCGTCGAACTTGGCCGTGTTCGGGCGCTACCTGCTGAGCCCGCGTGTCATGGAGCTTCTGGCCGACGTGAAGCCTGGCGTGGGTGGCGAGATTCAGTTGACCGACGCGCTCGACGAGGTACTGCGCGAGGAGGAGATGTACGCGCTCGTGGTCGACCCCGAAGATGGCTTCGACACTGGCACGGTCGAGAGCTGGCTGCGCACCAACAACGTGCTCTTCGAGCGCAAGCAAGGGTAAGCGTGCGCGCGCGGCGATAGCCTTCCCAAGTGAGGTGCGTCTACGGGCGCGGGCAAGCGTCCGCAGGCGTGGGCGACCTTCCCGAGCGAGATGAGTTTCCTGACCAGGGTGGACGGGCTTTCCCAAATAAGCGCTCGCACGTGCGGACGGCGCCAGAGGTGGTGCGGGAGCTTCCCCGGGCAAATAAGGCAAGGAAAGCGTTCGCGAAACTCAAGAACGAAAGCGCAGGCTGATCAGGCGACCTGCGCTTTTTTGTTGGTTGGGGGCGAAGCTACAAGAAGGTGCCCAGCGACTGGACGCGCAGTGCGATCCCTCGGTGGCCTTGGTTGGGGGATGCGTCTGCGGCGGCATTGGCTGGGGATAGTGGCATCTTTTCGCGAGGATGACCTTTTCGAGGGGGAGACCTGCCAGAAATCGGGTGGTTTTCATCATCTCGGGAAGAATTCGAGCGAGGAGGGGAAAGTCGCGCGCAAGCGTCAATTCGCTGACCACTGTGCTCGCTTTGTGTAGGTCTTACGCGTATTGGGCGTGTTGGCAAGATCGCCAACGAAAGGGGCGTCGTCCGCCCAGTTGAAATAGAAGGCCGTTCGTGCCTTCTGCTGGATTGTATCGTTGCTGCCCGTAGGTGCCTGAGTGTTATGTGGAAGCGGTTGCTTGGTTGCCAAGCTGCTAGTGCTGCTGTTTGGAAGTCGCTCCCTCGCCGCCGCCAAAGAAACGAGCTCGTAACAAAAGCCCTGGTTGATTCATAAGATGCCCACGTGCCGAACATAAGGGATTCAAGGGCGGTTATTATACTGCAAGTAGCAGGTGAGAAGGTTCCCCCTTCCTTCGAGAATCCTGCAGTTGCCTTCTTTCGAAAGCAGCAGGCGGTCCTAACCCCGACCGTCTAATCCCCTCCTTGGGCCTGCCGGACCTCCCTTTCCGGCGGGCCATTTCTTTTCTCCTCCTTCGCCTCTGGGCAAACAAACGTTCGCATGGTATGATACGCGCCATGGAAACCTTATTCACAGCAATGGAAAACGAGCGTCGCGCGGAAGTGGCGCCTCTTGCGGTGCGCATGCGCCCGCGCACGCTCGACGAGGTCGTGGGGCAGATCGACGCGGTCGGTCCCGGCAGCTGGTTGCGCAGCGCTATCGAGGGAGACAGCTTAAGCTCGGTCATCCTCTTTGGGCCCGCGGGCACGGGGAAGACCTCGCTCGCGCACGTCATCGCCGAGCACACGAAAGCCACCTTTGTGGAAGTCTCCGCCATCGGCGGCACCGTGTCCGACCTGCGCCGCGAGATCAGCGCCGCGGAAAAGCGCCTGACGATGCAGGGCCTTCGAACCATCCTGTTCGTCGACGAGATCCATCGCTTCAACCGCAGCCAGCAAGACGCGCTGCTCCATGCGGTGGAGAACCGCGTGCTCGTGCTGGTGGGAGCCACCACGGAGAACCCGTTCTTCGAAGTGAACTCAGCACTCATCAGCCGTTCCCGCGTGGTTGAGCTTCACTCGCTCACCGATGGGGAAATCGCGCAGCTCGTTCGTCGTGCGCTGGCCGACGAACGCGGGCTTGCCGGGCGCTATGCGCTTGCCGACGACGCCCTTTCCGCAATCGTGCTGCTTGCCGGGGGCGACGGGCGCGCCTCGCTTACCACGCTCGAGCTCGCCTCGCAGATGGTGGCGCCCGGCACTCCCAAAAAGCCCGCTCTCATCAGCGTCGATGTCGTGCGTCGCGCAACGCCTCACCGCGCGCTCGCCTACGACAAGAACAAAGACATGCACTACGACGTCATCTCCGCGTTCATTAAATCGATGCGCGGGAGCGACCCTGATGCTGCGCTCTATTGGCTCGCGCGCATGATTGACGGTGGGGAAGACCCGAAGTTCATTGCGCGCCGCATGATGATCCAAGCGTCGGAGGACGTGGGCAACGCCGACCCGCAAGCGTTCCTCATAGCAGAAGCCGCGTTCAAGTCCGCCGAGGTCATTGGCTATCCGGAATGCCGCATTAACCTGGCACAGGCGGCGATATACCTAGCGCTTGCTCCGAAAAGCAACGCTGCGGAGGCGGGAATCGATGCGGCGCTCGCCGAGGTGCGGCATGGGCCTGCGCGCAAGGTGCCCGACTACCTGCGCGATAGACATCGTCCGGGATCTGAAAACTACGGAACCTACAAATATCCCCATGACTACCCCGAAGGATGGGTCGAGCAGCGCTACCTTCCCGATGGCTTGGAGCGCGGCTGCTTCTATCATCCGAGCGAGCGGGGTTGGGAAGCTTACCGCGCGGATGCCGCCGCCCGCGACCGCGCGGCGGTGCTCGGCCGCGCGGCAGGGAACCGCGCCGCGGCAGGTGATCGCACCACGGCGGAAAGCCGCGCGGCGGTAGGCAATTCCTCGCGAGGGTCGAAGCGCAACGCGACCTCTGCTTCTGCTGAAAGGAAGCCCTCCTCCGAGGACAAGGCGCTTTCGGACGCCTCCGCCCAAACGGCACATCCGGCAGACGCCCCTGCCCCCGCCGGCGAAGTCGGCACCATTTGATTACAGCAAGGCGGCGGCAATCACTGCCCGCGCGCTTGACGGTGACGTAGCGTCACGCGCGATAATAGGGTGTTGGATTATCCGATGATCACACGTGCGAGAAGGACGCGGCATGCCTGCAAATGAAGACGACCTGATGACCGTTGGCGAGCTCGCCCGCCGCGTGGGCGTGACCGTGCGCACCATCCAGTACTACGACCAAAAGGGCCTGCTCCACCCCAGCTCCAAAAGCGAGCAGAACCAGCGCCTGTACTCCCGCGACGACGAGGAGCGCCTCTACCGCATCCTCACCCTCAAGTACCTCGGCTTCTCGCTCGCGCAGATTAAGGAGGCGGAGGCGCTTGACGACCGCCAAGAGCTCTCCGGTGCGCTCGAGCACCGCATGCACGAGCTCGAGCGCGAGAGCGTCGAGGTCCTGCGCAACATCAGCACCGTCAACAGCCTCCGAGAGCAGCTCGCTGCAAGCGAACACGTGCGCTGGAGCGACTTTGCCCAGGCCATCAGCGATATGCAGAACCGCGAGGACGTGTTGTGGCTGGCCATCAACGGCGAGGGCTGCGACGAGAGCAGCGTCCCGGAGCTCACTCACGAAGAGGTCAGCCGCTGGCACCAGCTCATGGGCGACACCATCGAGGCCATGCACGACGGCGTGCAGCCCGGCGACGAGCGCGGCTGGGAGCTCGCCTTGCGCTTCGAGCGCCTCGGCGGCATGTCCGGCGCGCTCGCCGGCCTCAAGCGCCTCGCCAACCAGCGCGCGCAAGGCCCCAAGCAGTACGACCGCGACTTCTACGCGGGCATCCAGCGTAGGACGCTCAGCTTCCTCAAAGATGCGCTCGAGGCGCTGCGCGGTTAGGGGCGCCAAGCCGTAACAACCACAGCCATCCCGTGCCGGCACCCGTCCCACTTGGACCGGGTGCTGCTTTGCATCGCCCGTCATTCGCCCAGCTCAACGCTTTAATCGGCAAATCCCGTCACTCGCCAACTTTTTTCGCGCAGCGCTTGCCCATGACGCAACGTCGCCCGTTAGCATCCTCAATCGGTTACGAGAGAGGAGAGACGATGATCGTATCGTGGATGACAACCAACAGGTGCAACCTCAAGTGCGAGCACTGCTACCAGGACGCGGCGGAGTGTGACAGTCGCGAGCTGACGACGGCCGAGGGCAAGGCGATGATCGAGCAGATTGCGCGCGCCGGCTTCAAGATCATGATCTTCAGCGGCGGCGAGCCCCTTATGCGCGACGACATCTTCGAGCTCGTGGCGCACGCTGCAGCTCAAGGCCTGCGCCCCGTGTTCGGCAGCAACGGCACGCTGATCACCGACGAGGTCGCGCGAAAGCTCAAGGAAGCCGGCGCGTGCTCCATGGGCATCAGCATCGACAGCCTCGACGCGGCAAAGCACGACGCCTTCCGCGGCGTCGCAGGCGCCCACGCCGACACCCTCGCGGGCATCGAGGCATGCAAGCGCGCGGGCCTCGACTTCCAGATCCACACCACCGTGGTCGACTGGAACCGCGACGAGGTCTGCGACATCACGGACTTCGCGCAAAGCATTGGCGCGGTCAACCACTCGATCTTCTTCCTCATCCCCGTGGGGCGCGGCAAGTACATCGAGGAGACGAGCCTCAAGGTGCTGGAGAACGAGGCGCTGCTCCAAGACATCATGCGCAAGGCCGCAGAGGTCGACATCGACGTCAAGCCTACCTGCGCGCCGCAGTTCACGCGCGTCGCCGACCAGCTCGGCATCCCCACCCGCTACACGCGCGGCTGCCTGGCCGGCCTCACCTACTGCGTCGTCGGCAGCGAGGGCATCGTGCGCCCGTGCGCGTACATGACCGAGGACGCCGGCGACGTGCGCGAGCAGCCCTTCGACGAGATCTGGGCGACGAGTCCCGTGTTCGAGCGCCTGCGCACGCAGGCTTACGGCGGCAACTGCGGCGAGTGCGACCACAAGGAGCATTGCGGCGGCTGCAGGGCGCGCGCGGCGTACTATCACGACGGCGACTACATGGCCCAGGACGACTACTGCGCCTACGGGCAGAAACTCGGCTGCAAGGGCGCCTAGGCGAGAGCCCGACGGCCGTTCCCTGCCCCTGCCGCTGCGATGACAGGGGCAGGGGCTGACAGCAAATGCGACGGATGCGACGGCCGCATGATCGGCCGCCCACATCAGATGAGGAGAACCACATGAAGAGGATTGCAACGAAGGCATGCGCGTGTGCGTGCGCCCTGGCGCTGGCGGCAAGCGGCAGCGCGATGATCGGCTGCTCTGGCAGCAACTCCGGCAACGACGGCGCACAGCAGGGCGCGACGAGCCAGCAGGCCGGCTACACCTTTACGGACGATTTGGGCAACCAGGTGACCGTGAGCACGCATGAGCGCGTCGTCGCGGGCATGGGCAGCTTCGCGAACATCTGGGAGCTGGCGGGCGGCACCCTCGTCGGCGCGTCCAGCGACGCGTTTTCCGATTACCACATCGAGTCAAAGGCGGAGAAGGTCGGCGACTTCTCCTCCCTCAATGCGGAGTCCATCATCGCGCTCAACCCGGACTTCGTGATCTTGACCGGCGCAAGCTCCGGTCGCGGCGGCGGCGTCGCCCAGACCGACCTCAAGGACGCACTGCAGGCAGCGGGCATCCCTGTGGCGTACTTCAACGTCACCACCTTCGGCGACTACCTGCGCATGCTCAAGATCTGCTGCGACATCACCGGCGACGTCGAGGCGTACAAGGACAACGGCACGGAAGTTGCCGAGGACATCGACGCCATCAAGCACAAGGTCGAAGGCAAGAGCGCGGGTAGCGTCGCGGTGCTGACCACGTACTCCGGCGGCACGCGCGTCCAGGCGTCCTCGACGCAGACGGGCACCATGCTCGCCGAGCTGGGCGCGAGCAACATCACCGACGCCGACAAGAGCCTGCTGTCCGACTACAGCCTGGAGTCCCTGGTCAAGGCCGACCCCGACTTCATCTTCCTGCTGCCCATGGGCGACTCGAGCGAGGCTGCGCAAAAGGCGCTCAAGGACCAGACCACGGCCAACCCGGCTTGGAAGGAGCTGACTGCCGTTAAGGAGGGCCGCATCATCACGCTCAACCCCAAGCTGTTCCTCTACAAGCCCAATGACGACTGGGATGACGCATACGAAGAGCTGTACGAGGCCCTGTACGAGACGCCGCGCGAGCAGAAGTAGCGCCTGATCTTGAAGGAGATGCAGACGACAAACTCACGCGGCAAGCGCGGGCGCGCCTTGCAGGCGGACGGGCGATTCGCAGTGGCCATGGTTGCCGCAGTAGCGCTGCTGGGATGCGCGGCGGTGCTCGGCATCGTCATCGGCTCGACCTCCGTCGGCCTGCCCGACGTGCTCGCCCTCGCCTTTGGCGCACCTGCCGAGCAGACGGCGGCAAACGTCATCTGGAACATCCGCCTGCCGCGCGTGCTCGCAGCGCTTCTGGCCGGCGCCGCGCTCGCGCAGGCGGGCGCGCTCATCCAGGCGGCACTCGACAACCCCCTGGCCAGCCCCAACGTCATCGGCGTGAACGCGGGCTCGGGTTTCTTCGTGCTGCTGGCGGCGTGCGCCTTCCCCAACGCCTTTGGGCTCGCTCCCGTGGCGGCCTTCCTCGGCGCGTTGTGCGTGGCGGGGCTCATCTTTGCCGTGGCAGGCCTTGGGGGCTCGTCACGCCTCACCGTCGTGCTCGCCGGCATGGCGTTCACGGCGATCTTCACCGCCGGCATGAACACGATCCTCATCGTGAACCCGGACGCCTACGTGGGCGCCTCGGGCTTTCTGGTCGGCGGGCTGTCCGGCGTCAAGCTGAGCGAGGTCATCGTCCCCGGCTGCGCGATCTGCGTGGTGCTGGTGATCGGCCTGTTGCAGGGCACGCGGCTCAACCTGCTCTCGCTGGGCGAGCACCAGGCGCACTCCCTGGGCCTCAACGTCCGCCGCACGCGCTTTACCGCGCTGGTGTCCGCCGCTGCGCTCGCGGGTTGTGCGGTGAGCTTTGCGGGCCTCGTCGGATTCGTGGGGCTCATCGTCCCGCACGCGGTCCGCGCTCTGGTGGGCCACGATAACCGCCGCGTCCTCGCGATGGCGCCGCTGCTGGGTGGGCTGCTGGTGTGCCTGTGCGACCTGCTCGCCCGCACCATGTTCGCCCCGTACGAGATCCCCGTCGGCATCGTCTTGTCCCTGCTGGGCGGGCCGTTCTTCGTCTACCTGATCTTGCGTCGTGGGAAGGGAGGCCTCAATGGCTAGCGTGCAGCTGAGCGACGTCAGCTTTGGCTACGGCGAGCGCGCCTTGTTCTGCGGGCTGGACCTCGAGCTCGCGCAAGGCAAGGTGACGAGCATCATCGGCCCCAACGGCTGCGGCAAGTCGTCGCTGCTCAAGCTGGCAAGCGGCATCTGCAAGCCCTGGGAGGGCAGCATCCGCGTGCTGGGACACGATGCCAGCGCGCTTTCCTCCAAAGAGCGCGCACGGCTGCTGAGCTTGCTGGCGCAGGAGCACGCGGCACCGCCCATGAGCGTGCGGCGGCTTGTGGAGTGCGGGAGGTTTCCGCACCATGGGATGTTCGCGACGATGGACGCAGCGGATTACGAGGTAGTTGACCGGGCGCTTGCGACATGCGGGCTTGCAGAGCTCGCCGAGCACCCCGTGGCCGAGCTCTCCGGCGGGCAGCGTCAGCGTGCCTTCATCGCCATGGTTCTGGCGCAGGATGCGCCCGTGGTGCTCTTCGACGAGCCGACCTCGTTTCTCGACGTGTCGGCGTGCTACGAGGTGATGGAGCTGATGCGCTCGCTCAAGGAGGAGCACGGCAAGACCGTCGTCGCGGTGATTCACGACATCAACCTGGCGCTCAAGTACTCCGACGAGATCTGCGTCATGCGCGCCGGAAAGCTGCTGGCGCAAGGGGCGCCACATGAGGCCGAGGTACTCGCAGCTGTCGAAGACGCCTTCGACGTGCGCATCGAGCTGCTGCATGGCGAGCTGGGGAGCTCGTATGCGCTGTGGCGGCGCACAAAGCGCTGACGCTCGCAAGCCAGGCGGCAGGCTACCGGCACGGGCACGGGCACGGCGAATTGTCTGAACGATTCATCGTTCAGGCTTTTTGGCTTTCGGGGATCTAACCGCGCTTGCGACCGTGGAAGACGCAAGCGCGTTGCATGCAATCGAGATGTAGAGGATTGCGTTCTCGCCGTGGCGATCCATCAACTTGCCGGTAATCGGACGCGTGATGAGAAAAAAGAATTCTCGAACTCATCCGGACGCGTCCGGCTGAGTTCGAGAACGAAATCGAAGTGTTCGGATGAACTTGCGAATCAACCCGCCGGCGAAGCCTATGAACAGCAGGTGAAAACGCCGCGGAAAGAGCCTGATGGAACGGGTGAAGTGTTATAATTAAGGCTTCGAAACGAAGGAGGCGCGGATGGATTTCTTCAGCGTGATAAACGTTGCTTTGCCGGTGATATATGTGCTGGTCGGCATCGTTTTGGTGTGGTTTGTCATCGAGCTTGTCATGACGGTTCGCAAGACTCGCGAAACGGTGACGAGCGTGCAGAAGCAACTTGAGCCCACGCTCGAGCACGTGGAGAAAATTACGGCATCGCTTGAACCCGTGTGCGACAAGATCGATCCCCTGGTCGATCGCGTGTCCCTCACGGTCGACGCCGCGAATTTGGAGGTCATGCGCCTCGATCAGATTCTCGAGGACGTGGGGGAAATCACCAGCTCGGCATCGAGTGCCGTGAACGCGGTCGATACGGTGGCCAATGCGCCCCTCGAGCTCGTCAACTCCGTCACCAAGAAGGTCCGTCGGAAATTCACGCCGAAAAAGGCGTCCGACGAGTCTGTCGCCTTAGGGCAGGGCGCACCTGATGAGCCTAATCCTGTCAGCGACTTCGTCGATGCGACCGCTGATGCCGCAGCTGCCGCAGTTGCTGCCGGCAAAGGCCGAGTCGCCGGCAAGGCGTCTAACGAGGAGGTTTCCGCTTCCGCCGTGGCCGCGACCGCCGCAACCCCCGCAGCCGCGACCGCCGCGCAGCCTGAGCCCGCGCCCATAGTCGAGCCCGCCTCTTCCGACGAGGGCAAATACTTCACCTATGCCCCAGAAACGGGCGCTGCCGCCTCATCTGATGCCGAGAAAACGGCGTCTTCGGAGGAGTAGGCTTTGAGCGACGTGGCGCAGAACAAGCAATCGGATAAGACGGACAAGGCTCGCAGGCGTTTCTTAAATGTTTGGACTATCGTGGGCGCCATCGCGCTCACCTGGGTCGTTGTGCAGCTATTGAACATTCTCTCGGTGCCTGTCGCCATCGTCATCTGGACGACCATCATCGTGTTCGTCCTGCGCGGCACGGTGAACAAGCTCGAGGAGATCGGCATCAACCGAACGGTGGGCACGGCTATCGGCTACGTGATCATGTTCGCGGTGCTGGCGCTCGTGGCATTCCTTTTGTTCTCGCCTGGCGTCGGCATGAACACCCAGTTCGCGAACTTGATCGAGAACGTCCCCGTCTACGTGCAGGGTATCTCCGACTGGGCAAACGACATGTACGCGCGCTACGCCTATATGCTCGAGGACGAGTCGGTCCGCGCATTCGTCTCCGACGTGCAGGCCTCCGCCATGGAGTGGGCGGGCGACTTCGCGAAGAACAGCGCCTCGGGCGCCATCGCGTTCGGCACGGGGCTCGCCAACGCGTTTATGGCTATCGGCTTCGCCCTCGTGGTCGCCTTCTGGATCCTCATGCAACTGCCTCAGCTCGGGCGCGAATGCAGGCGCCTCGTGGGCGACGCGCATGCCGAGGACCTCGAGATGCTCCACATCACGTTCACGCGCGTGATGGGCGGCTACATCAAGGGAACGCTTCTGCAGTGCGCAATCATTGGCGTGGCCTGCGGAATCCTCTTTGCCGTGCTCGGCATTCCCAATTCGATGGCCTTGGGCGGCATTACGGGCATCTTAAACATCATCCCAATCATCGGCCCCTGGCTGGGTGGCGGTCTCGCTGCGATCGTCGGCATCTTCGTAAGCCCGCTCGTCGCCGTCATCGCCATTCTCGGCACCATCGTGATCCAGCAGTTCGTCTACACGTTCATCTCGCCGAAGATCATGTCCGATTCGGTCGACATTCACCCGGCGCTCACGCTCATCGCCCTCATGGCGGGCTCGGCGCTCGGCGGTGCGATGGGCGGACTTCCCGGCTCGCTTGTGGGCATGCTGGCATCTATTCCCGCTGTTGCCGTCGCGAAATCCGTTTTCGTGTATTATTTCGAGAAGCAAACGGGTCGACGCCTCGTCTCGAAGGACGGCGTGTTCTTCTTGGGCACTCCCTCGTCGAGCGAAGACGGCGACGCACCGAATCCTATCGCCGATGCTACGTCCCCGCACCCCGACGGATCGGCGGAATTCGAGCGCGCCGAGAAGAAACGCGCCGAAAATGCCGAGAACAGGCGCAAAATCAGGGAGCGCTTGCGCGGAAAGGAAGAAAAGAAATAGCGGCGCTTCGCGCTGTTGACAACGTGGAAACGAACGCTTTCGCATTCCTGCGGGGCGTTCTTGAGTGATAAGGGAAGAACAACCACCATGAAGTACATGACCACCGCAGAAATCCGCGAGAAGTACCTCGCCTTCTTCGAGGGGAAAGGATGCAAGCGCATGCCGTCCTCCTCGCTCATCCCCGACGATCCGTCGCTGCTTTTGACGAGCGCCGGTATGGTGCAGTTCAAGCCCTACTTCCTTCACCAGAAGGAGCTCGACCCGGCCTACATCGGCACCACGACCGCGCAGAAGTGCGTGCGCACCAACGACATCGACAACATCGGTGACGCGCGTCATCTGTCGTTCTTCGAGATGATGGGCAACTTTAGCTTCGGCAAGTACTTCAAGAACGAGATGTGCGCCTGGGCCTTCGAGTTCTCCACCGAGGTGCTCGGCCTGCCGGCGGAAAAGCTCTACTTCACGGTGTTCGAGGACGACGACGAGACGATCGAGATCTGGAAGTCGCTCGGCGTTCCCGAGGACCATATCTCGCGCCTCGGCGAGGACGATAACTTTTGGCGTGCCGGTCCCACCGGCCCCTGCGGCCCCTGCTCCGAGATCTACTTCGACCAGGGTCCCGAAGTCGGCTGTGGCAGCCCCGACTGCAAGCCCGGCTGCGATTGCGACCGCTACCTCGAGTTCTGGAACTGCGTGTTCACCCAGTTCGACGGACAGGAAGACGGCACGCTCGCCCCTCTGCTCACCAAGAACATCGACACCGGTATGGGCCTTGAGCGCATCGCCGCCATCATGCAGGGCGTTACCAACAACTACGATACCGACGTGCTTCGAAGCCTCGTCGGCGTGGGCGAGCGCCTTTCGGGCAAGACCTACAAGCAGGACGCGGAAGTCGACAAGTCGCTGCGCATCATCGCCGACCACAGCCGCTCGGTCACGTTCATGATCGCTGATGGCATCCTGCCCTCCAACGAGGGCCGTGGCTACGTGCTGCGCCGCCTGCTCCGCCGTGCCATCCAGAAGGCGCACATGATCGGCATCGAGGGGCCGTTCTTGAATGACTACGTCGACGAGATCGTGGAGCTCATGGGCTCGGTATATCCCGAGGTCGTGGAAAACCGCGAGCTCATCCGCCGCGTGATCCTTTCCGAGGAGGAGCGTTTCGGCGCCACGCTGCGCCAGGGCCAGGTCTTTCTCGCGGAAGCACTCGACAAGCTCGAAGGCGACACGCTTTCGGGCGAGGAGGCTTTCACCCTGCACGACACCTACGGCTTCCCTGTCGAGGTGACCGAGGAGATGTGCGCCGATCGCAACGTGAAGGTCGATATGGAGGGCTTCGAGCGCTGCATGGACAAGCAGCGCGAGCGCGCCCGCGCCGCCAACACGAAGGACGCCGAGGCGGCTTGGAGCACCTATGGCGGTATCCATGCCGACGTGCTGAAGGAAGTCGGTGCCACGGAGTTCGTGGGTTACAGCGAGCTGGAATGCGCGGCGAAGGTGGTCGCCATCATCGCTAACGGTGACCGCGTCGAAAAGCTTTCCGCAGGTGAAGAAGGCGAAATCGTGCTTGACACGACTACCTTCTACGCTGAGATGGGCGGCGAGGTCGGTGATACTGGCACGCTTCGCAGCGCTGGCGCCGAAGCCGACGTGCTCGACACGAAGGCGCCCGAGAAGGGTCTTGTGTGCCACAAAACGAAGGTCGCGTCCGGCACCATCGCCGTGGGCGATGAGGTTACCGCGGTGGTCGACGGTGCGCGCCGCGCCCGCATCACCCGCAACCACACCGCGACGCATATCCTGCATGCAGCACTTCGCCGCGTGCTGGGCGACCATGTGAAACAGGCAGGTTCCTACGTCGGCCCCGACCGCCTTCGCTTCGACTTCACGCACTTTGAGGCCACCACGCCCGAGCAGCTGGCCGAGGTTGAGCGCGTCGCGAACGAGGAAATCATGTCCGCCGTCTCCACCAATATCTACGAGACCTCGCTCGACGCTGCTCGCGAATCCGGCGTGACGGCGCTCTTCGGCGAGAAGTACGGCGACGTCGTGCGCGTCGTCGAGTGCGGCGAGTTCTCCCGCGAGCTGTGCGGCGGCTGTCATGTGTCCAACACCGCCGAGATCGGCCTGGTGAAGATCACCTCCGAGACCGGTGTCGGCGCGAACCTGCGCCGTATCGAGGCGGTGACGAGTTTCGGCGCCCTCGAGTACGTGAACAAGGTCGAGGCCGAGTTGAAGGAAACTGCTGCTGAGCTGCGCGTTCCGCTGTTCGACGTCTCTGAGCGCACGGCCGCCAACATGAAGGCGCTGAAGGAATTCCAGAAGACCCGCAAGGCCGCGAAGACCGCCATCTCCGACGACGGCGTGAACATGCTTCTTTCGGCTGCTAAACAGGCGCAGGGTGGCTATCCCGTCATCATCAGCCGCGTGAAGATTGCCCAGCCGGGCGCGATGCGCAACATGTGGGACGTCGTTCGCGCGCGCATGGAGACGCCGGGCGCTGTCGTGCTCATCGCTGACAACGAAGGGAAGGCCACGCTTTTGGCCGCAGGCACCGACGAGGCTGTGGCCGCAGGGTTCAACGCCGGTGCGGTGATCAAGGCGATCGCCCCGTGCGTCAAGGGCGGCGGCGGTGGAAAGCCTGCGATGGCCCAGGCGGGCGGCAAGGACGTGTCCGGCATCGACGCAGCGCTCGAGTCGGCCAGGAAGATGCTGCTCTAAGCTGTGCGTATACTTGCTCTCGATATCGGGGAAGTCCGCGTGGGGATTGCCGTGTGCGATCCCGGCGAGCGCGTGGCTTCCCCCGTTTGCGTTCTTCCTGCTCGGGAAGTGACGGACAACGCGAAGCCGTTCAAACGCGTGCTCGAGGACTGGGAGCCCGAGCTGCTGTTGTGCGGGCTTCCCAAAACGCTTGCAGGCGAGGAAGGCCCGCAGGCGAAGCGCATTCGCAAGGTGGCCGACGCCATCTCCAAAAACTGTGGCATTCCCCATGAATTCGCAGATGAGCGCCTTAGCTCGCGCGAGGCCAAGCGCAGTTTGCGTGAAAAGGGCCTCAGCGAGAAGGACATGCGAGGCAAAGTGGATATGATAGCGGCAAGTCTGTTTCTGCAGGCATGGCTCGACGAACGGGCTGCTCGCAATCTCGAAAGGTAACCGATGGCTCCATTCAAACGCCAAATCACCTATTCTTCGCGTCCGAATCATCGGGCGCGCGTTGCGCATTCCATGGGCGATCGCCAGTTTCGTACCTACGACACGAGCGCGCTGCAACCGAAGCGTTCGAAGGGGCCGATGATCGCCTTCGTCGCGGTCATCGTTGTCGTGGCGCTGCTTCTCATCCTCGGTGTGTCCACGCTTGTTCGCGGTTGCACGTCTGGCAATCTCGTCGCCGACGGCCAGCAGGTCACCGTCGAGGTCGCCGATGGCGAGTCGACGTCCTCCATCGCGCAATCGCTACAACAGGCGGGCCTTGTCTCGTCTGCGGGCGACTTCACGAAGAAAGTCTCCGACCTCGGCCTCGATGGTTCACTGCAACCGGGCACGTACACGCTGACAGGTGGCATGTCGCTTGAGGACCTCGCGAAGACGCTCTCCGCGGGCCCTGGCTTGTCGGGCCCTTCCGTCACCATCCCCGAAGGCCTTACCTTGGCGAATATCGCCGATCGCGTAAGCGATGCCACAAATGGACGCATCTCTGCCGACGACTTCAAGGCGCAGGCGTCTAACGCGAGCGTGTATGCGAGCGACTTTCCCTTCCTGAAGGATGCGGGCACGAACTCGCTTGAGGGCTTCCTCTTCCCGAAAACATATGCGGTGAGCTCAACCGATACGGCAGACTCGCTCATCCGCGCGATGCTCTCGCAGTACCAGACCGAGGTGGCGACGCTCGATTATTCGTACCCCACCAGCAAGAACTTCAATGCGTACCAGACGCTCATCCTCGCTTCAATTATCGAGAAGGAAGCGAGCGACGACGCCGATATCCGTGCGAAGGTGGCGGCGGTCTTCTACAACCGTTTGCTGAACACCGGTGCGCCGACGTACGGCCTTCTGGGCTCGGACGCCACGACCGCCTACGAGATCGGCGGCGATCCCGACAACTACGATTGGACCACAGACAGCGCCTACAACACGCGCCGCCATGCCGGTCTGCCCCCGACGCCCATCTGCTCCCCGAGCATTGGTAGTCTTCAGGCAGCATGCAATCCAGCACCCGATTTTGACGACTACTACTTCTTCTCGTTCTGGCCGAACGATCAGGGTACGATAGACTATTTCTTCGACAAGACCTACGACGAGCACCAGGCGACCGTCGCCGCTCACTCGTAGGCGCTGTTGCGGCAGTTCACGCAAAGGAAGTCCATGGCATATTTCAAACCCGATCGATATTTCTCCCGTCTTTCCCAGATCTCTATCGAGAAGGACATCCTTGGATGCGGGTTTGAAAACGTGCTGCTTGACATCGATAACACCTTCGTCCCCCGCGACACGCAGGTGATTCCGCGCGATGCTCGCGTGTGGCTCGGCTGCGCGCGCGAGGCGGGTGTGGCGATCTGTTTGCTGTCCAACAACTGGCACAAGGTGGTGTACGACTTCGCTGACGAGGTGGGGCTTCCCATCGTTGCCAAGGCTATGAAGCCGTGCCCTCCCGCGTATTTCGCCGCGATGCGCAAGATCGGGGCGAAGCGCAAGAACACAGTCGCAATCGGCGACCAGCTTATGACTGACGTGCTCGGTGCCCATACGGTGGGAATCAAGGCGTACCTTATTCAGCCGCTCGTTGAGCAGGACCTGCCTCATACGCTGTTCCTGCGCCACTTCGAGCGAGTGCTTATGGGCGATGCTCAGCCAGAGGCCCCCGTCGCATGCGAGCGGGGAGAAGAGGTGCGCATCTAGCTATGGAAAACGACGTTCGCAACATCCCGCAGAAGCTCTATGTGCTCGGACATCCGGTGGCTCACTCGAAGTCACCCGTGATGTACAACGCGGTCTATGGGAAGCTGGGTTTCCCATGGGAGTATCGCCTGATGGATTGCGAGACACCTGCCGAGGCGAAAGCGTTTCTCGCGGCGCGCGACTTCCTCTCCATAAACATCACGACACCGTACAAGCCCGAGGCGCTTGCGGCTGCCACGGCGTGCGCGGCGTCGGCGAAGCTTGCACACGGTGCGAACATCCTCGTGAAGAAGGGCGACGCGCTCATCGCCTTCAACACCGACGGTCGGGGCTGCGTGGGGTATCTCGAGCGGACGGGCTTCTCCTTCGACGGCGCGAAGGTCGCCATTTGCGGTACAGGGCCCACGGCGCTCGCCATCCTTCATGCTGCGGCAATCGCGGGCGCTTCCGAGGTGCTTTTGCTCTCGCGCGACAAGGAGCGTGCACGCGAGGTTCTCGACCGGTATGTGGATGAGTTCGGCACGCTCGCTCATGCGACGGTCGACCTGCAGGCCGCCGTCGATGGGCACAGAAGCTTCCTCACCGCCTACGACGAGACCACGTTCAAGTTCGGCAGCTACACCACGTCGACCCAGGCTATCGCCGCAGCCGACCTCGTCATCAATGCGACGCCGCTCGGGATGCGCGAGGGCGATCCGGCGCCGTTCGACGTATCGCTTTTCCACGAGGGCCAGCGCGCCTTCGACGTCGTTTACGCGCATGGGGAAACCGCCTTCGCGGCGGGCGCCAAGGCTGCGGGGTGCACGTTTGCGGACGGTGGCGGAATGCTTGTCGCGCAGGCGGTCGCTACCGTGCAGGCCGTGTGCGACGTGTCGGGCATCGATTGCGAGCTCTCGTTCGACGAGCTGTTCGAGATTATGGCGAACGCCGCCGGCTTCAACGTATAGAAGATTAAATCTGGGGACTGGATGTAAGGAGAAGAAATGCCGCAGCACTATCGAGGGCCCAGCCCCCAGGGAAAGACGCCGCGTACGTCGAAGTCGACAAACGGCGCGAGCCAGGCAAACGGGGCGCGCAGCGCGAGGGCGGCGCACGGTGAAGGTCGGGCTCGCAGCGCGAAGGCGGCGCACGGCGGGTCTCGGGCGCACGGCGAGCCCCAAAGCTTCCCGCAAGGGGCGTACTCTGCCGTCAAACCTGCTGGGGCACAGCGCGGTAACCCATCGTCCACCTCGCAATACTCCCGTTCGAACCCTAACTATCAAAAGAAGAATCGAAAGGGCTCGCGCGGGAAGAAGATCGCGATTGCGGTCGTTCTTGCCGTGCTCGTGGTATTCGTTGGGGCGGGTACGGCGGCCGCCCTGTGGGTGAACAGCGTGAACGATACGCTCACCAAGGGGCAGAAAAGCGCGACCGAGCTCGACGAGATCAACGACGTGCTCGTTAAGACGACGAGCTTCGACGAGCCCTTCTACATGATGCTCATCGGCTCGGACGCCCGTGCGGACGACGAGTCCATGGGCGCCCGCTCCGACACGAACATCGTCGTGCGCGTAGACCCGACGACCAATTCCGCGACACTCGTCTCGATTCCCCGCGACACGATGATCAACATCGACGGTTACGGCTACTGCAAGTTCAACGCCGCGTATTCCTACGGCGGAGCTGCACTTGCCATCAAGGAGGCGAGCGAGCTTCTCGGTGTGAACATCTCGCATTACGCCGAGGTCGATTTCGACAGTCTGATTGGCCTTGTCGACACGGTGGGCGGGGTCGATGTGACGGTTGACCAGCGCATCAACGACCCCGATGCCGACGGGTCAGTCATCGGCCAGAAGAAGATCATCATCGAGGCCGGCGAGCAGCATATGGACGGAGAGACCGCTCTCGTCTTTGCGCGCAGCCGTGCCTACGTTGACGGGGACTTCACGCGCACGGCGAACCAGCGCAAGCTCATCGCGGCGCTTGCGGAGAAGATTCTCTCGATGCCGTTGGCGAAGCTTCCGGGCATCGTGCAGACGGCTGCGGGCAGCATCACCACCGACATGTCCGTCACCGATCTGTACAGTCTGGCAACTCAGTTCCAAGATGGCGGCGAGCTTTCGATGACATCGTGCATGGTCCCGTCAATCACCGGCATGTACAAGAGCGCATCGTATGTGTTCTGCGACGAAAACGCCCTTGCGTCGATGATGCAGACCATCGAGGCGGGCGGCGACGCGAGCGAGATCACGGGATCGACAAGCAAGCTCGCCCAGCAACTTGGCGTGAAATAGGAGCGGGCTGCTCGCGCGGAGGACGGACCTGCGGCGTACGGTGCGCTGGCGCGAAGCCTCGTCGGATACGCTCGCGCTGGGTTGCGCATGCAAAAGGCCGCTCGCGCTCCCCATATTGGAATCATCCTGCACATATACGCCTGAACAGGGCGGTCGTGTTCTCATGCGCTACAATGTGCCAGAAACTATACGAACTCGATAGGAAAGCGATCCTCTATGCGTTACGTCTTTGCCGGGGAAAGCCACGGCCCATGCCTTACCGCCATCGTCGAGGACGTGCCTGCGGGCCTGCGGGTCTCCGAATCCCAGATCAACTCCGACCTGGCTCGCCGCCAATCGGGCTACGGGCGCGGCGGCAGGCAGTCCATCGAGCGTGACACCGTGCAGGTTACGTCGGGCATCCGTTTCGGGAAGACCATCGGCTCGCCGGTGACGCTCACGGTCCGCAATCGCGATTGGGAGAACTGGACGGACCGCATGGCCGTATTCGGTGAGGAGCCTGAGGGGCTGGTGCGCGAAGTGACGCCGCGGCCGGGGCATGCCGATCTGGTGGGTGCCTTGAAGACGAACACCGACGATTGCCGCAACATTCTCGAGCGCTCGAGCGCCCGCTCGACCGCCGCTCGCGTGGCGGCGGCCGGTATCGCGCGCGAATTCCTTGCTGATTTGGGCGTCGAGGTGTTCTCGTATGTGAATCGCATCGGCGAAGCCGAGTTTCGCGAGGAAAGCCCCTTCGTCAACTGCGTGAACTACACGCCGCTCGACATCGAGACGAGCGAGGTCCGCTGTCCGAACGCGCAGGCGACTCGCGCGATGATTGCAGAAATCAAGCGTGCTAAGGCAGAGCGCGACACGATTGGTGGCACGTTCCGCGTCGTGGCGACGGGGCTTGTTCCCGGGCTCGGCGGTTATGCGACGGCGGACGATCGCTTGACGGCGCGCTTGGGCCAGGCGCTCTTTTCCATCCAGGCGATGAAGGGCGTCGAGTTCGGGATGGGATTCGAGGTCGCTCGCTGCTTGGGGAGCGAGGTGCACGACCCCATCGTGCTCGACCGCGAGCGCGATTGCTTCACGCGCACATCGAACAACGCAGGCGGCCTCGAGGGCGGCATGACGACGGGGCTGCCGCTTGTGGCGACCGTCGCGATGAAGCCCATCCCTACGCTCATGCGCCCGCTTGCCACGGTGAACATGGATACGCTGGAGGTTGCCGACGCATCCAAGGAGCGCTCCGACGTGTGCGCCGTGCCCGCCGCTGCTGTGGTTGCGGAAGGCGAGGTGGCGTTTGTGCTGGCCAACGCATACCAGGAGATGTTTGGCGGCTCCTGCATGGCGGACATCAAAGCGAACCTCAAGTCGTACAAGGCGCGCCTGAGGACGATGTCCCGATGACGGCGGAACTCATGCAACTCGCCTGCCCCGTGTTCTTCGTGGGCTTCATGGGCGCGGGGAAAACGAGTGTCGCGCGCCGCCTTGCGCGCACCTGTGGCATCTCGTCGGTCGACATGGACACCTACCTTGAGCGCCGCGAGGGCAAGCGCGTAAAGGAAATCTTCGCTGAAGGCGGCGAGGATGCTTTCCGCGCCATCGAGACCGATGTCCTGCGCGAGCTTGCCTCGAAGGAGGAGCCGCTCGTCATCTCGTGCGGGGGCGGTGTCGTCCTGCGCGAGGAAAACCGCGAGATTCTTGCCGAATCGGGGTTTGTCGTGCACCTTCAAGTGACGGTGGACGAAGCTGCGAGCCGCATCTCCGACAAGTCGAGCCGCCCGTTGTTCCAGGACATCAATGCTGCACGCAAACGCTGTCTGGAGCGGGCCCCGCTGTATTCGGGCGTGGCAGATGTGGAAATCGATACAGCGGGCAAGAGCGTCCCGCGAATCGCGCGCGAGGTCCAGCGCGCACTCGAGAAAGAAGGCGTATTGTGCCAGCGACGAAAGTGATCGTGAACATCCCCGATGAGCGACCCTACGATGTGCGCATCGGCGCCGATGTGCTCGATGGGCTGGGGAACTACCTGCGCCGCGTCGATGCGACGGCGAACGCGCCGCGCATCCTAGTCATCTCCGACGACAACGTGGCTCCGCTGTATCTCGAGGAGGCGAAGGCGTCGCTTCGCGCAGCGGACTACCGCGTGAGCGAAATTGTCGTCCCCGCGGGGGAGAAAACGAAGTCTGTCGAGGTCGCAGGTGAGATTTGGGAAGCGATGGCGGACTTGAAGCTTGGTCGCGACTGCGCTGTTGTAGCGCTTGGCGGCGGGGTAGTGGGCGATCTCGCCGGATTCACCGCGTCTACCTTCATGCGCGGCATCACTGTGGTGCAGGCGCCCACATCGCTGCTCGCCATGGTCGATTCCTCGGTCGGCGGCAAGACGGGCGTGAACCTTTCCGCAGGTAAGAACCTCGTAGGCACCTTCACGCAGCCGGCCTACGTGTGCGCCTCGACCAAGACGCTCTCCACGTTGCCCTCTCGTGAATGGGCCTGCGGCTGCGGGGAAATCGCGAAGTCGTCGGTGGTCGATTCCGACGAGTTCTTCTTCTGGCTGAGCGACAACGCCTCCGCGCTCGCGTCGCGCGATCGCGATGTGACCGCCGAGGCCATCGCGCGCTCCGTCGTGTTCAAGGCCGACGTCGTTGCGCAGGACAAGACAGAAAGCCGCGGCGTGCGCGAGTGCCTGAACTATGGGCACACGCTGGGGCATGCGGTGGAGTCGCTTGCTGGTTACGGCACGTATTCCCATGGTGCGGCAGTTGCGGAAGGCATGCGCTTTGCGGCACGTTTGGGCGCGGCGATTGCGGGTACCTCGATTGATGTGGTGCGTGCGCAGGACAATCTCCTCGATGAGCTGGGGCTTCCCGCGCTTTCCTGGTCGGCGGCGCCTGAGGACATGCTTGCCGTGATGAAGCGCGACAAGAAGGCGCGCGGCGGCGTGGTGAAGTTTGTGCTGCCGCTCGACATCGGGCAATGGGAGTTGAGGGAAGTGGAAGACGACGTGATCCTCGAGCATCTCGCTGCTTGGGCGCGGAGCAAGTAGCTTGGGCGGTTGACCTGCGGGTCCGCGGAAGGCGCGCGGCAACGCTCAGTCGCTCAGACAGTCCTCGCTGCGCTGCGGAACTCGCTTGGTGAGCGCCGCCGCACGCCTTCCGCTCGTCGGGGTCGGAGGGGGTCGTCAGGTGCCTTTCACGGATCTTCGGGATATGACTGTCGGTTTGCCTTTGGACTCGAGAAGTTGATTGCGGTTCCTTCACAAAGCGAGTTCCGCACGAGCCAAACAGCCCAGTGGGCTGTTTGTGCGAGCAGGACTGCCGAGCGACTGAAGGGACCGCAATCAACTCGCAACGCAAGGAATGGAGCGGACGGGCGGCAACGTCGTCTTCCTCTTCAGGAAAAGGACAAAAGGAAGCAGAGCATGAAGATTCTTCTGGTGAATGGGCCGAACTTGGATATGCTGGGCGTTCGCGAGCCTGCGGTATACGGTAGCAATACGCTTGTTGACCTCGAAAAACTTGTGGTCGATTACGGTGCTTCCAAGGGCGTCTCCGTTGAGTGCTATCAATCGAACCATGAGGGCTGCCTCATCGATAAGATTCACGAGGCGCATACGGCCTACGACGGTATCGTCTACAACCCCGGCGCGCATACGCACTATTCCTACGCGCTGCGCGACGCGGTGGGCGGCATCGACACGCCGTGCGTCGAGGTGCATATCTCCAATGTGGATGCGCGCGAGGCGTTCCGCCATATCTCGGTCATCGCGCCGGCGTGCGTGGCGCAGGTGAAGGGGCGTGGGTTCAAAGGCTATTGCGACGCCATCGATATCCTGCTCGAGGGTCCGCGCGAACGGCTTGGGGAAGGCTTCGAGGAGCGCTACCCTGCGGGCGAGGTTATCGCTGCGCCGTTAAAATAAGGAACGAACGATAAAGGGCGCCTTTGCGGGCGTCCCTTTCCATTGGAGGCTTCGCACTATGGAAAACATAAGCTTGAACAGGATAAACAAGCTTCGTGAGGCATGCGCTGACGCGGAGATCGACGCGTTTTTCGTACGCGAGACGTCGAACGTCCAGTGGCTTTCGGCTTTCGACGGCGTGTTCGACGAGGAGGGCGCGCATGCGATGCTCGTCACGCCCGACGGTGCGACGTTGCACACCGACTCGCGCTATTCCGAAGCTTGCAAGAAAGCGGCGGGCATTCATGGCGGTGTGGTGGAGGTGAACGACGAGCGTGTCTCGCATGCGAAGTTCGCTGCTGCGGCGCTCGGCGATGCATGTGAGCTTGCGGGAGGCAAATCGTGCTCGCTCGGTGTCGAGGACTCGATCGCGCTTTCGGGCTTCCGCTCGCTCGAGCGCGCTTTTGCCGAATCGCTTCCCGATGTGCAGCTGCGCGAGACGTCGAACTTCATCGTGGGTCTTCGAGGTGTGAAGGATGCGGACGAGATTGCTCGTATGAAGGCGGCGCAAGCCATCACTGACGTGGCGTTTTCCCATATCATCACTTTCATGAAGCCTGGTATGACCGAGCGCGAGGTACAGATCGAGCTGGAAGACTTCATGGTTCGCCATGGGGCCGAGGGCTTGGCATTCCCCTCGATTGTGGCGTGCGGCGCGAACGGTGCAAGTCCCCATTCTGTCCCAGGCGCTACGAAGCTCGAAGCGGGGCAGTGCGTCGTCATGGACTTCGGCGCGCGGGCGCAGGGGTATTGCTCCGACATGACGCGCACGGTGTTCCTCGGCGAGCCGTCGGAGCGCCTTCGCTCGGGCTATGCGGCCATTCGCGATGCGAACGAGCAGGTGGAGGCCGTGCTTCGTCCGGGGATGACGGGTAAGGAAGCGCACGAGCTGGCCGAGCACGTGCTTGCCGAGCATGGCTTCGCGGGCAAGATGGGCCACAGCTTGGGGCATGGCGTCGGGATCGACATCCACGAGGAGCCGCTGCTTTCGCCTCGCAACGGCGCGCCGCTCGCGCCCGGCAACGTCGTCACGGTGGAGCCTGGTGTCTATCTGGCAGGCGACTTCGGCATGCGCCTGGAGGATTTCGGCGTGATTATCGAAAACGGCTACGAGGTGTTCACCCAATCAACGCACGAGATGATTGTGCTGTAAGGCTGATTCTGCCGCGCGTCTTTGGCACGCGTGCCGTTACCGCATCCGCCACATAACAAGAAAGCCCGACAGCGTTCAAGCTGCCGGGCTTTCTGGAAAATACGTTCGCTTGCTTTAAGCTACATGCGCTTGATGAAGCGGCCGTCGCGGGTGTCCACCTGCAGGACATCGCCGATGTTCACGAACATCGGGACCTGGATGGTGGCGCCGGTCTCGAGCGTTGCGGGCTTGGTGGAACCCTGCACCGTGTCGCCCTTGAAGCCCGGCTCGGTCTCGGTCACTTCGAGCTCGACGAACATCTGAGGCTCGATGGAGATGAGCTCCTCGCCAGCGTACAGCAGGCTGACCTCGTCATTTTCCTTGAGCCACTTGGCCTGATCGCCCACGGTTTCCGTGGAGATGGGCATCTGCTCGAAGGTGACGGGGTCCATGAAGTTGAAGTCGGCGCCGTCGTTGTAGAGGTACTGCATCTTCTTGGTCTCCAGGCGCACGGAGTCGAACTTCGTGCCGGAGTTGAAGGTGTAATCGACCACGCGGCCGGTCTTGATGTCGCGAAGCTTGGTGCGCACGAATGCGCCGCCCTTGCCCGGCTTCACGTGCTGGAATTCAGCGATCGTCCAAAGCTTGTTGTTGTACTCGATGCACATGCCGTTCTTGAAATCGGCGGTAGAGATTGCCATCTTTGCCAGTTCCTCCCACTATACTTTGCACACACGGCCGCAGAGCGCGAACCGCGCGCGTTGGCTCTAACCGCCCCATTATACTCGCGCGCCACTGTGCTCCTGCGAAAATCAGCTCACCTGCAGAAAAATCAAACAGTGGGTTGGCATTAGCTGGCGTGGGGCGTTGGCGCGAAGGCTGCACCCCACGCCAGCTTGCGCATGGCGTGTGCCAGCGAGAGTTCGACGGGGAGCCGCTACGAGGTTGCTGCAAGCGAGGCGGCGAGCTCGGTGTCCCGAAATCGCCGAGCTGCATGGCGCAGGCTGGCGCGCTCGCGCTCGCGAATTGGCGCGGGCTGGCGAGCTGCCCGCAGCACTACCTCGCGGGTTCCTGGGAGTCCCTTACGATGTCGTCATAGCCTTTGAGCGCGGCGAATGGCATGAACTGTCTTCCTCTATCGTCTCCGGGGACGGCAGCGTGGATGCCCTCCTCGGCTACCCTTCGTGCGATGTCGTTGAGTACGCGTTCACGATAGGCGCGCTCATCGGCAGATATGCCGGCCCAGATATCGGGTGAGGGAATCCCTGCCGCCCGCCTTGCCGCCTTGTCCGCCATCCATCTTGTCGTCTGGCCCGCCGCCTGGCTTGTCGCTCTCATCGCCGACTCGCGCGTCGCCCGGCCTGACGTCCTGTTCTCGTTTCGACTTGTCGACCCGCTTACCGCCCAGCTCCCCGCCCGACGCTCGTCGCTCGAAGTCGCTCTCATCATGCGCGATGGCCTCCAATCTGCAGGTTCCGCTCCCGTGCGTTGGCCTCGGGAAGTAAACTCGTGCCCGCGAGTACCGCGTTCTTTCCAAACCGCTCCCGTACGGCCACCATCGTCTGGGCGAGAGCGGCCTCTCTGGCTTCTTTTCCCTGTTCACCAAAGAGAGATGGCTGTACGCTGTCCTTCTCGACGAGATCTTCGAGCGAGATGTTCATGCGCCTTATGGCGAGCGGGGGGCTGACGTGCTCCTCATAGAGCGCGAGCAGTGCGCTTGTCACCTGGGATACGGAGTCGGTCGGCTGCGGAAGCTTCGCGCTGCCGCCCGCACCCATGAAAGGCGCCCGTCCGCCGCCCCACGCGTGATGGCTGAAGTTCGACGCCGAGTAGCCGACGTAGAGGCCGACGCCCGTCGCGGCGAGCCCCTTCTCGGTGAGCTCCAAACACGACGCGAGCGCCATCTCCCGGATGAGTGTTTTCGCCTCGCTGAAGCCGTAGTCGCGCATGAGCACCTGCCCGTTCGAGATGGAATGCCCGTGTCGTTTGTAGTTCCTGGCCTGGGAAATCGTGCAAGGTTCCTGCCCCCACGCATGGTCGAGCAGGAACAGCCCGTTCTTACCGAACTCCTTCATGATCGATTTTTGCGGCAGGGTGCATATGCCCGCGAGGTCGAAGACGCCGTGCCGCTCGAGTCGTCGCGCGATGCCGGGGCCGATCCCCCAGATGTCGGTGATGGGGCGGTGAAACCAAATCTCGCGCTTCCACGAGTCGTCGTCGAGTACGCCGATGCCGTCGGGAGCATGTTTGGCGCACACGTCGAGCGCCACCTTCGCCATGAGGAGATTCATCCCGATGCCCGCCGTGGCCGTGACGCCGGCGCACTCGAAGGCTGCATTCATGAGCATCCTTGCGAATGATTTCGCGTCCATGCCGTAGAGCCTCAGGTATGGCGTTGCGTCGATAAACGACTCGTCGATAGAGTATACGTGCATATCATCTGCGGAAACGAACCGCTGGTAGGCGCCCACGATGTTGGCGGACACCTCCATGTAGCGGCTCATACGCGGCATGGCGCAGGTGAACTCGATGCCGTCGGGAATGTCGCCGAGGCGGCAGCGGTTCTTCACTCCCTGTGCCTTCAGGGCGGGCGTGATGGCAAGGCAGATGGTGTTGGCGCTGCGGGTGGGGTCGGCCACCACGAGGTTTGTGGTGAAGGGGTCAAGCCCACGGTCGGCGCATTCGACCGATGCGTAGAATGACTTCAAGTCGATGCACAAATAGGTTCTTTCCTCGCTCTTCGAACTGCCGTCCAAGGCGCCTCCTTCAATCTCCATAGTCTGTTCGCTGTTAAATTTCGAACCCATGTTCGATAATAACAGACTATGCAAGAGGATTGGGTGAAAGATGGGGAAGGGCGGCGACGGCGGGCGCATAAGCGCTATGTCGACGTGTTCATGCGCCTTACCGATGAGGGGAGATTCGATCCTCTTATCGTCATGTGGCCTGATGGGCGAGCGTTTCCAATTTCCGAAGTGCTCGACCGGGGGAGCTTCGGCCCCGTCTTTCGCGGCGTGTCGACCGCGCGTTATCGGGTGCGCATCGGAAGCCACGTGACCAATCTGTTCCTTGAGCGGCACGTGTTCGACGCAACGCTTGGTAAGCCGCCCGTCGTGCGATGGTGGGTGGAAGCGTACGGGTGAGGTTGCAAGGTCGGCGGGGGCCGGGGGGTGTGGGAGCCAGGGGGTGTGAGGGCTTTGGGGATTTGCCGGCTGCTCGGCTTGCGGGCGGGGCGGCTGGTGTGTGCGATGTGCGTTTTGGGCGCGCTTTCGAAGCGCGCTACCCTGCCCAGGCGCGGATACGGTAGCGCACGCCGAGCTTCTCACAGATGGCGCGGCACTTCTCCTCGTCCTCGTGCGAGATGGTGGTCTCGACGGTGGTCATGACCACGTTGGGCACATAGTGCTTGACCTTGCGTGCGAAATCCATCACGGCGTCGAACGATTTATCGCCGAACGAGCTGCGCACGATTTTCTGATACGTTTTCGCGTCGGGAGCGTTCAGGCTGATAGACGCTGTATCGATGATTCCCTTGAATTCCGGCGCGATATCCCGTTCGCAGATGAGCGACCCCAAGCCGTTGGTGTTCACGCGCGTGGGCAGCCCAAACGTCTCCTTTACGTAACGCGCGACGCGCACGAGCATATCCCATGCCTCGGTTGGCTCGCCGAAGCCGCAGAACACGACTTCCGTGAATTGGCTCATGTCGAACCCATCGAATGCCGCAATCACTTCCTCGTAGGTCGGCTCGTGGGAAAGCCAGAGGCTCTCCGCCTCGCCGACGCTGTCGGAAAGCCCGCGCACGCAGAAGGTGCATGCACATGAGCAGCGGTTGGTCAGGTTCACGTACAGCCCGTGGTGTACGCGGTAGAGGATCGTCATATCCTTGTTCACGGTGGTGCTTCTTTCAGATGCTCTTGTTGTTCCCGCCTACTCTAGCGCAACCATCCCTTGGGAGTAGGGGAAAGTCGCGAGAGGCTTAGTTCCGCGTGGTGAGGAAGACTATCTTCCGCGCCGCCCGCGGCGTTTTGGTCGCGTTGCGGCTGCGGTCAAAACGCTAGGGGCTGCGGCGTGGTGGGGATGGGCTTTTCGTCTAGAGATCAGCGTCCGTTGAAGGTTCGTTCTGCATCTCTTTTTGCGCGTTGCATGCGTCAGTCGCCGCCTGCCCCTGTGCCTTCCACGCGTCGGCCATCTCCTGCTCTTGGAACTTCTGCACCGCCTCCCACGCCTCGGCCTGCTCCTGCTTCTGGAACTCCTGGAGCGCATGGTTCTGCATCTCCTCCCACGCGTCGGCCATCGCCTGTTCCTGCATCTCCTTGATCTCCTTTAGCGCGTCGGCCATCGCCTGTTCCTGCATCTCCTTGTATGTGTCTGTCATCGTCTGCTTGAGATTGCTTACCTCGTCTATCAAGTCGGCGACTGCGTTCGTTTGGGCAGCCTTCGCCGCGAGTTCGTCGTGCTCGCTCGTCATCTTGTCGAGTTTCCGCTGAAGCTCGTCGGCGCGCTTGGTCTCGGCGGCGAGCTTCCTCGCGAGAGCATCGCGCTCAGTCTCGGCGGCAAGGATTGACGCCTTACGGCGCGCTTCATCCTTTCCTAGCAGTGCCACCATCTGCGACACGGCCGTGGTCAGCGTCTCTTGAATCTCTGCCAGCTCGGAGGCATGGTTTCCGGCCGCCATGCCTCGCGACTCTTCGTATGCGGAGAGCATCGCTGCGAACAGTTCGTCGTTTTTGAGGTCAACCTTGTCCTTCAGCTCCGTCCAGCGCTCCTGCACCTCGTCGCTCGTGCGGAAGTTAACTTGTCCCATAATCGGGCTCCTTTCCCTTGAGGGCAATACCCCTGCATTCGATTATCTATCACTGATAGGCATGATATCATCATATAACAATGATAGCAAGTGATATATATCATGCAATCCCAAAAAAATAAATGGCAGATCATGCTAGCTCGCAACGCACGCGAGACGGCGCTTTTTGTCCAAAAGGGAAGGAAAAACTTGTCGGGGTAGTGGTAGGGGCACTGTCGACGCACCGACCAACTCCGTATTTGCGCGCAAATTCGTAATCGACTGCGCGGTGCGTTTCCCGTTGCGGGGAATGTCTTCGCTAAAGTCTCTTCCGCGTCGACCAGCGTGATTAAGCGGTGTCCGTTTCATGGTGCAGCGGATGGTCTTTCGGCGTGGGACAATACCTCCATCGCAAAGACGAGGAGGGCGAAGCTATGGGAACGATGATGATGTACAAGTGCAATGACTGCGGCTTTTCCAAAGAACTGCATCTCGAATCTGGAATGATGCTTCCAAATGCCAGTGAAAAACTTAAAGCTGCAATTGCGAGCGGCGAGTATGGTCCCGAGCTGAAGGGCGCGTACGAGGAGTGCGAGTTGCCGGTGGTATGCCCCGAGAGCAAAGTGTACGAATGCCCGAGGTGCGGATACTGGGACGTTTACCAAAACGCATCCGTCTACGAGCCGACGGACGTCGCGGCGGCTAGGAAGAAGCGGTTCGGTGCCAAGACGGTGGCGGAGTGGGGCGAGATTCCCTATGTCTTTGAGCACGAGCTCGAAAGCGACGAATACCGCCTTGCTCGAGAGTTCACGCCCTCTTGTCCAAAGTGCGGCGAAGGCATGCATACGCATCAAAGTCATGCCGTGAAAAACGGAGGGGCAGCCAAACTCAAATGCCCTCATTGCGGGGCGTCGAACGGAAGCTTAGAGTTTTTCGGATGTTGGGATTAGCGAGAGGTCAATCATGCTTGAGGAATATGGACGCGTGCGAGTGATAGAAACTGGCATGTATGGCACCATTGTCGACTGGCGGCCAGGCGACAACCATTGCGAGGTCGAGCTGGACGGCTGGCAGCATGAGGGGCAAATCGATGGAGGCCGGCAGTTTCCGTATACCTTTATGGTTACCGGCCTCGAAGAGCTTATCGAAGTTGGTCGAGAAGGCAGGAGGGCATTGTTCGATGACTTCGATACTTTGGTTGTCTCGTCTCGCTGTTACATGAATTTATTTCGCTCCCCGACAATTGTAATCAGGCGAATAGGCAACGATGTCGAGGTTATCGTGCAAAGCTGGGGGCTTGATACAAATGAGAAGAAAACCGTCAGGGGAAGTGAGGCGGCCATAGTGGTCTCCTCGGTGTTTGCCACCCATGCCGATAGGTGGGTCGATCTTTTTGCGCCTGAATATGCTGTGAGCGACGGATATTTATGGACGATGACGGTTTATTCGGGAAGTCGTTTCTTTGCTTGCGAGGGGGGCAACGTCACTCCGGTCGAGCTGGTCGATCTCCTTTATGCAGTCGCCGATGTTGGTCTGCCGCTTGCTTGGTATGGTGGTGCGATCCTTCTTCCGGATGAAAGCAAATCCGACGACATACAATGAGGGCTCCTACGGGTAGGCCCCACGGGTGTTCGCAAATAAAAAACGCCGGCAACTGTTGGGTTGCCGGCGTTTGTGACTGAGTCATTGGGCGACGCTTTCTGGAATCGCCCTCATATGAGGCGGCTCCCCTTACGCCTTTGTGCCAGAAGCGGCCTTCTTCGGGGAAGGTGCTTCTTCCTTCGTGTCGCTTGCGGTGCGAGCGAGGATGTTCGCGTAAATCGCGCCGGAGATGTTATGCCACACGCTGAACACGGCGCCAGGCACGGCAGCAAGCGGCATAGACGCGAAGTGCATGGTTGCAAGCGAGGTGGCAAGGCCGGAGTTCTGCATGCCCACCTCGATGGACAAGGTGCGCATCTGCGCCTTCGACAGGCCAAGGGCGCGGCCGACCCCGTAGCCGAGCGCATAACCGCACACGTTGTGCAGCATGACGACCACGATGATCAGCCAGCCGACCGTCATGAGCTTCGCGGCGTTTGCGGACACGACTGCCATGATGATGAGGGAAATCGCGATAACGGACACAAGCGGAAGCACCTTCGAGCAGGTCTGCGCGACCTTGGAAGCCACAGCGTTGATGATGAAGCCCAAGGCAATCGGCACGAGCACGACCTGCACGATGGACATGAGCATGCTCACGTAGGACACATCGACCGCCTGGCCGGCGAGCAGAAGCACGAGTGCCGGGGTGACGACAGGTGCCATGATGGTCGTGCACGCGGTCATGCCGACGGAAAGCGCGACGTCGCCCTTGGACAGGTACGTCATGACGTTGGAGGACGTACCGCCTGGGCAGCAGCCGACGAGCATGACGCCCACGGCGAGCTCGGTGGGCAGCTGGAAGACCAGGCAGAGCACCCACGCGATGAGCGGCATGATGATGAATTGCGACAGAATACCGGTGATCACAGCCTTCGGCTTGGTGAACACCACTTTAAAGTCGGAGAGCTTGAGCGTCATGCCCATGCCAAACATAACGATGCCGAGGAGAGGGTTCACCCAGCTTGTAGGTAGGATCGCATGAACCGGTTCGGGGACAGCCAGCGCGATAATGGCGACCAGTAGTGCAATAATGGCCATCCATTTGCCGGCGAAGTCGCTGATTTTCTCAAGTACTTTCATTTCCAAACCTTTCCTGCGAAAACAAACAAGCCGCACCTGGTTGGGATGCGGCTCGAAACTAGGACAAGGCGGTAGTGTAGCGTTTTGTTACCTATTTGTTAACTATGAATTTGAAAAAACTACCCTATTTGTTCAATAGGATTTTACAAAAAAAGCCCCGCTGGCAGCTTGTGAACTGCACCCCAAAACTTGGACGGCTCAAATAAAGACTACACTGCAAGGGACT